>ERZ1673749.101-NODE-101-length-129246-cov-9.735237_pt1 | contig 129246 bp, 120 predicted proteins | sample MGYA00580204_ERZ1673749 | MGnify/ENA primary metagenome ERZ1673749 (study PRJEB41218, sample SAMN15661745) | gut metagenome | host: Homo sapiens | place: Canada: London | collected 2015-08-20/2019-03-30 | study: EMG produced TPA metagenomics assembly of...
GGACAAACGGTTTTCAAGACCGCCTCGTTATGACCACTTCGATACCTCTCCATAATACCTAATCATTGCCGATTAGCAATTCTTATTAAGTTGTTGTCGTTTCACTTGCGACGCTGATAATCTTATCATAAGGTGGACCTAAATGTCAACACCTTTTTTTCATTTTTTTCACATTTTTTTAACTTTCTTTGTTTTCCTTGATTTTTGGGGCTTTTTCCACACTTTACAACATCGGAAAATCCCCCTCTTTTCTTGAATTCCCTTGTATATTCCTACAGAAACGCTTCCGCCACAAGAAGATCTTCCGGTGTTGTGATTTTTATATTTTCATATGCTCCGGGATATAATTTAACAGTATGTCCCATCATCTGCTCGACTACCATCGCATCATCTGTCGCATTTTCGATTTTCTCGTTGATTAATTTCTGATAAGCTTCTTTGATCAGCTGGATATTAAAAACCTGTGGTGTCTGAACAAGCCAGAGTGTTTTTCGCTCCGGTGTGCCTTTCACATAATTCTTTTCGTCCACAACTTTGATTGTATCCTTTACAGGCATACCGGCAACACATGCATTTGTTTCTTCCACGCAAGAATAGGCGCGTTCAATCATAGTATCATCCACAAAAGGTCTCGCCCCGTCATGAATATATACGAACCCATCTTCTTCTGTTATTTGCTGAAGACCATTCCAAACAGAATTATATCGCTCTGCTCCTCCAGATACAATTTTGCGTACTTTTGAAAAACCATATTTTTCTACGATTTCTTTTTGACAATATTCTTCTTCACCTGTACCGCTGACAAGAACGATTTCATCAATCCATGAGGAATCCTGAAATGCTTTCAGAGAATAATAAAGTACAGGATAACCTTTCAGCATCAAGTACTGTTTATGAACTTTTGTCCCCATTCTTTTTCCACTTCCGCCAGCAAGAACAACCGCTGTACAATATTTCTTCTCCATTTTTCTCTCCTGTTATTCACATTAAATACAGGATTTTGCAAAGTTATTCACAACTCATCACAAAATCCTGTTCATATCTCATTACAATTTAAAGAATCGTGTGGATAACTTTTCGTTTCCCACTTATTCCATTCATACTCACGGTACCTATACCATATGACAAAATCATGCCTCGATACACAAAATATTTCTATCTCTCTCCAAGCTTCAGGTTCGGCACAGCATTCAAATCCCATCCCGAACGAGTTCCGGCAAGGTATTCATAATAAGCCGCCGCTCCGATCATTGCCGCATTATCTGTACAGTAAATCGGTGACGGACGGTAGAATTTCATTCCACGTTTCTCACAAGCTTCTTCCATCGCTTCACGAAGTGCTGAATTAGACGCAACTCCTCCCGCAATCGCAAATTTCTTCATGCCGAGTTTTTCTACTGCACGCATTGAATTACCCACAAGAACTTCTACTACTGCCTTCTGGAAAGATGCTGCAAGATCTGCAGGATCAAATGTCTCACCTTTCATCTTACAGCCATTAATATAATTCAATACCGCTGATTTCAGTCCACTGAAACTAAAATCATACTCTGCATCATTTACCTTTGCCTTTGGGAACTGGATTGCATCCGGATTTCCCTCTTTGGCAATACGGTCAATCTTTGGACCGCCCGGATAACCGAGTCCGATTGCACGAGCCACTTTATCATAAGCTTCACCCGCTGCATCATCTCTGGTTCTTCCGAGGATCTCATATTTTCCATATTCTTTCACGCACACAAGATGTGTGTGTCCACCAGATGCAACAAGGCATACAAACGGTGGTTCAAGATCCGGATGTTCGATATAATTTGCAGAAATATGTCCCTCAATATGATGCACTCCAACCAGTGGAATATCTTTTGCCCATGCGATTGCTTTTGCTTCAGCCACGCCAACAAGCAGGGCTCCTACAAGCCCCGGTCCATAAGTTACACCGATTGCGTCAATCTCATCTAATGTTGTCCCTGCTTCACTAAGCGCCTCTTCAATCACCTGATTAATCTTCTCAATATGCTTTCTTGATGCAATTTCCGGCACAACACCACCGTATAATTTGTGCAGATCAATCTGAGAAGAAATGATATTTGAGCGCACTTCTCGCCCGTTTCGTACTACTGCTGCCGCTGTCTCATCACAGGAACTTTCGATCGCCAGTATATTAATCTCTTTGCTTTCACTCATTTTCTATCCCTCTCAATCTTCAAACATCAGATCAACAGACATTCCATCCTTTCCAGCTTTCGCCCGAGGGAATATCTTTTTCACATCATTCATATAATGTTCCGGCTTTGTAAGTGACGGGCTATAATGTGTCAGCCACATCTCGCCAACATTCGCTTCTTTCGCCAGTTCCGCCGCTTCATAAAATGTCATATGCTTATACTCTACTGCCTTCGCTGCTTTCTCTTTCTCTCCATACATGCCTTCACAGATGAAAAGATCAGAATCTTTCGCATTCTCACGAATCGAATCTGTCGGTCTTGTATCTGTTGTATAAGTCAGCTTAATTCCTTTTCTCTGTGGACCGAGCACCATATCCGGTGTCAAAATTCCCATTTCACTTTCTACAGTTTCTCCGTTCTGTAAGCGACTCCAGTATTTCTGCGGAATCTCATTTGCACGGGCACGCTCCACATCAAACTTACCGGCGCGGTCAATTTCAATCGTATAACCATAGCAAAGTACATTATGGTTCACACGAAATGCTTTCAACCGGTATCCATTTAACTCAAATGTCTGCTCCGCTCCCTGAATCTCCTGATAAATGATTGGAAATGGCAGTTCCGGCGCAATTACGCGCAGGCAACTGACAACCCTTTCAAGACCTTTCGGTCCGATCAGTGTCAACGGTTCCCTACGGTCTGCATTTCCCATTGTAAGTAGAAGACCCGGAAGTCCACTGATATGATCCCCATGATAATGAGTAAAACAGATCACATCGATTGGTTTAAAACTCCAGCCCTTCTCTTTTACAGCTACCTGTGTTCCTTCTCCGCAGTCAATCATCAGACTGCTTCCGTTAAACCTTGTCATTAAGGAAGTAAGGAAACGATAAGGAAGCGGCATCATCCCACCACTTCCAAGCAAACATACATCTAACATAATATTCCTCTATCTTCTGGTCCATTACGGTTTGCCCGAAACTGCAAACCAGACTCTTTCATTCATCTTTACATTCGGTTGGAATGAGGAACCCCTTTGTAATTTCATCAAAACACTCCTCACACAGATCAAAACTGCAGCTTTCTCCATCTTTTCCAGAAAAATAGCCCCAGGTATGCTCTACATGAAGCATCTCTCTTTTCGGAATCCCACTCACAACTTTTGTTTCTTTTCCACACCGGTTACAAATAATTTTCGTAATTTCTTTTGTTTCTTTCAACTGATACTGGCGCATACGTTTTCCTCCTGTGAGCAGCAATTATGTTGTTACTCATCATTGTAATTTACAAAAACGGAATATTCCTGTTTTCTTCCTTTGTTACGCCTCAATTATACAAAACAGTTTTCGCAATTTCCACTGGAAACTGCTGGTTATTTATCTATTTCCAGACTCATCAGTACTGCATCTTCCTTCGGATCCTGATAGAATGCTTTGCGGACTCCATCGTTTACGAATCCTTCTCTCGCATAAAATGCTCCTGCTGCCTGATTACTTTCTCTTACATCCAGCAGAACCTTTGCAATCTGATGTTCTTTACTCCACGCCTTCAAAGCTAGCATTAATGCATGACCAACTCCCTGACGTTTCATCTCATCAATCACTGCGATTCTTGCAATCTCCACTTCATCAACTGCAGTATAACCAAGCAGATATCCTACTCTTTTCCCTGCTTTTTCCGCAACAAAGCAGACACTATTGTTCTGTTCCAGTGTCTCTAGAATCGCCTTCTCGCTCCAGGCATCAGAAAATGACTGGTGCTCAATCTCAGCAACTACAGCACCGTCTTCAATCGTCATCTCACGCACTTCTGTCTTTGCTTCCTTTTCACGCTGCGCACGTTCGCGCTCTGCCTGAGACACACGCAGATAATCCGGCTTATGCGCCTTTGCTGTCTCATATTTTCCTGCATAATAATACGCAATACCAAGTGCTCCTACTACAGCCGCTCTCTGACGGTTCATGTATGATGGGGCAAATGAATACGGGACTTCAAGTCCCTCTTCAAGCATCTGACGATACACTGGTACTCCGTCTCCCAAAAATACAACCGGACGTTTATACGCATTCAGCTTACCGATCAACTCTTCTACTGCAATCGCCATCTGCTGTTCTTCCACATGAAATGCTGCCTCTGTCAGATGTGTTCCATCTTTCACTTCATGTGAAAATGAATATAATCCTGTATAAACCTGTTTTCTTCTGGCATCCATGATTGGGCAGATCAAGTCGCCACATCCATAAACATTATAGGCCAGTGTATCCACTGTCGGAACATGGATCAGAGGTTTTCCAAGAGCAAGTCCCAGTCCTTTCGCAGTAGCAGATCCGATTCTAAGCCCGGTAAAAGAGCCCGGTCCTCCTGACACAGCAATGGCATCAATGCTGGACAGATCCAGATCGATCATCTTCTTTACCTCATCAATCATCGGCAGAAGTGTCTGCGAATGTGTCTTCTTATAATTTACGGTATACTCCGCAATTGTCTGTTCATCCTCAACGACTGCAACCGTTGCTGTCAGTCCTGAGCTGTCTATCGCCAATACTCTCATGGTCTTGCTTCCTTCCTCTGTCAGCTGCTGTAAGAATGTTCTCTGTATCAACAGCCTTCTCTTTGTTCCATTCTTCTAATTTTTTATCGTTATTGTTCCTCGATTGTGATCCGACGATAATCAAATCCCTGTGTCAGATCCTTCTCGATCAGAATATTTGTCCGACGTTCCGGAAGAATCTCTTCTATCAGATTCGCCCACTCGATCAGTGAGACACCTTCTCCCATCACGTATTCTTCAAATCCCACCTCGTCCATCTCTTCAATGTCACCGATTCTGTAGACATCAAAATGATAGAAGGGCAGACGCCCTTCTTCATAAACCTGAACGATGGTAAATGTCGGACTATTCACCGGTTCTTCAATCCCAAGTCCTTCTGCAAGTCCCTGAGTAAAGACCGTTTTTCCAACTCCAAGATCCCCGATCAGGGTTAACACCTGACCTGGGAATGCTTTTTCACCAAGACTTTTACCGACTGCAAATGTCTCTTCCGGGCTTCTTGTCTCTATTACCATAATATTTCAGCCTTTCTATACCGCCGGTTCTTCACCAAAAGTCCCGGTTCTTTTATCATCTTATCTTAAGTTTCTAATGATGGAACAGACGGATTCCTGTAAATGCCATTGCCATGCCGTATTTGTTACATGTAGCAATTACATTATCATCACGCACAGATCCACCTGGCTGTGCAATATAAGTTACACCACTCTTATGTGCACGCTCAATATTATCACCGAATGGGAAGAATGCATCAGAACCAAGCGCAACATCTGTCAGCTGGTCCAGCCACGCTCTCTTCTCTTCTCTTGTAAATACTTCCGGTTTTACCTTAAATGTATTCTCCCAGACACCATCTGCGAGAACATCCATATATTCCTCTCCGATGTAAAGATCGATCGCATTATCTCTGTCTGCACGTCCGATTCCATCCTTGAACTGAAGTCCAAGTACCTTCGGATTCTGACGTAACCACCAGTTATCTGCCTTCTGTCCGGCAAGACGTGTACAGTGGATTCTTGACTGCTGTCCGGCACCGATTCCGATTGCCTGTCCATCTTTCACATAACATACAGAGTTAGACTGTGTATATTTCAGTGTAATCATGGAAATAGCAAGATCGATCTTCGCTGCATCCGGGATCTCTTTCACATCTGTCACAACATTTGAGAAGAAATCTTTATCGATATTCAGTTCATTTCTTCCCTGCTCAAATGTAATTCCGAATACTTCCTTGTGCTCTAACGGTGCAGGCACATAATCCGGATCGATCTGAATAATATTGTAATTTCCTTTTTTCTTCTGTTTCAGAAGTTCAAGTGCTTCCGGCTCATATCCCGGTGCGATCACTCCATCAGATACCTCTCTCTTGATCAGGCGCGCTGTATCAACGTCACAGACGTCAGACAGAGAAATAAAGTCACCGAAAGAAGACATACGGTCTGCGCCACGCGCTCTTGCATAAGCACATGCAAGTGGAGAAAGTTCTCCAAGATCATCTACCCAGTAAATCTTCGCCAGTGTCTCTGACAGTGGAAGACCAACAGCCGCTCCGGCCGGTGATACATGCTTGAATGAAGTTGCAGCCGGAAGTCCTGTTGCTTTCTTCAGTTCTGATACCAACTGCCATCCATTGAACGCATCCAGGAAGTTAATATATCCTGGACGTCCGCTGAGCACCTTGATTGGAAGCTCTCTGTCATCGTTCATGTAAATTCTTGAAGGTTTCTGGTTTGGGTTACATCCGTATTTCAATTCTAATTCTTTCATCTGTCTTTACGCTCCTTATTTGTTCTTATTCACGATCTTTGTCTCATAGTTACCTGTCTCGATATCAATGTAACGGACAAATAATGACACTTTATTTTCCTCATTCAGGCTGTTCCACAGAAGGTCTGCAAACTCTTCCATGTTGTCCAGCACCTCTACCAACTTCGGTTCTCCCTCAAAGCTTGGAAGCGGGTTGCCATCATGCATATAAGTGTGAATAAAATGAGCTTCACCGGCTGCCGGATTCTCGTATGCAAAAGTATATCTGTTGCAACTGTCCGGGTTTCCGTTATTGCTCTTCAGGATTGACATTGCATAATTGAAATTGCCATTCTCAATATGCATCACACCAGAAATACGTGGTGTGTAGTTCGGACCATCCGGCTCGAATTCTCTAGAACGAAGAGACTGCTCAAAAGTAAGCTGCTTATCCATTCCTTCATAAATCGTATCTGTCTGATCTCCGTTTGTTACGATCGTCTTATTCCCCAATACTCTGACCGGTGCGTAAATAATCAGACTTGGGTCTGTAAGCTTCGATGGATCAAATGCCTGTGTGCGGATTCCCTCTCCGTCCTCTACAAACACACGGTTTCTACTGTTCTCACTGCGTCCCATAATAAAATAGGCAGTGACAGCCTTCTTTCCATCCGGGCTTTTACCAATAATAATTCCTCTTCCTGGATAAGAGTTACTCTTAAGTTCCTGCTCAATCGACAGCATCTTCATTGTTGTTCTCCTTTCGGTACGTTCGCTTTCTTGACAATCTACTAGAAAAAAACGAAAAACTTCTCCTAAAATAATAGATTCAGGAGAAGTATATCATGCACATGCTTTTTTCGCAAGTCCAGGCCCGGCAGCTATTGAATGAAAAATCCTGATTTTCCGTAGCTTCGGACCTCTTTCTATTAAATTCTAGTAACTATTCACTCTTTTTGATCAGTTCTGTCATCTCACCTGCCGGAATTCCAAGAACATAATTCATTTCACTTGAAAGCGCATGTTCCAGAAGCATCTGATATTTCTTATCCATGCTTGTCATGCTGCCTCTTCGTTTTGTTCGGCTATACAATGTCTTCAGCACTTTGACCCAGTTTTCAGGACAGAAGCTTGAGATACAATCCTTGTATTCCTGTTCTCTGTACTTTTCATTCTTTACATTCAGTATACCAACCTCTGCAAGATTATCCAGCAGTTCCTTCGCCTTCTGCTCACTCACCGGACGACGGATGTTCTTCTCATCATCAATCGGAACATACGCCTTATCTCTCTGATTGTCTATGGATTGTAATGTATAATAATCTTTCTTGCCATCCACAAATGAAAAATCCAGTTTTCCTACTTCTTCTACCTTGTACACTCCTCTGCACTTATATACAACTGCGTCTCCTCTGCTGAGCATTTTCAAAACCTCCTGTTCTTTTTATTTACACTGTTGTTGTCCACAATGTACTGCCCTTTTTATAACAGACTCTACGTGTGTAGTATAACATTTTTTCAGTATTATTTTAAGAGATTTTTAAATTTTCAAACATTTTCGTGATTATTGCATAATTCACATGCAGCTCTATTTGTGCAATTTTTAGAATACTTTTGTTGTCCACTGGCTCATATCCCACACTTCATCAACCACGTCCTGATAAAATTCAGGTTCGTGACAGATCAGAAGGATACTTCCCTTGTACTCCTGTAATGCCTGCTTGAGAGAATCCTTTGCATCCACATCAAGATGATTTGTCGGCTCGTCAAGGAGAAGGAAATTCGTATCTCTGTTTAACAACTTACAGAGACGCACCTTTGCCTGCTCTCCACCGCTGAGTACACGCACCTGACTTTCGATATGCTTCGTTGTAAGTCCGCATTTTGCAAGCGCGGAACGCACCTGATACTGTGTATAAGAAGGAAATTCCTGCCACAGTTCCTCAATACAACTATTACGGTTTTCTCCTTTTACTTCCTGCTCAAAATAACCAAGTTCAAGGTTATCACCAAGTTCAACACTTCCTGATAAAGAAGGAATCAATCCAAGAATACTCTTCAGCAATGTGGTTTTTCCAATTCCATTTGTTCCAACAAGTGCGATTTTCTGTCCACGTTCCATAGAGAAATTCAACGGTTTAGATAATGGTTCATCATATCCTGTCACAAGATCCTTCGTCTCAAAAAGCATCTTACCAGGAGTTCTTCCATATTTGAAATGGAATTCCGGCTTTGGTCTTTCTGCCGCAAGCTCGATCACATCCATCTTATCCAGCTTTTTCTGACGGGACATCGCCATATTTCTTGTAGACACACGAGCTTTATTTCTTGCAACAAAGTCCTTCAGCTCGCTGATTTCCTGCTGCTGACGACGGTAAGCCGCTTCAAGCTGAGCTTTCTTCACTGCATAAACTTCCTGGAAATGATCATAATCGCCCACATAACGGTTCAATTCCTGATTTTCCATATGATAAATAATATTCACGACTTCATTTAAGAACGGAATATCATGTGAAATAAGGATAAATGCATTCTCGTAGTCCAGAAGATAACGCTTCAGCCATGCAATATGCTCCTCATCCAGATAGTTTGTCGGCTCGTCAAGAAGCAGGATATCCGGTTTCTCAAGAAGAAGTTTTGCAAGAAGAACTTTTGTTCTCTGTCCACCACTTAAGTCTGTCACATCTCTGTCCAATCCAAGATCAAGTAATCCAAGTGCACGCGCAACCTCTTCTACCTTCGCATCAATCGTATAAAAATCATGCAGTGTCAGTTCATCCTGGATCGTACCAAGTTCTTCCATCAACGCATTCATTTCTTCCTCATCTGCTGTTCCAAGCATATCACAGATTTCATTCATTCTCTGCTCCTTCTGAAGGAGTGGATCAAATGCAGATTTCAAAGCCTGACGGATCGTCATTCCTTTCTCAAGAACTGCATGCTGATCCAGATAACCTGCATGCACATTCTTTGACCACTCAACCTTCCCTTCATCCGGTAACATTTTCCCTGTAACAATACTCATAAAAGTGGATTTTCCTTCTCCGTTGGCCCCGACAAGACCAATGTGCTCTCCTTTCAAAAGTCGGAATGACACATCATTGAAGATTGCACGGTCTCCAAATCCATGTGTCAGGTGTTCTACATTTAATATGCTCATATCGCTCTCCAATCGTATTCTTGTTTCTTCTCTTGATTTTGTATTTTACTTCTTATTCCTGATGACTCTCCAGCCATTTCACCGCACACTGTGCCAGACATGCCACACCGATCGGGCAGACATCTTCATTAAACTGTACCTTCGGATTGTGTGCCGGATAAGTTCCCCGCTCATCCGTATAACCTGCTGAGAGATACATAAATGTACTCGGAACTTTCTCTGCGATCACTGCAAAATCTTCCGATGCACTTGCACTCACATCCGGAACCGGAGTAAGGCCCGGAATATCCATCTCTTTCATATATCCAATCATTTCGTCCGTCAATGCCGGATTGCAGATCAGCGGCGGGACTTCAGAGATCATCTCGATTTCTACACTGCCATTATACACAGCTGCAGTCTTCTCTGCCACTTCTTTCATTCGACGAACAAGAAGTTCGCGCTCTTTTGTATTATTTGTACGAATTGTTCCCTGAAGAACTGCTGTCTCTGGGATAATATTTGCCGCCTCGCCGGCCTTAAACTGTCCAATTGTCAGAACGCATGCGTGCGCCGGATCAGTCTCTCTTGCAATCAACTCCTGCAATGCAAGATGAATGTGTACTCCGATATTAATCGGATCCACACCCGCATGAGGATAGGCTCCGTGAGAACCTTTCCCTTTGACCGTGATTTTAAATCCATCAACAGAATACATCATTGTGCCTTTATCATTATACATAAAAAGTCCGACCGGCATCTTTCCCGGAGATACATGATACGCAAGTGCTGCATCTACCTTCGGATTCTCAAGAATCCCATGCTCAATCATATTCTTACTTCCCTGAAATGTCTCTTCCGCCGGCTGGAACATGAATTTCACAGTTCCTTTCAACTTGCTCTCCTGTTCTTTTAAGATTCTTGCCGCACTCAAAAGCATTGCCGCATGAAAATCATGTCCACAAGTATGTGCTGTTTTTCCTGTTGGACAAGCAAATGCTTCACCACTTTCCTCCGGCATCGGAAGTCCATCCATATCTGCACGCAGGAGAAGAACCCTACCGCCATTTCCAAGCGTTGCCGTAACTCCCTCTCCGCATTCAACCGGATCCAGACCATACTCTTTCAACTTATCCATCACATAAGCTTTCGTCTTCGAAAGCTCAAGTCCTGTCTCTGCATTCTGATGAATGTATCTTCTGTCTGCTACTGTTTCGTCTTTTAATTCAAGTGCTCTCTTGTAGAAATCCATCGTGATTGCCTCCTTGTGATAAATATAATTTTCTGCGTCCATTTTCCCAGGCGCTTTTGTGATTATAACACTATTTTGATGCTTATGCACTAAAAGAATACGCCCCAGATCTGCAACTGCTTTTTTGCATTTTTTAACTATGCTAACCACTGGACAGGCGTCTGCATCAACAAATATTTACATCGTCATTTCCACACTTTCCATCTATATATGGCTAATAACAGAATCCGGATCATTTTTATCGAAACAAACCTTGTCTCCTTCATTGATATTGTTTTTATAAAGCAGGGCATCCTCTACTTTCACTCTCAATTCTTCTCTAGATGAATCTATAAGTGTAACCACTGCCATGACTGGACTTCCTTCAGCTCGTTCTTCGCAACCAAAATCTAAATCTTCATCGATTCTCTTTACTGTATAAATCATGATAATTTATCCTTTACCTTTCTTATTTCCACGTTTTCCAGACATCCGGCTGATAACCAAGTGTGGATTGCTTTCCATTTCTGACAACCGGAGTTTTTATTACCTGCGGATTTTCAAGCACCTTTTCAAGCTTATCTTCATCTGCAATATACTTAATGAGAGCAAGAAGATCTTTGTCTTTTCCTTCCCAGTTGATCATATTTTCTAATCCACCATTCACCTGAGCTACTGAATTGAATTCACCCTTACTCATACCTTTTTCTTTCATATCAATGAACTGAAATTTGATTCCACGTTCTTTGAAAAACCGCTCTGCTTTCTTGGTGTCATTGCATTTCTTAGTTCCAAAAATCTGTATGTTCATTTCATTTTCCTCGTATCTTTATATTGTCAATATTTGTTTATTATTACACTTCCTTATAATACAAACAAATATTCTGATATGTCCCATCCTTCATACGGAATCCATTCGGTACAGTTCCAATCTGCACAAATCCTAATCTCTCGTACAAGTGACGTGCGTGAACATTATTTTCTACCACTGCATTGAACTGTAAAATCTTAAAGTCATGCAACTTTGCCTGTACAAGGCAGTCACTTACAAGTTTCTCACCGATATGCTTTCCACGGCAAGTTGAATCCACTGCGTAACTTGCATTTGCAAGGTGGCCACAGCGGCCGATGTTATTCGGATGCAAAATGTAAAGTCCTACAATTTCCCCATCGTTATCTGCAACACCACAATAAGTCTGTGATGCAAAGAATTCTGCCCCTGTCTTGTCATCCAAAAACTCTTCCTGTGGGAAGGCCTCGCCATCTTCTACTACTTCATTCCAAATACAAACCATCTCGGAAATGTCTTTTTCTGTGTACTTTCTAATTATCATAATATCATTCTCCTCTTCTAGTCTAGCTTTATTGTACTGTTGAATTTTTACTTTTCCGATATTCTGTTGGAGTCATTTTATAATTCTTTTTAAATACTCTACAAAAATAATCTACATTATGGAACCCTGTCTCGTAAGAAATCGTATTGATTTTTTTCTCTGTATTTTTAATCAACAATGCTGCCTTCTTCAGCCGGTAACCAATCAAATAATTAATCGGAGTGATATGTAAAAATCTATTAAAAAGATTCAACACCGTACTTTTACTAATATTAGCATAACAGGCAATTTCTTCCAAAGAAATATCTTCTGCATAATTCTGGTGCAAAAACTGCATCATAAGCTGCAAACGTGCCTGAGCTGATCCGGAATCGTCCACTTGCTCTTCCATACACGTTTTGTCAATATTTTCATAAATGATCAGCCATAATTTCTGCATAAGAACTGATGTAAACAGCTCACCATCAACTTCTCTATCCTGTGCGGAAAATATTTGCTTCATAATTTCTAATGCCTCTCCTTGCCACAAAATCTCATCATTTAAGATCAAGTATGACAACGACGACGAAACAGTCGGTTGAATATATTTTTGATAGATCAAACTATTTTCCGGCGCAAGAAAGGACGGCATACAAAGGAAATTGGGGATGACAGTTTCATCACTGGAATAAAATTTGTGCAAAATCTTTGAATTTATAAAAATACCATTCCCCTCTGATAGTGAAAACATCGATTCACCAACACATACCGTCATGTTTCCGGATTCAACATATACAAATTCCCATTCTGTATGCCAATGCCAGTCAATGCAATGAAAATCAAATTGTGATAACTTTTCAAAATAGCATTTAAACGGATAACTGTCCGTCCCATGTTTTGCTGATTCCATTAAATTCTCATCTGTTACAATTTTATTTTGTGCCATATCTTTCCTCACAACAACCTTTTTATTAGATTTACGATATAATACAATATTTATGCAATATAAGTCAATGTTTTTTCTTGTTATCTAATATATAATACGGTATAAAAAGAACAAAGGAGTTTTCCGTTATGCCAGATTATCAAAAAACAAAAGTGGCATGTTATCTGGGATTCGTCACTCAGGCGATATCCGCAAATTTCGCACCACTATTATTTTTAAAATTTCACAATGATTATGATATTTCATTGGGTAACATTGCTTTAATATCTACATTCTTTTTCTTCACACAGCTTTTAGTCGACTTATTTTGTGCGAAGTTTGTAGATCGAATCGGTTATCGTGTATGTATCGTAACTTCTGAAATATGCGCTGCTGCCGGATTAGTTGGACTTGCATTTCTTCCTGATCTGTTACCGAATCCTTTTACTGGAATTATTATAAGTGTAATTATCTATGCTGTGGGGAGTGGATTGATCGAAGTTCTCTGCAGTCCTATCATCGAAGCATGCCCGTTTAAAAATAAAGAAGCAACTATGAGCCTGCTTCACTCCTTTTACTGTTGGGGTGCGGCAGCCACCATACTGATTTCGAGCTTATTTTTCTTCCTGTTCGGGATGAATAGTTGGAAATGGCTGGCAGTCATGTGGGCACTTATTCCGGCGATTAATATATATAATTTCGCAACTTGTCCGATAGAACATTTAGTAAATGACGGAAATGGAATGGGCGTCAGACAGTTATTCCGAACTCCTGTTGTCTGGCTGGCAATCTGCCTGATGATTTGTTCAGGAGCATCTGAATTGGCTATGGCACAATGGGCATCAGCCTATGCCGAAGCTGCACTGGGACTTTCTAAAACTTTTGGGGATTTGATTGGACCTTGCATGTTTGCAATTACAATGGGAATAAGTCGCCTGATTTTTGGAAAATATGGTGAAAAAATGGATTTGATGAAGTTTATGACAGGTTCCGGAATCCTCTGTGTGATCTGTTATCTTTTAACCACCTTATCATCGAATCCGGTAATCGGGTTAACCGGTTGTATTGTATGTGGTTTTTCGGTTGGAATCATGTGGCCTGGAACGATCAGTATTACCTCTAAAAAAATGCCGGCCGGTGGAACCGCAATGTTTGCGTTGCTCGCCATGGCCGGCGATTTAGGAGGCAGCATTGGACCTGGTATTGTAGGTTATGTTACCCAGAATTCTGATAATAATATCCGTGTTGGAATGGGGATAGGTCTTATCTTTCCACTTGTTCTCTTAGTCATGTTATTTATTCTTTGCAAAGGGAAGAAGACGCAGGAATCGCTTCATACAGTTTAATTTCAGTTGAAGTTGAATTTCTTATCCTAACTCAATCGATTCTTTCTCTACATAATTTATACTCTCTAGATGGAACGCATCACCTTGCACTCGTATGGTCTCAACGTTCCATCTACTTTTCCATCAGAGTAAATGGTTCCATTTGCAATAACCGGCAGTTTTTTTCTTAACTGAATCAATTTTTTATAGAAATTCAGGATAGAATCTGACTGTTTCTCTTCTACTTCTGTATTGATTGTTTTGTAATTTTTCTGAACTTCAATCCATGGTTCTGCCTGTGAAAATCCGGCATTTTTCTCTGCTGACCATTGCATCGGACATTTTTTCTGATTCTTTCCAGCATTTCGTTTCGCATGAGATATTGGAACACAAGGTGCATTATGAGAGCTGATTCAACTAAGCACCTTTCTTCACGGCCAGGTATTTATGATAGTATCTAGCCTCTTTCTGTATTTTCTTTCACGCTTCGCGCTCTTCATCAGACTTGAAGTTACCTTACTTCGCTTTGAACTCTATCCACTCGTTATCTATAAGGACAACTACCCTGTCATCCTCAACAACTGCATAAGGTGTTCTTAAATCTCTGTTGAAATTGGCTTCGCCATCTTTTTGAGGTATACCGTTTTCTGCATAAGAAGTAGTATATTGAATAACACTCTCGTCCACTTCAACAGGAACAGCATGATCAGTGGAATAGTAGTTAGTACCATTTACCATTATAGTTGCAGGGTAGTCACCACTATCTGATTTTCCACACCTTGCCAAAGTAAGAATACAAACTAATGTCAAAACTGATGCAATTAACTTTTTCATACAATCACCTCGCTATTCACTTTTACTATTTCCGTAATAATATTGCCAATAAAACAATTAGAACTAATATAATTATCAAAAAAATAAACCTTATTTGACCGTGAAATCCTAATCCGATCCACTGCAATACTATTATTAACACAAAAACTAATAACGCCCAGTAATTTCTTTTCATGCAAATCCCTCCCTTAATGTCGTAACGGCTTGCCTTGGAAATCAAAAACGCATCTTGGGATCTCTTAATTCCTCGTTCTCTATACCGTCCAATGCAATTTCAACAATATGATCAGAGCCAACTCCATTCTCCAGTAAATATCTCTTAAAAATTGTAAACAGCAAAAAGGATTTTCCGTATCTGCACTTTTTTAGTAATGATATTCTGTCATAAAACAAAATACGTTTCAATATTCATTCCTTGTTTATGCGTATGTGCGTATTTTTATGTAATGCACTAATAAAAATATGAAGCAGGCTACACTTTCTCCTGACACCATAGTGGCTGTGCCAACTTCGTGCCTATTGGGCACAAGGTTGGTTCATCTCATCATATAGTTATAATATAAAAGCAATGCAATGCCACTATAATTTCAACAGATTCATTACCAGTTTTACCATCACCTCTTTTTCTTCTGGTTTTGATTCTGCAATCATCAATGTAATTGCTACTAACGTTCCATCACTGAGTCTCTTCTCTCCATCCAAGAACAACGCATTGTTCTTGTCTAAAAATTCCAGGAACAGTGATGCGGCAATTCTTTTACAACCATCTGCATATGGATGATCTTTTATCATAAAATACAATAAATTCGCCGCTTTCTCTTCCAAGGATGGATACGCATCCTGTCCAAATACATCTGTTTCAAAAGAATCTTTCATCTGACCAACCATCTGAACACACTCTTCATAAGTAATGCGGTATACTGGAGTACTTCCCTCTGGTTTACTTAATGTCTGGTGGTCATATTAATCCAGAAGAATCAATGCATCTGTGTATTCATTCACAGCTCTGAGCACATCTTTCTCCTCTATATCAAGTGCATCTGCAAGCATCCTTGACTGAATATCAACTGTTTTCTTAAGCGCCTGAAGACGCTTTTCATTGATTGCATAGCCTTGCAAAATAAACTGTTTAAGGACATTATTTGCCCATTTTCTGAAAGCTATACCTCTTTTAGAATTAACTCGATATCCGACAGACAAAATCATATCCAAATTATAAATTTTGGGTTTTCGTCCCCCTGTACTTCTGTCGGAAAAACCGACAGAAGTCTCATCCAGTTCTCCTGAAGCAAGAATATTTGAAATATGTTCGCTTACTGTAGCGTGCTTAACATCAAACAACACTTCCATTTGTTTTTGCGTCAGTCAAACTGTCTCCTGCTCAGGATTGATTTGAACTTCTATATTAACATCACCATCTGTAAATAATACAATTTCATTCTTCATCCTTTAGTTCCCCTCCACTGCTGAAAATTGCATTACAGTATTCCGTAATCACTTCTTCTAACATCTCATGTGAAACTTCCAGTTTGCACATCCAATCATTTTCTTCATTCTATCACAGCATCTTATTATTCCGCCATCAATTTTTCAAACCAGGTACCCTTGACAATAATAAACTGGTCTGCGCCTTTCCACCCATGCTTCACCGGTAAATCTGACCTCATAGTTGCTGTGATTTTTGCTGCATACTTGCTACATATCCACCAATTTTCATCACGTTTCTGGACGTCTCACAGAATCAAAAAAGAAAAACCCCAGAACCGAAGTTCTGAGGTTTGTAATCTCTTTGAATTGTATTTCTCTTGCGAGATAATTATCTCTTTGAGAACTGTGGTGCTCTACGAGCTGCTTTGAGACCTGGTTTCTTACGCTCTTTCATACGTGGGTCACGAGTCAGGTAACCTGCTGACTTGAGAACCGGTCTGTAATCTGCGTCTGCCTCAAGGAGTGCTCTAGCGATTCCGTGACGGATAGCTCCAGCCTGTCCTGTGTATCCACCACCACATACATTAACGATTACGTCGAACTTGTCAGCTGTCTCTGTAGCCACGAGCGGCTGGCGAACAACAACCTTCAGAGTTTCAAGTCCAAGATACTCGTCGATATCTCTTTTATTGATTGTGATCTTTCCTGTTCCAGGTACAAGATATACTCTTGCGATAGATTTTTTTCTTCTTCCTGTTCCGTAATATTTTGCGTTAGCCACTGTTATTTCCTCCTTCTACCTAAAATGTAAGAACTTCCGGCTTCTGAGCCTGATTTGCATGCTCTGGTCCAGCGTATACATGAAGCTTCTTGATCATGTCTCTTCCCATAGGTCCTTTCGGAAGCATTCCCTTAACAGCAAGCTCGATCACCTTCTCTGGCTTCTTAGCAAGAAGCTCAGCAAGTGTAGTCTCTTTCATTCCTCCAACATAGTCAGAGTGATTGTAGTAGATCTTCTGCTGTAATTTCTTTCCTGTTACTTTAACTTTCTCTGCATTAACAACGATTACATAATCTCCTGTATCGATGTGCGGAGTATATTCCGGTTTGTTCTTTCCTCTGAGTACCTTTGCGATCTCAGATGCAAGACGTCCAAGTGTAGCGCCTTCAGCGTCAACCACATACCATTTTCTTTCAATCTTATCAGGGTTAGCCATATAAGTTTTCATGGGTGTTCCTCCTATAAATAATCATTATATACTATTGCTTATTTATTTGAAATCAGCATACTCCGGGGCTTTGGTGCATACTGTTTCTCCTTATGTCATACCTTGCTATTATATGTTGATTTATGTTCTGTGTCAAGTGTTTTTTGACGAAATCGCAATATTTTTTACACAGAAATGCCTATCCTCGACTATCTCCAGAACAGCCATCACTCATTTATTCAAAATGTACTGTTACCACCATGATCTCACTGTCCGTGCCCACACGGATATTCGGTCCATAGACACCTACTCCTGAAGTAACAATGCTGTACATATCACCTATCTTTTTAACTCCCCAGTAGTTTTTCCACGCAAATGGCTGAACAATCGTCAGTGGAAAGAATTGTCCTGCATGTGTGTGCCCTGAGAATAAGACATCTACACCTGCTTTGTCATACTCTTTCAATTCATCCGGCTCGTGATTCATTACAAACAATGGCTTTGTCTGATCTAAATCTGCTGTCAGTTCTTCGATGGACTTTCGTTTTGAAGTGCCTCGCCCATTCTTTTCTCCGTCCAACCTTCCAACAAGATAAAACTTCTGATCAATCAGTTCTGATTCATCCTCCAGCACTGTGATTCCGGCTTTTTCCATGAATTCATCCATTCTCGGATCACGGAGTGCTTTCTTAGACGCGCCGATTGAGAATCCTGCAACCAACGTCTCTTTCACATCATGATTTCCGTACACTGCATATGTCCCGTACTTGCTTTGAATCTGATGCAATGTCTCTGACAAATATTTTGGATCATCTAATGCCTCGTATTCATTATCAAAAATATCTCCCGCCAGGACAACCAGATCCGGATCCTGCTTGTTGATCCTATCAACCATTTTCTCCATGTCTTTACTGCCAACACTATATCCCAAATGAAGATCTGCAATCAGCACGACTTTCATTTCCTTCAAATCATCTGCCTGTTTACTGATCGAGATATCATGAAATGATGTCTTAATCTTCTTCGCATGCACTGCTCCGTATAGTGTAAACAGGAAACTTCCTCCAAGGATAAAAACTGCCAGTAGGATCACACCTGTTTTTGTTCGGATCAATGGTTCGCCCATCCAGGACCATTTGAAAGCAAGGAGAGAACGCAATAACCAGATCAAATCACAGACCAGGATAAAGAAAATAACATAAATCAGAAATCCGATCCAATAGTTTCCAAATTGAAGAATTTTAAGCTGTATTTCACTCTGCGGAAGAAATTTCCCAAGGAATATGGAAGATGCAAGTAAAAGAAGTAAGAAGGCAATTCCTATGCTCACTATTTTCCAATGCGGAATCTCCATCCACTTTCTCCAGCGAAACCATCCCGTAAAAACATAGGAACACAGTACAATATAAACAAATAACATAAACCATTTAAACATTCCGTTGCCTTGCGTCCTTCCGCTTATTTTCTTACTAAATCTACTTCTGCTTTCATTCATTTCTCTACAAAATGTTCTATCTCAGCACGAAATTTCTCTTTCTCCTCATCGTCGCTCAGGCTTTCAATCAGTTCTGCTACAACTTCCGGGATCTCCGGTCTGAATTTCATATACCAGTCAAACGTCTCGCGGATGTATTTCTTGCGAAACTTCTCATTTGCACAGAATGCGCTCTGCAGATTATGAAGACGATCTGCCCCTTTCACTGCATATGCCATAGAATTTGTCTTAATCCCTGCAATATAGGTCTCCATACAATATTCTTTTTCCTTCGTCACCAGCTTCACTGCTTTTAAGACATCTTCTCCCCCGATTTCTACAATCTCCTGTTCTGAAGCATCTGTATCCTCTAAAAGATCATGAAATACTGCCGCAACCCGATATTCAACCTGCTTACCATCCTGCCGAAGAATCTCTGCAACTGCAATCGGATGTACAATAAAAGGAGCTCCACCTATCCGAAACTGTCCTTCATGCTTCTTCTTCGCATACTCCAGTGCTTTCTGGTATATCTCTTCTCCCATGATATCCTCCTTTGAATCTTCCATATTTCTGTATCATCCGGCCAGTATCTTCCTGTTGTTTCGATAATTTTAGTATACGTTGTATTTCTCGTAAATGCAATTCTATCTCTTTAAACTTTTTCACCAAACCGCTCAACTTATGTTATAATTAGAAATAGGTTTTAAGAGATTTTTATATCTCTGACTCTTTATCGAAATCCGATAAAAATCCGAATCAAGAAAGTGGGTAACAACTATGTGGGCTTACAATGAAACTTTTTATCAAATCTACCCGATCGGATTCTGCGGTGCTCCGGTACATAATGACGGAGTAACAGAACACCGGATTCTTAAAATTGGTGAATGGGCAGAATATCTTGGTGATCTTGGAATCGGTTCAATCATCTTGAATCCGATTTTCGAATCAGACAACCATGGGTATGACACAAGAGATTTCCGCAAGATCGACTGTCGTCTTGGAACGAACGAAGACTTTAAAGAAGTCTGTGAAAAGCTGCATGATAACAATGTAAAGATCATACTTGACGGAGTATTCAATCATGTTGGACGTGGCTTCTGGGCCTTTAAAGATGTGCAGGAGAAGAAATGGGACTCTCCGTATAAAGACTGGTTCCATATCAGCTTCGACGGAAACAGTGCGTATAACGATGGTTTCTGGTATGAAGGATGGGAAGGTCATTATGAACTTGTTAAATTAAATCTGCAGAATCCTGCAGTTGTCGACTATCTGCTTGACTGTGTCAAGATGTGGATTGAAGAGTTCGGCATAGACGGACTGCGTCTGGATGTAGCTTATTGCCTGGATCATAATTTCATGCGCCGTCTGCGCAGCTTCTGCGAGGAACTGAAACCGGGATTTGCACTGATCGGTGAGGTTCTCTTCGGCGACTACAATCTAATTGTAAACGACGAGATGCTTCACAGCTGTACAAACTACGAGTGCTACAAAGGAATTTTTTCAAGCTTCAACTGCATGAATATGTTTGAGATCGCACATTCTCTGAATCGCCAGTTCGGACCAGAGCAGTGGTGTATTTATCGTGGAAAGCATTTGATGACATTCGTAGATAATCATGATGTCACACGTATCGCAAGTATTCTGACGAACAAGAATCATCTTCCGCTTGCTTACGGTCTTCTCTTTGGTATGCCGGGTATTCCGTGTATCTATTATGGAAGTGAATGGGGCGAGGAAGGTGTGAAAGCACCGGATAATGACTATGCACTTCGTCCATGCTTCGAAGAGCCGAAGCCGAATGAACTGACTGATTTCATCAAAGAATTGATTGAAGTTCGCAGAAACAGTGATGCTCTTTGCAATGGTTCTTACCGAAATGTTGTCATTACAAATCATCAGCTGATCTTTGAACGCCGCACTGATAATGAACGTGTTCTCGTTGCGATCAACGCCGGTGATTCTGAGTTTACTGCCGGAAATGGAGAACTGCAGGGTAATTTCACAGAACTGCTTGCAAATGCTGATGAAATAGAAAATGTAACTCTGAACGGACAGCTGACAATGCCGGCTTACAGTGTACAGTTCCTGAAAGCTGTATAAGATTTTACTGATTAAGTCATTAGAAAAAGGATGAGTGGTAATGTATCTCACATTTACCATTCATCCTTTTCTTTTTATAACTTCTTCACAAAAAGTGTACGCATCGCATTGAGTATTGCAAGTACCATAACTCCCACATCTGCAAAGATTGCAAGCCACATATTTGCAATTCCAAGTGCTCCGAGAATCAGGCACACGCCCTTTACTGCGAGAGCAAATACAATATTCTGATATACGATTCCGAGACATTTCTTAGAAATTCGGATTGCCTTAACAATCTTCAACGGATCATCATCCATCAGGACAACATCTGCTGCCTCAATCGCTGCATCGGATCCCATGGCCCCCATCGCAATACCGATATCCGCTCTTCCAAGAACCGGTGCATCGTTGATACCGTCTCCGACAAATGCCAGGTTTGCCTTCGCCGGCTTCTCAGCCAGAAGTCTTTCTACCTGCTCCACCTTATCTCCAGGAAGCAGTTCGCTGTGAACCTCATCAATACCAAGATCTGCTGCCACCTGGTCTGCCACCTGTTTCGCATCTCCCGTCAACATGATTGTCTTCTGAATTCCTGCCTGTTTCAGTTTCGCGATTGCTTCTTTAGAAGTCGGTTTCTCAACATCTGAAATCACAATGTGTCCTGCATATTCGCCATCGATTGCCAGGTGAATAATCGTTCCCACCTTATGGCATGTCTTATATGGAATACCAAGACGATCCATCAGCTTTGCATTTCCTGCTACAACGCTTCTTCCGTCTACTTTCGCTGTAATTCCGTTTCCACTGATTTCTTCTATCTCACTGACACGGGAACGATCCAGTTCTTTACCGTAAGCCTTCTGAATACTCTTGCTGATTGGATGAGATGACGCACTCTCTGCAAGTGCCGCATACTCTAAGAGCTGTTCTCCTTCCATCTGATTGTGATGTACTCCAACCACTTCGAAAATTCCTTGTGTCAGAGTTCCTGTCTTGTCAAACAAGACATATTTTGTCTTGGACAGTGCCTCGAGATAATTGGATCCTTTCACCAGAATTCCCTCATGGCTTGCCCCGCCGATTCCTGCGAAAAAGCTAAGTGGGATGCTGATAACCAGCGCGCACGGACAGCTGATTACAAGAAATGTCAGTGCTCTGTAGATCCAGTCATTCCACTGCGGTGCAGCTCCCATTGCAAACATTCTCACAAGTGGTGGAAGCACTGCAAGTGCAAGTGCGCCATAGCATACCGCCGGTGTATAATATTTTGCAAATTTAGAAATAAAGTTCTCTGATCTTGATTTTCTGGATGTAGATTCTTCTACAAGTTCCAGTACCTTGGATACCGTTGATTCTCCGAACTCTTTTGTTGTACGGATTTTCAACACACCTGTCAGATTGATACAGCCACTGATGATCTCATCTCCGGCTTTCGCTTCTCTCGGAACGCTTTCACCGGTCAACGCACTTGTATTCAGTGTAGAGGTTCCCTCTACAACCACACCATCGATTGGCACTTTTTCTCCCGGCTGAACAATGATCACTGTTCCGATCTCAACTTCATCCGGATCCACCTGTTCAAGACTTCCATCCTGCTCTATGTTCGCATAATCCGGACGGATATCCATCAATTCACTGATATTTCTGCGGCTCTTTCCAACTGCATAGCTCTGGAAAAGTTCACCGATCTGATAAAACAGCATAACAGCAACCGCTTCATTAAAGTCTCCGGACTTCTCATAAAATGCAATCGCAATCGCACCGACCGTGGCGACTGCCATCAGGAAATTCTCATCAAATACCTGACGGTTTAAGATTCCCTTCCATGCTTTCTTCAAAATATCGTAACCAACGATCAGATATGGAATCAAAAATAATACAAATCTGATAATTCCTGTTACCGGAAGGAAATTCAATAGAATCAGGAGCACCGCCGCAGCAATGATCCTGGTCAGCATCTTCTTCTGCTTCTTCGTCATTCTTCTCACCCTCTTACAGGTAGATCTCGCAATCGTCCTCTACCTTCTTACAATTCTTCAGAACGTCTTTCATAACGCTCTTTGCATCCTGTCCCTCTTCAAACTCAACGATCATCTTCTGTGTCATGAAATTCACTGTTGCATTCTGAACACCTGCTGTGTTCTTTGCTGCATCTTCCATCTTATTTGCACAGTTTGCACAGTCCACTTCAATCTTATACGTCTTTTTCATCTTTCTTCTCCTTTAATCTTCTTTGATTTTTGATCCTTGACTTTCATCAAATTTCTTAGATCTTCTCCTATTTTTTATTAAACAATTAAGCAGTTGTTTAATCTTTATATTTACATTATAGCTCTCCAAATGAAAAAGTCAATACATTTGGCCATTTTTGTGTTACAATACGTTTATGATTAAAGAGATACTGAAGGTATTCTTGAATTGTAACTGTTCAGAGCCAAGCAAAATTTCATAAAACAGGTGTAAAATGCTTGCATTTTTAAAACTGTTTTTGAAATTTTATTTGGCGGATACGCCACACCGACGAAATGCGTAGCATTTTGGAGGTTGGCTCTGAACAGTTACTATAATATTTTTAAAGGAGAATTATTTATGGCTGACCATACTTTACCGCATAATCATGGTGAACATCTGAATACTGAACTTCTTATAGATAATATTGCAAAGACGGAGGATTTCCAGATTGTTGCTGACCTGTTCAAGGTCCTCGGAGATAACAGCAGGGTACGCATTTTCTGGCTTCTCTGCCACTGCGAAGAATGTGTGATCAACATTTCTTCCATGATGGACATGAGTAGCCCGGCTGTCTCTCACCATCTCCGCCAGCTGAAATCTTACGGACTGATTACCAGCCGCAGAGAAGGGAAAGAAGTTTACTACAAAGCAGCCGACACAAACCAGGCACAGCTGCTGCATCATATGATCGAGCAGGTGATCAAAATCACATGTCCCGAAGCTTAACTGTTATTACTGCAATATCACGCAATTAAACAAGTATATCAAAACGGAAAGACATGAATTTCTCAGAGATATTCACATCTTTCCGTTTTCTCATTGGATTTATTCACATTTATAAAAAAGTTTTACACTTCACCGTTTTTGAACTTGATGATCATCTCATTCGTCAAACTGTCTCTGCTCGGCTCCACCGGAATCTCATCCCTTCGGAACCATTCTGCCAAAGCCAGTTCCTCGCGGTCAAGTGTGATTTCTTCCTCACCATCCAGATCACAATAGAATCCCATCAGAAGCGTATCACTGAAAGACCATGGCTGACTTTTATAGTAACGAATATTTTTAACTTTCAGCCCGACTTCTTCCATTACTTCACGCTGAACAGTCTCCTCGATTGTTTCTCCAATCTCGGTAAATCCTGCAAGAAGTGCATATTTTTTGTATGCTCTTCCGGCATATTTTGACATCAGGATCTTATCTCCGTCAGTCACTCCGATGATTACAGCCGGGCAGATCTTCGGAAATTCCATATTACCGCAATGGTCACAACGCATCATACGTTCTTTCTCATCGTGTCTCATCCGATGTCCGCAACGCCCACAGAACTTGCGATTACGATACCAGTTGTTCAACTGATAACCGGTAATTCCGGCAAATGCAAGATACTGCGGTTCTGCATAACGGAAAGATTCTTTATTCTCCATTGTAAACTCTGACAACCGTTCACGACTAATATTCTGTACCAGATAAAAGCGTTCCTCGTCAATCGTAAACAGATAAACTGCTTCTTCATAAATTTCTTCATTAAGCCGTTCCAAATCACGAAATCTTGGAAAATCAATTCCATCTTTCCTTTTCTTCAGCAGTGCACTTTGTCCTTCGTAATACAATGCATAGCTCTGCGCATCCGGAGGGCATGGTCTGTACTGGTTATCAAACTGATGTGGCTGTATATCCTGAATCATAATTCTGTTCCTTCTTTCTTAAACATAGAACCAAGAACCCAGAGTACTCCACCTGCTCCAATTGCAAAATCTCCCAGGTTATATGTTACTTGATCCAACTTTTCCTTTCCTGTCTTAACTCCGATGTAATCAACAACCTTCTCTTTCTGATAACGGTCCGTTAAGTTACTCCAAGCACCTGCTGCCGCAAGTGTGATTCCGGTTTTTCTTAAAATATTGCTGTTTCCTAGAAGTGTCAGCATCTGTATCACTGTCACAATACCTGTTCCTACTTCTGTAAGCTTTTTCACTTTCTTTGGATTATTCGCAAATACTCCCAGACAGATTCCCGGATTATGAATACGTCGAAGTTCCAGTTTCTCTGTCAGTTTCCTCTTCTCTCCCATCTTCAAGTTCTTTTCTACATAGTGCTTTGCCCATTGATCCACAAGGAATACCGTGGTTCCACCCAACGGATAGAATTTATTTTTCTTCACGCTATCATCTCCCAGTCATTTCATATTACAATTCAAAGTACTTGTTCCCGGCAACAATTTCTCTACAGCATTTCCAGAAAATCTTTTTCTGAAATAATCGGAACTCCGAGATCTCTTGCCTTTTTATTTTTTGAAGATGTGGAATTTACGTCATTGTTGATCAAATAATTTGTCTTTGATGTGACACTTCCCGTCACCTTACCGCCACGTTTTTCAATCTCAGCCTTTACCTCTGCACGATTTGCAAAATGTTCAACACTTCCGGTAATAACAAAGTTCACTCCGGCGAATTTTTGGCTGTCTTCTGTTACTTCCTCTTCTTCTAATTCCACTTCGTCAAGAAGTCGCTTATAGATTTCCTGATGCTCTTCCTCTTTAAAATAATCTACATAGCTCTTCGCCATGACTGCTCCGACACCCTGGATCTCAACCAGTTCTGCCTCTTCTGCCTGAAGTACGCGTTGCGAATCATTTCCAAGTGCCCGGCAGATCACCTTCGCATTCGCACTTCCGATTCCCGGGATTCCGAGACCATAAACCAGTCTTGCAAGTGTTGTCTTTCTTGCCTTTTCAATACTGCTCTGCAGTTTCAGGAAAGATTTTTCGCCAAAGCCATCCATTGTCATGATCTCATCTCTGTAGTTATCAAGATGGAAGAGATCTGTAAAGTCTTTCACATAACCGTGGAAAATGAATTTCTCCAGTGTCGCCTCTGAAAGGCCCTCAATATTCATCGCATCTCTGCTCACAAAAAGTGCAAAGGACTTCACATGCTTTGCCTGACACTTCGGATTGGTACAATACAGCGTCTTTGTCTCATTTTCCATAGAGATTTTCGTCTCACCTCCACAGACCGGACAAACTTTTGGAATATCTTTCACTCCGCTTCTTGTCAAATTCTCCGCAATCTGCGGAATAATCATGTTCGCCTTGTATACCTGGATCTCATCTCCAACACCAAGTTCAAGTTCTTCCATGATGCTGATATTATGGACGCTTGCACGGCTGACTGTCGTTCCTTCAAGCTCTACCGGCTCAAAAACCGCCACCGGATTGATCAGACCTGTTCGTGACGGACTCCACTCAATCTCAAGCAGCTTTGTGTTGCGGATCTCATCTGCCCATTTGAAGGCAAAGGAATCTCTTGGGAACTTCGCTGTTGTTCCAAGTGACTGTCCGTAAGCAATATCATCATACACAAGCACAAGACCGTCCGATGGAACTTCGTTGTGCTCAATCTCACGGGCAAACCATGCCACTTCCTCTTCAATCGTATCTCTTGTCACTTCATGGTTCTCCACAACATCAAATCCCTGGTTTTCAAGCCACTGCATCTGATATTTTCTGGAATTCTGGAAGTCCACGCCTTCTGCACGAACGAGTGTAAATGCATAGAATCTTACATTTCTCTTTGCAGTGATTTCATTATTCAGCTGACGAACAGAACCGCTGCAAAGATTTCGTGGATTCTTATATTTCGCATCTACATCCTCAATCTCTTCATTGATCTTCTCGAAATCTTTATAGGAAATAACGGCCTCTCCTCGCAGTACAAGTTCTCCCTGATATGGAATCTTAAGCGGTACATTTTTAAATACTTTCGCATTGTTTGTAATGACCTCACCGATCACTCCGTTTCCTCTGGTGACTGCCTTCACAATTTCTCCGTTCTGATAGGTCAGAACAACAGTAAGTCCATCCAGTTTCCAGGAGATTAATGCTTTTTGTCCGCCTAGGAATTCCTTCAGCCTTTCTACATCTTTCGTTTTATCCAGAGAAAGCATTGGACGCTCATGACGTTCTTTCGGGAGCTCACTGAGTACTTCATATCCAACATTTACCGTCGGACTGTTTGCCATTCTCGTACCAAGCTTCTCTTCCAACTCCTGCAGTTCATCATAGAGCTTGTCATACTCGTAGTTGCTCATGATCTCTGTATTTTCCTGCTCATAAGAACGTCTCGCTCTGTTCAGAAGTTCCACCAGTTCTCGCATGTGATTCATTTCTTTCTGCTCATCCATCATCGCTTCTTCCCTTTCCCATGTCTCGTTCTATTATCTTGTGTTGCTGCCCACTGTTCCTGATATTTTCCACCGGGCAATGCAGAAGAATCTTTCAGCTGATCATATAATTCGTTCAATTCCTGATCTGTTAGTTTTCTGTACTGTCCATCCTTCAGTCCATCCAGTGTGATATTCATCACGCGGACGCGTAAAAGATCCTTCACTTCATATCCGAGAGCCTCACACATTCTGCGGATCTGACGGTTCAACCCCTGTGTCAGGATAATGGAAAATGTATACTTTCCAATCTTTTTTACAGTACACGGACGGGTCACAGTATCAAGGATCGGAACTCCGGATGCCATCTTCTTCAGGAAATCTTCTGTGATTTCTTTATCTACAGTTACTTTATACTCTTTCTCATGTTTATTGGCTGCACGCATCATTTTATTGATGATATCACCGTTGTTCGTCATCAGAAGGAGTCCATGAGAATCCTTATCAAGTCGTCCGATATAAGTCACACGCACCGGATAATTCAGGAAACGGACAATGCTGTCCCTCTCTCTGCGTTCTTCTGTACAAACGATTCCACGCGGTTTATTTACTGCCAGCACAATCATCTCATCCTGTTTGGAAACGACTTTATTTCCAACTTTCACAACCTGTCCCGGCACGATACGCATACCGGTCTGCGCACGCTGTCCATCAACTGTCACGCGTCCAGTCTCAATGAGGCGGTCTGCCTCCCTTCTGGAACACACGCCCGCCTCGCTCAAATATTTATTCAGCCTTACCGGCTCACTCTTCTGTAAAAATTCTTCTTTGATTCGATTACTCAACTGCAAACACTCCACTTATATTATTGTCTTTGAAAAATGTATTTCCACTGTATAAAAACAGAACCTCTGAGATTCTGTAAGAATCCATAAGATCATTGATCGTTCCGCTGTAATATCTCGGATCCACAACTACGATTTCTCTGTAGTACGGCGTCAGGAACGGGATAAATGAATTTGCAAAGGAATCTTTCACAAGAAGAAGACGCTTTGTGCTTGTAGAAACTGTACGGATATCAAGAAGGGATGAATTTCCTCCTAGAAATACCGTATACTGATCTTTCTCCTTTAATTTAGAAGAATCATATAAGGATGTGGAACGCTTTCCTTCATCCACGTAATCCACGATCAAGTCTGTATCTTCTTCTGTCGGCACATAAATATCAATCTGTTCCTTCTCTCCAAGATTCACTCCGCTTTTTGATGCCAGCATTCCGTTAAAGCTGTCTGAAACTGCATAGGAAACATATTTCCCAGAAAGATCTCCTTCAATCCCAAGGGATGGTGCCGCCGCCTGAAATGCATAAAATGCACCAAGTGTCGTCCAGTGATGATCTGTTTTGTAATAAATCTTCTCTGTCTTATGTTTATTCAATTCCGTTGAAACGTCAATCCACTCAACACTATCTCCAAGATCCTTACGTACCATACTGAACATCTGTGTCTGATCCTCCGGCTTCACAAGTGACGGAAGGGAATGATTCAATACATTTGCTGCATCCGGAACAAGCATCATACGAACCGGAATCTTGGACTGACTCTCTGAAAATGATTTGATTGCCTTAATATTTGCGGCAAGATGATTCTCATCTGCAACTTCAATCTGTTCTAAAAGCTGCCCATTCGTTCCGATATAGACACCGTTTTCCAGACGACTTCCACCAATCCGGTCCACCGTAACTTTCAGCTTTCTCCACATGTCTCTTCCAACAAACTGATCATCCATATAAGCTTCAAACTTTTCATCATAATCTCCGCTTATCAGACTGCTCAGGCGAAACTTTGGCTTCGTTGCAAGCATACGGTTCTCCTGCACTGATTTTTCTCTGTCAGGCACAATAACATTTATAATAAGGAATAGAAACAAGGTCAGAATAAATATAATACCAACCAATTTCTCCTGTACTTTTCTCTGTCTATCTTTCTTCATCTTTTCACCTTAATTGTTGTCATTCACTGTTTTCTATAACTCTCTAGAATCTAAAGTACAAAAACGGATTGTACGTATCTGCGATCAGATAAGCAACTGATATTGCCAGCATTCCAAAGAAAACAACCAGTGTGATTACAATCCGTACTGTATGATTCTCAGACACATTCAGGATTGCACGGAGCATTCTTGATCCAAGTGTTGTTGATCCAATTACTGCTAACAAGTAGAACAACCAGTGTGTCAGGATCACAAAGAATACTTCTTTACCGGCAAATCCTGCTCCGCCGCCAACCATTGCAAAGAGGTAACGAAGTGCTGCTCCAAGGCTTGGACTAAAGAAAAACACCCAGCCAACCAACACCAGTACTAATGCATAAATATGCTGCAATACACTTGGCCACCGATCCACGATTGCCCCCCAGACATATTTCTCCAGTACGAGAACTACTCCATAATAGATTCCCCATACAATAAAATTCCATGCAGCTCCGTGCCACATTCCGGTCAGCATCCAGACAATCAAAAGGTTTACAATATTTCTTGAAATCGTCACATGATTTCCACCAAGCGGAATATATACGTATTCACGGAACCAGGAGCTCAAAGAAATGTGCCATCTGCGCCAGAATTCTGTAATACTTTTAGAAATATACGGCACATCAAAGTTCTTCTTAAACTCAAAACCGAACATTCTTCCAAGTCCGATTGCCATATCTGAATAGCCGCTGAAATCAAAATAAATCTGGAATGCATAAGTAATACATCCAAGCCATGCCATCAGAACTGTCAGGTTACTTGCTGATGTCGATGAGATTTCTTCAAAAATCTTTCCCAACGTATTTGCAAGCACTGCTTTCTTCGAAAGTCCAATAATAAAGAGCATCGCGCCCTGTCCCAACTTTCTTCCGGAGATTTTCCTTGCGGTAAGCTGCTTCTCAATATCTCCATAACAGACGATTGGTCCGGCAACCAGCTGCGGAAACATGGATACATACAGCGCATACTTCACCAGACTCTGCTGTGCCTTTACCTTGCCTCGATATACATCTACAATATAGGAAATTTCCTGAAATGTGTAAAAAGAAATTCCAATCGGTAATGCCAGTTCCCTGTATGGAATACTGATTCCGAACAACGTATTCGTACTTTCTACCAAAAATCCAAAATATTTAAAGAACACAAGCAGCACAATATTTACTGTTATTGCAAAGACCAGTGACCGCTTTGCTTTCGTCTCATTCTCACTCTTATTCTCAATATCCATTCCGCAAAAATAGTTTAACAAAATGCTGAGTATCATCAGAATGATATAAACCGGTTCACCCCAGGCATAGAAAATCAGACTGCCTGCAAGCAGCAGGAGATTCTTCCATTGCGGCGGTGCAATATAATAAACTGCCAGCATGATCGGCAGAAATAAAAACAAAAATGTAATACTACTAAATAACATCTGCTCCCCCTTCTACAGACTCTTGTCAAATGCGCTGCGATATTCAGAAGCTTTCGAAGATACTGCAAAAAAGATATATCTTCCTCGAATACTTTCCTGTGAGTCCTCTAAAAGCTTCACCTGTTCCGGCAGGTAAGAATCAAAATCTTCTATTCTCTGTGCTTTTCTCTGTGCGATCGCATTTGTCACATTTTCTATCTGTGCATCATTTTTCACCTGTATCACCAGAACTTCCGCTGCTGAAATACTGGACGGAGAAGAATAATACAAAACACCCTTGTAATCTGCACTGTTCAGTCCATAATTTCTCTTGAGCATCTGGTCATCCATCTGCACAAGTTCTTTACTGTCCAATACACTGCTCACAGCCTTTGATACTTCTGAAAAAGTCCGCTTACTTCCACTTGCATATAGCATCAATATCACAAGATATCCCACGATAATTACTAAAAGTATATATTTCATCGCAGAGATCATTCGCTGTCTTTTCTCTGTCATAGCGTTGCCACCTCCGCCATCTTTTCTGCCCAGATTGGATAGAAATTCGCTTTAAAATGAATTCCATCCTCTTCATAATACTCATCTTCTATAATATCTGAATTATCAATGTATCCGATCTGCTTCTTTTCACACATCGCTTCTAGTTTTTCATTGTAATCTGCGATATTTGCAAGTGCCGGCTCCTTCTCTACCGCACTTTCCTGCACCGGAAAAACAGCATTCACAAAAATGTGCGCATCCGGCATAGCCTTCTGAATCTTCTTAATCACATCTGAATAATCCTTGATAAACTTGTCTACATCTCCGTTTGTCTTAGTTACATCATTCATCCCATATGCCAGAAAAACAATCTGCGGATCCAGTTGTTTTGCCTGCTCGATCTGATCATCCAGTTCGCTGAAATGAATTCCAATTTTCGCAACAACACTTGATGTATTCAGTACATCATACTCTGTAAAGCTCGCCGCAATGGAATCGCCCATCACAACAGCACCGGAAAAGCGTTCCTTCATACTTCTTGTATCGGATGAATCTCCTGTTCCATCTTTCTTTTCCAACTGATTAATCTTCTGCTCAATCGTCTTCGCATCTGCAGATTCTTTGCCTTTTATATATGCAATTCCTTCACTGGTGTCGACTGGCTTCTTTGTCAGATTGCTAACACCCTGCACTGCCAGGAGTATCACTGTAATGACCAGCGCACATCCGACCCCGATCCGGATTCCCAGTTTTTGCTTTCTTTTTATTGTTTTCTTCATATATCTATATTCTTTCTGTTTTTTATATACTGTATAGAATCCCATACTGTTTTAATAGTACATTTTTTAGCAATAAAAGTCAACAAATCTGCGCTTGTATCTCGCCATTCCTTTTAGTACAATGATAGGTAGACGATTAAGAACTTAAACAGCTGCGGAGGTATCTGATTTCTATGATTTCACTGACTTTAACAAATGTAAAAAACTTCATGTCTCACCTTCTGTTAAAAGAGACATTTGACAATTTCTCTTTTATTGAAGGAGAGATTATTACGTTTAATACCTTTCGGATTGACGGGTATATACAGAAAGATTTCTTTGATTCCGAAGAAGAGATTCCGGAATATTCTCTTTGGAAAAATCTGCGTGAATTTTGTTTTTCCTTAATTAAGGGAAAGAAAACACCGCTCGGTTTTCATTTTGTCTTCAGCCTGAATTCAAAGAATATTTCCCGTCTGATTGAACAGAAAGAACTGGGACTTAATCCTGCTGACGTGCAGGGACTATATTTGAATATACGTTACGATGGAACTCATCTCACCTGCGTGACAGGAACTTCCTTCAAGAGTTTTATGATGGATAAGACCCTGGAATGCGAATGGGATGAGATGGTAAAGAAGTTCTTTTTAAAAAAAGAGATTGCATTTGAGTTGATGTAAATTTAAAAATCCATTAGCAATGTGTGCCGCAAGGCGCACATAATAACAGCCGCCTCACGGTCAAATAATCGTGAAGCGGCTGAACTTATTACCATAAATGATGAGAAACTCATGGAACGTGTTTCTCATCATTTTACTTTATTATTTTGTCAGAAGCATCATAATATCATTGCTTCTCTTAACGAATGCTGTCATCTCTTCCGGACTTAATGGCTTATGAGCAAGCATTGCAAGGTCATACAGCTGTTTGCAGATGATTGACACGTTCTCGCTGTCTTTGTTCGTTACAAGGAACTGAACAAGTGGATGGTTAGCATTGAGTACCAGTGTTGCCTGGCTTCCGAACATGGATGCATCCATGCCGCCCATACCATACATCTTCATCATCTCCTGCATTCTTCTGTTTTCCTCAGAAAGAACTGCCATAGATGCTACATTCTCATCTTTGAGCTTTTCAACTTTAACATCAAGCTTCTCATTGCCAAGCTCTTTGCGGAAGATTTCAACAAGGCTGTCTGTTGTCTTCTGGAATTCTTCCTTCTCATCTTCTGCAACTTCATCCTTCAGAGAATCATGTACATCTGCATCAATTCTCAAGAACTGAACTTCCTGATGTTTCTGCTCAAGGTATGTGATAAATGCAGAATCAATGTTATGTGTCAGAATGATCGCATCCTGTCCCTGGGCCTTGAACATGTTGATGTACTGGCTCTGCTGCACTTCATCTGTTACATAGAAGATTCTTGTCTTCTCTTCTTCCTTCGCATCTGCGTCCTTAGACTCTTCTGCGTCTGTTTTTGTTTCTTCTGCCTTAGCTTCCTCTGTCTTGGCTGCGTCAGCTTCTTCGCCTTTGGCTTCTTTGATGATATCTTCGAGAGTCATGTATTTATGATCAAGATTCTTGTAAAGCATAGAATTCTTCATTTTCTCGCCAAATTTCTCATCCTTCAGGCAGCCGAACTTGATAAATGGACTGATGTCATCCCAATATTTCTCGTAGTTTTCACGGTCTGTCTTGAACATTCCGTTCAACTTGTCAGCAACCTTCTTGGAAATGTAATCAGCAACTTTATTTACAAATCCGTCGTTCTGCAGTGCACTACGTGATACGTTCAACGGCAGATCTGGACAGTCGATCACTCCCTTAAGTACCATAAGGAACTCTGGGATTACTTCTTTAATATTATCTGCGATAAATACCTGGTTATTGTAAAGTTTAATCTTTCCTTCAATGGAATCATACTCTGTATTGATCTTCGGGAAGTACAGAATTCCCTTTAAGTTAAACGGATAATCCATGTTCAGGTGAATCCAGAACAGTGGCTCTTTGTAATCCATGAACACCTTGCGGTAAAAATCAATATAGTCATCCTTTGTACACTCGCTTGGGTTCTTTGTCCACAGCGGCTGTGTATCACTGATAGATACCGGACGTCTTACGATCTTCGCTTTCTGCTTCGGCTCGCCCTCTTCGCCTTCCTTTGGTTCCTCTGTAATATGCTCTACTACAGTATCTGTATCAAGAACATCTGCCTCATCGATTGTATCGTACTCCGGCTCTGCATTTGCCTTGGAGAGGAAGATCTCTACCGGCATGAAAGAGCAATATCTCTCAAGTACTTCTCTTGCACGGTATTCATTTGCAAACTCAAGGCTGTCCTCATTCAGATACAGTGTGATCTCTGTTCCGACTGTTGTCTTATTTCCTTCCTGCATCTCATACTCAGTGCCGCCTTCGCTTGCCCAGTGTACCGGTTTTGCACCTTCTTTATAAGAAAGAGTATCAATCTGAACTTCGTCAGCTACCATGAATGCTGAGTAGAATCCAAGACCGAAGTGTCCGATCATATCATCTTCTGTTGTCTTGTCTTTATATTTCTCAAGGAACTGTGTCGCACCTGAAAATGCGATCTGAGTGATATACTCCTCTACTTCTTCTGCTGTCATACCAAGTCCGTTATCGATAAACTTCATTGTCTTCTCTTCTGGATTGACAATTACTTCGATCTTCGGTTTGTATCCTTCCGGAAGTTCATATTCTCCCATCATATCCAGCTTTTTCAGCTTAGTGATCGCATCACATCCGTTGGATACGAGTTCACGTACAAAGATATCATGATCGGAATAAACCCATTTCTTGATAATAGGAAAAATGTTTTCGCTGTCAATTGATAAAGTACCTTTTTTAACTGCCATTTTACTGCACTCCTTTTTATTATAATCTATCCGTAACTGCTCAGTTACGTTTCTTTTAATATCGGCTGTCAATCAGCTTTTTCGCTGATATCGATAGTATATTTGCCTGCCTAATGGACATTCTAGTACAGCAAAATTTAAAAGTCAATAGAAAATTAGCACTCCTTTCAAAAGAGTGCTAATAATTCCATTAAAAGTATAAAGTTTTTATGAACTATACTGTCTCCGGCTCCGGATAATCCTCTCCGAATGTCTCAACAGTAACTTTCTTCATTACCTGTTTCTCAAGCGGGCGGTCGCTGTAGTCTGTTGCTGTCTCAGCAATCTTATTCACTACATCCATTCCTTCTGTGATCTTACCGAATGCAGCATAAGCTCCGTCAAGATGTGGTGCTTTCTTATGCATAATGAAGAACTGGCTTCCTGCTGAATCCGGGTGCATTGCACGCGCCATGGAAAGAACTCCTGCATCATGTACAAGGTTGTTCTCTACACCATTCTGCGCGAACTCACCTTTGATTGAGTATCCCGGGCCACCCATTCCTGTTCCATTCGGATCTCCGCCCTGGATCATGAACCCGCTGATCACGCGGTGAAAGATCACTCCGTCATAGAAGCCTTTCTTTACGAGTGACACAAAATTGTTCACTGTGTTCGGTGCAACTTCCGGATACAGTTCTGCTTTCATAATATCACCATTTTCCATCTCAAATGTAACTACTGGATTTGCCATGTTTAATTCCTCTTTTCCATAGATTTAATGACTCTATTGTAGCGGATTTATCTAAGAACTTCAAGATACATCTATTATTTCAAACGTTCTCGGTAAAAATACGTTACTGTTCAAAGATTTCTGTGAACAGTAATCCCTATCAATCCGCCTTTTTCCTTATACCCGGTATTCCACAGTTCCTTCAGTGAAAATGTTGTTGCTTCCCCATAAGTTGCCACTTTGATCAGAAGATCATCTGCTGTCTCTTCATATCCGATACATAAAAACCAGTGCCATACAAAATCAGCAAATTTCTTGTCTTTATGACGCAACATCAGATATGGAACCGGCGTTCCTTCGTTGATTTTCTTCTTAATGAATACTGCTGCTTCTCTTGCTGTATGTTCACCGGAAAATTCTTTGAATTCCACCTTTTCTCCTATATCTTCCAGATACTTTCCAAAGCCTTCTGTGTACATCCACAACTTGTTCACCCCACTCATTCTTGGGCGAAGATATGGTTTCATTTTCATGGAAAACTGAATATAATCTTCTTTACTCAGATTCTCTGCATCAAAAGGATACAGGTTCTTCTTTCCTTTATATTTTGCAAAATAGATACAGCAATCACACGCTGTTGCCGCAGCGCATCCGCCGATGTGCATCACCACATTGCGGAACCAGTCCTGATTGCCGCCTACTTCTCCGTCTATCATAAAATAATCCAGAATCTGTTTCATTTCTGTTGTTCTTCCTCTCTGTAAAAAATCTTGTTTTATCTCTTATCATTCGGTTCGTTATTATTTTACAAGCTGCATTTCTACTGCCATTTCCTACTGATTTGTACATATTAACTGTAATTATAACCTCATATGGTTGAAATGTACACTTTCCCCTCCTTTTTTTAGTCACTCGTGACATTGTTGATTTTCGTGCCTAACGCTATACTAAGTACATAAGTTAAACAAACCAAAATCAACTACCAATTAAAAAACAAAACCAAATTTAGTCAAACAAGTAAAAAGTAATCATTTAAGGAGGCACTTATAATGGCAAGTTTATCTCTTCAGGGAATTCAGAAAATTTATCCTAACGGATTTCACGCAGTAAAAGATTTCAATCTTGAAATCGCTGACAAGGAGTTCATCATCTTCGTAGGACCATCAGGATGTGGTAAATCTACAACACTTCGTATGATCGCTGGTCTGGAGGATATCTCCGGCGGTACATTCAAGATTGACGGAAAGGTAATGAACGACGTAGAGCCAAAAGACCGTGATATCGCAATGGTATTCCAGAACTACGCTCTGTATCCACATATGACAGTATATGATAACATGGCTTTCGGACTGAAACTTCGTAAAGTTCCGAAAGATGAGATTGATAAGAAGGTTCGTGAGGCTGCTAAGATCCTTGATCTTGAGAAACTGCTCGACCGTAAACCGAAGGCCCTTTCCGGTGGACAGAGACAGCGTGTTGCTATGGGACGTGCTATCGTTCGTAATCCTAAGGTATTCCTTATGGATGAGCCACTTTCCAACCTGGATGCTAAACTGAGAGTTCAGATGCGTATCGAGATTTCCAAGCTTCATGAGAATCTGGGTGCTACAATCATCTACGTAACACATGACCAGACAGAGGCTATGACACTTGGAACAAGAATCGTTGTTATGAAAGACGGAGTTGTTCAGCAGGTCGATACACCACAGGCACTTTACAATACACCATGCAACCTGTTCGTAGCAGGATTCATCGGATCACCTCAGATGAACTTCATGGATGCAAAATGTACAATTAAGGGAAATGATGTTACTCTTACAGTTGGAAAACATGTTCTTAAGGTACCGGCTTCTAAGAAGCAGGCACTGATCGATGGCGGATATGATGGAAAGACAGTTGTTCTTGGTATTCGTCCGGAAGATGTACATGATTCACAGGCGTTCATCAGCAACTCTCCTGACAGCGTAATTGAGTCTACAATCAAAGTTTACGAGCTGCTTGGAGCAGAAGTATTCCTGTACTTCGATGTTGAGGGAACTCAGTTGACAGCACGTGTTAACCCACGTACAACACTCAGAACTGGAGATCATGCAGTATTTGCACTTGATATGGAAAAAATTCATCTCTTTGACAAAGACACAGAGTTGACTATTACAAACTAATCCTTTACAATTAAACTAAACACGGAGGGGGCTGTACTTTTCTCGGAAGGTGCAGCCTTTCTTCCATCTATTATTATTTTATTTACGGAGATTACTATGGCTAATACATCCGAACTTGAAAAAGGACTCAATGAATTAAAACGTTTGACCGGAATCACACTTGCAGTAACTGCCGAAGATTCTGAACAGGAGCAGATGGCCCTGGAACAGATTCGCTGTCTCTGCCTTGCCTACCGGGAAAAATATAATAAAAATGATTTTCTTATGGGACTGATGACCGGTGGTGTTCCTTCCTATGATGTACAGCAGCGTGCCGCACGGCTCCACATTGCACCGGAAGAAAATCGAATTCTCTTTTTGATTGAAATAAAGGAACCTGATGAGATTATTGGAGAGATCCTTAAAAATCTGTTTCCTTCTCAAACAAAAGCTTATATTGTTCCTGTTTCAAAAGAGCGACTGGCTGTATTATATCCATTTCATGAGACAAAGGATTCCAAAGATTCTGCTGATGAACATGCAAGACATCTGGCTCATGCGATTGTTGACACGCTGAATGCGGAAGCTCTTGCACATGTTCAGGTTTCTTTTAGTCAGATGATTCCTTCTCTTTTGGAATTATCCGGGGCTTTTCGTGAAGCAAGTCTTGCACTGAAAGTTGGAAAACTTTTCTATCCGGAACAGACTGTCTTTCCATACAATGAACTGGGGATTGGCCGCCTGATTTATCAGCTTCCTGTTTCTCTGTGCGAAAGCTTTCTCCAGGAAGTTTTCTTAGACAAGATTCCGGACAAGCTGGACGATGAGACACTCCTGACGATCAACCGTTTCCTTCAGAATAATCTGAACATTGCAGAGACTTCACGCCAGCTCCATATGCACCGCAACACGCTGATCTATCGTCTGGAACAGATTGAAAAGCGCACCGGACTTGACTTAAGGCAATTCGAAGATGCAATGACATTTAAGATTGCAACAATGGTCATGAACTATCTTCATGCTGAAAAAAAAAAAATTGCACTGAGATGTAATTGATATATAATGTGTAACTGTTCAGAGCCAAGCAAAATTTCATAAAACAGGTGTAAAATGCTTGCATTTTTAAGACTGTTTTTGAAATTTTATTTGGCGGATACGCCACACCGACGAAATGCGTAGCATTTTGGAGGTTGACTCTGAACAGTTACTATAATATATAATATATAAGAAAGGACTTATAACTTATGAATGACGCATTATGTGAACATATTGTAGCCAGAAAATCAAAACCAATGGATTTTGTTATCCGTATTCTTATTATTGTTGTGATCGTTGCAATCGCAATCGGAGGAATGCCATTTCTTGGATTCTTTGCTTTTGCTCTTGCAGCAGTCCTGGCTTTGCTTGCTTATTATTTTGCATTTCCACTCTTAAATGTGGAGTATGAATATTCCCTTCTGAACCACGATCTGGAGATTGATGCAATTTACAGCAAAGAGAAAAGAAAATCCAAAATGAATCTGGATATTCAGAATGCTGAGATTATTGCACCAAAAGGATCTCATCGACTGGATTCTTATCATCCGGAAACAACTTGCGACTTTTCATCCGGAAATGCAAATGCAAAGGTTTTTGCAATCATGATCCCGATCAATCAGAAAATGACTTGTGTTTATATTGAACCTGATGAAAAGATGATTGAACATATGAAACAATGGATGGGAATGAAGATGTTCGTAGATTAATATTGAATGTTTGTTTCTAACTCAGACAAGTACCACAATCAGTAACTACTAATTGTGGTACTTGTTTTTTCTTTTCTGTCTGGTTGTAGATTACGAATTGCAATTACATACTTAAAACATCATAATCTTATTTTTCAGCAACATCTGCTATATATTTACATGCGGCAAGTGCAGCTACTGCACCGTCCGCTGCCGCTGTTGTAAGCTGACGTACTTCTTTTGTCCGGCAGTCTCCTGCTGCATAGATTCCCGCTTCTGACGTCTTGCAATCTTCTCCGGCAACAATAAATCCACCCTCATCTAACTGAACAACATCAGCAAATTTTTCATTCTGTGCAATCTGTCCGACAGCTACAAAAATTCCGGAAACAGCAAGTTCTGATTCTTCTCCTGTTACTTTATTCAAAACCCGCAGACTTTCCACCATCTGCTCTCCACGGATTTCCTGAACAGTTGTATTTAAGATAAACTCTACATTTTCTTTCTCTTGCAGACGTTTTACAATCTGATCTTCTCCCCGGAATTCGTCTCTTCTGTGAATCAGATAAACTTTGCTACAGTAATTTGACAGAAATTCTGCATCCTGGAGTGCTGTACTTCCACCTCCGACAACTGCAACTTCTCTTCCCCGGAAAAACATTCCATCACAAGTCGCACAGTATGAAACTCCTGCACCTGTCAGACGTTCCTCTCCCGGAACTCCAAGATGGCGGTGTGTCACACCAGTGGCAAGAATAATGCTTTTGCATTCATATTCTTTTTCCGTTGTTACAATCACTTTATAATCCGCTTCTTCACGAATACCTGTCACCTGCTCCATTATGGTCTGTGTTCCCAGCTTTACTGCCTGATCCATCAGATTCATAGAGAATTCACTGCCGCTCACACTTGCAATTCCCGGATAATTTTCTACATTCGGAGAAGATGTGATCTGACCGCCGATGGTTGTTCCCTCGAAGAGTACGGTCTGCTTTCCTGCACGCTGGCCATAGATAGCCGCAGTCATCCCTGCAGTTCCGCCACCGATGATTCCAATATCATAAATTCCCATATTTCTCCTTTCCCAACAAACTGTTTCTACATTTTCTGATTGCTGTAATTCATTTTTTCATTTACGCTAAACTGTAATATGTTTCAATCACTTCTTACATATTTCTGGACATATCTGCGCAAACTTTCTCTGCCTCGATCACTGCGCTTCTAAGTCCAAATTTTTCAAGTACACGTACTGCCTCAATCGTTGTTCCTGCCGGTGAACATACCATATCTTTCAGTTCTCCCGGATGCTTTCCTGTCTCGAGTACCATCTTTGCACTTCCAAGTACTGCCTGTGCTGCGAACTGATACGCCTGTGATCTAGGCATTCCCTCAGCTACCGCTCCGTCTGCCATTGCCTCGATCATCATAAAGATATATGCCGGTGAACTTCCGCTGACTGCAACAACTGCATCGATCAAATGCTCCGGCACGATTTCTACTTTACCAAAAGAACTAAGAAGCTCCAGTGCATAGTTCTTTTCTTCTTCTGTCACTGCATCATTCGGGCATGCCGCTGTCATTCCCTCTCCAACTAATGCTGGTGTATTCGGCATTGTTCTTACAATCTTAACTTTCTTTCCAAACTGCTCTTCGAGCCATGCGAGAGTCTTGCCCGGTGCGATTGTAATAATCAGCTGGTCTTCTCTTACTGCATCTTTGATCTCAGCAATTGTCTGTGCATAGAACTGTGGTTTTACAGAGAGAACTAATACTTCTGCTTTCTGTGCTACTTCTATATTATCTGCTGTCACATGAATTCCATGCTCTTTTTTCGCACGTTCACGTCCTGCTTCCATAATATCTGAACCGATGATCTCTTCCGGGGCAATAATTCCCTTTTTGATGATTCCGCCCATGATTGCTCCTGCCATATTTCCTGTTCCGATAAATCCTAATTTCATGATCTTAAGTCTCCTTTTCTTTTATCATTACTGTTCTAAGAACCGTGTCCAGTAACCTTTTATCTACATGTATCCGTCTCTCACCCAGAATTTTTTCTCATCCTCTAACGGAATTTCTTCTGTGTCCATCCAGTCGATTGTAATAAACTGATTCCTGTTCAGCCCTTTTAGCAGTTCATTGATCAGCCATTCCCGTCCCTGAACTTCCATTGTAACGGTTCCATCCCATTCGTTCTGAACCCAGCCAACCAGATTTAGTGAATTCGCCAGATATTTCGCTGTATAGCGGAATCCAACACCCTGTACACGACCGTGAAAAACAATGTGCTTTCTAACTTCTGCCATATCTGATCACTCCCTTGAAGCAATTTATGTTGTACACTACCGTTATTCTAACATATTTTTTTACCTTGTACAGTTCTTTTCGGTAAACAGTTCCTGCTTCCTGTGTTATAATGGGAATAACTTTTCTGAAGGAGGACTTCGAGAACGAATGAGTAATTATGAAACATCACAGACTTCTGATCTGAAAGAATTGATAAATAAATTACGAGATACACAGACTCTCTCTAAAAATGAATGGATTCGGCTAATTGACGGAAGAACCCCAGAACTTGCCGACTATTTATTTGAAAATGCGCACGAAGTACAAATCACTCACTATGGACATGATGTTTATGTCCGCGGACTAATTGAATTCACAAACTATTGTCGTAACGATTGTTATTACTGCGGTATCCGCAAAAGTAATCTGAATGCACATCGCTACCGTCTTACCAAAGAAGAGATTCTTAACTGTTGCAAAACCGGATATGAACTTGGTTTTCGCACCTTCGTTCTTCAAGGTGGTGAAGATGGCTGGTTCACGGTTCCGCGTCTGGCTGATATTGTCTCTGACATCCACAAAAACTGGCCGGACTGTGCAATCACACTCTCTGTTGGAGAAATGGAACATGATGCATACCAGACTTTATTCGATGCCGGCGCTGACCGCTATTTACTTCGTCATGAAACTTATAATGATGCACATTACCGTAAGCTTCATCCTGCTTCCTTAAGTGCACGTCACCGTCAAAACTGTCTGTGGGATTTAAAGTCTATCGGCTATCAGATTGGAACCGGATTCATGGTCGGTGCACCTTTCCAGACAACTGAGAATCTTGCTGATGATATGCTTTTCTTAAAAGAATTGAATCCGCATATGGTTGGGATTGGTCCGTTTATCCCTCACCACGACACACAGTTTGCTGAGGAACCTGCCGGAACACTGGAATTGACACTTTATCTGCTTGGGCTGATCCGTCTTATGCTGCCGAAAGTACTTCTCCCGGCAACAACCGCCCTCGGTACGATTTCTCCAACCGGAAGGGAACAGGGAATTCTCGCAGGAGCTAATGTCGTTATGCCAAACCTTTCTCCAACAGAGGTTCGCAAAGATTATCTGCTTTATGATAACAAGATCTGCACCGGTGATGAATCGGCACAGTGCAAGAACTGCCTGGCCCAAAGAATGGAGTCTGTCGGATATCATGTTGTTGTAGACCGAGGAGATTCCTTGAATAAGTAAAAAGGAGGTTACTGTTCACTCCCGTGTCAATCACTTCGCTGATTGACACGGAGGATGCATGTTTTGGCTTGAATGCATCTCGCCCCATCGCCAAAGGCGATTTAAAATGGCGAGATGCGTTGCTGGTCACACATTGTGTGAACAGTAACAAAAAGAGTCCATGGTATGCGACATATCGCATTTCCATGGACTCCTTTTCTATTCACACCTCGCCTCACAGCGCAGTGTCATTTTTTCATTTTCTCTACTAGCTATAAGAATTACTCTACAACAGCTAAGATCTCGATCTCAACGAGAACAGCCTTCGGAAGATCCTTAACTGCTACGCATGAACGAGCTGGTTTGCTTGTGAAGTATTTCTCGTATACTCCGTTGAATGCTCCGAAATCAGCGATATCTGCAAGGAAGCATGTTGTCTTTACGACATTGTCAAAGCTTGATCCAGCTTCTTCAAGAACAGCAGCGATGTTAGCGATAACCTGCTCTGTCTGTCCTTCGATTGTTGTGGCATCTACATCACCTGTAGCCGGGTTGATCGGGATCTGGCCTGAAGCGTATAACATTCCGTTAACTACCTTTGCCTGAGAATATGGTCCGATTGCAGCTGGTGCCTTTGGTGTTGAAATTGTTTTCATTGAATTCTACCTCCTGATTTATTGAAATTATAAGTTCTTAATGAAATTATATAACGTTAAAATCGTTTAGTCAATAAAATTTCATTCACTTAACTATTTTTCATTGACTTCTTTTTCACACAAACCAGCATATCCATGATAAAATAAAACCATCAATATACTATTTGTCTGTTTTGACCGAACAAAACTGGATATCTTTCACACAGACAGAAAGGACGCATGATTATGCCAACCGGAAATTTAAAATTAACTTCACTTGACAAAAAGATTCTGCACTCATACTGTCAGACACTCGATGGACTTTCCAATTATCTTGGAAATGGATACGAGATTGTCCTTCACAGTCTGGAAGATTATGAACACTCTGCAATCAAGGTCATCAACGGATATCACACAGGACGTACCGAAGGTGCACCGATTACCGACCTTGCGTTGAAGATGCTCGAGCAGATCCGTCGAAATGAAGAAAATGACCATGGTGTTATTTATTTTTCCACAAATGTAAAAGGAGAACCGCTGAAGTCAACTACAATTCCTGTCAAAGGAGAGAAGGACAGAATTATCGGACTGCTCTGTATCAACTTTTATATGAATACAACAATGGCAGATTTCTTCTGCAACTTTGCTGTTCCGATTCCATCTGATTCTGACGGTCTCACAGTCTCCGGTCAGATTCATGAGACATTTTCCCAGAGCAGTTCTGATCTTCTTGAGCAGACCATTCAAACCGTTCGTCAAGAAGTGTTGATGGATTCAGCAATATCGAGCACAAATAAGAATAAAGAAATCATTTTCCGACTTTACCAGCAGGGAATCTTTAATCTAAAGGATGCCGTCGTCACGATTGCCGAAGCACTGGGAATCAGTAAGAATACCGTATATCTGCATCTGCGCAATCTTGAGAAAGTAAATAATTAGCACTATCTGATATGCAAAACATTACTGTTTACGCAGTGAAAAGGACAAGACACTTTCATTTTATCTAACATTTCATTCGAAAGTATCCTGTCCTTTTTTCATCCTTTATTTTCCAGCCGGCATATATCTCAGAAGTTCTCCTGCCACGCTGGAGATTGGCATTGTCTGAAGCCATACATGTCCAGGTCCGGTAACAACTGTATTGAACACACCTTCACCGCCGAATACCATATTCTTAAGTCCCGGTACTGTCTGAATCTCCATGCTGCAAGTTGCATCCATTGCTGCAAGATATCCGGTATCTACTACAATCTGTTGTCCCGGTCTCAGTTCATACTCTACCACATGTCCATCAAATTCAAGAAATGCTATTCCATTTCCCGAAAGTCTCTGCATGATAAACCCTTCTCCGCCGAAGAATCCTGCTCCGAATTTCTTTTGGAAGAAAATAGAAAGATCAACACCTTCTTCTGAAGCGAGAAATCCTGACTTCTGTACGATCAACTCCTGTCCCGGTGCAATCTGGCGTGCTACAATCTGTCCCGGAAAACTGGATGCGAATGCGATCATCCCATTACCTCCCGTTGCTGTATAACGGTTCTGGAACAGTGCCTCGCCTGAAAACATTCTTCCAAATGCTTTTCCGATTCCTCCGTTGGAAGTCGTCTCCATTTTCATATTCGGAGACATCCAACTCATAGAACCGCGTTCTGTAATCATTCTTTCTCCATTCTCCAGATAGCAGATTACTACCGGAAGGGTATCACCTTTGATTTCATATCTCATGGTTTATTCCTCCTGAATCATTCTTCCTAACATATTCTGTAAAGTTCCATCTATTCTAAGAATACTATTCTTTTACAACATTTTCCAGTCCCTAATCTTCTTTTTTCTCGCTCATCTCCAATTTAGGAAGTATGATCTCCGCCTTGAACAGGTCTGCTTCTGTTGTAATATTTAAATTACCATGCTGTAGCTGTGCAAAGCTCTTGGCAATTGCCAGGCCAAGTCCAGATCCTTCGGTATTTCTTGAAGAATCTCCTCTTACAAAACGGTCCGTGATCTCCTCTGTATTGAAATTCAATTCCCCTGCGGAAACATTTTTCATAAAAATCTGCACGTCATCCGGCCGCTCATTCATTTCTATATAAACTCTCGTATGCGGCATTGCGTATTTTGTAATATTAACAATCAAGTTCTCAAAAATTCGATATGTTTTTTCACTATCCAGCCAGAGAACTACTTTGTCCTCCGGAAGTTTCCAACGGAATTCCAGATGTGCTTCTCTAATCTTTTCCTCATTCTCAAGCTCCGCCTGACGGATCAGTCCTACGAGATCCACTTTCATGTAATTCATCTGGATAGTCTTACTTGCTGCCTTACTCATCTCAAAAAGATCCTCGATCAGGGCTTTCAGACGAAGAGATTTTCTCTCAAGTACTTCTGTATATTCTTTTCTCTTTTCTTCGTCTTTTTCATTCTTTAAAAGATCAATGTAAGTAATGATTGCTGTCAGCGGCGTACGGAGATCATGAGAGACATTTGTCACAAGCTCTGTCTTCATACGCTCATTTTTCACTTCTTCATCCACCGCCTTCTTGAATCCGCTCTGAATCTTCTTTAATTCATCCTGAATCGGACGGAAGATTCCAACATCACCTTCGATTGGAAGATCTAGCTGTCCTTCTGCCAGCTGATTCGTTGATTTAAGCAGCAGCTGATATTTCTTCTTAATTCCATTTAACACTGTCCGCATCACAAAGAATAAAATGATAGAATAAACAATTAATGGTATCAGTCCTATGCTGTAAGAAAATAATTTCACTACTAAGAGCAGAAGAAAGTTCAGGATCACGATTCTGAGGATTCCTTTATTTCCATTATCCCGCAGATCCATCTGAAGAATTGCTTCATATTGATGATGCAAAAATGCTTTCATATCTTTCCATGCTTTCTTCAATAAATGTCTCTTTTCATGTACTTCTCCACGATTTTCCTTTCCCCAACGGATCAGCATTCCTACTATTGTGTGTTCTTCCCAGTAATTTCTTCCCTCTGTAAATATAAGTCGAAGACTCTCTGCCACACAGAAGAAAACTCCCAGTAGGCAGAACCAGATACCCCAGTTGATTCCCAGCATACTGATTGTATTCCACATAATATTTCCTGACGGGTGATAGTTCTCAAAAGACCAGTATACTAAACCTGCAAATGCATCATAGCCTATACCCAATGCAGAAATCCCCAGAATCACTGCAAGTTCGAATGGCATACGGAATAATTTTCCTTCGTATCTTCCAACTTTCGGAATACATGGAAGAAGTAATGCTGCAAGCAGAGCTCCTAAAAAGAAGAGTGCAGCGGAACTCCAGAACACGGAATAATTATAATCCACATACTCGTCTTCCTCCTGATTTGCAGAAATGAATTCATCATAATTTGCATCTGTCATCCCATAAACGATACTGATTCCGTTTGTCTGCTCTTCATCGTCAATCTGATCCTCAAGATCTGCATCCATACAATAATAAGACAGATCTTTCTCCACATCGTACGCTTCTTCCGGTGACAGTTTCGTACCGCTAACTGTTACATTTGACATTGTTCCGGATGTGCCATACTTATATTCGATTTTGAGAACATAAGAATTATCTGACTTCAAAGCCTCGTTTGTCTGGTCGTCATTTCCTTCAAGCAAGGGATTCCCTTCTTTGTCAAAGATCTGATAATCCATATATTTTTTAAAAAGAGAGAATGCACTGTCTGACATTAATTCCATCTGTTCCGATGCATCCATCGCATCTGTGACCTCGCTATAGAGAAGGCGATTTCCTATCGCAAGGGAATAGTCCATTCGCTCAATACACTCTTCAACATCATCTTCTACTGTAAATGTTGATGCGATATTTTTTCTTACCACATAATAACTTTCCACAACACCTGCTGCGAATAAACTAAGAATTACTATCGTTATAATTGTTCTTATCTTACGATTGCTTTTCAAGTTTGTATCCAACACCCCACACCACCTTTAAATATTTTGGTTTCTTCGGATCGATTTCAATCTTCTCCCGAATATTTCTTACGTGTACCATGATCGTATCTGTATTAATTGCCTTTTCCTGCCATACTCTTTCGTAAATCTCTTCGGATGAAAAGACTCTTCCCGGATTCTTTGCCAAAAGAAGCAGAATCTTGTACTCGATCGGAGTTAATTTCACCGGATTGCCATCCATTGTGACTTCTACCGTATCCTCATTGATCTCAAGTCCTCCGATCACATGTACATTCTCCTGTGGTACGAGCTTCTCCAGGAATCTTCGGTAACGTCTCAGCTGAGAGTTCACACGCGCCATCAGTTCCATCGGTGTAAACGGCTTTGTCACATAATCATCCGCTCCGATGTTGAGCCCTGTGATTTTATCAACTTCCTCTGATTTTGCTGACAACATGATTACAGGAAAATCGTATTTCTCGCGCAACTTCATCGTCATACGAATCCCATCCATACGTGGCATCATGATGTCAATGATTGCCAGATGGATTTCTTCCTTCTCAAGGACTTCTAAGCCTTCGATGCCGTCTGCTGCCTGAAACACCTTATATCCCTGACTCTGCAGATAAATCTGTACACCTTCTCTAATCTCTTTATCATCCTCTACAATTAATACGTGATTGATCTCCATTTTGTTTCCTCCTAAAAAAATAACCTCCTTTATATATCTACAGAATACTCTGTAAATCTAAAGGAGGCTTTTATATGTTTCAAAAGATTTTCTTAAGCTTACTATAGCTTTTTTAAAAATATTGGTCTTTTAGTTCTCTGCATTCTGCTCTCTGAAGAAAATCTGACCCGTAGAAGCGTCCATTCCGTCCACAATTGCCAGTGACTCCAGCTGAAATCCAAGATTACGGATGATTCTTCCGCCTGACTGGAATCCTTTCTCAATTGCAATTCCGATACCTTCTACTGTAGCTCCTGAAGACTGAACGATCTGAATCAGTCCCTGCAGTGCACATCCGTTCGCAAGAAAATCATCAATAATAAGTACATGATCATCCTCTGAAAGGAACTTCTGTGAAACGATCACATTATTCTTACACTTATGTGTGAAAGATTCAACCTCTGCTACATACATCTCGCCGTCTAAATTGATGCTCTGGGACTTCTTTGCAAATACGACCGGTACATCAAAGTGTTCTGCTACGATACAGGCGATTCCTATACCGGAAGCTTCTATTGTAAGAATCTTATTGATGTTCTTGTCAGCAAATCTCTTCTTGAATTCTGCACCCATCTGATTCAAAAGCTTAATGTCCATCTGATGATTCAGGAAACTGTCAACCTTGAGAACATTGCCCTCTTTTACAATACCGTCTTTTACAATTCTTTCTTCCAAAAAATTCATCTTTCTACCTCTTCCTCTGTAATTTCCCCAAAATGTGTTACTGCTCAGTGTAACCCCAAAAATATTTCTTAAAGTATAGCACAACTCCATATAAGAAACAACGTTAACAAGACGAAAAAATAGTACAAAAATAATTGAAAAAAAGCACTTTCCTTATCCGGTTTATCAAAACCGAATCTATGGAAAATGCTTCGCGCTATTTCTGTACAACTTTGATTCTGCCCTCCAAAATCAGGGCAACAAAAAAGCGGGTGATGGGAATCGAACCCACGTATCCAGCTTGGAAGGCTGGTGTTCTACCATTGAACTACACCCGCATTTCGTGTCTTATCTCTGACACGAGTAGTATCTTATCATACTCTTTTTAAATATGCAAGTACTTTTTTAAATTTTCTTATATTTTTTATTTTCCCATCTCCTGCAGTGCACGGATAAATTCCAGATCTTCTGCACGAAGCTTCAGATTTGTCTCGTAATGAGCTCCGTTCGGTGATGTCACATTGATCTCGATGATTGTGCCTTCCTCAACTGCATTCTGAGCTACTGCTCCTAAGAACATTGGAAACTTCGGATGATTTCTGCGAAATGTATCCATATGTCCTTTTAATTCCTGTATCTTTCCAAGCTGTGAAAAATTCATATCAACTTTCCTTTCTGCCCTGACGACTTTTACCTTATTTTTGTTATGATACCTACGGATTGCTCCATTGCTATGCAATTCCCGCAATCCTCGAACACCTCAAACTCCCATAAAATGGCGTATTCACACCATTTTATTCCGTTTTCGGTGTTCGGCGTGTCAATAAGTATAAATTGCTTATTTGTGCAAGCACAAACGCAATTTATACTTTTGACACTTACATCATAATATACGAATCTGATAAAAAATACAACTTTTTTGACTTATTTTCCACTTCGTTATATAATAGGAAAAGTGACCGATGTCCCCCTTTTTACTAAATTATTTCAACCAGCAAGGACAGACATCCCGGACTTCGGTTTTCAGATTAGAGAAAAGAGGTAACATCCATGAGCAAGAGAACAGATAAGAAAAGACAGAAAAGATTTAATGAGGTACATCCGACTACCACAGCACCAGCTGCTCAGCCTGTAGTAGAGACAGCTGCACCAACAGCTGAACCTGTTCCGGAAGTGACTGTAACAGAAACAACTGCACCAGTAAATGCTGCTCCGGCATATGATCTTTTCATCCAGTATCAGAACGGTGAATATGACGCTGCTGTACTTGCAGAGAAGATTCTTGATAAATGCAAAGCTGAAGGTATGGACAGCTCCGACCTTAAGATCTATGTAAAACCTGAGGATAAGAAAGCTTACTATGCTTGTGCCGGCGGAACAGGTGCTATTGAGTTAGCTTAGACTGATAGAAAGAAAGTCTGTGAAAGAATCTATCTATTCTTAAGATTCTTTTCACAGACTTTTTATTTTGACTGTTATACCCTGATCTTTTTACTATACTCCGACCTTTTTACAAACATCTGCCAAACAGCATCTGTCGCAATACGGTTTCGTTCTCGCAGTACATATCTCTCTTCCATGATAAACAAGACGGTGGCAAAGGTCACTTCCTTCTTCTGGCGGGATAATCTTCCACAAAGCCATCTCCACCTTCTTCGGCTCTTTAATTCCATCTACCAGACCGATCCGGTTTGTCAGGCGGATACAGTGTGTATCTGTCACAATTGCCGGCTTTCCAAACACATCTCCCATGATCAGATTCGCGCTCTTTCTTCCGACTCCCGGAAGCTTTAACAAGGCATCAAAATCATCCGGAACTTTTCCACCGTATTCATCACGAAGCATTTTCATGCAGGCACTGATATCTCTTGCCTTACTCTTTCCAAGTCCGCAAGGACGTACAATCTCTTCAATGTCTTCCACCGGCGCATCTGCCAGTGCTTCCACTGTCGGATATTTCTCATAAAGACCTTCCACGACTACATTTACTCTTGCATCTGTACACTGTGCTGCCAGCCTTACACTGACCAGCAGCTTCCATGCCTGATCATAATCAAGCGTGCATCCTGCATCCGGATACTCTTTCTTCAGTCTTTCAATCACTTCAAGCGCACGCTGTTTCTTTGTCATTTATTTCACCTCGGCATTTTTCTTTAATTCTTCCATCGCATTCTTGAACTTGTCTGATACTGCTGTAGGGTTTCTTCTCAGCTGTCTCATAGCATTTACATAATTTCTGTCTGTACGTGAGCCTAATTTCTGTCTCTCCCTTAATATATTGGAACGCATCTGGGCAAGTTCTTTTCTCCAGTTTCCTTTCGATTCAGACTCTTGTGCTTCATTCTCCAGTCGGACAGTACGAAGCAGTGCCTCAACCTTCTCTGAAAGCTGTGTAAGCTGTTCTTTTCGTTCTCTACGCTGTTCTTCTATCTTCGCAAGATACAATTCTTTTCTTGTCTGCTTTTCCGCTGCTTTCATCTCTTTACGCTCTTCATACAACAGATAGCTGTCCTCAAGCCTCTCCTGTACCCCTTCAGATGCACGTTTCAGCCGTTCCTGAACACCTTCTGATGCATCTTTCAGTCTGTCCTGCATTTCCTCAGAAGCATCTTTCAGGCGCTCCTGCATCTTCTGGATCTGTTCTTTGCTGGCCTCAAGCTGTACAAGGATACGTTTCATATCCATAGCCTCGTTGAAGGACTGTGTGAAGTCAACTGCTGCTGCGATTGTCAGAACAAATGCAAGGATATCGGCTATTGTAACCGGAATCAACAATACTATATGTTCAAATGGAATATGTACGACCTTTACCATAAGAATGGAGAATACTCCCCAGCACAAGCTTGCCAGTGGACAAATGTATCCTCTGACATTAAATTTCAGGTTTCTATAATCCCAGTATCTTACGTGGAACAAACGCTCCATCGTGATTCCTGTAAAATACTCCAGGATTGTCGCACCGATCATTCCCATAAGAAAGACAAGCAGGATGTTATCTCTGACCGGAATCGTCACGATCAGAACAACCATTGCTCCGGAACCATAGAGCGGAAGCATCGGACCATGCATAAATCCACGGTTCACCCAACGGCGCTTTCTGACAGAAACATAACAGCTTTCCCAGATCCATCCCAGAAAACTGTAGAGAAAAAAGAATAAAACCCATTGTGATAAATCGTATTCCTGCATTTTTCTTCCCCTTTTTTAAAAGACTTCCGCGCTCTGATAAAATGTAACGCAGAAGTCTCTTTCTTGAAATCTTTTAGTTTCTCTCCTCGATCTCCATCAGCAGATCTACTCTGCGCTGATGACGGCCGCCTTCGAATTCTGTATTGATCCATGTATCAACGATCATCTTTGCAAGTTCTGCACCTACTACACGAGCTCCAAATGCAAGTACATTACAGTCATTATGTGCTCTTGACATCTTCGCTGTAAATGGCTCGCTGCAGACACATGCGCGAATTCCTTTTACTTTATTCGCTGCGAGAGAGATTCCAAGTCCTGTTCCGCAGATCAAAATCCCCTTCTCTACTTCTCCTGCTACAACTGCACGGGCCACTTTCTCTCCATACACCGGATAGTCACAGCTGTCTGTTGTATATGTTCCATAATCTACAACCTCATGACCTTTCTCTTTCAGAAATTCTACGATTTCTGCTTTCAACTCCAGTGCGGAGTGATCGTTACCAATACCAATTTTCATTTTAACGTTCCATCCTTTCTAAATTTCAAAAAATATACCGTCTTTATCTTACCAAATCCAAATCTCATTGTAAACTCACATGTAATTTATTGTAAATGTATTTTTGCTCTTATATGATAATTCATTGAATTAATTGTGAAATATTTGTGAACAAATCAACACTTTGTCCTTTACTTCAAAAATTTATAGTGCTATAATTAATAAGGCTTATTATCTAAAATTAAATTAAAGGGAGGAAATAATCATGAGTAAGAGCCTGTTTAAAAGAATTGGGACCTCTGTTGTTGCTCTGTCACTTGTCATTTCAAGCCTTTCAGCTGTGACTGTTTCAGCAGAAGATAGTTCTGATTTTCATCCTTCTGTTACTTACGCAAAGGGTGATTATACTTTTGGAAAGCTCTCACATCCTGACAAGCCTGTTTCTACTCCTGACGGTATTGTTGATTACCTAGGCAGTGGAAATGTTGCCGTAACTGGCGAGAATGGTGCTACAGGTCAGGGCGATCAGGGACAAAGTTATGCTTGGTCTGCTGCTTCTTACGGTGACTGGATGTATGTAGGTACCTGCTATGCAGCAATGGGGAACACACTGGAGCTGATGGACACTATCCTTGGTGACAATTTTGATCCGGAGATCATGAGAGCTGCACTGAAAGCAATGTTCAATGGTACTTTTTTCTATGGACATGAAAAAGCGGACGGAACGCTTGATGAAGATTCCGGCGGTATTCTCGTTAAGGTAAATGTCAAAACCGGAGAGACAAAACTTTTAATGTCTGAATCTACAACTGGTCAAGGACCGCTTTTCAGAAATGCGATCCGCTTCAATGACAAACTTTATTTCTGCGGTTCTGTCCGTGCGAAAGGACAAAGGAGCGGACTTCCTAGCATCTACTGTGTCGATCCTGAAACAGATGAGATCAACTGTGTGTATACAGGAATCACTCCAGCAGAAGCCGGAGCTGCATACAAAGAAGGTATCAGCACAGGTATTCGTGGAATGGCAGTCTTCGATGGTGAATTCATCGCAAGCTGTGTTGGTGTAGATGGACCTTACATTCTGAAGTCTTCTGATCCATCAGCAGGTCAGTCTTCTTTCAAAAAGATTGCAACAAAGAGTGACTTATTCAATTATCCTGCTTATCATTATACGGATAGTATCTATGGTGGTTCTATCTGGGAGATGGTTGAATTCAACGGTAGCCTGTACGTAGCTCTTTGTACCGGAACACAGGATAACAAACCTGACGAACATACAATGCAGTCCTTTGCTATTGTCCGCGGCGACGAGAACTCTGATGGTTCCTGGACATGGACACCTGTTGTTGGTGATAAATCTGATGGTGCCAGATACACCTTCGGTATTGACCCGGAACGCACACGTGCCGGTGCATGTAATATGCTTGTTTACAACGATCATCTCTACATTGGAGAATACGAGGATATTGAAATTGCTCTTGAAGACGTTGTCTTTAATAAAATGTAGAGTTCCTTGCTAAGAACCTTGAACAGTCTGTTAGTCTCTACCGTATGGACAAGAATGAAAATATGGAACTGGTAGTCGGAGATGCAACAGAAATGTTCCCTAATGGAGGTATTTCAGGACTTAGTTCAGGATTCGGACATCATGAGAATCAGTATATCTGGCAGTCTACTGTATATGATGGCAAGATGTACTTTGGAACTTTCGACAGCAGTAGTTTACTCGAACCAATCGGACAGTTCACAAACGGTGATCTTCTGAATATGACTCCTGAGGAATGGAAATCCCAGATTAACTATCTCAAAGTATTCGTTGAGCTCTTATTGAACAAATATCTTCCAGAATATCCTAATCAGCCACTCACTGCTGATAACACAGATTCTGATGATACAGTTCAGCCAGATAGCAGCTCTGTTGAAGATGAAGCTGACAACGCTACAGTTGGCGGCAATACGTCTGAAAGCAACTTGTCTTCTTATGAAATGGTACAGAATGCGATTGCATCTGCAACTAAGAGATACAGCACTGCTCAGGCTGCAACATATGCATCAGAAAAGGATGAAGACAATGCCATCACACTTTCTGATGAACAATTAGACGCTCTGATGAGCGGACTTGAAAACGGTTCGATTAAACCAAATAGTTTGACTCGTAAGCTTTCAACAGACTTAGTTGAATTGCTCCTCAACATGGATCCGTTATCTTCTTCTATAGATGAACAAGGATCACAGGACTTTGTTGATGAATATTCTGCAATATATGACTATTATACAGAATTTGATTCCGAACTTCCTGATAAATTAAAAGAACTGTTAGATATTCTGATCACAATTACAAAAAAGGATAACCTGATTGCATTTGGTAAAATTTTATGCTATCTCGGAAGTGCCGAACGTGGATTTGACCTGTATACTTCAGAAGATGGAGCATCATTCACCTCCATTACAACAAACGGATTCGGTGATCCTTATAATCACGGACTTCGTACTTTTGCAACAGGAGATGACTGGATGGTTATCGGTACTGCGAATCCTTTCTATGGAACACAGTTATGGAAAATGACTTCTCCAAGTAAAACTGTTGATCCGGTGGATCCATCTGAACCTGATAAGCCAGTCGACCCTGAAAAACCATCTAATCCTGCAAAACCGTCGGATCCTGTAAAACCAACACCTTCGATTACACCGATCACTTCAGGAACTTCTTCAACCACTCTTACCGGAAAGAAATTCACTCCGGTTAAGACAGGAGATATGACTAACCCGATCGTACCACTCGCAATTGCCGGCGGTTCTCTTATCGTAATTATCGGTGCTGTGTTTGTACTTCGTAAGAAAAAACATTAGAATAAAACATTGTATTTTAAAAGAGAAGCTGTTTTCAGCTTCTCTTTTCCTTCTGTAAACCATCACTATGATAACTTTCTTCTGCTACGCATGTAATCCGTTCACTTTATATCTTAGAATAATGAATTGAAACGCTCCATTGCTTCTTTTGTCTTCTCATGTTTTCCAAAGGATGTCAGACGGAAATAATTCTTTCCATTTTCTCCAAATCCTGCTCCCGGTGTTCCGACAACCTGAGCATTTTCAAGGAGATAATCAAAGAACTCCCAGGACTCCATTCCCTTTGGGCACTCGAACCAGATGTATGGTGAGTTCACGCCGCCTGTAAATGAGATTCCTTTCTTCTCAAGTGTTTCAGCGATCATACGCGCATTTTCACGATAATATCCGATATTCTCCTGACACTCTTTCATGCCCTCTTCTGTGAATACCTTAGCTCCGGCATACTGAATGATATACGGTGTTCCGTTGAACTTTGTACACTGTCTTCTGTTCCACATATTGTGCAGGCTCAATGTTCCGCCATTTGATGTCTCAAACACAAGTTCTTCCGGAACAACTGTATAGGAGAAACGTGTACCTGTGAATCCTGCTGTCTTAGAAAGGGAACAGAACTCAATCGCACATTTCTTTGCGCCCTCGATCGCATAGATGCTTCTTGGAAGTGTAGGATCTGTGATAAATGCTTCGTATGCGGAATCATACAGGATCACCGCATCATTTTTCAGTGCATAGGCAACCCATGCCTCTAACTGCTCTTTATTATAGCATGCTCCTGTCGGGTTGTTCGGAGAACACAGGTAAATGATATCTGCCTTTACATTTTCATCCGGCATTGGAAGGAAATCGTTTTCTTTTGTTCCGTTCATATAGATAATATTCTTTCCATCCATTGTATTTGTATCTACATAAACAGGGTAAACCGGATCCGGAACGAGAACCACGTTATCCTTTGCAAAAAGCTCTGTAATATTTCCTGTATCACTCTTTGCACCATCTGAAATAAAGATATCTGTAGCTTTTACTTCTACACCATTGCGTGCGTAATAATCTGCAATTGCTTCCTGTGCAAATGCATATCCCTGCTCCGGTCCGTATCCTTTGAATGTCTCAGATACCGCCTGAGAATCTACTGCTTCATGAAGTGCTTCGATCACACTCTTTGTCAATGGCAATGTTACATCACCGATTCCGAGACGGATAATATCCGCCGCTTTCTCCGGATGTGTTTCCTCATATACTTTTACTCTTCTTGCGATCTCTGCAAAAAGATAACTGTCTTTTACATTCTGATAATTTTCATTTAACTTTGGCATCTTGTCAAACTCCTTTCCCAGCTGCTTTCATGCTGTTCACAGTATTCTGCAACCAATAACTCTAGTATTCCTATGTGTTATATTAACAGATTTTTTTTCATTCGAAAAGAAGTTGAAAAAAAGAAACAAGATTTTGTAAAATCTTGTTTCTTTGATAATAATTTCAGTGCTTTAACTGTGCAAATTGATGATGCGATAAAGAACATTTTTCTTTTTTCTTTCTTACAAAAGCCAGATGATCAGCAAAATTACCTCCACAACAAAGATCACAGGCACTGTAATCATAAATTTTGCTTTCCGTATCTTATGCCGGAAGCACATCATACCCGCGATTGCTCCTGCACTTCCACCGATCAGTGCAAGGATTAACAGCATTTTCTCAGGAACCCGCCATGTGCCTTTCTTCGCTTTCCATTTATCAATCCCATAGGTACAAAATGCAAATAAATTGATAAATATCAGATAATACCAGAAATATTTCATAAGATGATCTCCTCCTTCAAGGCAAAGGAATAGATGATCTTCTCCTTCACCGGCTTCTCTAACAGTTGCTCCAACGCCTGGGCATAGTAATCAAGCTGTGCATGGTACAGTTCTTTCAATTGAGATGCATTTCTGACTCTATCCGTCTTATAGTCCAGTAGTACAAGCCCGTCTTCCTCCTCGAACCAGACATCAATAATTCCCTGGATGAGAATGGTCTCTTCCTTTCGATTTTCATCCGCTTCCTGACTTCTCTTCTGAATGTCCTGATAGATCTCCGGATAGATTTCTGATGCAGCTACTCCGAGAACAAATGGCTGTTCCTTCCGAAGCTTTCCATTTCCTGCTGCTTGTGTCATTCGTCTTCCACTCTCGCTATTTAAAAACGCAAGAATATCTTTCGTGCGGATACAGTCTGCCATCTCTTTTGACAGTCTCCCTGCCTGATAGAACAGTTCGATTTCTTCTTTCAGAAGTTCCTCTGTATACTCTTTTGAAAAATCATGAAGCTCAAGAAATTTATGATAAGCACTTCCCCTTGAAGCTCCTGTCAGTCCTTCTTTCTGTTCTTCCATGAAATGCGGAAGCAGTGGCACAATCTCCGGCTCCTGAATCAATTCTTCTCCTGCTTCTTCCTGCAAAGACTCACGCTTCTTCAACTCTGAAACTGTAAATTTCAGCTTCATTTTTCCTTCTTCTTTATATGGATAAAGGAAATTCATCTGCTGTTCCAGCTTTTCTTCCGCTCCCGGAAGATAAACCTTCGTTGTATCCCAGTGTTCAAGCACTTCTCTTGCGATCACTTCTGCCTGTCGCTGTGCATCTTCTGTAAAATCCATCTCTCCTGCATCAAAAATCCGGACTTTAATCGGCAATTGCTGCACCTCTTCACTTTCTGTTTTGAGAATTCCACATAAATCAGCTTCTCTCTTGAGATCTTCTGCCTGAAGAAGTGCCGGAAGAATCCAGTCCAGATAACGGTTTGCGCCTTCTAACTGATAAAGACTCAATGGAGATTCCCTGTCTGTCATATGATTCACATATGGTTCCAGGCCGTCTTCTCCTATTTTCAGACTACCTGTCAGAATCAGCTTTTCTTTCGCTCTTGTCATCGCTACATAAAGCACACGGAGTTCTTCTGCAAGATTCTCAAGCTTTGTCTTCTCCTGGATCATTTTCTTCAAAAAAGTCGGTGCCTTTGTCCTCATCTCAAGATCTACAACGTCAATTCCAACTCCGTTTCTCGGATGGATCACAATACTTCCTTTCAGATCCTGTGTATTGAATTGCTTTCCTGTTCCGGCTACAAAAACGATTGGAAACTCCAGACCTTTACTTTTATGAATACTCATAATACGGACTGTGTCATCCTGTTCGTCTATGATACTTGCTTCGCCATAATCAACATCATATTTTTTCAGTTGCTCAATATAGCGTACGAAATTAAACAGACCTTTATAACTCGTCCCTTCAAATGCTCTTGCTTTCTCAACAAGCATTTCTACATTAGCCTGTCTCTGTGCGCCCCCTGGCATCGCACTGATAAATAACCTATAGCCGGTTTTATCAATTATTTCCGCAAGAAGGTCATGGATTGCCGTATACGGAAGAATTTCCCTGAAATGATCCAATACCACGAAAAACTTCCTCAATTTTTCCTGTACCTGTATTGCCTGCTTTTTGTCCACAGTTTCCGGAATTTCTTCCGAACTCAGGCTGCAAAATCCTTCCACTGCCTCGTAAAACAATTGATTCGGATATGCAAGACGAATCACTGACAACTCTGCTGCCGTCAGACCGGCAAACGGTGAAGTCAAAACTGCTGTCAATGGCAGATCCTGTCTTGCATTATCAAGAACTTTCAGATAATCCAGAAGAACACTGACCTCATACGTCTCGAAATATCCTTCTCTGCTCACAGAGTATGCCGGAATTCCCTCCTCGGCCAGTATGGACGCAAAAACTTCTGCCCACCCCTGTAAACTTCTCGTCAGAATCACCATATCCCGATAATGAACCGGGCGGTATTCTCCTGTCCCCTTATCAAGCACAACACCCGTGCTTAGAAGTTCTTTCATTCTCTGTGCGATCATCCGCGCCTCTTCTTCTCTCGCTTCACTGCTCCGAAGCCCCGTCTGATTATAAAGAAGCAGTTCCGTCTGATCCGTAAACACATTTTCATCCGGTAATTCAGGAAAAGAGGCTCCCAAATGCAGTGCCGCCTTATCATCATAGATAATTTCTCCGAATTCCTTCCGCATCAGTTTCCTGAAAATATAATTTGTACTGTCAAGTACTTCTCCTCTGCTTCGGAAGTTCCTGTCAAGATCAATTCTCTGCCTGCTGCTCTCCTGCGTACTGTAGCTGTTATATTTTCCCATAAAGAGTTCCGGGCGCGACAAGCGGAATCGGTAAATACTCTGTTTTACATCTCCAACCATAAAAAGATTATTCTGTCCTGCCGACTCTCTTGACACACTCGTCAGAATTGTTTCCTGCACCAGATTACTATCCTGATACTCATCGATCATAACTTCTTCAAAGCGTTCCTGATACTCCTGTGCCACTGCTGACGGAACCAGTTTTCCTTCCTTTTCTTCCGTCAGAATCCGAAGTGCAAACTGTTCCATATCACTGAAGTCCAACAGATTTCTCTGTCTCTTTTTCTCCGAAAATGCCTCTGCAAAAGCCTGTACCAGCAGAACTAACATCTTCATTGCTTTCTGTGCCTCTTGCATATCCCTGATCCACTCATCAACAGGTGCGTAGAAATAGTTTGCTTTCAGATCTTCTATCAGTTTCTTGGCCTGTTTTCTAAGCCCCTGCGCCTTCTCTTTCAGCTCCGGATCGACTGTCGGATCTTTCTTTCCTGACAAACGTTTCCATGTAAAATCACTGACGATCTGCTCTTGCTGACAAAATGTCTCTGCTTTTTCCAATTGCTCAATCTGTACCAGATCAGAATCTAACATTTCACCATACATATACGGACCGGCCGGAAGTTCGCATACTTCTATTGCCTGTTGAACAAGCCCTTTCACATCTGTGAGATTCTGCCTTACTCTTGCCTTTGCCTCCTGCACGACATCTGCTTCTTCCATCTTCTCCGGATCGATCTCATAATTATCCACACATTCCTTCAACCACTTTTCCGGCTGTGGATAACTTCTGGAATATTCGTAAAGCTGGAGGATAAGTTCCTCGATCTTCTGATCATTTCTTCCTGTTCCATACTGGTCAACAAAGTTTAAAAATGCCTCGGATCCCTCTGCATAGAAATTCTCGATCAGCTCTTCTAAGACATCCTGCATCAGAAGACGCAATTCTCCTTCTTCTGCAATGCGAAAGGCCGGATCAATTCCAATCACATGAAAATGATCCCGGATCACCGACAGACAGAAACTGTGGATTGTCATGATTGACGCATTGTGGATCAATGTGGACTGCTGCTCCAGATTCACATTTCCCGGCTGCTCTTCCAGCTTCTTTTCAATTGCTGCACCGATTCGTTCTTTCATCTCTGCCGCCGCTGCTTCCGTATAAGTCACAACCAGGAGACGGTCTACATCCGCGGGATCATTTTCATCTGTTATCCTGGAAATAATCCGTTCAACAAGTACCGCTGTCTTTCCGGAACCTGCTGCTGCAGATACGAGAATGTTGCGGTCACGCAAGTCGATTACTTTCTGTTGTTCTTCTGTCCATTTTACGCTCATTCTCCTGCCTCCCCTTTCTCTTCCAAAATACCAAGACGCTCTTTCATAGAATTCAACGCTTCTTCCAAGGTATATTTTCTTAATCTTCTGTACTCACAGCCTTCAATCCTCTGGTCAAATCCGCAGATATCCCTGCACCCACAGTAATCACAGCCTGTCATCTCATCAAGTACATACGGAAGTGCCGCAACCTCTCCCTGATACATCACGTCCTTCAGCTCTTTTTCTTTCTCTTTCGTGTACGCAAGAACCGTATCAAAGTTCTCCTTTGATAAAGCTTTTGATGCCGAACCGAGCGTTCTGTTCTTATTCATCCGCAGCGGATAGAATGTTGAAGTTCCACTCAGATTCCGCTCCAGATGCTCAACTACATTTTCATCTGCATTGATCAGTCCATCCAGCTTCAGCTCTTTTAGAATACTTTGCTCAACTTCCGCTTTTGTCTCTTCTTTCTTCACAATCGGATCCTGGATCCTGTAATAAAAAATACCGGCCGGAAGTACTTCTTTCTCCGGATGTTTCTGCCGTTCGATCTCCAGTGCCGCATTCAGATAAACCGGAAGCTGCATCTGCAAACCGTGATAGAATGCTGTGATATCAAATGCTTTCCTTCCAGTTTTATAATCTGTTACCTTCACATAGACCGCATTTTCATCTTCACATGTATCAATTCTGTCAATCTTTCCGCTTCCGAACTTAAATTCACACCCGCTCGGCACAAAATCGCCTGCCGCCATCTGCTGTGTCAGTGCCCAGACGGACCGGTTGATCAATTGCTTGATTCTATGGATCATATACTCATTACGCGCGGATGAAAATAGAACTGTATTTCCATAATCCAGAATACTTTCTTCTACACTTTCATCAATCAGCTGCTCCCGCTTCTCTTCCGGCATTGTAACCCAGTCCAGACCTTCCTCTTCTACCTTGTGTGCAAATCGCTCCAGTGCCTGATGTGCAATGTTTCCCAGATCCATTGCTTCAAACCCATATTTCTCCCGTTCTGACAGACGGAGTCCGTAATTCAGGAAATGTGCATATGCACAGGAAGCAAAACGTTCCAGTCTTGTTACACTGACACGCTTTGGATCCAGGAAGAGTTCTTTTGCTACTCTACTTCCAAGGCTCGGCTCATCCTTCCGGTAGAAACCGGCTTCTATCATCTGCTTCAGAGTTTCCTGACTCTGTTCATCCTTTACAAACCATCTGTACAGTTCTTTCCAGGAATCATCCAGTCCATGCTCCCTCTCTCTTAAACCTTCTGCAATCTGCAAGAGTCCGCTCTTTCTCATCATCTCATGATCAAGCAGTCCCTTTCTGTCTTCCTCTACCGGAACAAGTACCGGGAACAGACGCATCAGATCCTGGATCAGATACGCCGGACGAAGTGCTTTTCCTTCCCCGGATACTTTCGCCCAGGACAGATACAGAAGTTCTGACGGTTTCGTCAGATTCATATAGAGATAAAATTTCTGAATATATAATTTCTCTTTTGGTCCGGGAGAAAGATTCATTTTCTTCTCCTGAAACTGTTTTCTGTCTCGCTCGGAAAGCAGACCTCTTGCCCCTGCATTTCCTGGAAGAAGCGTATCATTTGCTCCGACAAAAAATAATGCGCGGATATTTTTGATACGTGTTCTCTCCATATCTCCGATCACAACCTGATCCAGACTTGGAGGGATCACACCTACTTTCGCCTCTTCAAGTCCTGCATCTAAAAGTTCACAGTATTCCTTCAAAGGAATCTCTTCCTCCCCCAGAAGTTCAACGAATTTATCGAATAATTCCAGAACAATACGATAAATCTGTGCATATTCCTTCGCCAGTGCCAGTTCTCCATCTTCCTGGAATTTCTGCTCCAATTCTGCAAGCTGCTCCTGGATCTTCTCCTGAACCAGATATTCATAAACTGCAAGTGTGATCTCTTTTACCGTCTTTTTTCTCTTCTTCAGAACTGTATGCAGCGGTGTCAGTTTTTCCACAAAACGTATGCGCAGATGGTTCAGTTCTTCCAGTTCTTCCTTTGTCGTCATCGGTGTCTTTCTCACCCAGACCTGATCCCATTTCTTGAATCCTTTCAGATCCAGCGCAAGACAGTAATTTTCCAGACGGTCTACTTCATCTCTTGTGAACCCACACAGGCTGGTCCGCAGATAACGAAAAACGCTTTCGTAAGTATAGTTCTGTTCTACCATCACCAGCAAGCTTCTTAAATACTCTACAAAAGAATTTAATAAAATACTTTTCTTATGATCCATAAAGACCGGGATTTCATATCGATCACATGCTTTTTCCAAAGCATCTGCATAAGTACTCAGATCCGAAGCAATCACTGCGATTTCCCGATATCTGTACCCTTCTTCTCTCACCAGACGCCGGATCTCCTCTGCCACATACTGTGCCTCTTCCTGTGGTGTATGAACTTCATGAAGAGAAATTGACCGCATCTTCTCTCCACTGTATTTTCTTCTGGAATAACGAAATAGTTCCTCTTCCAAAAACGCCATCTCCGGATTCTCTTTGAACCGATACGACGGATTCTTGCATAACCAGACCGGCTCATCAATCTCCACTCTCACTTCCTGCGCCACTTCCGTCAGTGAAGTAACCATCTGCTTACTCAACGCAAAGAGCTGATACGGATGCTTATAGACAAACGGATCTTCCCTCCGATCGATCTCAACTGTCAACATAATCTTGTCGCACACTTTCAGAAGTTCCCCGATCAGCCGGTTCTGCACCGGTGTAAATCCGGTAAATCCATCCATTGCGATCACACTGTCTTTAAGCATTTTCGCTTCCGGTACAGTCTGACTCAACACATCAAGCAACTCTTCCTTTGTGATATATTTATCACGCAGATAATCCTCAAATCCTCCATACACTTTACGGATATCCTTTAACTTATAATACAGATAACTTTCCGGATTCAGTCCTTCCATGAAAGAATCAAGCTGTTCAAAATCAATTCCATACTGTGTGAATTCTGATATCACGGACTTCACTTCGCTGATATATCCCTGCTTCTTAAGATTTCCCTTAAGAACGGTCAGCTCATCTTCGTAATTTCCTGCAATCTTACGGAGCACCAGATTCTTACCCTCATCATCAAGGATCGGCTGTCTTTCCTTTCCTGTCTCTTCAAAAACACGGTGAGCCAGACGTCCAAAACTTAAGACATCAATATTCATAATACCGCCACGCGGATGTGCCATACACAGGTCCTTCTGCGTCTGCATTGTAAACTGCTCCGGAACCAGAACAAGATAATTCTTCTCCGGATGACGGATTGACTCCTCAACAATCTGCTGATATAAATAATGGGACTTTCCGCTTCCGGAATTCCCGAAAATAAACTGCAATGACATGCTCTGACTCCCGCCTTTCTCCTTAATATCTAAGCAAAAGACAGGCTGTCGTTCACAGGAATGAGCCATATCTCTCGGCCTTCTCTGTGCCCGGCAGCCCGTCTGGGTTTTTCCTTTCTTCTATTATCGCAAATTTATTTCACAAGGTCAACCAGTGCTGTCTTAGGAATCGCACCGATCTGTCTTCCGCTCTCTTCATCACCTTTAAATGCGATGAAAGTCGGAATACTCATCACTCTGTATTTCTGTGCAATGTCGATATTCTCATCAATGTTGATGTGGCATACCTTTACATCACTGAGTTCTTCTGAAAGAGCTTCTACGATTGGAGCCATCATCTTACATGGTCCACACCAGTCTGCGTAAAAATCAACGAGTACCGGCTGCTGTGCCTGAAGTACTTCCTGCTCAAAATTGTCTGTTGTAAGTTTTACTACTGCCATCTTTATATCCTCCTTATAAATGTTATATCTTTTATCTGTAACTGAACAGTTACCTTTTTCCTTTGTTACAACCTTAGTATAGCACATATTTTTTATTTTTCTGTGATAAAATCACAAAGAAACCGACAGTTTGGATTTTTCCTCCCTGCCGGTTTCCTTCCTTACTTCTTATATCGTTTTATCTTATTGCAACCAGGTCTGCGACCCTTTATTTACGCTTCATCGATTGCCTTACCGATATCATGTCTCATGTATTTATTCTTAAAGTTTACCCACTCTGTTGCTGCATATGCATTCGCACGGGCTTCTTTCAGATCTTTTCCCTTCGCTGTCACGCCAAGAACACGTCCGCCGTTTGTCACGATCTGATCTCCGTCGAATTTTGTTCCTGCATGGAAGCAGTAATATCCTTCGTGCTTCTTGAACTCTTCCAGTCCTGTGATTGGGAAGCCTTTCTCGTAGCTTACCGGATATCCTTCGGATGCGAGTACGACACAGACTGCTGCATTATCTTCAAACTGAAGATCAACCTGATCCAGTGTTCCGTCGATACATGCTTCCATAACTTCAAGGATATCATTCTTCATACGAGGAAGTACAACCTGAGCTTCCGGATCTCCGAAACGAGCGTTGTATTCAAGAACCTTCGGTCCGTCTTCTGTCAGCATCAATCCAAAGAAGATAACTCCCTTGAACGGACGTCCTTCTGCTGCCATTGCGTCTACCGTTGCCTGGTAAACATATTTCTCACAGAATTCTTCTACTTCTTTTGTATAGAACGGGCTTGGAGAAAATGTTCCCATACCGCCTGTATTAAGTCCTGTATCTCCGTCTCCGGCACGCTTATGATCCTGCGCACTTGTCATTGTCTTGATTGTCTTTCCATCAACAAAAGAAAGTACGGAAACCTCGCGGCCTGTCATAAATTCCTCAATGACCATCTCATTTCCGGCTGTACCAAACTTCTTGTCCAGCATGATCTCTTTCACTCCTGCTTTTGCTTCTTCCAGATCCTTACAGATCAGAACACCTTTTCCGAGTGCAAGTCCGTCTGCTTTCAAAACAATCGGAAACTTCGCTGTCTCAAGATAAGCAACTGCTGCTTTTGGATCTGTAAAGTTCTCATAAGCTGCTGTTGGAATATTATATTTCTTCATCAGGTCTTTGGAAAATGCTTTAGATCCCTCAAGAATCGCTGCATTCTTCTTCGGTCCAAATGTGCGGATTCCTGCTTCTTCAAGAACATCTACAAGACCGCCTACCAGCGGATCATCCATTCCTACGATACAAAGATCAATCGCATTCTCTTTTGCGAAATCTCTTAATTTATCAAATTCCATAGCGCCGATCGGTACACACTGCGCATACTCAGCGATTCCGGCATTTCCCGGAGCACAAAAGATTTTGTCTGCTCTTGGGCTCTTTGCCACGCTTGCTGCGATTGCATGCTCTCTTCCGCCGCTTCCTACGATCAATACGTTCATAGTCTCTGCCTCCTTACTCGGTAACGATTGTACGATGTCCTTCTACTTCGACCTTTCCGTTCGCGATCAGATCGATTGCATGTGGAAGGATCTTCCATTCAGCCTGTTCCATCACTCTGCGCTGAAGCACTTCCGGGGTATCTCCATTGTGTACTTCTACAGCCTTCTGCAAGATGATCGGGCCTGTATCAGTTCCTTCATCTACGAAATGTACTGTTGCACCAACTACTTTCACACCGCGCTCCAAAGCTGCCTCGTGTACTTTCAATCCATAATAACCTGTTCCACAGAAAGATGGAATCAGAGATGGATGAATGTTGATGATCCGGTTCTTATACTTCTTGATCATCTCCGGCGGGATTACCACAAGGTAACCTGCCAGCACGATCAGATCCGGTTCATATGCATCCACAGCCTTTAAAAGTTCCTGATTGAACACTTCTCTTGACTCGTAGTCCTTCGGAGAAATGCATTTCGCATCGATTCCATTTTCTTTGGCACGTGCCAGTGCATAGGCATTCTTATTATTGCTGATCACGCCCACAAGTTCTGTGTTCGTGATCATTCCATTCTTTACGCTGTCGATGATTGCCTGAAGGTTTGTTCCGCCTCCTGACACCATACTTAAGACTCTTAACATAAAGTCACTCCCTTTTCGCCAGCCTCAATCTTGCCGACTACATATGGCTGATCTCCTGCTTCACGAATTGCATCCATTGTCTTATCAACGTCTGCCGGATCAACAGCGAGAACCATTCCAAGTCCCATGTTGAATGTGTTGTACATCATCTGCTCTTCGATTTCGCCCTCTTTTGCAAGTTTTGCAAAGATTGGTGGAATCGGGTAGCTGTCTTTTTCTACAACTGCATGAGTTCCTTCTTTGAGCATACGCGGAATGTTCTCATAGAATCCGCCACCTGTGATATGGCTGCATGCTTTTACTGTAACACCTGCATTTTTGATGCTTTTAAGTGCTTTTACATAGATTCTTGTCGGAGCAAGAAGTGCCTCTCCAAGAGTAGTTCCAAGATCATCATAATAAGTATCTAAAGATTCTTTTGTAATATCAAATACTTTTCTTACAAGTGAAAATCCGTTGCTGTGAACACCTGTAGAAGCCATTCCGATCAGAACATCTCCGGCTGCAAGATTCTCTCCTGTGATCATATCTTTCTTATCGCAAACACCAACTGCGAATCCTGCAAGATCATATTCATCTTCCGGCATAAGTCCCGGATGCTCTGCTGTCTCTCCACCGATCAGAGCTGCATCGGACTGCTTACATCCTTCTGCAACACCTTTTACGATTGCAGCGATCTTCTCCGGATAATTCTTTCCACATGCAATATAATCCAGGAAGAACAGCGGCTCTCCACCTGCACATGCGATATCGTTCACGCACATAGCAACAGCATCGATTCCGATTGTGTCATGCTTATCCATTACCATAGCAAGTTTTACCTTTGTTCCGCATCCATCTGTACCGGAAAGAAGAACCGGCTCTTCCATCTCTTTGATCTTCGCAAGAGAGAAAGCTCCTGAGAATCCGCCAAGTCCTCCGAGAACTTCTGCGCGCATTGTCTCTTTTACATATTCTTTCATTAATTCCACTGATTTGTAACCGGCTTCAATATCTACACCTGATGTCTTGTAATCCATCGTAAATCTCCTTTTCTTTCGAATCGTAATATTTATTTATTGTTGAGATATTCCTCATAACCAACTTCTGCAAGTTTGTCTGCTTTTGCCTGTACCGTATCTTTCATCTCTGCAGAATAAGCTTTCAGTTTCTCTAAAAGCTCCGGATCTGACATTGCAAGCATCTTTGCTGCAAGAATTGCCGCATTCATACCGCCGTCGATTGCAACTGTAGCAACCGGGATTCCAGGTGGCATCTGAACGATTGAATAAAGTGCGTCCATACCCTCCAGATTCTTTCCTGACATTGGGATACCAATTACCGGCATCGGGAAAAGTGCTGCGCACATTCCCGGCAGATGTGCTGCCATACCTGCTCCTGCAATAATTACTTTGATTCCCTTTCCTTCAGCTGCCTTTGCCCAGTCAAAAAAGACATCCGGCATACGGTGTGCTGAAATGATCGTCATCTCATAATCGATTCCAAACTTCTCCAGTGTGGCTGCTGCCTTACTCATCACCTTCAGATCTGAGTCGCTGCCCATGACAATTCCTACTTTTGGCATATCATTTCCTCCTCAGTGGTATACTGTTTTCCTTTCCTTGGAAAACTTTGTTTATTTATTATCCATACTTATGAAAGATTCCATTTAATCATCTATTAACTCTCCAATTACCTATAGGATTTCCTTAAAATCCCGCTTCATCCAAAGGCTCATTAAGTACCTCTGTTCCTGGCAATACGAATCTTCCGTCCTCTAATAGTATAATGTCTTTTCCCTCGTTTGTCACTACACTTATTTCTTCTAACTCTTTATAAGGCACGGTTATATCTGTATGACAGTTAAAGTATGCTTTTGATACATCTTCCTTACGAAGAAGAGAACAGGAATTATCTTTCGCCACAATTTCCTTTCCATTCGGATTGTAGACTCTGATTTCCTCGCTCCAGGAATAACATGTATCTCCTACTGCAAAATGCGGTCCTGTCTTCTCTGCGATCAGAATCGGCATCTTATCTTCTATATTAAATTTCTTTGCTGCCACATATGCAGTCGTATTTGTTCCAATTGCGAACTCACCAAGCGGAAGAGTCTCATGATTCTTCAACACATTATCGTAAATGTATTTCTTATTCTGTGCTTCATCCTCAAAGTTCGTACATGTATAGTCGGTGATCTTTCCATCCTGAAATGTCAGCTTCAGATTCTCATACTGAAGTCCGTCCAGATATACCTTGCTTACATGAAGTATGCCATTCGTCCCTTCCAAAACCGGTGATGTAAATACTTCTCCGACAGGAATATTCACATCTGCCACACAATTTTCGAAGATCGTCTCCTTCTGTGCGTCTTTCAGATGATATAACTGTACTGTAATATCTGTCTGGTTTTCTCCTTTTCCTCTTACATGTACACAAGTTCCCTGATCTAACGCATCGATCATTGTTTGCTGCACTTTTTCATAAAGCTTCGCATCTAATGTATTGATCTTGATCACTTCATCAAAGATCTTTGCATAATCTGCCCCTATCTCCGGCACCGGATAAGCAACAATCGTGAAACTTCTTTCCTCACCCTTGATATACTCATTCGTGATCTGTCCTGATCTGCTGCTAAAGAGAAGATCCAGTTCTCTCTGCGCCTCATCATATGCCGGTGCTGTTTCTTTCGCTTCCGGTGAAAATGGAGTCTCACCGAAGATCTCCATAACTGCCGGTCCTGCAACGCCTGCTGCCATCTCTTTATTTTGCTCAAAAACGGTCTTCATCACCTCAAGCTTACGTTCTACATAACGCTTATCCATAAAGAGTGCCTGGTCCTGTCTATGATCATACTCATACTGCTGATTCGCAATTGCACCGTAATATCCAATCTTGTGGTGCTCTCTCTTCGTGATCACGCTGGAGGCAGCACGGTAAATAACCGGCTTTAATCCCATCTTACGGAAGTTCTCGATTGCAAGGCAGATCACCTTTTCAAATCCAAGACTGTAACGGATATTTACAATCGATTTCTTTGACAGATCTTTTCCAGTGTTAATAAAACCAACACGATATCCTTCCGTATATACATCTGCCATCTTCTGCAGTGTCTCCTGTGGCAGATTTCTCAGATGATGAGCTGTTCCAAGTTCATTCTTGGAAATGTATTCGCCAAATTCATACAGATAATCATCTTCATCAAGATCTGCCTTCTCAATGATCTGTACTGCAAAATCCGCTGACGGATCCATCTGCTCCAGAATTCGGTCTGCATAAAACACATCGCAGTAATCGCTTGCATACCAATACAGAATCTCCTTGATCTGCTCCGGCTTTGGAACTGGATTCTCTTCCTCACTCATTCCCTCGAAACAGGTATAGACTTCGAGAAACAACTCATAGAGGATTGTCAGATAATCCTTGCGCTGTTCAAACACATACGGAATTCCTGCTCTGATTTCCGTGTACAACAAACTTAAAAGCTGTCCCATCTCCTGCCCCAATTTTTCACAGGCATAGTCTTGATTGGCATAGCTTGTCTGATATTTCTCTCCTATAATATCACTATAAAGAATCCTGTTCAGGCTACGCTTTTCTTCAAGACTTAAGCTGTCCCAGCTTCCATCTTCTAGCTTTTTTCGTGTATTCTCTAACTCAAGCAGAAACAAGGTACAATCCTGAAAGTAAGAAATATATGCTGCATTCACTGTTTCTTCTGTCACGATCGTGCGCAGACGCTCAACTGCCAGTTCGTGACGCTGTGTGCACTGTTCATTTTTCTCCTTCTGTAACTCACTTAACTTTCCGATCATAAGCTCAGACCTCCAACAAAAATTCCAAGGAAGCACAAGATCTGCACAATACCGATCCCGATTCCACATTTGCAGGAAAGATATTTTCTATCCTGCTCCTCAAATCCTTCTATTGCATTCCAGATTCCATAGATATCAATCATTAAAGAAAGGATTGCAATCCCTCCGACAATTCCGGCTGCCTTTCCTCTCGTCAGGAATGCATATCCGACACATCCCAGCAAGAGAGCAAGTGACCATCCGGTCAACCAGCAGGAGATCACACCTCTTCTTGACTGCAGATACGCTGCTTTCCCATATTTCTTTGATTTATTACTCTTTCGTTCCTTTTCTTTCTTCTGATTTTTTTCTCTTTCATCGTTTTTCTTTTCTTTTTTTCCGATCATTTCTTCTCCTTAGTAGATTACAAACTACAAAAACTATATATCCAAGTACACCGCCGATTGTATTCAGCAGAATATCGTCCACATCAAAGCATCCCACTTTCGTGATCAGCTGCATTAACTCTACACAAAAAGTCAGACAAAAACTCCAAAATAACGTTTTGAAAAAGCTTCTTCTTTTTCCTGCCATTGCAGAAAAGTAACCAACTGGCATGAAAATCAGAATATTTCCAAATAAATTTGAGAACACCGCAAATGTTCCAAGCTGATGTCTGTATTGAATAAATCTCTTAATCTCTTTGAATAGCTCCAGATTGTAATGGTATTCATCCATTACGCCTTCCCTGCCGTACCAGTCTGATAAGAACAGAAAGTATACAAGGAAGATAATATATAATATAAACAGGATCTTTCCAAGCGTCCTGACTCTCTTCGCTTCTTTTTTTGTCAATTTCTTACACCTTCACAGAAAAAGAAAGTCCCCTCTGCCGGTTCACTTCGGACGTAACTACTCACAATGAACAAGCTACGAGGGGACTTTCCTTTTAAAATGTTATATTATTTTTATGTTTTAACAGACTGGCTCCATTGATAATAGAAATAATTCCTACCGTAACTCCTGTAACAAGCAGGATAATTCCAATTGCAATGTTACCTGCTCCGCTATTTCTCATTACACGATACGCTTTTTCCAAAACACCAGGCCTCCTTATTTTGCTCCATATTTCTCATAATATGCATCGATTGCTGCTTTTAATTCATCATCGATCACTACTTTTCCGTCACATTCCTTGTTGTAAAGGCACTCTACAACATCTTCCATTGTAACGATCGCTGCTGTCTCAAATCCATAGAGATCTTTCACTTCGTCAAGTGCGCACTTCTCTCCGCCTTTTCCTACTTCCATACGGTTTAAGGATACCATAAGTCCAACGATTGTAACGTCAGCCGCACCTTTTACCTTCGGAACTGTCTCTTCCATAGATTTACCGGATGTTGTAACATCCTCGATCATGATCACGCGGTCTCCGTCTTTCAGCTTGCTTCCAAGGAAACTTCCCTTATCTGCGCCATGATCTTTCTCTTCCTTACGGTCTGAGCAGTAACGTACTTCTTTTCCGTATAATTCGCTGTATGCGATTGCTGTTACAACTCCGAGCGGGATTCCTTTGTAAGCCGGTCCAAACAGTACATCAAAGTCATCTCCATATGTCTCGTGAATTGCTCTTGCGTAATACTCTCCAAGTTTCTTTAACTGGGATCCTGTCACATATGCTCCTGCATTCATGAAAAATGGGGATTTTCTTCCGCTTTTCAGTGTGAAATCTCCAAATTTCAGTGCGGCACAGTCTACCATAAATTCAATAAATTCTTTCTTATAACTTTCCATTCTATCTTACCTCCGGGTTTATTTTACAATACCAACCATATCTTTTACATTCTCAAAGCCATTCTTCTTCATATAAGCTTCGATTCCGTCGATCACTTCCAGTGTCACTGCCGGATTGTGGAAATTTGCTGTTCCTACAGACACTGCACTTGCACCTGCAAGAAGGAATTCGATTGCATCTTCTGCACAGGAAATTCCACCCATTCCGATAATCGGAATGTTAACAGCCTGTGCCACCTGATAAACCATGCGAACTGCAACTGGTTTCACGATCGGTCCGGATACTCCTCCGGTCTTATTCGCTACCGCAAATGTCTTTCTGTTGATATCAATTTTCATTCCTGTCAATGTATTGATCAGAGATACCGCATCTGCTCCACCGGCTTCTGCTGCCCTTGCGATCTCTGTGATATCTGTTACATTCGGTGTCAGTTTCATAATGATCGGCTGCTTTGCGATCTTCTTAATCTGCGCTGTCAGCTTTTCTACATTATGTGCATCCTGTCCAAATGCAAGGAATCCTGCATTGACGTTCGGACAGGAAATATTGATCTCCATCATATCAATCGGTTCGTCTGCAAGACGCTCTACAACTGCAAGATACTCTTCCGGAGCGTGTCCGCATACATTTACGATGATTTTTGTATCAAAATTCTTCAGATATGGAATATCTCTCTCGCAGAACAGATCGATTCCAGGATTCTGAAGTCCGATGGCGTTCATCATACCGCCATAAACTTCAGCTACACGCGGGGTCGGGTTTCCTGCCCACGGTACGTTCGCCACACCTTTCGTTGTCACTGCTCCAAGACGGTTCAGGTCTACAAATTCTGAAAATTCTTCTCCTGAACCAAATGTTCCGGATGCAACTGTTACCGGGTTTTTCCATTCTACACCGGCAATATTTACGCTCATGTTCATTAGATTTCCACCTCCGTAGACAAGAATACAGGGCCATCCTTACAGATACGCTTGTTGTTTACATTGCTATGTGCATCCTTTTCTTTCGATTTACATACACATGCCAGACAGGCACCGATTCCGCATGCCATTCTCTCTTCCAGTGAGATATAACACTCGATTCCGTTCTCTTCTGCGTACTGTTTGATCGCACGGAGCATCGGAGTCGGTCCACAGGCATAGATCATATCTGCTTCCAGAGCATTTTCACGGATTACGTCCATAACATTTCCCTTTGTTCCGACACTTCCATCTTCTGTGGAAATATAAAGTTCTCCGTTCTGCTCGAACTCTTCCTTAAGGAATGTCTGTGCGTCGCGGTATCCTACTACGATCTGTTTCTTCTCGCAGTCCATCTGCTTCGCCAGTTCAAGGATTGGCGGTACACCAATTCCTCCGCCCATCAGAAATACTTTCTTTCCTTCAGCCTTCTCGTATGGGAATCCATTTCCAAGAGGTCCGATCACCGGAATGATATCTCCTGCTTTCAGCTTAGAAAATTCTTCTGTTCCTGTCTTCGGTCCTGTAACACGATAAACAACACGAAGTCTTCCGTTCTCTTTATCAATCTCACAGATACTGATCGGACGCGGAAGTAATTTACTTCCATCTGTTGTATACATAGAAATAAACTGTCCCGGCTTTGCGTCCTTTGCTGCCTCTGTATTGATCCACATGCTGTAGATTCCATCCGCCAGCTGCTCCTGGGAATGTACTACTGCATTTTCTTTCTGCTTTGCCATAAACTTATGCAATTCCTTTCTTGAAATTATTTTGCCGCTGCAAGTGCTCCGCTGATATCAGCTACCATTGCTTCAACTGCTGCTCTTGATGCATCACCGAAATTCTCCGGTCCGAACTTCGCATAAGCTTCCTGTTTGTAAGCTGCAATAATTCCACGGGAAGAGTTTACGATCGCACCAAGTCCGTCTTCGTTAAAGAAATGAACAAGGTCTTTTCCCTGTCCGCCCTGTGCACCGTATCCCGGTACAAGGATGTAAGACTTCGGCATGATCTTTCTTAATACTTTACCCATCTCCGGATAAGTAGCTCCTACAACCGCTCCGATGTAGCTGTACTCATCTCCCATGCAGTCAGCTCCCCACTCGGCAACCTTCTCACCTACCCACTCATAAAGCGGTCTTCCATCAATGATTCTGTCCTGGAACTCTCCACTGGACGGATTGGATGTCTTAACAAGGATGAACAGACCTTTCTTCTCTTCCTTGCATACGTCAACAAATGGATTCACTCCGTCAGATCCAAGGTACGGATTCACTGTTGCAAAGTCCTCTCCGAATGGTGTATATTCCTTGCTTCCAACCTTAATCTTTCCAAGATGTGCTGTTGCATAAGCAGCAGATGTAGAACCGATATCTCCACGCTTTACATCTCCGATGATCACAAGGTCTTTAGACTTACAGTAATCTACTGTCTTCTTAAATGCCATCAGTCCAGGAATTCCGAACTGCTCGTACATTGCAATCTGTGGTTTTACTGCCGGAATCAGATCATAAGTCTTGTCAACGATCTCCTTATTGAACTGCCATACTGCCTCTGCTGCTCCTTCCAGAGTCTCACCATACTCTGCATAAGCCTTATCAAGTACGTGCTGTGGGATGTAGTTCAGCATTGGATCGAGTCCAACTACGATCGGTGCACCTGTCTTTTTGATCTTCTCTACCAGTTTATTAATCATTCTTCATTCCTCCATATCCTGTTACTTTTCATCGGATCACCGATGAATGATAACCTTCGGTCTTTCCTTCAGGTTGACGCGTTACTTTTCTTTACGCACAATATGATGTAAGTGTCAAAAGTATAAATTGCGTTTGTGCTCGCACAAATAAGCAATTTATACTTATTGACACGCCGAACACCGAAAACGGAATAAAATGGTGTGAATACGCCATTTTATGGGAGTTTGAGGTGTTCGAGGATTGCGGGAATTGCATAGCAATGGAGCAATCCGGTTACATCAGTGAGTGGCAAAATTTACTTTTGACACTTACATCACAATATATCATTTTTCATAATACCATATTCTTGAGAATTTTCCTAGTCATGCTTTTTAATAAATCAAAAAATGAAAAACGAAGTTTTTTCTCTGTCACTCATTTAAACAGAATCTGAAAGAACTTCGTTTCTCTGATTTTATTTTTTAATATCCCGCCGGCACAAGCAATGTAAATGGATAAATCGGAATATTTCTCACGATTCCGAACCCCACCACTATAACTAATACCACATATAGGACTTTCTGATTAATCTTCTGATCTACATGATTACCACCGGTCAAAATCCAGTCAATCAATCGTGCTACAATATACATCCCAAGAAACGGGAGTAATATCACATACATCGGATTATACCGGAATGCCGTATAAAATCTTCCATGTAAAATAGAATAGCTTGCCCGCCCGGCACCGCACCCCGGACAATACAGTCCGGTAATAATATGAAAGAGGCAGGGCAGCGGATACTGGTGCGGATTATGAAAAAAGAGATAACCCGCAGCGGCCACTGCAATCACTGCCCCCGTCAGAACTGCGATGATCCTGGCTGACCTTTTTGTTTGAAATGCTTCACGTATCTTTATCTTCCAAATCATCATACGCTCGCTTTTTAATAATAGTAATAAGCCGAACCGGAAACTGCCCCTGTCACGATCAGAACCATGTAGATCAACCATGTAAGAAGACCAATTGCAAAGGATACGATAATCCAGATTCTTGCCATCTTCGCATTATTCTGTGCTTCTTCAAGATTTCCTGCCAGCATAGCACTATTGATCTTCGCCGAGAATACGATTCCCACTACACCAAATGGAAGGCAGCAACATAACGTTGAAATAATCGATAATATAAGATACGGAACCCAGTTCACTGGCTTCTGTGGCATTCCATTGAAATTATTCTGCTGATAATATCCCTGGTTCTGCTGACCATAGTTTGGAGCTTGCTGAGTATAATTCTGATTCTGCTGGTTATAATTCTGATTTTGCTGTCCATACTCATAGTTGTTTGGTTCACCATAGGAAGTATTCTGCTCCTGATTCACACTTTTGTATGGATCGTTCTGATATGAACCTTCCACATCCGCTGGCTGTGTTGGTTCTGTCGGCTGCACATCTTCTTCTGGCTGCACTTTTTCTTCCGGCAGCACATCTTCTTCTGGCTGCACTTTTTCTTCCGGCTGCACATCTTCTTCTGGCTGCACTTTTTCTTCCGGCAGCACCTCTTCTTCTGTCTGCACTTTTTCTGTCGGCTGCTGTACCTCTGCTGTATCTTCTGTTATGTTATCTGTTGTCTCTTCCTTCACCTGTGATACAGGTTCCATCTTCTGTACCGGCTGCTTCGCCCCGCAATTCGGGCAGAACTTACAACTATCCGGTATCTCCTGATAACAGTTCATACATCTCATTTTCTCTACCTCGCTTTCGTAAGTCACAATTTTCACTTTCCCAGAGCACTGACCAATTTGCTCACTTGTTCGTTTTGCGACTTTATTTCTTATATCATAACATTAATATCACCAAAAAACTTGTATCTTCATTAAAAATTAACACTTTTCTTTTCCCAAACGGATTTCTTCCATCTGTTTTGCAGTTTCCTCATCAAGATAATCCAGAAGATAATTTTTCAGATTTACCTGCCTGCCCAGATGCTCTCCTCTGAGTTCTTTTAATGCCAACTCAACCTCTTCTTTCAGACCTGGCGCAGACATTCTGTGAGCCCCCTGTCCCATGATGATCACCTGTTCAAGTCCATCTGATGTGGCTACTGTTACATCTGCATTCTTCGCAATCCTGCGGACTGTCTTCTCAATATATTGATCTGCTGTTTCTGCTTCTTTCGTATAGACAATATAAATGTTATGATATTTCAGCACTTCACCCGGATTCCCCTCTACTTTATAAGCATCATACACAAGGATCAGGGTACATTTGCGGAATCCCTGATAGTTACTTAGAATATCTGCAAGCTTTCCTCTTGCTGCACCAATATCTCTTTCTGAAAGTTCTTTCAGTTCTTCCCATGAAAAAATTATATTATAACCATCTACCAGAAGGTATTCTTCTGTTCCGGCTTTCGCTCTCCGGCGCGCTTCCCACTTCGGATCCTGGTAAGCGCTTCCCGGCTCTCTTGTCTTTTCCTTTGCCCGGACAGTTACAGGACCTGTAGAACGATTCTTCTTTGGATCCGGTGTACGGACATAGATCGCATCCAACTCTTCCTGTGTCAGTTCAATACTGGAGTGCCTGCGTTTTGGAAGTGTCACCTCCATTATATCCATTTCATCATCATTTCCTGATTCCAATGTATGCTCCATATGCATATATTCTTCAACTTCATCCCAATCCACAACAAATCCTGCTCCATGTGCACAGAACACAGAACCTGTCGGATTCGCCAGATCTGCCTCCGAATCATAGGTTGACGCTGCCAGAACTTCTTCCTGATTATGACAGACATCATAACCTTTCAACGAAACTGCCATTCTTCCACGTCCACCTGTATAGGCAGTGAATTCTTTCTGATATCCACGCATCAGGGACACCGGTGCACTTCCTGTCAGCACTGTTGTCTCTTCTTCTATTATCGGTGTTCCGAATTTTCCGGACATATTTTGGATATCTGTCATAGCTCGTCCTACATTTTCTGATGGAAGTTCCATTCGGAATTCATAATATGGCTCCAGAAGAATACTGTCTGCTTTCTTTAATCCCTGACGCACTGCACGATAAGTTGCCTGACGAAAATCTCCGCCTTCCGTATGTTTCTGATGTGCACGTCCGGAAGTCAGCGTAATCTTCATATCCGTGATCGGTGAACCTGTCAGCACACCTTTGTGCTCCTTCTCTTCCAGATGTGTCAGAACAAGCCGCTGCCAGTTTCTGTCCAGAATATCTTCACTGCACTCTGCTACAAACTGCATTCCGGATCCACGTTCTCCCGGTTCCAGACGCAGATGCACTTCTGCATAATGACGTAATGGTTCAAAGTGTCCCACACCTTCTACCGGTGCTGTGATTGTCTCTTTGTAAACAATACTTCCTTCACCGAATTCTACCAGCACACCAAAACGTTCCTTTATCATCCGCTGTAAAATCTCAATCTGCACATCTCCCATCAACTGTACATGAATCTCAGAAGTCTGCTCCTCCCATACAATATGAAGTTCTGGTTCTTCTTCCTCTAAAATCTTTAGGTTCAAAAGCATCTTATGTACATCACAGTCATCCGGAAGAAGGATCTGGTATGTCAACACCGGCTCTAATACCGGTAAATCCGACTCTTCTTCTGCTCCGATTCCCTGCCCGGGTCTTGTATTTTCCAATCCTGTCACTGCACATACTCTTCCGGCTTCTACTTCCTGGACAGCCTCAAATTTCTCACCGGAGTAGATCCGGATCTGATTGATCTTTTCATTCAGTCCTTCCACTACATCTTTTACTTTCAGTCTTCCACCTGTCACTTTCAGATAGGTCAGACGGTTTCCCTGATTATCCCTTGCAATCTTATAAACCTTTGCCCCAAACTCTGCCGGATAAGTCTTATCTTTTATATACAGATCAAGTCCATCCAAAAGTTCTTCCACGCCTTGAGAATGTAGTGCCGAACCAAAATAACATGGAAACACCTGACGGTCTGCAACTGCTTTTTGTACTTTATCCAGAGAGATTCTTCCCTCTTCCAGATATTCTTCCATCATATCATCTTCACAGACAGCCAGCTCTTCCAGCACCTCTTCCACTGCGCTCTCTTTCGTATGTAAATATACTTTTCCACCCGGGCAGTCGGATTCTGTCATGATATCCACAAATGGAACGACATTTTCCCCAAAACGCTTGCGGAGTTCTTTCAGAAGTTTTTCACCATCCGTTCCTTCCTGATCCATTTTATTCACAAAAAGAAAGGTCGGAATGTGATATCTTTTTAATAACTTCCATAGTGTCTGTGTATGTCCTTGCACACCATCTGCTCCACTGACAACAAGCACCGCGCAATCCAGAACCTGCAGAACGCGTTCCATCTCCGCAGAAAAGTCCACATGTCCCGGTGTATCAAGAAGTGTGATCGTGCGATCCTTCCACCGGAATACTGCCTGCTTGGAAAAAATAGTGATCCCACGTTCTCTTTCCATCTGATCTGTATCTAGAAACGCATCTTTATGATCCACTCTGCCAAGCTTCCTGATTGCTCCGGCATGATAGAGCATGCTTTCTGACAATGTCGTCTTTCCGGCATCCACATGCGCTACAATACCTATATTTATATATCTGTCCGGCTTATTTTCTGAGTTATTCCCCATAAAATCTGCCCCTTTCATTGTTTTCTCGTTTTTCAATTATACCATAGGAAAGAAAAGGAGTCGACTGCTCTTCTTTACAGTCAACTCCTGCTTTTCTTTCTCTGTTATCTTCTAATTATTCACTGAATGATGCACAACCAGGCTTTCCCGATCGATTGCCTTAAAAGAATACCCCAGATTTTTATAGTACTCCATTACCGTCGGAAGTGCCTGGATGGTAGACTCCTTCGCCTCTGTGTCATGGAACAGGAGCATTACTTTGGTATACTCATCCGTCTCTGACTGTGCGATGATCTGATCTGCCGTAACCGTTCCTCCGTCTCCACTGCTCACATTCCAGTCATAATACTGGTATCCCTTATCCAGCACCTGCTGCGTCAGTTGTGTCATAATTCCCGCCGTATATTTTTTCGAAATGGAATTTGATGCGCCTCCCGGAAAACGGATAAAGCATGGAACAAATCCAAGCTGTTCCTTTGCCACCTCTCCTATTTTCTCAAGATCATCAAAATAAGCATCCACAGATGCATAGACCTGATCATATTCATGCGTATAGCTGTGAAGTCCAACTGTATGTCCCTCATCATAAACTTTCTTGATCATAGGAAAATAATCCGGCTGCTGGGCAGTAATGAAAAAGGTAGCTTTCGCATCATACTGATCCAGAATATCAAGCACACGCTGCGTATTCGCAGACGGACCATCATCAAATGTCAGATAAACGACTTTCTCATCATCCTGCGGATCCATGGTTCCAACTGCAACTCCCGGCTGAAGAGACATGGACTTATCTCTTTCTGCCTTTGCTGCCTCTTCTGCTTTTTTCGCCTCTTCTTCGGCTTTTTTCTTCTCTTGTGCTTCTTTCTCTTTCTGTATTTCTACCTGACGTAAAGCTGCTGCTTCCCGCGCATTTGCCACCATACATACACCTGTTCCGACAATTGCAAAAAACACAAGGCCTACCAGTATATTGAAATAAATATTGTTCTCCTGACGCATTCTTTTATAACTATGCCAGACACTCACCAGTACATCTTTTATCTTTATCAACATTTCCTTTATCTTTTGCTGCATTCTCTCTCCCAATCCCTCTGCGTTACTGTAAACAACGCTCTTTTTCTTACGGATATTACTGACATCACTATTTCCAGCATCTTTCGCATACAATATCCGTATAATTATATATATTATAAACCATACTTCTTAAATATGTAGTAATGATTCATTAAGAATTATTCGAAAAATGTTACATTTCTGTTACTCACTCTCCTGCACTACTGTTCACACTACATGAGACCAGCAATGCATCCCCATCCATCTGTATTTGACCATTTTCTTTACAGGTGTTAAAATAACTTTACAGATAAGCAATCACCGCATTCGTATGATCTGCCACAGAACACAGAAAGGAGAATATCCGCAATGGAAGATAAGCGTATCACCAAAACAAAACGTGCTTTAAAGTCTGCTCTTTTGGAGCTTTTAACCACACAGGCTTTTGATGTGATTTCAATCACGGAATTATGTAAGATTGCCAATGTCAGCCGGATCACTTTCTACACACATTATAAAGATAAATTTGCCCTCCTTGACGACATTTTCAATGATATGCTGATTATTGGAAAAGAAGGATACCATCGCAGACAGGAGGAAAACAATCCTGAAAACAATCTCACACAGGGATATCTGAACGTTTTGGACAGTATTTTGTCTCTTTACTATGAACGTTATGATTTTTTCCGGCATGTCGTACCGGAGACAAATCCTTACCTGGCTTTTCGATTTTATCGGATTCTTTTAGACACGGTAGAATCTCATACAGATAAGCTGAAAGCTTCTTATTCTTTAAAATATTCTGCAAGACAGATTGCCGGATTCATCTGCTTTGGTATGTTCGGATTTATCAGTGAGTCTTATACATCAAAAGTACCGTTAGAACAGGTTCAGGCCGGAGCAAGACAACTTTTAACAGATCTTCTGCAATCCAAAATTCTTGTATAATGTTTTGCATTTGTAACTGTTCAGAGCCAAGCAAAATTTCAAAAAAAGATGTAAAATGCTTGCATTTTTAGATGTAAACATGAAAAAGAACATGCACCACAGTTTCAAGACTTCTTAAACAGAAACTTTTATTCTCTGGTCATGTTCTTTTTTATTTTTAATAGTTACGCCTCTTTTTCTTTGTAATGATGCGCCTCTTCGAGCATCATATCTTTCACTTTCATCAGTCGGATCTGTGTACTACGCTCATTCTCATCCAATTTCATCGTAATGTATTTGATACTTTCCTCTGTCTCTGGAATGATAACATGCTCCAGTGCATTTACACGACGTCTTGTCTTCTCAATCTCTGCCGCCATCAGCTGACATGCTTTTTCACATTCTGCAAGTCGGATCATATCTGGGAGGATATCTGATAAAGACTTCACTGCTCCATCAAGATCACTGGAAGTAAATGCAAATCCATAAGAATAGATATCATTTTCATCCGCTGTTCTTGTTTTGGATGTGAAGGTCGGAATCTCAACACTCATAACATTCTTCTCATCAACTATAAGTCCAACTTCCTGCTTCGGAGCCATCAATGCAGTATTCAGTGCTGCCTCTGACATTCCGGCCCGGGCAATAACAAAATTACGGTTCGCAGAGAGAATTCCTTCTTCTACACGAAGTCTCACTTCCATATTTTCTCGGACAAGATCCAGATACTGGCGCATCAGCTCATCACGCTTATCTTTCAAAAGCTTGTGACCACGAATGGCTGTAATCCGCTTTTTCTTCAAACGGGTCAGTTCCATACGGGTTGGATTCACTTGTTTCGCAGCCAATACCGCCACCTCCTCTTTCTATCTTCGATCACTCTGTCTGTTCTTACTCTTTGTCGTAATATTCATCCAGATATTTATCGTCAATTCGTTTGAGTTCGGTACGCGGCAGCATGCGAAGCAGCTTCCATCCGATATTCAATGTTTCCTCAATGCTTCTGTCTGTCTGATATCCCTGAGATACATATTCTTTCTCAAATGCATCTGCGAAACGTGCATATTTCAGGTCAATTTCTGTCAGTGCGGCCTCTCCCAGGATAACCATCAGCTCTTTTGCATCTTTACCACGCGCATAAGCGGCAAACAACTGATTCATTGTATTGGAATGATCTGCTCTTGTCTTACCTGCTCCGATTCCTTTATCTTTCAGACGGGACAGAGATGGAAGAACATCAATTGGAGGTGTTACTCCTTTTCTGTAAAGCTCACGACTTAAGATGATCTGTCCTTCCGTGATATATCCTGTCAGGTCAGGGATTGGATGAGTCTTGTCATCCTCAGGCATTGTCAGGATTGGGATCATTGTGATACTTCCCTTCTTGCCATTCTGACGTCCTGCTCTTTCATACAGTGTTGCAAGGTCTGTGTACAGATATCCCGGATATCCACGACGTCCGGGAACTTCCTTTCTGGCTGCGGATACCTCACGCAATGCATCTGCGTAGTTTGTGATATCTGTCAGAATAACAAGGACATGCATATCCTTTTCAAATGCAAGATATTCCGCTGCTGTCAGCGCCATACGTGGTGTTGCGATACGCTCGATTGCCGGGTCATTCGCAAGGTTTACAAACAATACTGTTCGATCGAGTGCTCCTGTCTCACGGAAGCTTTCGATAAAGAAGTTAGACTCCTCGAAAGTAATACCCATAGCAGCAAATACAACCGCAAAGTTTTCATTTGTTCCAAGTACCTTTGCCTGACGGGCAATCTGTGCTGCCAACTGTGCATGCGGCAGACCAGATGCTGAGAAGATTGGAAGCTTCTGTCCACGAACCAGTGTATTCAATCCATCAATTGCAGATACTCCTGTCTGGATAAACTCCTCCGGATAACATCTGGCCGCCGGATTCATCGGAAGACCATTGATATCCATTCTGGCATCCGGAAGGATCTGCGGACCCTCATCAATCGGATTACCAAGTCCGTCAAAGACACGTCCAAGCATATCTTCTGATACGCCAAGTTCCATGCTTCGTCCAAGAAATCGGACTTTGCTGTTGGAGAGGTTAATACCTGTTGAACTTTCAAACAGCTGTACAAGGACATCGCTTCCGTTCACTTCCAGAACTTTACATCTTCTAGTCTCTCCGCTCGCCAGCTCGATTTCTCCAAGCTCATCATATGTCACGCCTTCTACTCCATGCACCAGCATCAGAGGTCCGGCCACTTCCTGAATGGTCCTATATTCTTTTGGCATTTAACCTTCCTCCTTTACAAATGCTGCTGCGATCTGAGCGCTTAATGTCTCATCAACCTGCTTAAATTCTTCGTCAAGCTTATCTTCTGTCACATATTTAAAACGTCCGATCTGCTCTCTGACCGGCATTGAGATCAGCTTCTGAAGTGATGCACCATCTTTTAATGCATCGGTTGCTCTGTCAAAGAATTCGTTAACGAGAACCATCATCATGTGCTGTTTCTTCAATGACGTATACGTATCTACTTCATGGAAAGAGTTCTGATGCAGGAAGTCCTCACGAATCGATCTTGCAGCTTCCATCTTCAGACGGTCGGACGGTGAAAGTGCGTCCATACCTACCATCTTAACGATCTCTTCCAGTTCTGCTTCTTCCTGAAGCAGTGTCATCATCTTCTGACGGCCTTCCATCCAGTCTTCGGCAACCTGTCCGTTAAACCATTTTTCCATATCATCCAGATACAGGGAGTAACTCTTCAACCAGTTGATTGCCGGGAAATGTCTCTTGTATGCCAGGGAAGCATCCAGTCCCCAGAACACTTTAACGATACGAAGTGTAGCCTGAGATACCGGCTCAGATGTATCACCACCCGGAGGAGATACTGCTCCGATAACGGAAAGTGCTCCTTCTCTTCCTTCTTTTCCAAGAGAAACTACATGTCCGGCACGCTCATAAAACTGAGCCAGACGACTTCCAAGATAAGCCGGATATCCTTCTTCACCAGGCATCTCTTCCAGACGTCCTGACATCTCACGAAGTGCCTCAGCCCAACGGGATGTTGAGTCTGCCATAAGTGCTACGGAATATCCCATATCACGGAAATACTCTGCTATTGTAATTCCTGTGTAAATGGATGCCTCACGAGCTGCAACCGGCATATCCGATGTATTTGCGATCAGAACAGTTCTCTGCATCAAAGGCTGTCCTGTCTTCGGGTCCTTCAGTTCAGGGAACTCGTTCAGAACGTCTGTCATCTCATTTCCACGCTCTCCACATCCGATGTAGACAACAATATCTGCCTCAGCCCATTTTGCAAGCTGATGCTGGATTACTGTCTTTCCACTTCCGAAAGGTCCCGGAACGGCCGCAACACCGCCCTTGGCGATTGGGAAGAATGTGTCGATAACACGCTGTCCTGTTACAAGTGGCATCTCCGGTGGAAGTTTCTTCTTATACGGACGACCGCGACGAACCGGCCACTTCTGCATCATAGTTAATTCTTTTTCGCCTTTTTCTGTTTCAACAACTGCTACAATATCTTCTACTGTAAATGTGCCTTCTTTGATTTCCTTGATTGTTCCTTTAATTCCGTAAGGAACCATGATCTTCTGCTGTACAAGAACTGTTTCCTGAACTGTACCGATCACATCTCCTGTCTCTACTTCATCTCCAACCTTTACAGTAGGAACAAACTCCCATTTCAGATTTCTCTTAAGAGACGGAACTTCAACTCCTCTTTTCAGGTTGTTTCCGGAAATCTTCATAATATCATCCAGTGGTCTCTGGATTCCGTCATAAATACTTGCGATCAGACCAGGCCCTAATTCTACAGACATTGGAACATCCATAGATTCAACCGGTTCTCCAGGTCCGAGACCTGATGTCTCTTCATATACCTGGATGGATGCCTCGTCACCGTGCATCTCAATGATCTCTCCGATCAGACGCTGTTCCGATACACGGACAACGTCAAACATATTCGCATCACGCATTCCCTCTGCGATAACAAGAGGTCCTGCGACTTTTTTAATCACTCCTGTGCTCATTCGCTTACTCCTCCAAACAGAATATCTGATCCGACGGCCTGCTCAACTGTCTTCTTCACGCCTTCAACTCCGGCTCCTGTATTCCCCGACACACCCGGGATCTGAATAATCGCCGGAAATGTCTGCTCACCGTACTTGTTGATTTCTGACGGAATCTGTGCAGCCACAGCCTCTGTAATATAGATAATGCCGTAATTTCCTTCTGCAAGCTGGCGAAGCTTTGTCTTCGCCTCATCCCGGTCCTTCACAGGGCAGATGCTAAGACCGAGGGTGGCAAATCCATAGATACTGTCATAATCGCCCATTACTGCAATCTTATACATACATCTCCCTTATCCTTTCCCGGATTGCTTCATCCGGAAATTCATTCTGCTTTCCGGTCAGTATAATCCGTACTGTCTTGATCTCATTTTGTCTGGCTAACAGATACGCCAGAAGCGGTCCAACGGAAAATGATTCATATTTCTGTGACCTCATAGAATCTGTCATTTTATTATCACACCAGCGTTCAAATGCAGACGGTGATATACGCAGTGCATCGGCACCTTCACGATAAGATGTTCCTTCCAGATACTGTGCGATCTCCTCCGCACCGGCCAATGCTGCCTGTGTCAGCTGATCCACATTGATCTCGGAACAATTTACCATTGCTTTCTTCATAAATTCTGCATTTTTTCCTGTCTTCTGAGATCTTACTGCAATCTTAATATCAGCGATTGCAACTGCTGTCTGTGCATACTCTTCAATGATCTTCTCACCTGATTTTTCCCCTGCTTCCAGCATAGCTTCCAGTGTTGCGCGATCAATAATAAGATCACACAGCTGTCCATCTCTTGTGTGAAGCAGAGTATCAAATGCTTCTCTTGCTGTTGCTGGCATATTACCCGGCAGCTTATCAAATTCTTTGTTCTGGACAAGTGCAAACATCTCTTCTCCAGGGATCTCACAGTCATCGTAAAAAATGTTTTTATTCTCTACTTCCGTACACACTTCTTTGATCGCTGCTTTCAGATTGTGATAAAGTTTTGGAAGTGACAGAACATCGAATACATGCATATCCGGTGCCACCTCACGGATTGTCTGCCACATCTTCTCCTCTTCTTTATTCAGAACTTCATCTGCATCCAACGTTCCTGCTGTCAGATCTCCCCAGCCCTTTTCAACCAGAAGCTGTAGAGCCTGTTCTGCACTCTTGCACGCAAGAAGCTGTTCGATCACTGCATTCGTTAAAAGAGAGACTTCCAGTGCACGGATTCTGGCAACCGCATAGGTATATTTTGTCTTACTCAAGATTATCCCTCCTTGCGGCTACACTGCTGTAAACAGCTGCCGGTTCACTTTATCTGATAACTCTTCTCTTTTTACATCAAACAACGCTTTGATCGTACAATTTTCTTCGATGCCGCCATAGGTCAGGATAAATCCCCCATCCATTCCGTCCGGCACTGTCTCTGTAAGTTCAAGGCTTCCGCCTTTCTTCTTCGCTGTTTCATATACTTTTTCCATATACCCTTGAGGCATACGTTTTCTGTCTTTCTCTGTAAAGCAGATGGTTCCTTCTTCCGGAAGTACATACTTCTCAAGAACCTTTTCAAACATTGCAAAATAAGCTGCATCATCAAGCTCTCCGACTGCTTTGTAAGCATCTTCAAGAACTTCACTGATCACTTCCTGTTTCGCCTCAAGTACTGCCTTGCGCTTTCTCATATCTGATGAAGAGGCCAGGCGTTTCACAGAATCTTCTGCTCTGGCTTCTGCCTGTGCGACAATCTTCCGTGCATCTTTCTCTGCCTGTGCTTTTGCTTCCCCAATTATAGAATCCGCCTGTGCGTGTGCCTGTGCGAGTATCTCTTTTGCATTGTCCTGCGCCTCTGCGATTATCTGCGCTTTCATTTTGTCAAGTCCACTCATCTCCACGCTCTCCTTTTTATTTATTTCTTACAGCTGGATACCACTTACTGCGAGGAAGGAAATCAGAAGAGCCAGGATCGCATATGTCTCAACCATTGCCGGGAACAGCATTGCTTTACCAAACTGCTCTGGCTTCTTCGCTACGATTCCGATAGAAGCCGCTGCTGTCTTACCCTGTGCGATACCTGAAATCAATCCAACAATACCGATTGGGAGACAAGCTGCAAGGATCATAAGTCCTGACTGAACGCTAACTTCTACTCCGCCACCGCCGAGAATACCAATTTTAGAAAGTGTAATAAATCCAACAAGCAGTCCATACAGTCCCTGTGTACCTGGGAGCAGCTGCATGATAAGTACTTTAGCGAATTTGCTCGGGTCTTCTGTTACAACACCTGATGCTGCCTGTCCTGCGATACCTACACCTAACGCAGATCCTGCACCTGCGAATAATACTGCGATTGCTGCGCCTAATAATCCATATACAACTCCAAGTTCACCTGCTATATTCATAATGTTGTTTCCTCCTTAACATCAACATATTTCGTATTTTCTTTAAAAGGCTCGAATGCTTTTCCGCCGCCTTCATAAAATTTTCCGAAGAATTCCACAAACTGTAAACGGTTTGTGTGTACATAAGCTCCCAGCAGATTGATCGCCAGGTTCAATACGTGTCCCACAATGAAGATCACAATGAAAAGAATCACACCGATCACATTGTTTGGAAGCATTGCTCCCATCTGATTAATAACGGATGCGATAACTCCTGTTGCAAGTCCAAGTGCAAGAAGTCTTGAATAGGACAATGCGTCACTGAGCCATCCTGTCACGTTATACAAATCATACGCTCCAAGCGCAAGCCGAAGCGCCGGATTCTTGTTTGCTCTTCCTGACATCAGCACAATACCGATTGCTCCACCCGCAGCCATCACTTTTGCAGCAGTGTTCAAAGCCGCCGGGAACACGATCGTAGTCTGTGCGATCGATGCGAAAATGTCACTTGGAAGCAGCATCAGGATCAACCCGATCAGCATTACAAACCAAAGTACAACGTCACAGATAAAATCTACAACCTTACCATCTTTTAAACACAGATAACCTTTAATTCCAAGTCCTACGAACAAATGAATTGTTCCAAATAACAAAGAATAAACCAGAAGTTTCATTGGATCATTCAATGGAACAAACCAAAGTGCCGGAACTGTTACCGTATGTCCGAAGAATTTTTCTGAAACAATGTCTACGATATTTCCAAAATATCCTCCAAATAGAACGCCCCATACAAGTGTAGATACTCCACAGTAAAAGAACAGTTTCAAAGATTTTGCCATGCTCTGTGACATTCTTGGATATTTCTTCACAAGAATCGCACACACAATTGCAACAACTGCTCCATACGCTGCATCTGACAACATCATTCCGAAGAAAAATACATAGAAGAATGACATGATCGTTGTCGGATCGATCTCTCCGGCATGCGGTAATCCGTAAGATTCTACAATGCCTTCCATGTTTGTAGAGAATGCGTTATTCTTTAAAATAACCGGTGCTTCTTCACCTTCTTCAATGTCTTCAATATCTACCATACAGTTATATTTCTCTGTCAAAGATTTCTCTACCGGACCTGACTCACATGCCGGTATATATCCACTTATCACAAATGTACGCTTTGACTGAAGAAGATCTCCGAGAACTGCATACTTATCTGCTCGGACTCTGTAATAATCTGCTACGGCCTGAAGTTCTTTTCTTTTGGAAGCCAGGCTCTTAAGTTCTGCCTCGCACTGCGTCATCCGCTCTCTTGACGCTGCTATCTCTGTTTCCAGTACTTCCTTCTGCTCTTTTGGTGTCTTGCTCCAGTTCTGGGACGGTCTTGCAAATCCTGCACTCCGAAGTGCTTCTTCCACTGTCTGGAGTTGTTCTTTCAAACAGATGACTGCAATGCAGATCATATTAGATTCTGCTGAAACTAAATGTACATCGACCCCTGTTTTCTCCATCACTTCCGGAGTCTTCTCAAGTAGAATGGAATAAATGTTCTCAAGAGTAAGCTCTCCCGGCATTGTTCCAAGGATCAAAGCAGTCCTTTTTGTCTTCCCTTCCTGAAGCGGAACATCTAATGCCATCCACGGCATCAGACTTTCAATCTGATTCTCAATCTTTGCTATGCCTGCTCTAAGCTCAGCATACTCGCGATCAAGATCATAAATTTCGCGGGCTGTCTTGATCAATTCCGGTCCAGATATCTGAACCTTTTCTTCCAACTCGCGATCGATCAGTTCTTTTCCTTCCAGCGAAGAAAGTAATGACTTTTTCTCCGGAGCGTAATCATCCAGAATCCCCAGTGCCTGATCTGCTGCCGTTGCCGCTTTTTCAAATTTCATCCGCTGTCCGGTTGTGTCCATCTTTTGGAAGAATGCATCCTCTTCTTTGTCCCTGTCAACTTCAAGAACTCCAAGATGCTGTAACTGTTCCAGGATTGCTTTTCGATCTTTCTTCAGGGCACAGATGCTGATTTTCTGCATCTTAAGTACCGCCATAATCTTATCCCTCCTTTTTTGTTACGACCACATGGATCAGATTAATTCAGAAAGAACTAGCTGCACTGCTGCATTCTTTTTCTCTCTTGCAGAAACCTTCAGCTCTTCGATCACATCTTTGAGCTTCTCTGCTTCTTTATCTTCTTGATTTTTCGCCTCTTCTCTGGCTTTCTCATCCAGTCCACCGGCAGTTCTTTTTGCCTCTTCTATAAGTTCTTCATGAATCTGCTTTGCCTGAAGAGATGCATCTTTCAGAATCTGTTCTTTTTGTTTCTGCGCTTTTACAAGAATCTCTTCTGCCTGCTGTTCTGCTTCTTTAATTGACCGGATTGTCTCATCCACCATAGTATCTACACCACCTTTCTTGTCTCCCCCTTTTTATTGTTCTTATGTGATTTTGAACAATAAGATCTCTTCGCTGCATGTTGTTACTGCACATTAATATCTAAGGATTACGCTGTTCGCAGCACGTATCAATATATTATTACCATACTTTTCTGTCCTATTCTCTTTCTGTTTGTAACTTTCGCACAACGATGTTATTTTAAACATAGCATATTTTGTCGTAATAATCAAACTTTTTATTAGATTTTTATGAAAATTTTTTAGATTACTAAATATTTCATCTATTTTTTGTAGTTTATTAAACGTTTTTTGTGTATTTGTATAAATATCTGATTATTTACCATTCAAAAAAGGAACAAGATCAAACCTTTTTACAAATGATTTGACCCTGTTCCTTTTTCACTTTATTTCCAATGAAGTTCATGCAGTTCTCCACTTAAATTCATTCCTGCAAATCCATTCTGTCGCAGTGCTTCATACAACACAATTGCCACCGAATTACCAAGATTCAATGAGCGGATATCTCCGTTCATTGGGATTCTCATACAGTCTTCCTCATGCTCTACAAGAATCTCTTCCGGGATTCCCGCACTCTCTTTTCCGAACATAATATAGCAATCAGGCTCATACTCTACATCTGTATAGACCTTGTGCGCTTTTGTTGTCGCCATATAGATTTTTACTCCCGGATTTTTTTCAAGGAAATCCTGATAATCAATATAAGTTGTCACATCAAGATCGTTCCAGTAATCCATACCGGCACGCTTTAATGCTTTCTCATTCAGCTTAAATCCCAATGGCTCGATCAGATGTAGCCTTGTCCCTGTTGCCACACAGGTTCTTCCGATATTCCCGGTATTTGCCGGAATTTCCGGCTCATAAAGTACAATGTTTAACATAATTATCGCCTCTTCTATCTTCTTGTTCTTCTGATTCTTTTCGTTCTTTCCACCAACGGCTCAGTTCATCCGGTGCCGGACGATCCAGATAACGGGTTTCTTCTCCATTTACAAGTGTTCTTGCATTCTGTTCTTTTACAAATCCGATTCGTACTGCCGGAACACCTGCATTCTTCAAGCTTTCCAATGTCTCTTCTCCATGCTCTGTCAGCACAAGATAACTTCCGGCTGATGTGAGAAGATATGGATTCAGCTGAAAGAATTCACAGATTTCCACCGTTTCCTGCTTAAGTGCAAGTTTTGAAAAATCAATCTCAAACCCTATCTTTTCTGCCTCTGCAAGTTCCCATAATCCGCAGAGTACACCTCCATCCCCACATTGTCTGCTCTTTGCTTCTTCCGGAAGCTTTAAAATCTGTTTCGGAAGTATCAGTGATTCCTTGCAGCGCTTTGTTTTTTCTATAAAGGACGGTGTAAATCTTGTACGAAGATCTGCTTCTGCCTCTTCAACCAATCGCAACGTTCCTTCTAATCCCGTATAGCCACAAAGAATGATTTCCGTTCCCGGAAACCATTTTTTCATCTGCTGTTTTGGATTTTCTTTCACGCCGACAGCAGTAATCTGAATCACTGTCCGCAAAACATACTCTGCACTTTCAGCCTGTACACAGGTAATGGCAAGTCCTGTCTCCTCACAGATCTCTGTCAGGATTCTCATGATATTTTTTAGTTCCTGCTCGTCAGAACTTTCAGGAAACAAAATCTGTACTGAAACCGCTGTTGGTCTGACTCTCTTTGCCGCAAGATCTCCTGCTGCTTTAATCACTGCATATTTCACCTGTGCCGGTGCTTTTCCGCTTACTGAAGCGCTGCTCCAGACAAAATCCTTATCGTCAGATACCAGTTCAGAACTGCTTTCTTCCCACGCAGTTTTTCCTGTTGAATTCCTGTTTTCTTTTTGGATCTGTTTCTTTACAGAACGATTCCAGATCGTCTGCGTTACTCTCCCTGTCCGCATCACACTCTCCTTAAACCAGATATGGAATCACCATCGTTGCAACCATTGCAACAATAACCACCAAAATAATAATTGACACCAAACGTCTTACTTTTTTATCATAAAAATTCATCTTTTTTCTCCATTTCCATTAACAAAACCATATGCAACTATCTTTCTAATATCTGCAACGCTATACTAGTCCTCTATTATATAAATCGCCGCATCCTGATTCAGCTTATTTCTATGTCTGTAATCAAAAAGATGCAGCTTTCCATTCAATCGCTCCAGATGAGTCATCTTTCGCAACTGGCGGCTGTCGTATCCTTCATAATCCTTCAGATACTTGTGCTCTTCTGCCTCTTTCTTATAAAATTCAGACGCTACATCTTTTTCTACTTTGCTCTCTCCAAGAAATGCCGGACGATTCTTCACATTATCTCTCAGGTAAAGATCTAAAGTCATGCTTTCAAGCACCTTCTCTTTAAAATCCGCTTCTTTCTTCTGCATTTTCTCCGAACATGTGAATTCTGCTAATTCTGATTCTACAAAGTCCCACAATATCTCATAACGTGCAAGCCTTGAATGATTCAACCCAAACAAGCCTTTGTTCTCATAATAATTGCCCATTTTCTCATACATGGAAAATGCGGATGGGAACAATTCAACAAGAAGCCTCATCGTATGACTAAACTGAAAACTATTATAGTAAACTTCCACCATCTCTTCCACTTTCTTCAGACGGATCACATCACTGTATGGAAGCCATTTTGTTGAAAGCACTTCATACGGCGGACGATTCTGGCAAAGCAGCTCGTATTCTTTCATCTTCTCATGCATCACAGAGCCATGCAGTACTTTCAGAAATCCAAGCTGAAACTGATCCGGTTCCATAGAATAAACTTCATTAAAAGAATGAGCAAAACTATCATAATTCTCATATGGAAGACCTGCAATCAAATCTAAATGCTGATGCACATTTCCCTTCTCATGAATCCTTGCTACCTTATCACGTACTTTTTCCAGATTCATGGAACGGTTGATCTCTTTGATCGTCTGTTTATTCGTTGACTGAATTCCAATTTCCAGCTGAATAAGTCCTGGACGCAAACTCCGGATCAACTCAATCTCTTCCTCATTCAGAAGATCTGCTGCTACTTCAAAATGAAAATTTGTAATCCCTTTATCATGCTCTTTGATGTAATTCCAGATTGCCATCGCATGATCATGCTTACAGTTAAATGTTCTGTCAACAAACTTAACCTGTGGCACTTCATGATCAATAAAAAACTGCAGTTCTTTCTTCACAAGTTCCAGATTACGGAATCGAAGACATTTATCAATTGAAGAAAGACAATAACTACAAGAAAACGGACAGCCTCTGCTCGTCTCATAATAAATGATACGGTTCTTGAAATTCTCAATATCCCCATAGACAAACGGTACTTTGCTCAGATCCATGATCTGTCGAAACGGTGTCGCAGCAATCTGTTTTTCCTTTTCCCGAAATGTGATTCCCTGAATATTGATCAACTCAGCTGCACCACGGCCTTCATAATATGCTACGAGCTCTGCAAAAGTCTCTTCACCCTCTCCGCGCATGATACCTTCTGCCATCGGATATTTTTCCAGAACTTCTCTTGCATTATAAGAAACTTCCGGACCTCCAAGCCAGATCTTCGTATCCGGCAGAATCTTTGGAATCTCCTGTATCAATTGTCCTACTTCTGTCACATTCCATAAATAACAGGAAAGGCAGAGAACATCTGGTGCCTGCTTATAAATATCCATCAAAATCTCATCAAATGGCTGATTGATCGTATATTCAGAAATTGTAATATTGCTAGCCGGATGCTGCTCTTTTGCATATGCGCGCAGGCAATAGACCGCAAGATTTGAGTGGATGTACTTTGCATTCACCGCTGCAAGCAAAATCTTCATCTTTTTATAAACCTCTTTTCCTGTCAGTAATGTATATTTGTAAACATTTTCCTTTTTAGGTCTTACCTTACTATTCTGAATGAAGATGTGAGAAATGTCAAGATATGTGAAGTTGTGTATATAACAAAAAAGGGAAAGCTGTTACTGTTCACACGATGTGCGACCAGCAACGCATCTCGCCATTTTAAATCGCCTTTGGCGATAGGGCGAGATGCATTCAAGTCAAAACATGCATCCTCCGTGTCAATCAGCGGAGTGATTGACACGGGAGTGAACAGTAAAGGGAAAGCTATCACTTACGATAACAACACAAATTGTGTCAGATTATCGTATGATAGCTTTCCCTTATTTTGCAGCTTTAATCAAAAGCCACCTCTTCTTTCTGCTCCTCACGGAAAATAACCCCAAATACTTTTCTGACAATTGGTCCTGCGAAGCACAGCTGCCAGAAGAATGCCATTGGGAAATTGAATACTGTTGTCTGGAACCACACAGCAATCATCTGATTTCCTGCATCCTTAAAGAGCAGTGTTGCTGCAAGGCTCATCAGCGGGCACATTCCAATGATGGATAAAACGGATATTGCCAGCACGATCATAAACGGATTATCTTTCTGTGGGTTCACGATCATAAATGCTTTCTTCTTTGCAATCGGTCCTACGAGAAAGAAATCCAGAATGAAAGCAATCGGTCCCATGATGATAAGTTCATGGAATGCTGCCAGAAAGACCTCATTACTCATTCCGCCCATATTCAGGGAAATGTTGTAGCAGATCATTGCATAAACCATGACAAAAACCATCATGATTGTGAAAATTACTTCTTGAAACTTATTTTTTGGCATAAAAAATCCTCCTATCATGATAAGCGTAACAGATTGTGTTGTTCGTTCATCATTCCGGAGGGAATGTATCGTTTCCAATATAAATACCATTCTATTCATTTTTTACGTGCATTGCGCTTCGAACTTGGCCCACAAGCGTTACCCCGGTAGTTAACTCAGCCCAGGCACCCTCACGGCACCCGAGAGGTTCTGCTTAGTGCTGCTCCGTTCCCGACCTGACACGGTTCACAGAGTCCCGTCGCGTGAGACCCAGACGTCAACGTCACTTTCCGGGGGCAGCCCTGCAGACTGTCGCCCTCTGCGCAATATCACCCCTGCTATAGCGGATTGCAGGTTCAAGGTACCGCTACCACCCCGGCTGCACGGATTATTATTTTACATGATAAATGAATGCTTGTCAAGTATGCTGCTCTTTCTTTTGCACAAGATTCCACATGATTTTATACCTCTGTGTTACAGACTCTGTGTTACAGACTCTGTGCTTCTGCTTTTTTCTTCATCTTCCTGGCTTCCCTGAGTTCTCTGAAAAACTGCTTCATCAACTGGCTGCATTCTTCTTCCAATACGCCTGTTGTAAGATCTGCCTGATGGTTAAATGCCTGGATATTCAGTAGATTCAGAATGGAACCTGTACATCCTGCTTTCGGATTCATACACCCGACAACCACTCTTGGTATACGGGACTGGACAATTGCACCTGCACACATCTGACATGGCTCTAATGTCACATACAATGTACATTCTTCCAGACGCCAGTCACCAAGCTTTTTGCTTGCTTTCTTGATTGCTGCGACCTCAGCATGTGCCAGTGGATTCTTGTCTGTATTCCGTCGGTTATAACCGCGTGCAATAATCTTATCTTCATGAACGATCACGCAACCAATCGGGGTTTCTCCCAGATTATACGCTTTCTCTGCCTGTTTTAAGGCCGCACGCATATATTTTTCATCCGTTGTCATCCTCATTTTGTTTCCTTTCGGTTATTGTATAAAAATAGTATTAATATTCCTTTTCATTCTGAATAAACTATATAGAAAAATTCTTTTCAGGGGCTTGCTATGAATCCGGGAAGTTATTATTTATATGAATATGAATCCTGCTGCCGCCGCAGAAATCTTGGTTTTCTACAAATTTCATCACATAATTATTCTTATCTCTTAACACTTCATGTTAAAAATCTTCCGATTGTCCCTGGAGAACAGTTGGAAGTCTATGCATTTATTCTCGAAAATCAAACACTTACAGGTTCTCCGGTTGCACTTCTTCAATGCTCTGGTCAGAACTTATCCACACAACTGGTCATTTCCGGGGAACGTTTTCCACATAAAAGAACTCTTAAACACATTGATGGGTTCATTATTTTCTCCATCACCCAAAATCGATCGCAGCATTGGATTGCCTCCGCTGTACCTCTGCCGGATTTTTATTCTTTTTCTGATTGCTCTTTATCAACAGAAGAGAGTTTATCCTCTGAACCTGAGAATCCATCCCTTTCGGAAGAATCCCTCATAACAGAAGACACTGTATCTAAGACTGTATCCGAAGCAGCATTATCTGACGCTTCTATTGATGCTGCTTCAACTGAGGAGGTACCAACTGAGGTGACACCAACCGAGGAGACACCAACTGAGAAGACACCAACTGAGAAGACACCAACTGAGGATGCTTCAATTCAAGCCAGAAAAATCACACACGCAGAGATTTCCACACTTCCGCGCAGATTCTGGCCACTTGCCAACAATAGTTTTCTTCTGCATGGCTGTCATAATTATCATCACCTTCTCCTGATCAAAGAAAAGGATCATCTTTGGCTTGGCGTTCCCGGCCTTTACGATCCCAGAGAAGCACATATGGCTAACTTGTTCGGCTTTCCTCAATTTACCAGTTCTTACATCTCTATTCTGGGACTTACCGAAGATGAATGTGAAAACTCTGAATCTTTCGGTCACTGGTGTCGATACTTAATGTGATTCTTAAAAAGAAAGGAAAAAGATAGAGAAAGGAAGCGTTCACAGCGGATGCACTTCTTTTCTCTATCAATTTTAATTTTAATCCAGATAAATTGGCGGTTCGTAATCCTCTCCAAGAAGTACTTTCTTGCGTTCCTGATATCCGAGGAATGCCCATTCTGTCATATCTGTCCATTTATGGTTTGCACGGTCATAAACCTGCACATATCCAATTCTTTTCGGATGCATACGTACGCTGTTGGATTCATATTCTCTTCCCGTATACGGATTAATGTCTCCAACTTCTTCCTGTACAGGCTCTTCGTATGTTGCCTCTTCCTGCACCGGCTCTACCGGCTGTGTCTCATAGGATGTAACTTCTGCTTCTTCATATGGTTCTGCTTCTTCCTCTGCCGGCTGATCATAATCTTCCGTATAGGAAACTTCTGGTTCCACAGAGTTTTCTTCTTCCTGATCTGATTCCGGCACTTCCTGAAGCTCTTCCTTATATTCCTCTTCTGTCTGAAGATCTTCTCTGACATCTTCAGTTGGCTCTGCTTCTACTGCATTCTTTTCAAGTTCAGCAAGTTCTTCATGCATATCATAAATCTCACCGATCGTCATGTCACGTTCTTCACCTGTAAGCTGCTGTTCTTCCTTCTCTGTCTCCACCGTTTTCTCTGAAAAGCTCTCTTCCGGCTGTTCCTGTTCATTCCATTTTACTTCCTGCTTCCTGATACGTCCGGCTGCGCTCTCTGTAATCTCTCCTGACATGATACTCAGCTGAAACGGACAGCCGAGAATGGATGCGATCAATCTCATATCCTGTTCCTGAAAATTATCCCTTCCAAGACGCTGTGTTAAATTCTGACGTGACATCTTCTTTCCTGTCTCTTTCTCAATCGTCTCCGCCAGTTCTTTGATCGTCATTCCCTTTCTTCCCAGGACGATTTTCACCTGTTCTCCAAATGTTAAATCTTCCATTTACTTCTCCTCCTTACGTATTATTTATACTTCTCTCTTATCTGTCGATCAGAACAGTTTTTCACTTAATTTGCAGAAACATATTCTTCCAAAGTAAGTCCGTTCTCTGTCATCTCTTTTGCAGCATCTACTCCCACATAACGATAATGCCACGGCTCATATACAATTCCTGTAATATCAGATTTATCCTGCGGAAACCGAAGAACAAAACCATACTCTGAACAATGTTCCATCAACCACTTTTGCTCTTCTGTATCCCCCTGTTTCTCATCAAGCTCCCCGTACTTTGTCGACATAATGTCAACTGCAAGACCAGTTGCATGCTCGCTTGTTCCTGGAATTGCAACTGATTTTTTTGTCTCATCATACGCATTTAACGGTGTATATCCCTGATTGATCCAGTCCTGCATCGTCGTATTAAAGACATCTCTCTGCTTCTCATAAGAACGATATCCTGATGTCACATACATGCTGAGTCCTGCCTTCTTCGCATCATCCAGCATCTTATTCAGACTGTCTGCCATCCTGGAATCTACCTGTTTTCCATCACTTATCTCCGTTAAATTCGCCGGCACATAAGAAGTATCCAATGGATGCTTCTCATTCACAAGTGCAAGACACCACCGGTCATCATCACTTGCCAGCAACTCTGCAGTATTTTCTGTTACTTCTTCTCTGTCTAACTCTGTCTGCAGTTCTTCGTTCTTCTTTGTCTGCTCCTGTAATTTTGCATTGCTAATTTCCAGCTTCTTTTCAGCTTTTTTCAATGTAATTGAGGAGATTCCTGAAGTAATTGCCACTCCTGCAATTACTCCTGCCAAAGCCCCCGTAATCATCAGTTTCTTTGCTCTGTCTCTAAACAATGCTTTATTCATCTTATTTAATTTCAACTCCATCTGTATTTTTCATCTTATCCTCTGTAATATTTAGAATCTTTTCCGTTTCATTCCCCCGGCAGATCATTCTATTCCTTCAGATATCGCACTTCAAATGTCTCCACTTTGATCGGTTTATTAAATAATGTTCCCTGTGCATAATCGCATCCTAATTCCTGAAGAACATTCAGCTGATCCTGTGTTTCAACACTCTCCGCAAGAACAGAACATCCCAATTGATGACAAATATCAATTACGGCCTTTGCTACTACTCTGCTTCTTCTGTTTCCAACCAGATTTGTAATCAGGCTCTCATCCAGCTTCAATCCATCAAAATCCATAATGGACAGAATCGAAAAGCTGGAATTCTTAGCTCCGAAATGATCTAATACTACGCGGACATTCGCTTTTCTGATCTTACTGCATGATGCCGCCAGCATCTCCTGATTCGTATCTGTATAAGATTCGGATACTTCTACTTCCAAATATTCGCATAATACCTGATATTTCTCAATCAGCGCACTCATCTGATCCGCAATGTTCTCCTGCCTCAATGTTTCACCTGCAAAGTTTACTGAAATCGGCACCATCTGGATTCCTTCTGTCTCCCACTTATGAAGGATCTGACAAACCTGTTCAAATATATAGAGATCGAGATAATGTGACAACCTTGTCTCTTCCAGAAGATTAATATATCTTCCCGGATCCATAATTCCAAGATCCTTATGATGATATCTGACAATCGCTTCAGCACCTGCAATTTCTCCGGTCTGCACATCAATCTTCGGTACCAGACATACAATAAAATTCTTCTGTTCAATATCCTCCAGAAGATCCTTTTTGATGATTGGCTCATGATGACCTTTACGCAGATTTTTATAATACTTCTTTTTCTCTTCCCGCATCATATTCTCTGCACTGATCACAAGACCATTCACATCTATGTCTACTTTTCCCCAGGCATACCCTACTGAAACCAGTCCAAGACTTATGTTCTCAAGCTTTGTATATGCACCATGTACCTGTTGTGTGAAATCTTCATATGAAGCGTTCTCTACAAGAACCAGATACTCATCGCCTGTCATTCTGTATACATTACCATTATGGAAATACTCCGAAAGCACTTCACCAACTCTGGTGACAACTTCATCTCCATAATCTCTGCCAAATTCTTTATTAAAATTCTTCAGTCCATTAATGTCTACAGAAAGAGCTCCCAATGTCTTCAATTCTTCCGGTTCCACATGATCCAGATATGCAACAAAACTATTTCTGTTAAGTACTCCTGTCAGATTATCATGATAACTGAGATACTCCTGTTGTTTCTGGAGTTTATGAAGAGTGATTGCCTGCGGTATATACGGAATCACCGTACGAAGCAATCCAACATCACATCCGCCCCGGTGAACTCCAACTGCTGCAAGAATTGCTACTGTATTCTCATCCAGCTGCAAACTCACACTGTAATCGGCCTCTGTTGAATTTGTAATCTCCTGCTTCATCCACTTTGGCTGCTGTTCTTCCGGAAGCATCTTTATCTTATCTCTCTGCCATGGAACATTCTCTGCACACCACTCAAAGATGGTCTCAATATCCCCATACTCTTTCTCAATATAGTACACGTATTCTGAATCATAATAATCACGTACCGCACGAAGTACATCGTTTACGATTTCTGAAAGAGAACGTGGCTTTTTTCTATCACCCATATCGTTTTTCCTCTGTCTTTCTATAATTTTAGACACTCAGATAAGTTTATTGTATTATACTACGAATTAAAATGCAATACAAAAAAGTTTCGCAGTTCACTTTTAAATGTAAAAAAGAGGGGGATTTCCCATTCCGGAAAATCTGTCCCTCTTCTATAATTAAATGATATATCCTGCAGGTACTTCTGATCTCTGCACATCTACATGCTCTAGAAATCTATAAATTCCACTTTTTATCCTGTGAAACACGAAGTCGGTTCATCGCTCTTGCCAGAGATGCCTGCGTATGATAATACTGCTGGATACTCTGCTGCTGACGTAACCTTTCCTCTGCACGCTCTTTCTGCTCCTGTGCTCGTCGCACATCGATGTCTTCTGGTTTCTCGGCTGTATCAACAATCAGTGTAACTCGGTTGTTTACGATTTCAACAAATCCCACGCCCACTGCAATGTCTTTCCAATCTTCGCCGTCCAGACTCATATGTGCAACTCCGACATTCACAGCGATTACCATATTCTCATGATTTGCAAGAATTCCCTTTTCTCCATCCGGAGCCGGAATGATCAGCTTCTTACAACGACCTTCGTAGAATACACCATCACTTGCTATGATTTTCAGACCAAATGTATCCATATGCACATTCTCCTATTTCAACAATTACTCTTCTTCCATCTCTTTTGCCTTGGCAATTACATCATCAATTGTTCCGACATTGAAGAAAGCGTTTTCCGGATAAGCATCCATCTCTCCATCGATGATCATCTTAAATCCACGGATTGTCTCTTTTAATGGTACATATTTTCCAGGAATTCCTGTAAATGTCTCTGCTACGAAGAATGGCTGGGACAGGAATTTCTGAATCTTTCTTGCACGCATAACAGTTGCTTTATCCTCATCTGAAAGCTCTTCCATACCAAGGATTGCAATGATATCCTGCAGTTCTTTATATTTCTGAAGAATTGCGATCACCTTGTTGGCTACTTCGTAATGTTCTTCTCCTACAACGTCTGCTTCCAGGATACGGGAGCTTGACTCCAGCGGATCTACGGCCGGATAAATACCCTGCTCAACGATCTTTCTGGAAAGTACGGTTGTTGCATCCAGGTGGGCAAATGTTGTTGCCGGAGCCGGGTCTGTCAGGTCGTCGGCCGGTACATATACTGCCTGAACCGATGTTACAGAACCGTTCTTTGTAGATGCGATACGCTCCTGAAGTTCACCCATTTCTGTTGCCAGTGTCGGCTGATAACCTACGGCTGAAGGCATACGTCCAAGAAGAGCTGATACCTCAGATCCAGCCTGTGTAAAACGGAAAATATTATCGATAAAGAGAAGCACGTTCTGATGCTGCTCATCACGGAAATATTCTGCCATTGTAAGTCCTGTCTCAGCGACACGCATACGAGCTCCAGGTGGCTCATTCATCTGTCCGAATACCAGGGCTGTTTTCTCCAGTACTCCGGATTCTTTCATCTCTGTCCAGAGGTCGTTACCCTCACGGGAACGCTCTCCAACTCCTGTAAAAATGGAATATCCGCCATGCTCTGTTGCAATGTTACGAATCAATTCCTGAATCAATACGGTCTTACCTACACCGGCACCACCGAACAGACCGATCTTACCACCTTTTGCATAAGGAGCAAGAAGATCGATAACTTTAATACCTGTCTCAAGGATCTCAACTACCGGGCTCTGGTCCTCGAATGTAGGCGGCTGTCTGTGGATTACCCATTTTTTAGAATCTGTAATCGGCTCTCCGTTATCAATTGTCTCACCAAGTACATTAAATAATCTTCCAAGTGTCTGCTCGCCTACAGGAACCTGAATACCGGCTCCTGTTGCAGTAACTTCCATATCTTTACAAAGTCCTTCACTTGCAGCAAGCATCAGGCAGCGCACCTCATTGTTTCCAAGGTGCTGTGCAACCTCCATGATGCATTTCTTTCCATTATTATCAACTTCAAGAGCATCTTTGATAAAAGGAAGATCACCGTTTTCAAACACTACGTCAACGACAGGTCCCATAACCTGTACAATTCGTCCTTTATTCATGTTCTCTCTCTCTTTCTATATTTCAGTCATTACAAACTGCAACAACCTGCTGTCTGTAACGCATTTCGACATTTTAACTCTTCTTCTGCTGAGCTCTTGCGCCGGCACAAACCTCTGTGATCTCCTGTGTGATCGCAGCCTGTCTTGCTCTGTTATAGAGGATTGACAGATCTTTAATCAAATCCTGTGCACTGTCTGTTGCTGACTTCATTGCCATCATACGGGCATTGTGCTCACTGGCATAAGCCTCAACCAGACATCCGTAGATCATACCGTTGATATAACTTGGTACAATACTGTTCATGACATCCATAGGAGATGGATTCAGTTCGATTTCCTCTCGATACATATTCAAAGGCATCTTCATTTCACCAAAATCCCCTCTCTCGAGTGGAAGAAGTTTTAACACTTCCGCTTCTGACTGAACTGCATTTTCCATTCGTGTATATACTACGTAAACTTCATCCAGCTCATGATTGTTAAACTGATCCAGAATAACCGCTGAGATGTCACGGGCACGATGCATGGTCGGTTTCTGAACTGTATAACGGAAGTTTGTATCAATATCTACATCCTTCTTTGCAAAATAATGACGTCCAAGCTCTCCCACAACAAAAAGCTTATGCTGCCCCGGCTTGGAAAGAACCTCTTCCTCAAGCTTCACAATATTGTGATTGTAAGCACCGGCCAGTCCCTTGTCCGCCGTGATAACGATCGATCCAATCTTACGTTCCTCTGCCGGAATGTTTTCCCTCTTGTTGAAATAACTATGATGTAATTCCGGTAAATGACGTAAAATACGACTGATCTCACCCTGCAGCGCATAGAAATATGGTTCTGTATCTGCCAGCTTCTTTCTCGCCTGTGTCAGTTTGGAAGAAGAGATCATATACATTGCATTGGTAATCTTCATTGTGTCTTTGACACTGTTGATTCTGCTCTGTATCTCTCTGATATTTGCCATATTAACACCTGCTCTTCTTGAATTCCTTCGCTGTCTCTACGATCTTGTCGATCAGTTCCTCTGTCAGGACTTTCTTCTCTTCGATTTCCTGACCGATTTCCGGATGCTCTATCTCGAACATCTGAAGCATATCATACTGGAACTGTTTGATTTTTGTCTTCTCAACACCTAAGAGTACTTTATGTGTTGCTGCACACAGTGTAATTACTTTCTCATGCAAGGAAAGTGGATGATACAGTGGCTGTTTCAGAAGTTCCATCAGACCACTTCCATATTCCAGTTCTTCCTTCGTAGCTGCATCAAGATCTGAACTGAACTGTGTGAAGACTTCCATCTCACGATACTGCGCCAGATCGATACGAATACTTCCTGATGCTTTCTTCATTGCTTTTGTCTGAGCTGCACCACCAACACGGGATACGGAAAGTCCAACGTTGACCGCCGGTCTCATTCCTGATGCGAAAAGTCCACTCTCCAGGAAGATCTGTCCGTCTGTAATGGAAATAACATTTGTCGGAATATATGCTGATACATCTCCTGCCTGTGTTTCAATGATCGGAAGTGCTGTGATAGAACCTCCGCCCATCTCATCACTCAAACGGCTGGATCTCTCCAGAAGTCTTGAATGCAGGTAGAATACGTCTCCAGGATATGCCTCACGTCCCGGAGAACGTCCAAGCAGAAGAGAAAGTGCACGGTATGCAACCGCATGCTTGGAAAGATCATCATAAATGATCAGTGCATCTTTTCCCTTGTGCATAAAGTACTCTGCCATAGCAGTTCCTGCATATGGTGCAATATACTGAAGCGGAGCACAGTCACTTGCTGTGGAAGATACGATGATCGTATAGTCCATTGCTCCGTGTGTCTGTAATGTGTTAACAACTTTGGCTACTGTAGATGCTTTCTGTCCGATTGCAACATAAACACAGATCACATCTTTGCCTTTCTGATTCAGGATCGTATCCAGTGCAATGGATGTCTTTCCTGTCTGACGGTCTCCAATGATCAACTCACGCTGTCCACGGCCGATTGGGAACATTGCATCGATGGAAAGGATACCTGTCTCAAGCGGAACGCTTACTGACTTACGATCAACAATTCCAGGTGCCTCATTCTCGATTGGGCGATAGTCGTCAGATTTGATCTCACCTTTTCCGTCAATCGCCTCACCAAGGGCGTTGACAACTCTTCCTACATAAGCGTCTCCAACCGGAACGCCTGCTTTCTTTCCTGTACGGGCTACCTTTGTGCCTTCACGGATTCCTGTGTCACTTCCAAGAAGGATACATCCGATCTCATTCTTACGAATATCCTGTACCATTCCCTTAAGGCCGTTTTCAAAAGTAACGATTTCCCCGTACATGGCGTGATCAATCCCGTAGATTGTGGCGATACCATCGCCGACAGTAACAACAGTACCTACTTCACTGTCCTTACTCATTGTATCAAAATTCTCTATTTCTTCTTTCAGGATAGAAATAATTTCATCTGAATTGATTGAACTCACCTTGTTCACCTCCAGGTCAATCTTTGTTCTAATCTGTTCAGGCGTCCTTTCATACTCCAGTCATACTCATCACTGCCAACCCGGAGAATAAATCCTCCAAGCAGTGCTTTGTCCTGACGGACTTCGATTTTAGCACTCTTTGCGCCATATTTCTTACAAAGGAACGCCTCCATTCCTTTTTTCTGCTCCTCCGTCGGAGGCTGAATACATGTCAGAACTGCGTTCAGAACCTGATTCTGTTCATCACAGTATCTGTCATATGCTGTGAAGATATCTTCGATCAGATCCATTCTCTGATATCTGCACGCTACTTTAAGGAAATTTCTTATCTCCTTTGGAAATACTCTGTCTACCACATTCATTTTTTTCTGAAGTTCAATGGTAGGATTCGCGAAAATCTCGTGAAGCTGCGGTACTTCCTCAAAAATCTCACGTGTTTTCTGTACAGCTTCTTTTGGGACACCTACTTCATACAGGACACGTGCATATCTGATTGCTGCCATTGGGCAGTAAATCTGACTCTTACTTGTCTGTGTTTTCATCTGTCCCACCTACTTCTCCCAAAAACTGGTCATAAATGTTCTGCTCTTTGTCTCCCACGATCTTCTCAGCGGATGCCATAGCCAGTCCTGCAATCTGAGTCTGAAGATCTTTCATTGTCTTCTCACGCTCAATACGTACATTCTCTTTTGCAGCTTCCAGAAGATCTCCGGCCTTGCTTCCTGCTTCACTTACGATGCGGTCATACTCTGTCTTAGCCTCTGAGCGTGCCTTCTCAACAATCGCTGCTGATTCAAGCTTTGCTCCCTTTAAAGCATCTTCATATTCCTGTTTCATCTTCTGCGCATCACTCTGTGCATCCTGTGCACCCTGAAGACCATCTGCGATCATCTGTCTGCGCTTCTCCATGATATCACTCACCGGTTTGATCAGAAAATGTCTCAACAGGAGGAAGAGAACAATAAGGTTGATAATGGTATAGACAAGGTTCATATTTAACTGAAGCACCTTTTACACCTGCCTTTCCTGTTATCTGCTTCCATCATTTTCATAAGATTCTTTTCGTTTCTTATTTCAGGAAGAAGATGATCAGGATACCAATGATGAAACCGTAGATAGCTGTTGCCTCTGCAAGAGCACATCCAAGGATAAGGTTCTTACTGATCTTGCTTTCTGCCTCTGGCTGTCTTGCGATAGCTTCTACTGCTTTACCTGTTGCATGTCCGATACCGATACCTGCTCCGATACCTGTGAATACTGCGATAGCTGCTCCAATAGCAATAAGTGTTGACATAATTTTAATCTCCTTTTCTTTTCAATAGAATGTGTTAAGTTCTTACTCCATCTCTTCATTCATAAACAGAGATGTCAGGAATACAAATACGTATGCCTGAAGTAGGCCGTCGAAAATATCAAAGTAAAAACTGATTGGAATCGGAATGATCAGTGGAACGATTGCTTTCAAAAGTTCCATGACTACGAATCCTGCCAGCATGTTACCAAAGAGTCGCATACAAAGCGACAACGGCCGGATGACGATTTCCAAAATCATGATCGGTGCTACAATTGGAATCGGCTGTGCAAAATGTTTTGCCCAGTGTCCGAATCCATTCTTGCGGATACCTGAGAATTCAATGAGACACATACTCATGATTGCCAGGGCTGCCGTCACGTTCAGATCTTTCGTCGGAGGCTTAAAGCCAAACAATGGTGCAATTGTGTTTGAACAGGCGAGATATAACAGAACCGTAATCAGATACGGTACATAGCCCTTGTTCTCTTTCCCAAGTACTCCGACAAAGAAGTCCTCAGCGGCGCCGATACCGGCTTCGAGAGCCAACTGCACTTTTCCGGGATTCTCAACCTTTAAGTTTCTTACCAGAATAATGGATGCTATCACAAGCACTGCCATGATGATCCAGGTAACTACTACAGATTCATTGATCCCGCCAAGAACCGGAAGTGTGAACACTTTCTCACAATTCAGTTCTTCCATAAGATTGTCTGCCAGATTTCCCGTATTGCTCCCTCCCTTTCTACCTAATGTATATTGCTGTATTTTGTCACTTTTCGTATACAGCATGGCAAATGTTACTGCTTATAATCGCATTAAAACGTCATGTTCTCCGAAAAGTTGACTAAATATTACTCCCATGTTTTCTCTTTGTCAACGTTCCACTTCAACAAGTTAAATTCATAAAAAAAACACTTTTTTTATTTCAATTTGCTCTTTTTTTATTCTACGTTTTGTCTATTTTTTATTACTTTTTTAACCGTTTTTCGCTCTTATTTTAGAATCCGCTCTTTTTTTATGCGCATTTTCCACAATAAAATTGTTTTTATTTCTGTACATTTGTACGATTCAAAAAAAATTTCATAGACACTTTGTCTTAATTTGTATATTAATGATAATTTTTCTCCTGTTTTTCGTATCCTTTTCAGAATAATAGCAAAAACATATGTTACATTTTTGTTACGATTTTGTTTTCTCAAAAGAAAAGCACCCATTTTTAAACCATAGCATAGATGTGATAAATAAAATTTTATTTTTCAACATATACTTGTTTTAGCTACGATTATGTGATATAGTGACTGTAGCTAAGAAAAGAGATGAATATGACATATTCACACAAAAATGACCCCTCATGAGCCGCCAACTCATGAGGGGTCTTCTCTTTTTTGATGGTTGAGCATCCATTCAGGCTAATTGTCGCTGTCATCTCCGTCTAGCCATTTGCAAACTAATTACAAATGTAACAATATATGTTTAGCGTTTTTTCAATTGCTGGTAAACATATGATACCGGCAGTCCAACCACATTATAGTAGTCCCCTTCGATTCCATCTATATACGCCGCAAAGCTTCCCTGGATTCCATAAGCTCCCGCCTTATCCATCGGATCTCCGGTTGCGATATACGCACGGATTTCTTCTTCGCTCATCTCATGCACATGAACCTTTGTCTCTACCGCATGGTTAATGATTTTTTTCTCGCCTGCATTATTATAGGAAAGAATTGCAACACCTGTATAGACTTCATGTGCTCTTCCCTGAAGGCTTAGAAGAATCTCATATGCATGATCTTCATTCTTTGGCTTGCCAAGGATTTCTTCATCACGTACAACGATTGTATCTGCTCCGATCACAATTGTATTTTTCAATTCTACTCCCTCTGCCTGAAGATCAGATGCAACATTTTCTGCTTTCATCAATGCAAGTTCTTCTACAATCTTCTGTGGTTTTGTACTTGTATAGACTTCCTCTTTATTACTTACCTTTACCTCAAATTCTAAACCGATTTGCGCAAGCAGCTCTCGTCTGCGCGGAGATGCTGATGCAAGAATGATTTTCTGATTCATTATCATTATCCTTTCCTATTATTATAATATAATTTTCACCGATGTCATTTCTTTCTTCATAATAGCATAACTGTTCAGAGCCAACCTCCAAAATGCTACGCATTTCGTCGGTGTGGCGTATCCGCCAAATAAAATTTAAAAAACAGTCTTAAAAATGCAAGCATTTTATACCTGTTTTTTAAATTTTGCTTGGCTCTGAACAATTACATAATATCATAAAAAGAGTGGACAGCAAAACTAATTTCTGCTGTCCACTCTCTTCATATTATGAAAGACTTTGAAATTTATAAGTCTTGTTCTCTTCAATCATCTATCACATTCGATGAAACTCCAAGTGTCATATCTTCTTCAAGATAAATCACAGCTTCTGTTCCGTCTGTGATTCTTCCGCTGAAATGTCCGGCGAATTTTCCGGCCAGATCAGATGTTCCGCTCACCTGGACTGTAACTGCCGGTTTTGCTTCTTCCGGAATCTCAATCACTCTTTTCTCTCCAGACTGCATTGCCCCGATTGTTACTGTTTCTGCTCCGTTGAACTTAACCTGAACATTTTCCAGTTCAAGCGGTGAAGTGTTACGGATTGTTATGTTACTTGTATACTGTCCACTTGCTTCCACATATTCTGATTTTCTATATAAAAACATGCCTGTAAACAAAAAGATAACTGTAAATGCGATGATCAGATTCTGCAAAACTCTTCTCATTCCCCTGCCTCCTATAAACTCTCTTTAAAATTTCTATTCTTATTTTCCTTTATTACACTAACAGAATAGCATTCAGAGATTTCTTTTTCTAGAGACAGATTCACTTAATTTTTTTCTGTTTTTCATCGTTTTGTCATTGATTTCGTTGACAAACCTTGTTTATTTCAAGACAATGTAATCGTTTCCACACGTTTTTGTTATATTTTCACAATACTTCTTCTCACAGCTTATTCTATACAATATCCAAATAGGTCTTATGCTCCGGTGCAGGAAATGCACGGTCAAGAGCAGCGTATTCTTCGTCTGTAAGGATAACATCTTTTACTGCCCAGTTCTGAAGTACATGCTCTGTTCTGCCACTTCTTGGAATTGCAATCACCTGGTCTGCCCTCAACCAGCAGCTTCTCAAGCTGGAAAAAGAGCTCGGCACTCCGCTATTCTACCGTTCCCGGACTGACTGGCACCCAACCCCTGCCGGCGAAATCTATCTCAACGCAGAAAATCTCTACCATCCGGGAGAGCGTTGATTCCATTTTTAAAAATGCCGGATTCACCCCTAATGTTCTGTTCGAGACTTCAAATAACCATGCGATCATCTCCATGATCCATGAAAATATCTGCTGTGGAATTTTACCGATGTATTATATGGATCCGGAAGATGAGGCAATTACCTATTTTCAATTACCTGACCATCCTTCCTGGGAGATTGTTGCTGCATATCGCAAGGGACATTATATCAGCAAGCCGGCGCGGACACTGATCGAGCTTGCGGGAAATTATTTTACGCAATAAAAGTCTTATCAATTTCCACATCGATTCTTTCATCAGCCTTTACATCAAGCCGTATCTTTCCATCGTCTCTTCTCATAGAAACAATGATTTTTCCATTAACAGAGTCATATTTACATGACATTTCATTCATGCTTTCCGGAAGATACGGCTTGATAAGTACTTTTTTGAAGCCAGGTTTCAGCGGCTTGATTCCTGCAATTCCATTATAATACCATTCAATAATATGTCCCATCATATCATGACAATGGCTTCTTGGGTTTTCTTCCCAGTATTCACCTAATGTTGTCAGACCATTTTTTACAAATGCATAATAGGATGGATGTTCTGGTCTTGTAATAAAGGAGCAAATCAAAGCATTCATTCCATAACGGCTTGCTGTCTGAATAATATACGGAAGCCCTACTTCTCCTGATGCAAAAGACTGTTTTTCAATAAGTGTCTGACGGAACGAATCAATAACATCCTCTATCTTTTCTTCCGGCACCATTCCCCAGTAAAGTGGAAGAGCCTCGCATGCCTGTGTCATTACAATCTTTTCTTTATGTTCAAAACTTCGATAGCACCATTTTCCACTCTCGTTCTGTACAAGCAGTCTTCGATTATAATTCTCTTTCACGCTCTCTGCAAATTGAAGGAACCCAGCCTCATCCTCTTCTTTTCCAAGGATTTCGGCAAATTCCGCGAGTGTTATCGCATCGGCATAAAGAAAGGCTGTCTCAACATTTTCTCTTGCAAGCTGATTATCTGGATTTCCCCAATCACCAAGTCCGTGATTGATAAAACCATCTTCATTCTGCTTTGTCTTAAGGTGCTCCAGATATCTTTTACCCATTTCATAATTATCGGCAACCACCTTTTTATCTCCGTAAAAAAGATAATGCCATTTGACCCCTAAGATTCCTGAACTCCCCCACGGAATAATGTCAAAAAAGCTCCCCATTCCAGGTACTGGAAGAACATTATGTATATAACACGGAGCCTGTGACGGAATCAGACCTGCTCCTGGAAAATATTTATTTCCTTTAAGATCCATAAAATAATCTTCCTCTGTAAGTTGGTCTATACGCATATCCATAAAGAACTTTTCCCATAATTTCTGGCCATCTTTCATATACATGATAGATGGTGCCATCAGATGATTCGGCTCTTGCCATGCAAAACGTTCAATTGTTGGACAGTCTGTATGGATACTGACCATATTAGCCTCTACCGCTTTCTCTACTAAATCATAAATCTGTACATATCTTGTATCATCACAGTGAAATGTTCCGTCTGTTTTCCATGCACTGGAAATTGATTCGCCTATAATATCTTTTATTTCTGCTGATTCACTACTCTTTTCTACAGCAAAATATCTTCCTGCAAAATAAGTGAATCGCATACGATAGTCCTGCCATGTATCATCTTCTCCAACAATACATGTGATGCAGTTTCCAACCGTCACCCAGTTTTTCGCAACCTGATCGACATTTCCGTCTTCATTCAGCTTTTCCGCTGGATAAATATAAATCACATCACCTTTTTTTCCTCGATACGAAAGCTTCAGCATACCTGAAACATTCTGACCAAGATCATAAATATCCCTTCCTGATACTGTATGTACATATTTTGCTGAATAACTACAGATCACCTTGATTGCCGGCTGAAACTGTTCTATAAGCTCTCCCTTAGGAGCATCCTGTTCTGTCACAACAACTGCATTTTTCCATTCGGAATCATCAAAATCTATTCGATTCCATCCTTTTTGATTCAATTCCGCACAATAAGTTTCTGAACCGTATACATTACTCATTGTAACCGGATGTTCCTTTACTTTGAAAGTTTCATCAGCAAAGAGCGTTTCCGCGGTTCCATCTACATAGTTTAAAATCAGTTTCACTGCAAATACCAATTCATTCCCAAATGGTTTATACGGATTCGGGTTTGGAGGCATAAATGCTGGAAAGCTAAAAGTATAATGTTCATCCTCTTTTATAAACCATCCGTTCCCCACTTCTGCTCCAAGCACATTTTTTCCCGTATGCACCAGATCTGTAATATCAAATTTCACATATTGAATCTTCTTGTCATAATTTGTCCATCCTGGATCCAGCTCATGATCTGCAACTTTCTGTCCATTCAAATGAAAAATAAACTGTCCAAGACCACAAACATACGCTGCTGCCTTTACTATTTCTTTTTTAACATCAAACTCTTTGCGCACATAAAATGGTTTCTGTGTTCCCTGGGAAATCCAATTTCCAAGTTCGTTCATTTTATACTCCTGCCTTCCTATACTACCTGTTTTCTTAATTTCTTGCCTGTTTTTTTCTGTTCTCAAGTGTATTTATAACTTCATCTGCTATATCTTCATATTTGTAACAGAATTTTAAAATGATAAATATAGCAAGAAGAAGTGCTGCCGGCATCCATGCATACATAGAAATAATACCCATGTTGGTTATTCCTGACTGCACTGCCTGTCCACTGATGTAACCTGTAAGCCCAAGAATCCATCCAATACTTGCCTGAGCAAGTCCTGAACTGATCTTCTGTGAGAAACTCGTAATTGCAGAACCCATTCCTTCAATTCTTCTATTTGTCTTATATTCACCATAATCAATTCCATCTGCAAATAATGTACTTACCGGTACGGCAAGAAGTCCTGTTACTGCACCACTGATTACAGTTCCTGCAATAAGCAGCGGCACACTCTGAGTCATGCCTGCAAATCCACGAATCAAACTTCCGATCAACTGTCCGATAATACCGATGTACATACATTTTTTCTTTCCGAATTTTGCCATGCATGGACCAACAAATAAAACGATTCCTATGAGAATTGGAATAATACTTACAAGATTCAATGTTGTTGTAAGCATTTCATTCCCCATTGTATACTTATAGAAATAAGTCTGTGAACAAGAATTGATCTGAGTAACAAAGTTAACAAGTACTGTTGCAACAAGTGCAAGAATCAAATATTTATTTGTAAAAAATAATTTAATACCTTCTTTAAAAGAAATCTTTTGTACTTCTTCACCTGATGTTGCTTCGACAGAAGTTACGTATTCTTTAGACATAAAGAATCCTGCAAGAAGTCCTGCTGTAACAATCACACCATAAATACCAAATAGAATTCTCCATGCACGGATATCTCCACCTAGTTTAAATATCAATGGGAATGTTAAGGAACATCCAAGAATTGTACCTGCAAGTCCGAAAAACATTCCAAATGATGCCATAGATCCTCTTTCTCTAAAATCCTGTGTCATCAGAGCAAGAAGTGAACTTCTTGCAATTCCTGTAATAGTAAACATAATTGATGTAAACAGATTATACGTAACGAATGCGTAGATCATCTGCATGGTCTTTGACCCATCTTGCGGGATAAAGAAGATCAATGCAATTGACAATCCTGTAGGTACCGACAGCCACAAGAGCCATGGCCTTGCTTTTCCCCACTTTGTTCTCGTCTTATCAATCAATATACCTGCAAGAATATCTGAAATACCGTCAAACAATTTAGATATAAAGAACATCGTACCAACGGCTGCCGCTGCAAGCCCAATATTGTCTGTATAAAACATTGTCAAAAATGCTGCGATGATTGAATTAGCCGCTTCTGGAAGATCTGCAATACCATACGACAGCTTTTCCGTAAATTTCAGTTTTTTATGCATCTCCATAAATAATACCTCTTTCCTTTTTTCTTTTGTTCCGGCCGTTTTTATCAATTTATCACACATCCCGTCAAATAATAAGTCCGAAACAAGACAGCAAATAGTATCTTTTGCGACATTTCTATGTTATAGTTATCCCATAGAACGGAGGCCACCTATGAATCACTTTCCACAATTAACACCAATAGAAAACAAATTAAAACAGATTTATCAACAGTCACTAGAGCGTTCTCTTCAAGAGCCTTGTGATCGTGAAGATGTTATGGATGTCCTGCTTGCATCCTATACAATTACAAATGATAATAATATAACTAAATCTTTGACAACTCATATAGATGAGCAAACTTTTATCCTTGAAAATATGGATATTTCATTTGTTCGCCATGCGCGCTACACTCCTGCTTTTTGGCATAGACATGACTTTTTTGAGATTATCTTTGTTCAAAATGGAACCTGTACAAACTATGTTCTCGGTCGCAGTATTCCTATGAGAACAGGTGATATCTGCATTATGGCTCCTGATGTCACACATTCTCTTAGTGCCTTTCATGATGAAGATTATATTATCAATATTTTGATTCGAAAAAGCACCTTTGAGCAGTCATTTTTCGGACTTTTAGACAGTGATACTATTTTATCTGATTTTTTTAAACGTACCTTTTATCAGACTTCAGAAATTCCATACCTTCTTTTTCATAGCGAAAATGATCCTGTATTAACTGATCTGATTGAACGCGCTTATGCAGAATGCGGGCAGCAAAAAAGATATAGAAAACAAATGGTTAACACTTTATTATCACTATTTTTTATCAACCTTTTCCGTCGTCATGAACAACATATAGAGTTTTCAAATATCCATCTAAATTCTGCGGATGAAAATCTTATGTATATACTCAGATATATGCAGGCTAATTTTAAAACTGTATCACTGAAGGAGCTTTCTAATCTTTTCAATTATAGTGAACGTCAGCTTCAACGAATCATTCAAAGTGCCACCGGGCACACATTTATTGAAAATATACAGAATCAAAAAATGAAACTAGCCTCTGAACTACTGATTCACAGTACTTTATCTGTTTCAGAAATCAGTGAACGTATCGGTTTTCAATCATTGAATAATTTCAGAAAAATATTTTTTAAATATTTCAACATGACACCATCGGAATATAGAAGGGCAAATATTTAGAGAGTTCTACTCTTGTCACACTCTGCATGCAGTGCTAAAATAAGCGCAGAAACTCAAACACATACAACAGGCTCAGACTTTCAGAGGTGATATAAATGGAATCAAAGACAGAAAACAGAATCAACGAATGCATTTCACATCTAGACATTACTTACTCTTATCAGCTGGCAAAGCAGATGGAGACTCACAAAACCAATCCGGTACTCGGTTTCCGAACTGCCGGTTCTGATGCGGAACATAAGACAGGGGATTTTTTATATGAAGAAATGAAACGCATCGGACTTCAGAATGTGACGAAGGATGAATTTTGGCTGGATTCCTGGACCTTTGAACGTGCTGTGCTCCGTTTCCAGGATCAACAGGGAGAACTGCATACTTGTCAGATGGGTGCTTATCAGACGAATTTTGAGACAGATGGATTCGAGACTTATGATCTTGTCTATGTCGGCCGTGGAACCGCATCGGACTATGAAGGGCTCAATGTTCGTGGAAAGCTCGTTCTTGCTGATATCAACCAGCGTGATGAATGGTGGATCAACTACCCTGTCTATCAGGCATATTTGAAAGGTGCTGTCGGACTGATTGCTGTCCAGACACAGGGTTATGCTGAGATTGATCCGCGGGCACTCAACGCTCAGGATATCGCCGGACCGGAATATGCCCCTGCATTCTCTCTTTCGAGACAGGATGCTTCTTATTTAAAAGAACTTCTCTGTCCCGAAGATCCTGCAGTATCTCATCCGTCCTCTGTCGCAGTTGAACTCAACGCCTCTTCCTGGGTTGAACGTAACCGCCCGGCTTATAACATTACCGGATATCTTCCGGGAACTGCCGCTTCTGAAGGGGACGACCGGATGATTCTGCTTTCCGCACACTACGATTCCTATTTTGACGGATTTCAGGATGACAATTGTGCGGTCTCTATGACATTTGGAATCATAAAGGCTCTGATTGACAGTGGCTATCAACCGCGCTATACAATCGCAGTATGTGCCCTTGCTGCCGAAGAGTGGGGTGTCTGTGATTCTAAATTCGACTGGTCAACCGGAGCCTGGAACCAGGTATTCCGTGTTCACCCGGAATGGCAGGGCCGCGTGATCGCTGATCTCAACTTTGAACTTCCGGCTCACGCCCATAACACACAGGATGCAATCCGCTCTACTTATGAGTCTGCTGATTTTCTGAAACATTTTTGTGAAAATATAACTGTTCCGAAGGAGGCTTACCCTGATGGACTGACAGTACTTGCACCAATCGAGACATGGTCGGATGATTTTTCCATCGCCATCTCCGGTATTCCATCTACCGTAAATGATTTCAGCGCAGGACCGTTTATGGAAACGCATTACCACTCCCAATATGACAATGAAGAATTCTATCAGGAGGCAGTTTACCGTTTCCACCATGAGCTCTATACAAGGCTTTTAGTTACACTGGATCAGCTGACACTTCCGCCACTTGACTTTTCCAGACATTTTCTGGCAATGAAAAGTTCCGTCGCCGACTGTCTTGCAGCACAGTCCAATGCCCCGGCAGAAGTATTGGAAGAAATTCCTGCGCTTCTGGAAAGTATTTCAAAGGTATGTGAATCTGCCGATTTATTATATGAAAAGATTCAGGAGATCAACAACCATACTGTTTCCGCTGACTTCCCAATGGTGTCCGGACTTTCTTCTAAACTGCTACACATTTTCCGGAAGATGCAGGACTACTTCGTCCGCCTCGACTGGCAGGACGCAGTCTGCTTCCCTCATGCTGCTGCCAGTCAGAACCTCTGTCACCTGGAGCAGGCAGTCCATGCACTGGAAAGCCAGAACATCACCGCCGCACTGGAGGCACTCTATGAAGTTGATAATAACTGCTACGCATTTTTATTCGATGAAGAAGTCTATTATCACTTTACGGAATATATTTTACATCAGCCAAAAGACCGTCTGATGTGGGGCGCCGGACGCATTCTTCACCATGAGAATCTCTACGGCCTTGTCCAGCGTCTGAAAAAACTGGATCAGATGGCAATCCCAGGTTCTCTTGATGTTGAGATCAGAAGACTTGAAGCCGCTATCCGCCGCCAGCAGGCCTACTTAAAAGATGATTTACATTATATGAAACAATCTGTTGATAAAATTCAGGCTTTGATAAACGATTGCCTTGAAACATCATCACATTATAATAAAGAAAAGAATGGAGAAAACCAATGAATAGCGATAAGCTCTACAAAGTACAGGAACAGGATCTTGACCGCCTTAAAGAAATACTGACCGTCTGCTTTCAGAACGACCCGCTCTACAGCACTCTGATCGAAGATGAAGCAACAAAAGAACGTCTGCTGCCACATCTTCTTGAGTGCGACGTAACTGAATTATTTGAAACCTGTGAAGTCTTTGCTGACAGCCCTGAATTGAAGGGAGTCCTGATCCTTTCTGACGAATCCGATCACCGTCATGCATTTTATAATTATTTTGTCAGCCTGAAAGAAAGCCTCATCACAGACGGCTGGCTGCTCCACGAGGATCCGACTATGAAGACATTTTTCAACTTTGTCCTCGGAAAAGATTACCTCAACTCCGCTTGGACCGCCCAGCTTCATGAAACCCGAAGACTTCATGTCATCTACCTCGCCGTTGATCCGAAATTCCAGCACCACGGTCTCGCAGAAATGATGATGAATGAAGTCATTGCCTGCGCCGACCGCAATGATATGATGATTTCTCTTGAGACACATAATCCGAAAAATGTGCCATTTTATGAGCATCTTGGATTCAAGACATTCGGAATCGTGGAGAAACCTCATTTTCAGTTAAAACAATATTGTATGATCAAAGAATTGTAAATGTTCTGTACACCTGTTCCGCAGTATCTGCCAGGTTTCTCTTAGCATTTTCATTCTTCATTGCCTCTTCCAGCGTAACCACACCACGCAGGATAGGGAAAAATGCATCAATGCCATGTTCATTACATTTTCTGGCATCTCTTTCGACTGCGCCTGCAAATGCAAGTACCGGCTTGCCGTATTTCTTTGCAAGTGCAGCCACTCCAACCGGAGCTTTTCCCATTGCTGTCTGACCATCCATCCGGCCTTCCCCCGTGATGACAAGGTCTGCATCCTTTACATACTCTTCTAACTGTGTCTCTTCCAGCACGATTTTAATTCCTGATTCCAACACAGCATCTGTAAATGTGAGAAATGCGAATCCAAGGCCTCCTGCTGCTCCTGTTCCTTCCTGCTTTGCATCTGCCTTTGGGAACTTTTCTTTCGCCAATGCTGCATAATATCCTAGCCACTGATCCATCTGACAGATCATCTCCGGTGTTGCACCTTTCTGAGGACCAAACACTGCACTGCATCCCTGTTCTCCGCAAAGAGCATTTGTTACATCACATGCAATCTTAAACTTACACTCTTTTAATTCTGGAAGCACATAAGTATCTGTGATTTCCTCCAAAACCTTCAAACCCTTTGCACCAAATGGAACCTGATTTCCGTCTTTGTCAAGGAAACCGTAACCTAATGCCTGAAGCATCCCGACTCCCCCGTCATTTGTCGCACTTCCGCCGATTCCGACGAGAAAACGTCTGCATCCCTTGTCAATCGCATCACGAATTACTTCACCCACGCCATATGTTGTTGTATTCAGCGGATTTCTCTCTTCATCAGAAACCAACGTAATTCCTGCTGCCCCCGCCATCTCGATCACAGCTGTTTTTGTGCTTTCAATGATACCATACTCACAGATCACCGGTTCGCCAAGTGGTCCTGTCACCTGTACTTTCTGTAATGTTCCGTTCATTCCGGATACAAGAGCCTCTACTGTACCTTCCCCTCCGTCAGCTAACGGTCTTACAATCACTTCTGCATCCACATCCACTCTTTGGATTCCCTCTGCCGCTGCCTGTCCTGCTTCCATAGAAGTCATACTTCCTTTAAAAGAATCAATTGCTGTTACTATTTTCATAATAAACTCCTTTCCATGTCTGTTCTGTGTTTTATTAATATTAGGATACCAAATTTCTTGTTTCTCAAATATGTTATATGTAACATTATTTCAAATTTATTCTATTATTATTTGTTATATATAACATTTTATAGTAAAATAGTAACTGTTCAGAGCCAAGCAAAATTTCATAAAACAGATGTAAAATGCTTGCATTTTTAAGACTGTTTTTGAAATTTTATTTGGCGGATACGCCACACCGACGAAATGCGTAGCATTTTGGAAGTTGGCTCTGAACAATTAGGTCAAAAGAAAGGATATAATAAAAATTCTATGATAACTAAAATTGACCGCGAACTCGCAGAACAAATCGTAAATACAATCAAAGATGTCTGTGATCATGACATCAACTTTATTGCTCCATCCGGTATCATTCTCGCCAGCACAGACTCATCCCGTGTCGGAACCTTTCACGAGATTGGACAACAGGTCGCTGCTTCCGGTTCTGTACTGGAAGTAACAGAAGAAAACAATTTTTCCGGCACAAAACAGGGAATCAATCTTCCGCTTTATCATAATGAACATCTGCTGGCCGTCATCGGAATCACCGGTATACCTGATAAAGTCCGCAATTATGCTTATCTCGCAGAACGCATCACCAATCTTCTGATCCGGGAGCAGGAACTAAATCAGTACAGCCGCAGACAGGCCGATAAAAAACATTTTGTCATTCAGTCTTTGATCAGAAATGAAACCGACAATCAGGAATACCTCACCTCCTGTCTACATGAATTTAAGATTGATCTCAACACAAAGAAAAGAATTGTTCTTATTCGCACAAATAAACAAAATCCAATTACAAACCGCTCTGTTTTAGAACAGAAAATTCAACAAATGTTTGCACAGGCACATGTCTGTCTTCACACATTTAATTATCCGGGGGATTTTATTGCTTTGATCGAAGAAACTGATTTTGAAAAACAGAATTATATTTTTAAACTCTTTGCAAAAGAACATTTCGATATTTTAGATATTGCAGTTGGAAAACCGACATCACTCTTCCAACTCCATACCTCCTATCAATCTGCTGAAACTGCTTTGCACAGCCTTATAATTTCATCTGAACACTATGTTATTTTTGATGATTTGACACTTGAACTGATTCTTTCTACGATCACACCGGAAAATCAGAAAGAATTTTTAGCCAAGACAATCGCCCCGCTCAATGAACAAGAACTACACCTGCTAGAAGTTTATTTTTCTGAAGAAATGTCCCTTGCCGCCACAAGCGAACGACTCTTTCTCCATAAAAATACATTGCAGTATAAATTGAATGCGATTCAAAAGAAATGTTCACTGAATCCGAGGAAATTTCAGGATGCGGTGCTGCTTTATCTGGCTGGGAAGATTAAATAACCGTACAACTTGATTTTAGCTGGGGTAAAAATATACCCCAGCACAATCTTGCGCTTCCATCTCGGTAATTGAATTGCCGAGGATTCCCGCTTATTGTCCTAAAATAATGGTTTTTGTTTTCGGATAGGGGAAATAGCATATATCAGGGACATTTTGAGTAGTTAAAGGAGAGTCTATTTTTAGAGGATTCTCTCCATTGGAGTATTCTGCATTATATTCTTTTAGTGACAAAAAATTATTATCTGTTGGTTGTGCAGAGTATGTTTTGTTATAACTTGGAATTGATAGGTAATCTTGAGAATTTGTTTTTAGAGGATTTTCTCCATTGGAGTATTTTGTATTATATTCTTTTAGTGACAAAAAATTATTATCCGTTGGGTGTGCAGAGTATGTTTCGTTATAACTTGGAATTGATAGGTAATCTTGAGAGTCTGTTTCGTGTACATATGTTGTCATGGCAGATGATAAAAGTACTAAAAATGCGGAAAATAAACATATAACCTTTTTCATATAATTTCCCCTTTCAATAAAAAATTTGATTTGATTTTTTATGACTTCCAGTGGAATTACCTCTCTTTTAATAACAAAATGTTTATTTGAACAATTAAAAACTGTTTATATATATAATAATAGTAGTATTTTCTGTAAATTGTCAATAGGATTTAATACATTGAATATATCATCAAAAGTAATCTTTCGTTTTTCTTAGTCTTTCCCGTATACAGAACCCGGAGCATGAAGCAATCCCTCAATGTCTGTCTATTAGAAGAAACTTTATCAGCGCTATCTGATTTCGTCCGCACTCGAAAAAGAATCCCTCCGCTAAATCTTTATTCCCCCTGTTTTACTTTCTGCCAACATGTGCTATAATCGTAAAAGCATGAATGTTACTTATCATTATCTATACACAGCAGGCAAATAAGAAAAAGAACTAGAACAGAATAAATCATTTAAGGAGTATAAAATTATGAAAATCATTGTATTAGCAGGAGGCTTAAGCACAGAACGTGACGTATCACTTTCTTCTGCTGCCGGAATCTGTCGTACATTAGTTGAAAAAGGACATGATGCATTTCTTCTGGATGTATTCATGGGATTAGAGAATGCGCCGGAGAATCTGGAGGATGTCTTTACTCTTCCGGATCACGGACTTGAGATTGTGAAGAATATCAGCACGGAGGAACCGGATCTTGAAGCTGTTAAGGCTTCCCGTCCGGATCAGTCAGACTGCTTCTTCGGCCCAAATGTAATCGAACTTTGCCGTCTGGCTGACATTACTTTCCTCGGTCTTCACGGTGGAGAAGGAGAGAACGGAAAGCTTCAGGCATCTTTCGACCTGCTTGGTATTAAATATACAGGACCTGACTCTCTTGGATGTGCGGTTGCAATGCACAAAGGTGTTGCAAAGCAGATCTTCCTTGAGTCTGGCGTAGACACTCCGGGAGGTGGAACGATTTATAAGAACTCTAAAGATCAGTCTTACCAGTCACTTGGTCTGACACTTCCTGTTGTTGTTAAACCTTGCTCCGGTGGTTCCAGTATCGGAGTATATATTGTAAATACAGATGAAGAATATGCAGAGGCTCTGAAGAAGTCCTTCCGCTACGAAGATGAACTTGTTGTTGAGCCATACATTAAGGGGCGTGAGTTTGCATGCGGTATCATTGACGGAACAGCACTTCCTCCGATCGAGATCATCCCGAAGACAGGATTCTTTGATTATGCGAATAAATATCAGGACGGAGCTACTTCTGAAGTATGCCCGGCTGATATTCCGGAAGAAGTTGCAGAGCGCATGAAGGAACTTACTGTAAAAGCGTTCAATGCACTGAAACTCAATGTTTACAGCCGTGCAGACTTCCTGCTTGACGCAGAGGGTAATCTGTTCTGCCTGGAGATGAATACCCTTCCTGGAATGACTTCCGCAAGTCTTCTCCCGAAGGAAGCTAAGGTTTATGGAATCGAATACGGCGATCTTTGCGAACTGATCATTAAGAAGTCCATGGAGGCAAGATATTAATGAAACATATGACATTATCTGAAATCGCAGATGCCTGCTGCGGAATTTATTGCGGTGATCCTGCATTCTTAGACTGTGAGGTCTCAAGTGTTGCGATCGACAGCCGTAAAGTAGTAAAAGATACTCTTTTCGTTGCGATCAAAGGTGCCCGTGTTGACGGACACAGTTTTATCCCGCAGGTCATGGAAGCAGGTGCACTCTGTTCCCTCTCTGAGCAGGATCTTGGTGACGTTGATTATCCTTATATCCGCGTTTCATCCTGCACAGAAGCATTGAAAGACTTAGCTGAACACTATCGCCGTTCCCTCGATATCAAAGTTGTAGGTATCACTGGAAGTGTTGGAAAGACAAGCACAAAAGAAATGATCGCATCTGTACTTTCCGAGAAATATAATGTACTGAAAACAGAAGGAAACTTCAACAATGAGATTGGACTTCCTCTGACCGTATTCAATATCCGTGAGGAACATGAGGTTGCAGTTCTTGAGATGGGAATCAGCCACTTTGGAGATATGAAACCACTGGCTAAGATTGCCCGCCCGGATGTGTGCGTGATCACTAATATCGGATATGCACATCTTGAAAATCTTGGAACAAGAGACGGAATCCTGAAGGAAAAGAGTTCCATGACAGACTACATGAATCCGAAAGGTTCTGTTATTTTCAACGGGGATGATGATAAGCTGAAAAGCTACACTTCCCGTGATGGAAGAACTCCTGTTTACTTCGGTCTTACCTCTTCCTGCCCGTTCCATGTGGAAAATATTGAACGTAAAGGATTAAAAGGAACATACGCAGAATTTGTTACACCGACATCACGTTTCCATGCACATATCTCAATCCCGGGAGATCATATGATCTATAACGCTTTAGCCGGAGTTGCTGTCGGATATGCGCTTGGCATGAATAATGATGAGATTGCACGCGGAATTGAAAAGCTCGTTCCGATTGCCGGACGTAATAACCTGATTGAAGCAAAACACTACACGATCATTGATGACTGCTACAATGCCAATCCGGCATCTATGAAGTCCTCTCTTGACGTACTTGCATATGCAGATACAAGAAAGGTCGCTATTCTTGGCGATATGGGGGAACTTGGTGCAGATGAGCTTGCGATGCACCGCGAAGTCGGAGCATATGCAGCATTTAAAAACACTGATGTTTTGGTCTGCATCGGAGCACTTTCCAAAGATATGGCAGAAGCTGCAAAGGAAACTGTTCTTGCAACAGAGAAGAACATGAAAGTTTTCCATTTTGACACAAAAGAAGACTTTTACCAGAACATGGGACAGATTCTCAATGAAAATGATACGATTCTGGTCAAAGCTTCCCACTTTATGGAATTCCCTGAGATTGTGAAGAAACTGTCAGAAGAAGCATAAGCTGAAACCACACTGAAAATATACGTCAGTCTTTAAAAAAGAGTTGAAACTTCTGCTTGGATCATTCTAGCTGATTCAGGCAAATGGTTTCAACTCTTTTTCAGATTCTATTATCTTATTCTACTTTTCACTCTATCCCGAGTGCTTTTCCTACCATCTGGAACTCTCCTTCATAAATGCAGTTCGGCAGGGTACCATCCACAATACCCTTCCTGCATTTTTCGAAATCCATCCAGATCACTTCTTCCACTTCAGATTCCTGTAATTTCAAATTTTTAATGTCCACTGGTTCTCTATAAAGATATACGGTACTGCGTTCATTGTCACGGAATGGTTTTCCATGAAATTCAGCTTCAAACTGTCCTCTGTGTGTTCCGATAAACTGAAGCTGATCTTCTCTTGCATGAATTCCAAGTTCTTCTTTCATCTCACGCAATGCACTTTCCATCAGTTCATCCCCGGCACTGACATGCCCTGCGGAAGAAATGTCATACGCTCCCGGGTTCGAATCTTTACATTCACTTCGTTTCTGAAGGAGTATATCATAACCACTCTCCCGATTCGGACGTACAATCCAGATGTGTACCGTTGAATGCAATGTTCCATCTCTATGTGCAACACCGCGTTCTTTCACCTGTCCGGTTTTATTTCCATCTTCATCAATCACATCAAAAAGTTCCATCGGCTTTCCGTTGAGTGCCACATACTCAAGCACATCAGATTTATTATACACAAGCTTTAAAGAGAAAAATTCCTCTTCTTCGTCCATCAGACGGAAGAAAATCTTGTCTCCCTCCCATAGATTCAGGTCTTTTATCTTTTCTTTCTCCACCCATTCAAGAATCCCCTCGTCACATTCGATCGGATCACCTGTAAATCCGTCTGCTGTATACAGTGACATATATTCCACTACATCTTCTCCATATACAAATGTCACGATTCCTCTGTATTTCCAGGAAGTCAATGTATAACCGGTCTCCTCCTTCACTTCACGCAGAAGGCATTCCTCCGGACTCTCTGCATATTCAAAATGTCCGCCGACGCCGATCCATTTATCTTTATTCACATCATTTTTCTTCACTACTCTGTGAAGCATCAGATATTTTCCGTCTTTTTCAATATAACATAATGTGCTTTGTCTGTTCATCGTACTTCTCTTTTCTTTCCACTTTCTTTATGTCTGATGCAGGTACACAATTGCTTAACCTGCAGCTTTTATCCGCTTGAACCCAACAACTATACTGTAGTTACTGTTCACACAGTGTGCGACCAGTAACTACAGTATAACATATTTCTTCATGAATCGAACCTTATCTTGTAAACCGTGCGCAACTAAATTATAATGATGTTATCTATGGAAACGATGCGTTGCTGATTGCACGCATGTGAACCGCAGCAACAATTCAATGGGGGATACTATTTATGTGGTCAAGAAAAGAGCTCAAGAAAAAGGCGCGTATTTTAATAAAATCAAACTATTGGAGAAGTGTGTCTGTCTGCTTTCTGATTGCAATGCTCACGGCTTCGTATCCAATTTCCCGCTCTTTATTTTTGAATTATTTTCCTGATAAGATTCAGACAAAGACAGCGCTTATTTTACCTGTTTTTATTTCTGCTGAAAGCTTCAGCAGTGCATTTCTCGATTTTATTCCTGATAATTTTATAGCCGCTGCCTTTTTGCATACGGTTCAAAATTACTTGAAGCGTCCGGACTTTATTGTCACTTCGTTTCTTACACTTGGGGTCATTCTTTCACTTTTATATAAGTTTTTTATCAGCAATCTTTTGATTGTCGGTGAGAAACGTTTTTTTGTTGAATCTTATAACTATGAAGATACGAATATTTCTAAAATATTCTTTTTATATAAGTTGCGTTACCTGGCAAATCCTTCCTGGGTGATGTTCTGCTACACGCTTTTTCAGAAACTTTGGGATTTAACAATTATCGGTGGAATTATTAAGCATTATGAATATAGCATGATTCCATATATCCTCGCAGAGAATCCAAAAATCAGTCAAAAGAATGCCTTTTTTCTCTCTAAGCAGCTTACAAAGGGAAATAAATGGAGGCTCTTTTTGTTAGATTGTTCTTTCCTCGGCTGGGAGCTTTTATCTCTCTTTACACTTGGAATTCTGGACATCCTTTATGTCCGCCCGTACAAAATGAACTGTAAAGCATCCTTATATCTGTTTTTACGAAGAAACTATGTGCTTTCAAGAGCTCCTAAATATGAGCAGCTCAATGATTCTTATCTTGAGCATGTTCCTTCTGAAGATGAACTTCTGATTAGTAAAGCACTTTATGACGATTCTGAAGGTCCTTACACAAAGATCTCTTATTTTGCACCGCATCAGTATCCGGTATTTCTTTTTTCTGTGCAACCACCTATTGCTGCAGTAAAATCACCGGTCAATCCGGCGCAGAATTATGACTTTCTATCCTGTGTATTTTTATTCCATGCCTTTTCTATTTTCGGATGGCTTCTGGAAATCATTTCCGAATTGCTCAGTTGCGGCACACTGGAAAATGTTACTCTTAAGACACTCCCATGGCTCCCGTTGTACGGAATCTGTGGGCTGCTCATACTGTTGCTGTTAAAGAAATATATCAAGAAACCGGCTACTATGTTTATCATCAACTTTGTTGTATACACGGCTCTTGACTATCTCGTTCAGCTGCTTCTTGATTTTGGTTTTGGAATTGAACTTCCGAAATATCATTCTTACCTTACTTTCATGAATGGAGAAGCATATTTGGGAGACGGAGCAGTATTCGCACTTCTTGGCTGTGCATTTTTCTATTATTTTGCTCCACGCTGGAATAGTCTGTTCTTAAAATTAAAGAAATGGATGAGAATTTCAATTTGTATTCTTTTGACAGCAATTTTTGTATTTGACCTTCTATCAGGCATAATCCAATATTGATTTTACTGCTAAATAATAGTAAAATCTTAATTATCAGTAAGGTTGGTTTTACTGTTGTGATTTTTTCTAATACAGTATGAACCTGTTCCCCCTGACAAACTATTACAGCTTAGAAGAAAGGGAAATATTATGAAAAAAAGAGTCGTTGTTGCACTGGGACACCGTGCACTTGGAACTACACTTCCAGAACAGAAAGTAGCCGTTAAAAGCACTGCCAAATGTATTGCTGATCTGATTGAAGCAGGCTATCAGGTTGCTATCACACACAGTAATGCTCCGCAGGTTGGTATGATCCACACTGCATTGAATGAATTTGCAAAGAACCATCCGGAATATACAGCATCCCCAATGTCTGTATGTACTGCCATGAGCCAGGGATATATCGGATATGACCTTCAGAACGGAATCCGTGAAGAACTTCTCAACCGCGGTATCTACCGTACAGTCAGCACAGTCCTCACGCAGGTGATCGTAGATCCTTACGATGATGCTTTCTACACACCAACAAAGGTTCTCGGCCGTTATATGAACGCTGAGGAAGCGAATGAAGAACGTAAGAAAGGCAACTTCGTAGTGGAAGAACCCGGTAAAGGTTTCCGCCGTGCTGTCTCTGCTCCGAATCCGGTCAAGATTGTTGAACTTGATGCAGTGAAAGCTCTTCTTGATGCAGATCAGATTGTTATCGCAGCAGGTGGCGGCGGTATTCCGGTACTTGAGCAGGATAATCATTTACGTGGCGCAAGTGCTGTTATCGAGAAAGACCTCGCAGCCGGAAAGCTTGCAGAAGGAATTAATGCTGATCTTCTCATCATTCTTACAAATGTTGAGAAAGTATGTATCAACCTTGGCAAACCGAATGAGGAACCACTGGATACAATTACTGTTGATCAGGCAAAAACTTACATGGAAGAGGGACATTTTGGAATTTACAACATGCTTCCAAAATTCCGTGCAGCAGTTGAATTCGTAGAAGGACACGAAGGCCGCAAAGCTTACATTACTTCCTTTGATAAAGTCTCTGATGCTCTGAATGGTAAGACCGGAACAGTAATCGAATAGATTGACAGATTGAACTTATTAGAAACATAACCTGGAACAGGCCGTGATTTCACATTTTAATTTTGTGAAATCACGGCCTGTTTTTTACTTTTTATCACAGATTTCTTTCATCCTGTTTTTTTGTGGAATAAGATACTTTTAATTTCAAAATATCTCTTGATTTTTTAGAAATATGTGCTATAGTATATACATATTCGAGATGTAGTATTTAAAACTATGTGTTATTGTATAGACAAATTGGAGGTATATATTATGGAAAAAAGACTTTATATCAAAGAACCTGGAAGCGCAATTACACATTTTATTGGAATGATCATGGCAATTATTGCTGCAATACCACTTCTATACAGAGCAGCTCGTGAACCGAGCAAACTTTATATTGTATCGCTTACAATTTACGCAGCCAGCCTTATCTTGCTTTATGCGGCAAGTACCACTTATCACACATTTGATATTTCCGAGAAAGTGAATACGGTTTTAAAGAAGATCGATCACATGATGATCTCCGTTCTGATCGCCGGAAGCTACACACCTGTCTGCCTGCTGGTAATCGGTGGACGCAAAGGTATCACACTGTTATGTATCGTATGGGCATTCGCGATTGTCGGTATCCTTATCAAAGCCTTCTGGGTATTCTGTCCGAAATGGGTATCTTCCGTTTTATACATTGGCATGGGATGGACTTGCGTGCTTGCATTTTCTACAATCCTTGATAATCTGTCAGCTGCCGCTTTCGGATGGCTTTTAGCCGGTGGTATCATCTATACAGTTGGCGGTGTTATCTACGCACTGAAGCTCCCGATTTTCAACAGCAAGCATAAGAATTTCGGAAGCCATGAAATCTTTCATCTGTTCGTAATGGGCGGAAGCATCTGTCACTTTATAGTAATGTATACATTCCTTCTACCGTAAATATAATTTATTGAAACGAAAAGAAGAAGGCTATCAACTACGCTTTATACTGTTAATGAACTGCTCCCCGTCAAGTAGACAATTGAAAAAATATAAATTTTTCCTACCAG
>ERZ1673749.104-NODE-104-length-126458-cov-7.022642_pt1 | contig 126458 bp, 115 predicted proteins | sample MGYA00580204_ERZ1673749 | MGnify/ENA primary metagenome ERZ1673749 (study PRJEB41218, sample SAMN15661745) | gut metagenome | host: Homo sapiens | place: Canada: London | collected 2015-08-20/2019-03-30 | study: EMG produced TPA metagenomics assembly of...
TGGGAAACCCCGATTTTGTCCATTTCCCAGGGTCCCCTACCCCTGGGAAACCCCGGTTTTGCTCATTTCCCAGGGTCTCCTACCCCTGGGAAACCTGATTTTTTGTCTATTTCCCAGGGTTTCCTACCCCTGGGAAACCCCGGTTTTGCCCATTTCCCAGGGTCTCCTTCCCCTGGGAAACCCCGGTTTTTGACATTTCCCAGGGTCCTTCGACCCCTGGGAAACCCCGATTTTGTCCATTTCCCAGGGTTCCCTACCCCTGGGAAACCTCATTTTTTTCCTTTTCCCAGGGGACGCCGGTCGGCGAAGCGATATAACTCTTGTGTTGTCGGTGTCAATGACTCTTTCCACCCCCGGTTTTGTTTTCCGCCCCGCCTCCTTTCCCGAGTTTCCATCGAAAAAATTTCCTCATTCCCTTCGCTTTCTTCCCAGAGGCAAGAACCTGCCGACACAAGGTGATTCCTGATCCGATTCTTGGGGAAAAGGTTACGTATAGATAAGGTTTGGTTATCACAGAACGAGATCTTCGATGGAGCAAGGCCTCCATTTTTTTAAGTGAAAAGAGGAATCAATATGTTTCGAGAGGTAAGAAAGAAGAAAAGTGAACTGGATCAAGGGACGATGGGCGAGTTGCTGAAGTCTTGTCGGCGGGGCGTACTGGCGATGAATGGGGAGGATGGATATCCCTACGCCATCCCTGTGAACTATTTGTATGATCCGGAGAAGAAAAAAATCTATTTGCATGGGGCAAAGGCGGGATATAAGGTGGATGCCTTACGGAATTCGGAAAAGGTGTGTTTTACGGTGTATGGAAAGGAACAGATCAAAGAGGAGCAGTGGGCTCCGTTTGTGCAGAGTGTGGTGATTTTTGGCCGTTGCCATTTTATCTGGGACCATGAGCAGGCAATGGAACTCTTGAAGCGGTTTGCCATGAAGTACTATCCCAGTGAAGAGCTGGTGGATGAGGTGATGGAACGAGCGGGAAAAGCTGTGCAGATGTTTGAAATTGAAATGGAACACATGAGCGGCAAAGAGGTTCATGAGCGCTAGGAAAAGGAGCGAAGATGAAAGCCTATATTATCACGGGCGGAAATTCCGGACTCGGGTATGAAACGGCAAGGAGAATTCTGCGGGAGGACCGGAGGGTGATTCTCGCTTGTCGGAATTTGGAAAAAGGAAAGGCAGCGGTAAGGACCCTTCGAGAAGAAAGTGGCTGTAACACTGTCAGGAGGTAGCAGTTCATCAGCTCCATGCCCAGTTCCTCGCTGGCAAAGCGCTTCCCGTTTCTCTTCACGCGGAGGAAGGGCATATGCATCATCTCGGCAGGACCGGCGTCCATGTCGTGGCACATCTTGGTGTGGTTCAGGTTTTCGATCTTACCGCCTGCCCAGACGACCATCTTATGGCCATCGCCGGTTCGTCCCGCCTTTTTGGTTTTCAGATTTGCCAGGTCGGGGAGATAGTAGTTTCGCATTGCCTCATCGTTCTGATAGTCTCCTGTTGCCAAGACGACTCCTTTTTTTGCCCGCAGGGCCATGATGGATTCCCCCTGCTTTACAATCAGTCCCCGGGCGCGATCCTCTTCCATGAGAACTCGGAGGGCCGGCGTTTCATAGTAAATAGTCACGCCTTTTTTCTCCGCAAGATCGCAGAGGGCCACAAGGGCATTGCGGATGCCATAGGGTTTGGGTCCGTAGAGCAGGGTGATGAAGTTCAGGTGGGTCCCCAGCTCCTTGTTGATGGCTTCATGAGGCTTTGAGGCGAGGTCTTCCACCTGGGCATCCACCTCTTTGGACTTTTCCAGCAGGTAGGCCAGGGCCTCTCCGGATTCCTTCGCCCACAGTTCCAGTCGTTCCCGGTGAGACCGATGATCATTGAGTTCCATGAGGCGGGACAGCAATTTTTCCACCTCTTCCGGCTTGTTACCCTCCACCAGGCCGGCACCGATATGGCCACAGGCAGAGGCTTTTTTCTCCTTTTGCACAAGGCAGACCTTTGCCCCTTCCTCACAGGCTTTTAGCGCACAGATTACGCCGGAAGTGCCGGCGCCGGCGACGACCAGGTCATATTCCTCCTCCTGGTCATACGTATCATACGTTTCTTTCTGTTGCAGGAATTCAGGCTGAGGTCCCCGGTTCCCGTAGGGAAAGCTCTTTTTTTCCGTCGTTTTTTCCATGATGTTCTCCTCTCTATGTTGGCGTTGCTTATTGCTTACCCCAAGGAAGGGGGGCTTATAACAGTTTTGCCCGGGAGGCAAGGATTTTCTGCGTGAAAGCGCAGGTTTTGTATATTCCAGGTTAAATATAGGTTAAATCAGTATTTCTTATCTATAGTATAGTATGATTTTTTTACAGAGAGGAGGGTGCGATGAACCGTAATAAATGGATTTCCCCATCTTTTTTCGCCTTGCTCCTGGTCGTGACAGGATTACTGTTTTTCACGGCTTGTGGATTGACGAAGAAAAAGGAAGGAACGAGCGACCATAAGGCATCTTTCACCACAATCGCGGGAAGAGGGGAGCCTCTTCGAATCGTATCCGGATCGGAAAACAAGGTCCTGGAGCCCATTGTGGAAGAGTATGCAGCAAAGAGCAATAAGAAGGTGAGCCTGACCTATTTGGGATCCCTGGATATTATGAAGCGCCTGCAGGCGAAGATGACGGATTTTGATGCGGTGTGGCCCGCATCCAGCATCTGGTTGCAGATGGGGGACAAGGAGCATCGACTCAAACACCAGGCGACCACATCGGTGAGTCCCGTCATCTTCGGCATCAAAAAAAGCCTGGCCCGGGAATTGGGCTTTGTGGGACGCAAGGATGTGAAGATGGAAGAGATCATCCAGGCCATCCGCTCGGGCAAGCTGAAATTTGCGATGACCTCCGCCACCCAGTCGAACTCGGGGGCGAGTGCCTATCTTGCCTTTCTCACCGCCTTCAGCAAGAATCCCAAGGAAGGACTCACCATGGAAGACCTGGAAAATGAGCAGGTGAAGGAGAAGATCAAAACCCTGCTGGGTGGGGTGAACCGAAGCTCGGGCTCCTCCAACTGGTTGGTCGATCTTTTCCTCATGGGGGATTACAACGCCATGGTGAATTATGAGCAGCTGATTATTCAGACGAATCAAAAGCTCGTTGACCGGGGAAAGGACCCCCTGTACGCCGTTTATCCCGTGGACGGGCTTTCCCTGAGCGATTCCCCCCTTGCCTATGTTCCACAGGGAGAAGGCAAAGAGCAGGAACAAAAAGAGCAGGATTTCCTGAAATTTCAGGAATATATTTTGGGGGCGGAGGCGCAGAAGAAGATCGAGGAGACCGGGAAGCGAAACAGCTTTTCCAAGATCTCTGCGGAAAACAAAGGGGTTTTCAAAGCGGAGTGGGGCATTCAAGCTGATCGGATTCTCTCGCCCATTCGGTTTCCCAAGAGCGAGGTGATTTTAGAGGCCCTGCAGCGCTATCAAGTGGAGTTTAAGAAACCCGCCTATACGATTTACCTCTTGGACTTCTCGGGAAGCATGGCCGGCAAGGGACATGACCAGATGATGCAAGCCCTGGAACAGGTCCTGGATTCCCATAAGGCCAAGGCGAACCTGCTCCAGGGAACCGAGGCGGACAGGACCGTGATCATCCCCTTCGCGAGCCAACCGGGCCGGCCCTCGAGTCAAGACGGGAACCGGCTGGAGGATCTTCTGGAAGGTGTTAAGAAAGTTTCAATCGGTGGGGGGACCGCCCTTTATGAAGCCGGTTTGAAGGCCCTGGATATGGTCAAAGAGGAGAAGCAGATCGACTCCTATACGCCTGCCATTGTTCTGTTAACGGACGGTCTTGCCAATGGCATGAAGAACGTGAAGGATCTGGAACGTGCCTATCGGGCGCTCGGGAGGGATGTGCCGATTTTCTCCATACAATTTGGGGATGCCGATCGGGAGGAATTAGACAAGATCGCGGAACTTACCCATGCGCGGGTCTTTGACGGAAGAAAGGATCTGGTGGAAGCCTTCCGCGCTGTGAAAGGATATAACTGATGAAGGGCGGGACGAATTTACCGGAGAAGAAATCCCGGAACCCTCTTACGGGCTTCTTTCGGCAAACGGGAAGTCTCCTTCCCAGTTTATTGGGCAGTGTCGCTCTCTTCGGGATTCTCTTTTTTCTCTTCCATTGGAATTTCTTTGTGGTCATGATCCTCAGCGTCGGATTTTACCTGGCCCTGAGCTATCTCTTTGCCCCGGTAAAAAAGATTGGGACCACCGCTGTGGAGGAGCTTCACCGCGGAGAGTATCTGAGTCGGGTCTTTGATGAGGCGCAGCGTCATATGAACCACCTGCGGAACATGGGAGACCGAATCGAGGCAAAAGACCTTCAAGGGTCCTGCCTTTCCTTGGTCCGGACGGGGGATTCGATTTTGACCTACTTGGCGGGAAGCCCCCAAGCCATTTCCGGTGCGGAGCATTTCCTGGAGTATTACGTGGAATCCGCGGACCAGATTGTCGAGAATTATCTCTGCCTGCAGCCGATGCCCATTTCCGAAGAGAAGAGACGGCAGGTGGAGCAGAGCACAAAAGATTCTCTAAAGTACCTGCAGTCCATTTTCACCCGACAATTGGAGAGCTTCTATGATAATCGGATACTGAAGCTGGAAGTGGAGTCGGATTTGTTGGAAAAAACCGTAAAGTTGGGAGGAGGAAGAAATTGAAAAAACGAGTTCTCGGCCTCATCATCCTTCTTGTCGTGATGCTGGTTGGGGGAGGCTACGCCCTCTTTCAGTCCCAAAGAAAACCGGAGCAGAAAATTGGCGGCCTCTTGGGGGGCGAAAAGATCGGGCTCTATGAGAACGATGCGTTTCAAAAACACATCAAAAAGGAGTATGGACTTACCATGGATTACCGCAAGGCGGGCTCCTTTGCCATGGTGCAAGGGCCCACGGATGGCTATGACTATCTCTTTCCCTCCAGTCAGCTTGCCTTGGAGCTCTTTCAGTCGCAGAACAAAAAATTCAAGGAACAGGACCTGGTGTTTAATACGCCGATTGTGCTCTATACCCGCAAGCCCATCGTGGAAGTCCTGAAGCAGCAAAAGATTGTCCGGGAAGAGGAAGGAATTCACTATGTGGACATGAAGGCCCTGGCCAAATTCATCGAGAAGGATGTGCAGTGGAAGGACATCGGTCTTCCCGACCTCTACGGCAGTGTTCTGGTGGATACCACCGATCCCAATGAATCGAATTCGGGCAACATGTTTCTCGGCCTTCTTGCCAATAGCCTGAACAATGGGGAAGTGGTAACGCGAGATCGGGTGGGGAAGCTTCTTCCCACGATCAAGTCCATCTACCGGCACATCGGCCACATGCAGTCCTCTTCCGCGGATATGTTCAATCAATTCATGAAACAAGGCCTGGGGGCCTACCCCATTATCGCCGGCTATGAGAGCCAGATTCTGGAATTCTCCAAGCAACAAAAAGAAAATTACGACATGATCAAGGAGGAGCTGGTGGTTCTCTACCCCAGTCCCACGGTTTGGTCCAGTCACGTGTATATCGCACTTACCGAGAAAGGGCGACTGGGCTTGAAGGCCCTCAAGGATAAGGATACGCAGACCTTGGCTTGGAAAGACCATGGGTTTCGAACCATCATCTCCGGCACCGCGGATCCCAAGGAATTTTCCGTTCCGGGGATCCCGAAAGAGATTCGCCGGGTCATGCCCATGCCCTCCATCGATGTCATGACCACGTTAATGAAGGAAATTCGATAGCAAACCCAAATAGGAAGCGAGGAAAGAATGGCAGATATTCAATTAGAGGATCTTTTGAAAAATCCGGCAAAAACCGAGGTCAGGGAAATGGATGAGAAGGAAGCCCGGGATCTGGTGAAAGAGGAACTCCCCAGCCTATCCGGCGAGGACCAAAAGAAGGTCAACGAGATCAAAGAGGGACTTGACTTAAAGGATTCCATGGTCGCGAACCTCTATGCGGTGAGCACGCAGAAGGATATTGCTCAGTTTTCGGAGGAAATCCTGGGTCAGGTGCGGTCACGAGACAGCGGGTCGGTGGGCCGGCTTCTCACGGACTTGCTGGTGAAAGTAAAGAATTCGGACCAAGGAGAGGGGCAAAACTTCCTGGAGCGGCTCTTTCAGGGGGGGAAGAATAAGATCGAACGGCTCTTAGCCGGCTATGATGACCTGGCCGGACAGATTGATGGGATCACCGCAAAATTACAGACGGAGCAGGCGGACCTGCTCAAGCAGGTGGAGCTGTTTGACCGTCTCTACCAGCAAAATCTAGACTATTACCATGACCTGAGCCTGTACATCACTGCCGGGGAACAAAAAATTGAAGAAATTCGCACCCAACAGCTTCCCCGCCTGGTGGAAGAGGCGAAGAATTCCGACCATCCCATGGCGAGCCAGGTGGTTTCCGATTTTTCGGCGAATGTGGATCGGTTTGAGAAGAAGATCCATGACCTGAAGGTCTCTCAGACCTTAGCGATGCAGAGTGCCCCGCAGATTAAGCTGATTCAGAACAATGACCAGCTGCTCGCCAACAAGATTACCGATGCCATCAATCACACGATTCCCCTTTGGAAATCCCAGACGGTCATCGCGCTGGGTCTTGCCAAGCAGGATGAGGTGCTCCGGATGCAGCGGGACATCTCGGATGCCACCAACACCATGATCCGCGAGAATGCCAAGAAGTTGAAACAGACGACCCTGGGGGTTCGGGAAGAGGCGGAACGGTCCACCGTGGACATCGAAACCCTGGAGGAGGCGAATAAGGAACTCATCGATGCGATTCAGGGCTCGCTGGAAGTCTCAAAGAAGGCGAAAGAGCAACGTCAACAAGCAGCGGAAAAGATGACGACCATGCGGGAAGACCTAAAAAAGGCGCTCATGGCAGCGATGGCAGAGAACCAGGTGCAATAGAACAACGTGCAATAAAAAAGCCCCGGAGAAGAAGGCTTCTCCTCCGGGGCTTTTTTCGTTCTGCTTACCGGTACCAGTTGTTTTCGACCAATTTTTTCAAATTCTCCTTTTGCCAGGGAGCAATCAGAATGACCTTGCTGCACTTCAGAGTGGCCTTCCCATCCGTCGTGGCGAGGTGAATCTTGTACTGCATGAGTCCCTTCTTCACGGAAAACTCGGTGAGCTCCTTCCGATCCAGGGTCATGGGTGGTTGGCTCCCATCGAAATCGCCCAGGGGAGTCACGGGGGCGAAGATCATCTCCTCCGGATAGAAAGCGACGATGAAGAAGGCCAGGTTTAAGAACGAAAAGGCACCATAAAACGAAGGATCCGTCCCAGTATCATCGGCGTAGACCTGAACGAAATTATCGGAAACTTCCTTTCCTATTGCGGAAAAGTACGCGGTGATTTGATCAATTTTTAATGCACCATTCATTGTTTTCTCCTTTATGATTTCTTCCCGGGGAAGTTACTTATGAAACTATTATATCGCAGATTTTAGAAGCCGACTCAGTGAAAAGATAACGATTGCACTCTTTCTTTCTTTTTTATAAGATAATGCTGCCAAGAAAGAGAGGGTACCATGAATCAAGATGTGATCGTCCGGGACTTCCACTGCGAGGTCCCCTTGACGGATTTTAAGAAATATTGCTTAAATATTCCTCAGACCATGGAGGCCTGTGCCGCCTGTCCTCGCTATGGGACGGTGTGGTCCTGCCCGCCGTTTGAGGAAGGCCCGGAGGCTTTTTGGAATTCCTTTCAGACCATCGAGCTTTTTGGGAAAAAATTGATTCTCAGTGAGGCTCTTCGGGAGCCCGTCTATACGATGGACCAACTCACCCAAGAGAGCAAACGGATCATGGCCCCTTATAAGGACCTGCTCCGAGAGGACTTACTCAACAGGGAGAAGGGTTATCCCGGCTCCTACTCTCTCTCCGTCGGAGCCTGTGAGATCTGCGAGGAGTGCACCCGAAAAAAAGGGGACCCCTGCCTCCACCCCGAGCAGATGCGACCCTCCGTGGAGGCGATCGGAGGACTGGTGACCGAGATCTTAAAACGCTATTTCGGCGAAGAACTCGCCTGGGGGGAGCGAGGACATTTGGCACCCCATCTATTCTTGCTTACAGGTTTATTAAAGAAATAAAAAAAGCCGGTCCTTTGACCGGCTTTTTTTTATGGACGATGTTACAGAAGCAGGGGCAGGAAGAGCTTGGCCAGGCCCAGGAAGAGGAAAAAGCCGCCCACATCGGTTGCCGTGGTAAGAAAGATGGACGAGGATACCGCCGCATCCAGGTGGAACTTCTCCAGAACCAGGGGGATCATAAAACCGAAGAAGCCGGCGATGATCATGTTGCCGATCATTGCCAGGAAGATGATGACCCCCAGGAAGAGGTTGCCATACATGAAGTAGAGGACAATGGCGGTCAGGATACCAATCACGGCGCCATCAAAGAGCCCGATTGCGAGCTCATTGAGCACGTAGCGCCAGTCGTCTTTTAAGTTTAGATCGCCGGTGGCAAGGCCGGTGATGACAATGGAAAGGGTCTGGGTTCCCGCATTGCCCCCCATCCCCGTGACAATGGGCATCGCCGCTGCCAGGGCCACCACCTGAACGATCACATCCTGGAAAAGATCAATCGTGAATGCCGCGAGGAAGGCGGTCACCAGGTTAATCACCAACCAGGGGAGCCGGTGCTTGATGGATTCGGATATTTTGCCACCGATGGTTTCATTTTTATTCACACCGGAAACCATGAGGAAGTCTTCCGTGTTCTCTTCGACGATAACGTCCAAGACGTCATCAACGGTGATGATTCCGAGAAGCACATTTTTCACATTGACGACGGGAAGGGCCAGCAGGTCGTATTTGGAAACGAGCAGGGAGGCTTCCTCCTGGTCCACATAGGGGGAAACCGTGACGGGGTTGTCCTTCATAATGTCGTTGAGGCGGCTATTGTCCGGCGCACTCAGGATGTCGCGCAGGTTGACATGACCCAGGAGGACATTGCGATTATCGACGATGAAGATCTCTTCGATGACCTCTGTGCGGGGGCCGATATCCCGAATGGTCATGAGAGCCTGCTTCGGAGTGAGATTGCTCTTTAACGCAATGTATTTGGTGGTCATGATACCACCGGCAGAATCGGGGGCAAATCCCAGCAGCATGCGCACTTCCTGAGAATCGTCCTTGTTCATGTGGGAGAAGAGGTCCTTTCGCATGGGAATGGGAAGCAGGCTGATCAAGTCGGTGATATCATCCGGAGACATGAAGGAAAACACATGGGTCAGGCGGTCGATGCTGAGGGGCGAGAGCAGGCGAAAGCGAAGGGAATCCTCCGCATCTTCCAGAACAGAGGCAAGGTCTTCATCATAGGCAAACGAAAGAAAGGCGGAGATATCCTCGTCTCCGCGCTCTTCGAGGTCTTCTGCCACATTGATGGCGTAGTGTTCTTCAATTAATTCATGTAGGTGATTTTGATCTTGTTCTTCAAGAATCTTGGATAGCAGTTCTTGGATTTCTTCCATGGCGGGTCGCCTCCTTGTCTATCAAGCTTTGGAATCCTGAGAAAGCTGATATTTCATTGATTAAAAGAAAGGGCGGACTCCTTCTTTTTGATATCTTATTATATCGGGCAAGGACGGGCTTTGTAAATGTGAAAGGGAGTCCTTTTTCTTTTCCATTTGGGAAGAAAAGCGTACAATGGAGGAAATTCCGGAGGAAGACCTCCGGGAAGTGAGGTGAGAAAAATGAAGGCGATTAAAACGAATGCCATGCGGCTTTTGGATGCCGCCGGAATTTCCTACGATACGAAACAGTTCCGCGTGAAAGGGGCTCCACCCGATGGATTGAGCATGGCCCGGATGCTGGGGGAAGATCCCGCCTGCGTGTTTAAAACCCTGGTGACCGTGGGAGACTCGGGGGAGCATTATGTGTTTATGGTTCCCGTCACCGGAGAGCTCAGCCTGAAAAAGGCAGCGAGCCTGGCACAGGAGAAAAAGGTGGAGATGGTGAAGAGCAAGGGCCTCATGAAGCTCACGGGTTATGTCCATGGAGGCTGTTCTCCCCTTGCGATGAAAAAGGACTTTCCCTGCTTTATCGATCAATCTGCCCTGCAGCAGGCGCAGATTCTCTTTTCCGCGGGCAAGATCGGCGTGCAAATTCGGATGGCTGCCCGGGAGCTTGTGGATTTTCGGGGAATCCGGCCCGGCGACCTGGCTCAATAGGACCGAAAATGAGACAAAAAAAGCCCCCCCCTCCCTTCGGAAAATTCCGAGGGAGGGGGGACTTTTTAAGCGATGGAGAGCGTCCTCACTCATGACGAATGCGGGAGGACCGCCTTCTCACCTTTGGGAAGCCCTAGTCCAGCTCCTTCTTTTGCAGGGTTCCCCTTCCCATCGCCCAGAGGGTGAAGAGGAGAGAACAGAGCAGAGAGGGGAGCAGCCACTCGAAGCCCAGGACGTGTAAGGGCAGGCGGGAAACCCAGGCACTCAGCCCCTCGAGGAGATGGCCCCCCTGCATCTTCGATGCCATGGCAATGGCCTGAATGAGACCGATGGCAAAGGCGCCGACCACCGCCCCCCCAATCGTTGCATCGTACTTGATGCGGGACCCGAGCAGGGTCGTGACGATGAGAACAATGACCACCGGATAGATGGCGGAGAGGATGGGAGCGGCGATAAAGATGATGGAGTCCACCCCGATGAGGGCAATGAGATATTCCACCAGCGCACAGGCCAGAAGAATCCCTAAATAGGGAAGCTTGCGGTGGCTCCGCTCATAGAAGTAGTTGCCGCAGATTGAGGTCAATCCGACCGAGGTGGTGAGGCAGGCCAAGGCGACGGCGATACCGAGGGAGATTTTTCCGAATTTTCCCAACAGCATTTCCACCATGCCCACCAGGATTCCCGTTCGGTTCTGATCCGGCGTGAAAAATTGGCTGACCGTTGCGCCCGCATAGGTCAGGGATCCATAGACCAGCGCCAGGAGCAGACCTGCAAGAATTCCGATGTAGATGCAGAAACGAAGGAGGGTCTTCGGCTCCCCATACCCTCTGCGGCGAATATCCACGATGATGATTCCTCCGATGAGGGGTGCGGCCATGGCGTCCATGGTTTGGTATCCTTCTTTAAAAGAGCTTGAGAAAAGGCCTTGTTGACGGGCTGCGGCTAATTCTCCCGGGGGATTGGTGATTGCACTGATGATGATGAGGGCGAGAATGACCAGTAAAACCGGGGTAAGAAATTTTCCGATTTTATCCACCACTTTATTGGAATTCAGGGCCAGATAAAGGGTGAGACCGAAAAATACCAGCAGACTGAGCCAGGAGGGAATCTGGGGAAAGAGGGGTGCGACAAAGATCTCATGGGTGGTGGCACCGGTACGAGGAATGGCAAAGATGGGCCCCATGAGCAAGATGGTCACGGTGGTGACCACCAGGCTGAATCTTTTCCCCACGCGATTGCCGATGTTTTCCGCATGGCCATTCAACAGGGCCACGGCAAAGACCCCCAGTATGGGCAGCACGGGGTCTGCCAGGAGAAAAGCGAGAATCGCGGTGAGCCATTCTTTTCCGGAGAGGATGCCCAAATAGGGCGGGAAGATCATGTTTCCCGCTCCAAAGAAGATGGCAAACAGGGCAAAGCCGCAGACAACAATATCCTTTCTTTTTATCCTCATAGTTTTACACTTTCTGAAGGTTCGATTTACTGATTCTTTTGATCCAGGTAACAGCGGAGCAGGCGATAGGTGTTGCGGACGCCCTCCCGGTGACTGCGCTCATAACCGTGAGAAGCATAGACTCCGGGGCCAATCAGGGCGTGACGGATGTCGTTGCCGGCCACCAGGGTTGCTTCGACATCGGAACCGTAGTAGGGGTAGATATCCACCGCATAATCAATTCCATTCTCCTTGGCGAGTCGGATGAGCTTGGAAACCGTCTCATAGTGGTAGGGACCGCCGGAATCCTTGGCAGCAATGGAAACCTGACGTTCCGTGCAATTCAGCCCTTCTCCCACACAGCCCATGTCCACCGACCAAGCTTCCTTGACATCGGGATAGCAGGGGTTGGATCCCCCATGCCCCACCTCCTCATAGATGGTGAAATGCATGTAGATGGGGCGAGCGGGCTCCCATTTTTCTTCCACAACGCTCTTTGCCAGGCCCAGCAGAATGGAAGCGGAGAGCTTATCATCCAGGAAGCGGCTTTTGATGTATCCGCTCTCGGTGATGCGGGTTCTCGTCTCAAAGCAGACATAGTCCCCGTTGGAGATGCCCAGCTTTTCCACACCTTCCTTATCCTTGACATCTTCGTCCAAGACAACCTCCATGCTGTCCCAGGTCCGCTCTGCCTTTCCAAAGTTATTGTTTACATGGACGGAGGCATTCTCCAGCTGATAGGTTCCCTCATAGACCTTTCCGTCCCTTGTGCGGACACGGACATTTTCGGTTTCCGTGTTGACGGGACTCAAGCCGCCGATGGGCGTTAGACGAAGTCTGCCGTTGGCTTTGATTTCATGGACCATGGCACCCAAGGTGTCGCAATGGGCCTGCAGGAGGATGGCGTTATCCTTCTCTTTTCCCTCTAACTTGCAGACGACGCCTCCCTTTACCGTGCGCTTGGCGGAGACGCCCATCTCTTCAAATTGCTTGAGAAGGTAATCGGTGACCGCCTGTCCGTAGCCGGAGGGAGAATCGATCGCCATGATGTTCTTCAGTTGATCCAGGATGTAATCAATCGTTTTTTCTTCTGTCATTGTGTGCTCCTCTCATGCATAGCTAATAATTATTTTGTTTATTTTATCATATCAAGAAACAAAAAAAGGCGAAGAATCGCAATTCCACGCCTTTTCCGGAAGAAATTTTTTTGGGTTTAATCTACATAAACGTCATAGTGATTTCCATAGGTTCCCCGATCATAGACCTTTCCGTAGTAGCCGAACGGTGTCTGGATAACGGTTCCCTTGGGGGCATTGTTGGCTAAGACAATGTATCCGTCCTTATCGCAGACATAGCCGTCTTTATTGACATGACGACCGGGAATGCGTAGTCCGTAGCCGGGCAGAACCCTTTGGGAATAATAGGTAAACTTGTAGCCGGACCAGTAGATGACCCCGGTGAACTTAAATTGCCGCAGGGAATAAAGTTTGGAGAGGGGGGCATCCATATCGTAATAGCCGGCCCGCTCTTCCTGCTTCTTTTCCTCCTTGACCACCAAGCCGTTTTGGTCGGTAGTGTAGGTCACGCCGCTGATGGTGAAACTCCCGATGGTCTTGTAGCCGTTGGCATCCATATAGTATTTCTGTGAGCCGAAGTAGATGAACCGGTTGTGGTAGAGGAGGCCCTTGCTGTTGGGGAAAATCTGCTTGCCCCGATAGGACTCCCACCGGTTGCTGGTCACCACGTTTCCATCCTCTCCTAAGAGGAAGAGGTTCCCTGCCACGGAGACAATCTGTTTGTGGAGCTTTGCCCCCAGATGGGACATGTAGTAGCGGTGACTTGCTCCAAAACTGATGAACTGGTCATGGTAGAGGTCGCCCTGCCCATTAAGGAAGTAGCTCCGGTTCCCTAGGTGGAACCAACCCTGCTTGGTATAGGGGCGTCCCGTGAGGGCATCCAACAGGCGAAGCCTGCCATTCTGATAAGCCACGAGGAAGTCCCCCTGCTTGGCTTGATTTCCCCGGTGGGTCATCGTCTGCACTAAACCGTTGGAGGCGATTTGGTAGACCTTGTTTCCCAGTGTTACATCGCTCTGCCGGAGGCTTCCATCGGGATTCATGTAGTACATCCGGGGACAAAAGTGGATGAACCGGCCGTGGTAGAGGTTCCCCTTACTGTCGGGGAAATACCACTTGTTGGCGTAGTGGACCCAGGCATTATCTTGGTTCATCTTTCCCAACTTGCGAGAATCAAACAGATGGAGTTGGCCAGCGACCCAGATGGGACCGAAAGACTTCTTTCCTTCTTTATTCATGTAATAGCGCACGTTGGAGCCAAAGCTGATGATGCGGTTCCGGTAGGGCGTTCCCGCGGGATCGGCAAAATAGTAGGAATCCCGGTAGAAGACCCAGTGATTCTTAATGAGATCTCCATTGACATCCAGAAAGCCGTTCGCTGTCTTGCTCGTTGCCATCCAAGCACCATGGTACTTGGCAATCCTTTGTTTCTTCTTCGTTGCTTGCTTACTCTCCTGTGTCACCGTATCGCTTTCCGTTGAGAGGGACCGGACACGAATCTTTGGACTTGCGGCATCCGCATCCTCTTTCTCGGTGGGTGCCTCTTCGGCGGAATTCGTCTCCGCTTGCGAGGACTGCTTCTCCGGTTCGCTGACGGCGAAGACCGTCGACTCCGACACAAGCTCCTGTGCCTGCACAGATTGGGAAGCCTGCGCGCCGGAAATGAGCCCCGAGCTCACCAACAAAGCCGAAAGACTTAAGGTTGTCCACAGCCTCGTTCCACCGCTCAGGCGACTCCGTGAATGGTTCATGAATGAAACCTCCTTCTTGTTTCCTAACTGTCTCTTTCTCTATCCTCAAAAGTTACAAAACGGTTACATGATCATCAACTATATCAAAAGACCGAGGGCTTGACAAGCTTTTCCTCGAAATGAAAAAAGCGGGATGGCTTTAGCCATCCCGCTTTCGGCGAATCTTCTTTTTCTTAAATCGCACAGGGGCTGTAACCACAGTCCTGGCATTCCTCACAGCCACCGCTTTTTACCATGTGACCTCCGCAGATGGGGCAGGTCTCCGGATCTTTTTCCAGTTCATGATTCACGATGGTGTTGATCTCCTCCTGGAGCTCGGCAATCCGCTTCTTGGGGTCGGTCTCCTTGCTCTTCTTGTCGGTTAGGAGAATTCCTGACCGCGCACACCCATCTCGGTAGACGGTAATTCCCTTGAGGCCCTTTTCCCAGGCGTAGAGGTAGAGGCCCTCGACTTCTTCCACCGTGGTCTCCTCGGGGAGATTGACGGTGGAGGAGATGGAAGCATCGATGTACTTTTGCCAAGCGGACTGGACCTCGATCCGGTCCTTATACTTCAGATTTGCCGTGGTGACGATGGTCTCCGGCAGGTTCTCCTCATCGATGAGCCCCTTCGCATCCATGTATTCCTTCACAATGGGGGTTACCACGCGGTAGTAGGTGTCCACGCCGCCATTGATGGATTCCGTCTTTCTCGTGTAAGAAATCTGGAAGATGGGCTCCACACCATTGGAGCAGCCAATCAACGTGGAGATGGATCCTGTGGGGGCAATGGTGAGGAGCTGGGAGTTGCGAAGTCCATATTTTTCAATGAGCTGGCGGGTCTCCTCGTTCGCCACCTCTTTCAGGTAGGTAGAGGCGAGAACGGCGTCCGCTTTATAGGCGGGGAAGGGGCCTTGCTCCTTGGCGAGGAGGGCAGAGGTTTGGAGGGCCTGGTTGGCGATCAGAGAGCCCAGCTTGTGGATGAGGACCAGGGATTCCTCGGAACCATAGCGAATATCCAGCTTGATAAAGAGATCGGCGAGGCCCATGATCCCCAAGCCGATTTGACGGAGCTGGTGGGAACTCTCCCGCTGCTGGGGAAGGGGGTGGAGATTCGTGTTTTCATCCAGAATCTCATTGAGGTAGATCACGCCGTCATGAACCGCCTTCTTCAGGGCCTCCCAATCCATATCCGCCTGATCGGTGAAGGGATGAACCGTGAAGGCACCCAGATTGATGCTGGATAGGTTACAAGCCCCAAAAGCCGGGAGGGGCTCTTCGGCACAGGGATTCACTCCCGCATAGGAAAAGTCGGGATCCTCACTCATCAGGTTATAGGAGTCGATGCGCGATTTGAACAGGATGCCCGGCTCCGCCATGTTCCAGTTGTTGTAGCAGAGTCGATGGAAGAGTTCCTTGGCCCGGATGGGCTTGAGGATCTTCTCGCCTGTGGCCTTCACATCAAAACTGAGCGTATAGTCGCGGTCCTCTTTCACCGCCTTCATAAATTCGTCATCCACATTGACGGAAATATTCGCGAAGGTCACCTTGCTCAGGTTGTTTTTCACCTCGATAAATTGCTCAATATCGGGGTGGCGCACATCGAGGTTGAGCATCAGGGCACCCCGTCTTCCCTTCATGCCGATCAAGCCCGTGGTCATGGAGTACAGGTCCATGAAGGAGACCGCACCGGTGGTGGTGGTCGCCGCATTGTTGACCTTGGATCCCGCCGGGCGCAGCTTGCTCAGGGTCAGACCGACGCCACCGCCATAGCTGTAGGTTCGGGCCATCCACTTTGCGGTATCAAAGATGGATTCAATGTTATCCTCCACCTGGGGCATCACGTAGCAGTTGGACAGGGTCATCTTGCGACCCACTTTATCCAATCCCCGGCCCGCAAGAATCCGGCCCGCCGGCATGAACTTCTTATCCCGGATCATCTTTTTCACCGGTTCGTTCCCATCGGCCACCCGGCTCAGAAAGTGGTCAAAGGATTCTCCCTGGTATTGATACTTGCTCTCATAGATGTCCCGCTGCAGGTCGGTCATCTCCCAGCCGTGGATGCGGAGCTTGGCCCGTTCCACGCGGTAGATGATGTAGCGCTTGGCCACCTCGGGGGAGTTTTGCATCAATTCGATTTCCACATAGTCCTGGATCTCTTCGATGTTCACGGTTTCCCGATCGGAGAAGTGCTCCTCACAGCTCTGGGCAATTTTCTCTGCGAGAGCCCGGTCCATCTGGTCCAACCCCTCGGCCATGGCCTTCTCGATGGCAATCTGAATCTTTGAGCCATCAAAGGGCACAATGCGTCCATTTCTCTTTTCTACGTTCATGCTAACCTACTCTTTCTGCGTTCGTTGCCTCCGGCTGGGAGCAAAAATAAAGAAATAAAAAACGCGGAACAGCCTACTCCGCGTTGGCTACTATTAAAAAAATCATACAATATGTTGTTAGACGAATTTGTCTTATACACATAATCTAGCATAAATTCCCTGCCTCATCAATAAAATGTTTATTCAGTTTTGTGGGGAGAAAAGCGACTTTCACCGAAAACTTTTGGAAGAAAATACCGGAGAGAACATAATTTCTTCAAATCGAATTCCTATCCTATGAGCAATCAAGAGATTATTCTCTTCTCTTCCGGAAGAAGTGAAAAAGAAAGAATATACATGGTATGGTTTCGGATTCTAATCCGTAAAGACAAAATGAAGGAGGACACTATGAGTGACTATCAGGATCCAAGGGATCGCATTTCGGGGAATCATGAGGAAGAAAGCCATGACCCTGCCTCCGGCGACCGCAGAGGGGAAAGAGAACCTGTGACAGCGGAAGAAAGGGCAGGTCGCGTTTTCGAGGGAACCGGGAAGGAAACACAACATCAGGGGAGGCCGGCCTTTTCCGACTCGATGCCGGATGAGGAAGAGGTGAAGACCCGAAAGCTCATTCGGGAGGAACTGAAGAGAAATTATCGGAAAAAGAGCAGCTGGCTAAGAACGCTGGCCCTGGTGTTGGCGGCAGCGGTGTTAGGAGCTTTCGGTGGGGTTGGACTCCTGAAATCGGGCCTGCTTCCGAGCAGCCTCCAACTCGAGTCGGCGGACAGCGGATCTGATTCGAAAACGGTCGATATCAACCTTTCCAATGACTCCACCGCGGAGAATGCGGTGGCGAAGAAAGCCGTTCCCTCCATTGTGGGGATCACGACGGTGGTCCGGGCAGCGACGCAGAATCCCTTTATGTATGGAATTCCCAAGTATGCCGAAGCCGTGGGCTCCGGCGTCATCGTCTCCTCGGATGGGCTGATTCTCACCAATTCCCACGTGGTGGATAACGGGAATGCGAAGAAAATCAAGGTGCTTCTTTCCAATAAGGAAGAGGTGGAAGGAAAGCTTCTGTGGAATGATCCCACCCTGGATTTGGCGGTCCTGAAAGTGGATAAGAAGAACCTAAAGGCGATTGAGTTTGGAGACAGTGATAAGGTCCAGGTGGGAGACAAGGCGATTGCCATCGGAAACCCGCTCGGTCTCGATCTGCAGTCCACGTTAACCAGCGGCTATGTATCGGGACTGGACCGGTCCATTACCCTCCAGGACGGCAATGTGATGGACGGCCTGATTCAAACGGATGCCGCCATTAACTCGGGAAACTCCGGCGGAGCTCTCCTCAATGCCAAGGGACAGCTGGTGGGAATCAACACGGCCAAGCCCCAGTCCGCGGATGGGATCGGCTTTGCCATTCCGATTTCCACGGCAAAGAAGATTGTCGACAAGGTCGCAAAGGATGGAACCTTCGAACCCATTTATTTGGGAATCACCGGATACAATGTGCAGATCGCCAAGCAGCTGGGCATGGAGGACCTGCCCACGAAGACCGGCGTGATTGTTCACGATGTTGTTGCGGGCTCGCCCGCGGCGAAGGCAGGCGTGAGCTCGGGAGATGTGATCACCGCCTTGGATGGAAAAGAGATTGATTCCATGAACAGCCTCAAGACGGCCCTCATCAACTACAGCATTGGGCAGAAGGCCAAGCTCAGCTACTATCACAATGGGAAAGCCGTGGAAAAAGAGATTGAATTTGTGAATTTCAAATTCTCGGAGAACAAGCAGTAAAGAGATTCCGAATCTGGAGAGGCAAAGGACGGAGGGGACATCCCGCTCCGTCCTTTTTGTATGGTAAAATGAACCGGGAGGTGGCGATGAAAAAAGCATTGTACCGGCGCTTCCGTCCTCTGACTTTCGATAAGGTCTTGGGGCAGGACAGCATCACCGGGGTACTAAAAAATCAGGTAAAAAGCGGGACCCCGGGTCATGCCTATCTTTTTTCCGGTGGGCGTGGCACGGGGAAGACCTCCTGTGCAAAGATTTTTGCACGAGCGGTGAATTGCCTCCATCCCGTGGATGGCAACCCCTGCAATGAATGTGCCAATTGCCGTGCAATCCTGGAAGAAACCACCATGGATGTGGTGGAAATGGATGCGGCTTCGAACCGAGGAATTGATGATATCCGAGAGTTGCGGGACCAGGTGAAATACCCTCCCGCCCAGGTAAAATACAAGGTCTATATTATCGATGAGGCCCACATGATCACCAACGAGGCCTTTAATGCGCTTCTTAAGATCATGGAAGAGCCTCCCGCCCATCTGATTTTCATCCTGGCGACCACGGAGGAGGACAAGATTCCCCTGACGATCCTTTCGCGGCTTCAGCGCTATGAATTCAAACGGCTGGAACCCGCCCTTATCGAACAACATCTTTATGAGGTGGGAGAGGAGATTCAGGTAACCATTGAGCCGGAGGCCGCCCGGGCGATTGCTCGGGAAGCGGATGGGGCCATGCGAGATGCCCTTTCCTATTTAGACCAGCTGGTGGGCGCGGGGACACAGCAGATTGACAAGACCCTGGTCGATAGGATTCTGGGCACGGTGGAGAGCGAAAATCTGGAAGAGCTCACGGCCCTTGTTTTTCAGGAGAAAATTTCCGAGGCCCTTTCTCTCAGCCAAAAAATTTTAAAAGAGGGAAAGGACGCATCCACCCTGCTGCGCGAGTGGATTGAATACATGAGACGTCTGCTCCTTATTAAGGGACTGGAGGGCAAAGAGGGCTACCTGGACCAGTCCTGGGAGAGTCAAGAGCGCATGACAAAGCTGGTGGAGGAGGTTTCCCTCCGGCGAATCGCGGATACCCTGGACCTTTTGATGGAGGGCGAGGGAAGGATGCGAAAATCCGATTACGGAGAGGCCCTCTTGGAATCCCTCGTGGTGCAACTCATCCATCGGGACTCCCTCAGGAACTGGGAATCCCGTTTACGGCTTGTTGAGGAAAAACTCCATCTGGTGGAAGCCTGGAAAAAGCCGGAGAATCTGGTTCATGCGGCACTTCTTCAGGAGTTGCCCCATCTTCTTCAGGGAGGAGGACAGGTGACCTTGGGCAAGCAGGAGCTTCCCTCGGAGCCGGAGAAGGACAAAGCGGACCGATCGGCGGCGCCGCCCTCGCAAACCATTCACCGGGAGGAAGAAAAAGTTCCCCTTACGCAGCCAAAAGACACGCCCGCGGGCCGAACGAAAAGCGGGGCTTCGGACGGGACGAGTTCCCCACCACAGGAGCAAAAGGAGATTTCCCAACAGGAACAGAAAGGACCTGCGACCGCTTCCCCGGAGGCCCAATGGCCTCAGATCCAGGAAGCCTTTCAAAGAGCGAATCTCCTCCCTCCCGTTTTTTTGAATAGTTACGAGAGGGTTGAATTTTTTCCCGGAGGGCTGGCTTTGTATTATCCGGAAGAGGGTCCCTATTTAAAATTAGTGGGGAGCATGAAAGACCGGCTGGCGGATTTGGCCCAAGAGGTAAGCGGGGAGCCCATGGAAATCCTCGTGCTTTCCAGCCGGGAAAAACGCCTCCGTTCCGGGAAGATGGATTCGTTCAAGAAGCCAGATTTGTCCTCCTCCCCTTCTTCGGCCTCCCCGGAGAGGGAGGGGGCGGAAGTACCCGTTCATGATGGAACTCCCGGGGAGACGGAGGAAGCGAAGACCGAGCCCTCGAAGGCACCCCCGGCCGATGAACCGAGAGCGGAAGAGACAGAGAGCGATCCCGAGAGGATTTTGCGAGAGCGAATTCCCGCATCCATTTTAGAAATTCAAGAAGCAGAAAAAAATAGGAGGTAAGAGATGGGAAAAGGAAGAGGCGGTTTTGGGGGCGCGAACATGAACAACATGATGCGCCAAATGCAAAAGATTCAACGAAAGATGGAAGAAACCCAAGAAAAGGTGAATGAAACCGAGATGGAGGCCAACTCCGGTGGCGGTGCGGTTACGGTGAAAATCAACGGAAAGCGGGAGATTCTCTCCGTGAAGATTGATCCGGAAATCGTGGATCCCGAGGATGTCGAGATGCTTGAGGACCTTGTGATGGTGGCGGTGAATGATGCCATCAAGCAGGCCGGCCAGCTTCAGGAAAATGAGATGGGCCGGATCACCGGCGGATTAAATATTCCGGGACTATAATGAACGAATTTCCTAAGATTTTGGAGGACCTGGTTGAGGAGTTTCGGCAGCTTCCCACCATTGGGAAAAAAACCGCCCAGCGCTTGGCACTTTTTGTGGTGAAACGGGATGCAGATAAGGTGCGGCGCTTTGCCAACACGCTGGAGGCCGTGAAGGAAGAGATTCACGATTGTCCGGTGTGCGGGAACATGACCCAGGAGGCGATATGCCCCATCTGCTCCAGCGGCAAGAGGGATCATTCCACCATCTGTGTGGTGGAGGATGTCAGCAACCTGTTGGCCATGGAGCGGGCAGGGAGCTATCAGGGCACCTATTTCGTCCTGAAGGGGCTCCTTTCCCCGATGAATGAGATGGGACCGGATAAGATCGGGGTGGAAGCGCTGTTAGACCGCATCCACCATCCCACTCGCTTAGACCCTCATGGAGAACCCATTCGTGAGGTGATTTTTGCCATATCACCCACGGTAGAGGGGGAAACCACCATGCTTTTCTTGGGGGAGCTGTTGAAAAAGGAACCGGTCAAGCTCAGCCGCATTGCCAGTGGAATTCCCGTGGGGGGAAGCCTGGAGTACTATGATGAATTGACGCTATCCAAGGCCCTGGAAGATCGTCGAGGCCTGGAGGACTAGGAGAGACCATGTCGATATTAGAAATTTGCTGTGATTCCTATGAGGATGTAATAAAGGCAGACCGCGCCGGAGCCGACCGCGTGGAGCTCAACGAAGCCTTTGCGTTAGGAGGATTGACCCCCTCCCTGGGAACACTGAAGTTGAGCCTTTCAGACACTTCACTGTCCATTATCTGTATGGTTCGCGCCCGGCTGGGAGGTTTTTGCTATGACGATGCGGAATACCGGGTCATGCGGGAGGATGCCCGGCAGTTTTTGGAGGCGGGCGCCCATGGTCTGGCCTTTGGTTTCTTAACCAAAGAGGGGCACCCCGATCTTCCTCGGATTCGCTCCATGGTGGACCTGGTTCATGGAGCGGGTGTGGAAGCCGTCTTCCATCGGGCCTTTGACCTCTGTGTCCGACAAGAGGAGGCATGCGAGGGTCTCATTGCCTGTGGTGTCGACCGCATTCTCAGCAGCGGGGGAAGGGAGACCGCCGTTCAGGGGAAGGACCGGCTTCGTCGGTTGCAGGAAAGATTCGGATCCCGAATCCAACTTTTAGCAGGCAGCGGTGTTCAGGCGGAGAACATACTTTCCCTCCGCGAGGAGACGGGACTGGACCAGTTTCACAGCTCCTGTCGAGATTATCGGGAGGATCCAACGACCTCCAATCCGTTCCTCTCCTATGGCTTTTATCCCGCCCCCCGGGAGAACGCCCATAACGTGGTCAATGAGGAAAAGGTTCGGAAGTTACGATCCCTGTTGGATGCGTAATCATTGCGAAAAACAAGAGGAGGTCCGGCGAATGCCGGACCTCCTCTTGTTTTACCGTTTCATTGGCGAAATTCTACGAAGGACATCTTATTTCTCTGCTTCGGTCTCATGTTCATAGGGATAGTCATAATGCAAGGGCTCTCCGGACGACTCCTGGTGATTAAAATCTTTCAGGAGGGCCTTAGCCTCACGGACTAAGAAATAGAGGGCGATGGCGTTGGGAATGACCATCATACCGTTGAACATATCCGCTAACTGCCACACCAGCCCAATCTTGCTCAAAGTACCGAGAATGATAAAGGCAAAGACGATGCATTGATAGATGCGAACGGCGAGCTTTGACTTGAAGAGGTACTTAATGTTTGCTTCTCCAAAGTAGTACCAACCGATCACGGTACTGAATGCGAAGAAGAGCAAGGACACCGCGAGGAACTTGGCACCGATATCTCCAAACGCCTGGCTGAAGGCATGCATGGTAATCTGTGCCCCTTCCAGTCCGGAATTCTGGGCACCGGAGACTAAGATAATGAGGGCGGTAGCGGTGCACACGATAATGGTGTCGATGAAAACGCCGACCATGGCGATGGAACCCTGAACAACCGGATGGGGAACATCGGCGATTCCGTGGGAATTAGGAGTAGACCCCATACCTGCTTCATTCGAGAACAGACCGCGGGCAACACCGTAGCGGATGGCTTCTCGGATGGTAACACCGACCACACCACCGGCAACGGCTTTCGTTGTAAAGGCGGAGGAGAAGATGGATCCCAGGGTGGGCAGGACTTGGTTTGCATATTTTACCAAGATGGCGATGGCGCCCACGATATAAAGGGCTGCCATAAAGGGAACGATGAGCTCCGTGAAACGGCCGATTCTCTTCATTCCTCCCGCAAAGATCAGGGCGGCCAGAAGGGCCAGGGCGATTCCGATATAGATTGCATCAATATGGAAGGCTTCGGTCATTACACTCGCGATGGAGTTGGACTGGACCATGTTTCCGATAAATCCAAGGGCAACGATGATTAAGATGGAGAAGATGGTTGCCAACACCTTTCCGATCCCCGCATGATTATGGTTTTTAAAGCCTTGACTGATGTAGAAGGCGGGGCCGGCAACCAACTCTCCTCGGCGTTTGATTCGATATTTTTGTGCCAGGACGGCTTCCACAAAAATGGTGGACATACCGACCAAAGCAGTGATCCACATCCAGAATACGGCACCCGGACCACCGGACAGAATGGCACCTGCGACACCTCCGATGTTTCCCGTTCCTACCTGAGCGGCAACCGCCGTGGCGAGGGACTGGAAAGAGGACATGGAGCCTGCTTTTCCCTCCTCTCTCTTTTTAAAGATCTGACCGAAGCTCTTCGAGAATCCGAGTCCGAACTTTTTAATCTGGGGAAAGCCGAGATAAATGGAGGAAAAGAGTCCAAAGCCCACCAGGATTACCATCATCGGCACGCCCCACAGCACATCATTGATGGCTGTGACGATGCTAGAAATTTGATTCATATGATTCCTCCTATGTAAAAACGTTTATAAAATTCAGCGATGTTTCCAAGAATATTTCCGGTAATATTTCTCCTCCTTTCTTTAAAGGAATCGTTCCATTTTTTTAAGATAAGAGTTTTTTGCTTAACAATAATTTATCATAATCAGCAAACGTTATCTACTTTTATTTTTATTTTTTTAATAAAAAATATTAAATTTATTGGCGAAAAAGCGAAAGTCCATTTCCCGGTGGGAGGCTCCCTGCTTGCAAAGCCGGTAACGCGTTGGGTTTTCTGGGAGGGCATCGACGGGAGACGAACCTGCAGATCCGAATTGACAGAATCGGTCTGATGATGGAAGGCATTTTTATGGAATAAAAAAATAAGCCCGTTTTTCTGCGACATGCGGAAAAACGGACTAAGTATTTTAACATGGACCACATTGGAATCGAACCAACGACCTCCACGATGTCAACGTGGCGCTCTAACCGACTGAGCTAATGGTCCAAATGGATTAGGCGTTTATTTTAACAGAGATTTTTCAATTTTGCAAGGTTTTCGGGATGGAATTTCACGGCGAAGAAAAAATCAAAAAAAGGCCATCCTTTGGATGGATACTAGTATAATAATAGAGATGAATTCATAAGGAAATGCCGTCAACAGGGGGTTGCCCTAAGAAAGCTTTCTTTATTACTATAAAATATTACTATAAGATTACGCTATGATGCTTATCAATTTACAGGATCGTTAGAACGAGGGGGCGTTATGAATAAAAAATGGCTGCTGGCCGGGCTCAGTGGAATCATCCTCTTTTCCGCTTGCGGAAAGGATGCAATACAAACAAGCCAACAAACCACATCGCAAAGTTCTCAGGAAGTGAAGTTACAAGAAGTTGCGGAAAAAGGAGTGAAGGAGCCGGGGGAATGGATTACCCTTTCGGGGAGTCGGAAGGTGTTCAAGGGAAAGGGGGAATTCTTCGACTGCTTTGATACGGTCATCAGTGTGACCTATTACACCAAGAGTGTGGAGGAGTTTCAAAAGCTGTTTGACCTCACCCATAAGGAATATCTTCGCCTCCACCAGCTCTATGATAATTACCATGGCTATGATGGCGTGACCAATGTCTTTTCCGTGAATCAGAAAGCGGGACAGGGTGCGGTTCCCGTTTCCGAAGAGCTTTTTTCTCTTTTAAAGCTTAGCAAAGATAACTATGACAAGGTAAAGGGAAAGGTCAACATCGCCATGGGGTCGGTCCTCCGCCTCTGGCATGATGCCCGGGAAGCAAATGGATACTATGTGAACGGCGAAGAGGCAGAAGCCAAAAATTCAGGGAAGAATACCGCGGAGAAGGGAGTGCTGCCCACCAAGGAGCAATTGGAAGAGGCGAACCGGCACTGCAAGATCAGCGATATGATCCTGAATGACAAGGACCGGAGCGTGGAGCTGAAAGACAGCAAGATGAGTTTGGATCTCGGTGCGGTGGCGAAGGGCTACGCCACGGAGCGGATCGCCCAGACCATGAAAAAGGAAGGTTTGGAGTCGGGGCTGATCAACGCCGGAGGAAATGTTAAGGTGATTGGCCTGCCCGCCGATGGGAGAAAGGAATGGTCCATTGGGGTACAGAATCCCAAGCCGGAAAAGGAGCAGATGACCTGGGCGATTAAGGTCTACAAGGACCAGGCGGTCGTAACCTCCGGTGACTATCAGCGCTATTTCATGGTGAATGGGAAAAAGTATCACCATATCATCGATCCGAAGACCTTATATCCCGAAACGAGGTTCCCTTCGGTATCGGTGGTTACGGAGGATTCCGGCCTGGCGGATTTTCTTTCCACGGCCATGTTCCTCTCGGATAAGACGGAAGCCGAGGAAATCCGCAAGAATTTTTCCGACCGGGCCATTGGCTTGGTATGGATTGATGTGAAAAATGAGTTAAGCAATACGGAGAACTTACAGGATCGCATTGTGAGACCATAGGAAAAGAGAGGGGGCACCCCCCTCTCTTTTTTATGGGACCGGGAAACGCTTGCTTCCTATTACTTTACATAAATTTTACATTCGCTTCTCTTTGGAATTAACACTTGCCCACTATCCTTAAGAGGCAAGAACAAAAACAACGAGGAGAGGTGAAAACAATGACGAAAACAAAGAAATTATTGGCGGTTCTGTGTGCTTTCGTATTCGCAATCGCTTTAACAGCTTGCGGCGAAGGTAACAAGAAGGAATCTTCTTCCACGGCTTCCGGTTCTACCAGTGAGAGCGTAGCGGCTTCCACGGAGAGCAAGGCAAGCTCTGAGGAGAAGAAGGGAGAGGGCAAGACCGAAGCAAAGGGCGAAATCAACGTGGTATCTCGTGAGGAAGGATCCGGTACTCGTGGAGCCTTCACGGAAATCACGAAGGTTGCCGAGGGCAAGGAAGACAAGACCTTCCAGGGAGCTACCATTGTTAACTCCACGAACGCGGTAACGACTTATGTAGCAAAGGACAAGAACTCCATCGGCTACATCTCTTTGGGCTCCTTGAACGACACCGTTAAGGCCGCTAAGGTAGAAGGCGTGGAAGCAACGGAGGAGAACGTCGTTAATGGCTCTTACAAGGTAAAGCGTCCCTTCAACATCGCTTACAAAGAGGATAAGTTGGATGCAACGGGAAAAGACTTCATCAACTACATCATGTCCAAAGAAGGACAGGCTTTGGCAAAGGAGAGCGATGTTATCGCTATGGATGCAAACGCAAAGCCCTATGCAAAGAGTGGCGATGTAAAAGGAAAGATTTCCATTCAGGGATCCACTTCCGTAACGCCGTACATGGAAAAATTAATGGAAGCTTATAAGAAGGTACAGCCCGGTGTTGAGTTTAACTTTACCTCCAACGGATCCGGTGCCGGAATCAAGGCCGTCATCTCCGGAGAAGCAATGATTGGTATGGCTTCTCGTGAGGTAAAAGACGAAGAGAAGAAAGAGGGAGTTACCCCCAAGCAGATTGCTACCGATGGTATTGCAATCATCGTTCATAAAGAGAATGCTTGTAACGACTTAACTCTGGAACAGATTAAGAATATCTTCACCGGCTCTGTCCGTGACTGGGGCGAGTTGAAGTAATTCGAGTTTTAGGCGAAATGGTCGGCGGAAGCCGACCATTTTCTTCTATTAGCGAAAAATATACTGCATGATTCTTGCAGGGAAGTCTCTCATTTATGAGAAGGAGGAACTATGCAAGCAAATAAAGGGCAAGATTTCCGAGAGAAGTTTATGGAAGTTGTCTTCTTTATTGCAACGGCAACTTCTATCGTTGCAGTTGCTCTTATCTGCTGGTTCGTGTTTTCAACAGGGATTCCTACCATTCGAAAAGTCGGCTTTATGAATTTTATCTTTGGAAGCAAATGGAGTCCGAGTTCCGATATTTATGGAATCGCACCGATGATTGTGGGAAGTATTTACGTAACGCTGGGAGCGGCCGTCATCGGAGTGCCCATTGGAATCTTTTCTGCTGTATACATGACCTTCTACTGTCCGGATCATCTGAAACGAATTCTTCAGGCGGGAATTAACCTGCTCGCCGGAATCCCTTCGGTTGTATTCGGTCTTTGGGCGTTGGAAGTGGTGGTGCCGTTCATTCGTGGTCTTGTGGGTGGCTTTGGAATGTCGATTCTGGCGGCCATGATCCTTCTGGGAATTATGATTCTGCCAACGGTCATAACCCTATCGCAGTCGGCCTTGGAATCTGTGCCGCATTTCTACTACGACGGTGCCATTGGCTTGGGAGCCACCAAGGAAAGGTCCATCTTCACCGTGGTGATCCCGGCGGCTTCGTCGGGAGTTTTGAGTTCCGCCATTATGGGAATCGGCCGGGCGATTGGTGAGACCATGGCCGTGCAGATGGTTATCGGTAACCAACCCCTGTTTCCTACCAGCCTATTTAAGGGAGGACGGACGCTGACGACGAATATCGTTACGGAGATGAGCTATGCTGGAGGGTTCCATCGGGAAGTTCTTCTGTCCACGGCCTCTGTTCTATTCGTCTTCATTTTGATCATTATCCTCCTGTTTAACTTAGTCAAGCGGGGAAGGAGGAGTGAAAAATGACCGAACATAAGAAGTCAAACGGTGCTGCTGTGGCAAAAAGAAAAGTCTCGGGAGGCAAGAGAGGGGCCAGCAGCATCATCCTATCGATCCTGGTCCACTTTTCCATCTTTTTCACCTTCCTGATGTTGCTTCTGGTAATCGGCCAGGTATGCTTAAAGGGAATTCCGAACTTAACCCCGGATGTCTTTAATCCGAAGTGGACCACGGACAACCAGTCCATGGTTCCGGCGATGGTGAATACCCTGGAATTGATCCTCATCACGCTCTTACTCTGCGTGCCGATTGGGGTTGCCACGGCCATCTATATGGTGGAATATGCGCATCCGGAGAGCAAGTTTGTGAGAGTCGTCCGTGTCATGACCGAGACCTTACAGGGAATTCCTTCCATCATCTACGGTCTGTTTGGATTGATTTTCTTTTCGAACACGCTGGGCTGGGGAAACTCGATCATGTCCGGAGCCCTGACCATGGTGCTGATGTGCTTGCCCTTGATCATCCGAGCCACCGAAGAGTCCCTGCTGTCGGTTCCGAATTCTTTGCGAGAAGCAAGCTATGGGCTGGGAGCAAGAAAACTGCGCACCATCTTTCGCGTGGTTCTGCCGGCAGCCGCCATGGGTATTTTTTCGGGAATCATCCTTGCCATCGGACGTATCGTCGGTGAGACGGCGGCCCTGATTTACACGGCGGGATCCATGTCTCAATATGCAGGCCCCTTTAACAATGGCCGTACGCTGGCGATTCACATGTACCTCTTGTCTACGGAGGGAATTTTCAACGACCAGGCATGGGCGACAGCCTTTATTCTGTTAGTCGTCGTATTCCTGATTAATGCGCTTTCCACCTATATGGAAAAAACTTTGAAGAACAAGGAGGAGGGAAATGAGTAAGCTGAAAATAAGCGATTTTCATTGCTATTACTCCGATTTTGAAGCAATTAAGGGGGTATCTATGGACATAGAGGCCAATGAGATTACGGCCTTTATCGGACCTTCCGGTTGCGGGAAATCGACGCTTTTAAAATCGATTAATCGTATGAATGATCTGGTGCGAGGCTTCCACACGAAGGGAGAAATGACCCTGGATGGCACCAACATTTATACGGAAGCGGATGTCTATGATTTGCGGAAGCGGGTGGGCATGGTTTTCCAACAGCCGAATCCCTTCCCCAAGAGTATCTATGATAATGTTGCCTATGGCCCGAGAACCCACGGAGTTCACGGGAAGAAGGAGTTGGACCAGATCGTAGAGGAGTCGCTCAAGCAGGCGGCGATTTGGGACGAGGTCAAAGATGACCTGAATAAGTCGGCACTTTCCCTCTCCGGTGGCCAGGCACAGCGTATCTGTATTGCGCGCTGTCTCGCGGTAAAACCCGAGGTGATTCTCCTGGATGAGCCGACCTCGGCTCTGGACCCGATTTCCACGACGAAAATCGAGGATCTATTGTTTGATTTGAAAAAAGAATATACCATCGTCATCGTCACGCATAACATGCAACAAGCGACGCGTGTATCGGATAAGACCGGCTTCTTCTACTTGGGAGATTTGGTTGAATTTGGCGAGACGGACCAGATCTTCTCCAAGCCGGCGGATGAGAGAACCGATCGGTATGTTACCGGTCGTTTCGGTTGATTTCGTGGAAGGAGAACTACTATGAGAAATGAATTCGAACGGGAGTTGGAGGAGCTCAATGCAAATCTGACGAAGATGGCAGAGCTGTGCAGCGAGTCGGTGCAGAAATCGATTCGGGCACTGCAAGGACAAGATAAGGAATCTGCGGAAGAGGTCAGGAAGACGGAGACAAGCATTAACGACGTGGACTCTCTCATCGAACAGCAGTGCATCTACCTGATCTTGAAACAGCAACCCGTCGCTTCGGATCTTCGGTTTGTCTCTGCAGCGCTTCGTATGAGCACAGATTTGGAGCGGATTGGCGATCAGGCGGACGACATCAGCTCGCTTGCTTTGCAGATGATGGAACTGGGCTACAAAAAAAGAGATTTGGGCAGCCTGGTGGAGATGGCAGAGGTGACCTCCAAGATGATGGTGGATTCGGTGCAGGCATTCTTCAGCGGCGATAGCGATTTGGCGAGAGAGGCGGCCGAACGAGATGATCGGGTGGACGAACTCTTCGTGAAGGTTCGTGATGAGCTCGTGGAGGAGATTCGTGCCAACACGCTCCCCGCAAACCACATCATTGACGAGTTGATGGTGGCCAAATACCTGGAACGAATCGGCGACCACGCCCAGAATATCGGAGAGGCTGTCGTATACTCCATTACCGGTGAGGTTTTAAAGTTGCAATAAGTCACTTTTATGCATGGAGGATCAGAAGGGGAAAGGAGAATCCATGAAAGAGGTCTATATTGTTGAGGACGATCGTAATATACGAGAACTTATCGTGTATGCCTTAAACAATAACGGGTTTCATGCTACGGGATTTGCGGATGCCAAGGGGCTCTACCGAGCACTCGAGGAAGGGATCCCCAGCCTTGTCATTCTGGACATCATGCTGGAAGGCGAGGATGGCTATCAGATTCTGAGCAAGCTGAAAACGCGACATGAAACAAAGGAAACGCCAGTGATTATGCTCACGGCAAAAACCAGTGAGTATGATAAGGTGAGGGGTTTGGATATGGGTGCCGATGATTACGTAACCAAACCCTTCGGGGTCATGGAACTCATCAGTCGAATCAAAGCCATACTCCGTAGAACGGGGGAACCCGACCAGGCGGAATGCCTGACCTTTGATGGCATTACCATGGACTTGGATAAGCGAAAGGTATATATTGGCAATAGCGTGATTGAGCTCACCTACAAGGAATTTGAGTTGCTCTATTATCTGATGCTAAATCCCGATATCGTCTTGTCCCGAGATCAGCTCATGAACGAGATCTGGGGCTATGAGTATGCGGGAGCGACCCGAACGGTAGATGTGCACATTCGTACCTTGCGGCAGAAGCTGAAGGAAAAAGGAAAGCTGATTAAGACCGTTCGAAATGTTGGATACAAATTGGGGAGTGTGTAATGTCAAAAATTAATCGGCGCGTTTTCGCCGGCTGTCTGGCGGTGGCGGTTCTTGCCATCCCGGTCTTTGGGCTCATTTTGCCCTATTTTCTTTCCCACCCTGACCAGGGGGGCATAGTCTCCGGATGCTTGTTGTCCGGAGTCTTTTTGTGTGTGTTGGCCATCGGCGTATCGGTTTTGGTCTGTCGGTCGGTGAAGGAGAATGGCGCCCATTCTTTGAAAAATCTTCTGAATTACCTGGACCATATCCTCCGCGGGAAATTCATGGAAGAGGAGGAGGAGAAACGACTGGATGAAGAGCTGACCAACCTGTTGGGCAGTGAAGAGCAGCGGATGCTTTTCAAGGATGAGCTGCGAAAAATCAGCGAAAATGAGACCATGCGCCGGCAGTTTTCTGCCAATGTGAGTCATGAACTGAAGAGCCCCCTGACCTCCATCAACGGCTATGCGGAAATGATTGAAAGCGGCATGGTCCCCTTGGAGGACAGTCAGCATTTTGCGGGCATCATCCATCGAGAAGGTGTCCGACTTTTGAACATGATCAATGAGATCATTCAGCTGTCCAAGATTGACACGGGTTATAGCGACTATGACCGGCGGGAGTGGTTCAATCTTAAGGAAGTGGTGGAAAAGCAGGTGGAGGTGCACCTGCCCTTTGCGCGCCCCCGGGGGGTTGACTTCATTGTCCAGGGGGATAAGGGGAGACTGTGGGGAAATCAGCGCCTTCTTACCGATGTGGTATCCAATTTGCTCAGTAATGCGATAAAATACTCTAAAGCCGAGGGGGGACATGTGAAGATTGAGACGATTTCGAATCGGGAAACGGTCACCCTTTTGGTGGAAGATAATGGCATTGGCATTGCACCAGAGGACCAGGAGCGAATCTTTGAACGATTTTATGTGGTCGATAAGGCAAGAACACGAAGTTCCGGGACGGGTCTGGGACTTTCTCTGGTTAAGCATACGGTGTTGCTCCATGGGGGTGAGTTGCACCTGAAAAGCAAGCTGGGGGAAGGATCCTGCTTTGAGATCATTCTTCCGAAGGAGGGCACCCCAGAGGTCTAGGAGGATATCATGGCAAGTATTTCATTGGTAAGGATTGATAACAAGCTGGTCCACAGCCAGGTAACCCTGCAGTGGAACAGCCAGTTACAGTGCAGTCGAATTTTAGTTGCAAATCGGGAGTTGGCCGCCAATAAACTGAGGCAGGGTTTGATGACCATGACCGGCGGTGCGGGTGTCAACGTTGACTTTGTGAACCCCGAAGAGGCCGTGGCCTTCTTTCGCAAGCTCGATGTTTCGGAGAAGGTGATGATCCTGGTGGCAAACCCGCAGGATGCCCTGCTTCTTCTTCAGGGAGGACTCCCGGCAAAGAAGATCAATGTGGGAAATCTTCCCCAGGGACCGGGAAGGGATCGGGTCGCCTCCTTTGTCTGTGTCGATGAAAAGGACCGGACGGCCTTTCGAGCGATTCGGGACCTGGGAGTGGAACTGCAGATTCAACAGGTTCCCAGCACCAATGTTGAGGATAACCGGGGACTCTTTGAGGAGTAGGAACCGTCCCTGCTCGACTTGTCGAAAATTCAGATCTAGGAGGAAACCTTGCACTACTACGTACATGCCCAGCACTTTGTGCTAAAGGACCAAAAACAAGAAGGGGGTTATCTGGAAATTCAAGATGGCCGTTTTCAAGGTTACCAAGAGGAGCGACCACAAGAGGGGACGATTCTGGACTTTGCCTATTCCTGGGTGGCGGCGGGCTTGGTGGACACCCATATCCACGGCTATCGGGATCATGATGTGATGGATGCGGATCCGGAAGGCTTGCGAGAGATTTCAAGGGGCATCGTGGAGAATGGAGTTTGTTCCTACCTGCCAACCACCCTGACCGCCTCTGTGGACCAGCTGAACAAGGTCTGTGCCATGATCGGTGAGGCCGAGGATCCCGAGGATGGGGCCAAGATTCAGGGTGCTTTCCTGGAAGGACCCTTTTTCACGGAAAAGCATAAAGGCGCCCAGAATTCCGATTACTTTATGGACCCCTCGGTGGAGGTTTTTCATCATTGGAACGAGCTTGCGAAGGGAAGAATACGAAAGATTGCCATCGCCCCCGAGCGCCGGGGAGCGGAGGAGTTTATTCGCACCCTCACGGCGGAGGGAGTCCATGTTGCCCTGGGCCATGGAGATGCGGACTATGATACCGCACGAGCCTGCGTGGAAGCGGGAGCGGATATCTTTGTCCACTGCTACAACGGAATGAGTGGTCTTCACCATCGAAATCCGGGAATGGTGGGATGTTGCCTGACATCTCCGGAAACGGTGGCGGAATTGATTTGCGACGGTCACCATGTCCATCCCAAGGCCGTGGACATCGTGGTGAAGAGCAAGGGTCCGAACCATTGTGCCCTGATCACGGACTGCATGCGAGCGGGTGGCATGCCCGATGGCCACTATCATCTGGGGGAATTGCCGGTGATTGTGAGCGAGGGGACGGCCCGCCTGGAAGAGGGAGGAAACTTGGCCGGCTCCATTCTGCGCTTGAAGGACGGGGTGAAAAATGTCGTAAAGTGGGATGTTGCCGATGTGGAACAGGCCCTCAGAATGGCCAGTGAAGTTCCCGCAAGGAGCGTGGGCATTGATGACGTGTGTGGTTCCATTGCTCCGGGACGGGCGGCGGATTTTATCGTTCTTTCCCCCGAGCTGGAATTAGAAAAGACCTTCCTCAATGGCAAGGAAGTCTATTCTGCCAGGTAAGCCTCTTTCTTACCGGAAAAAACAAAAATCCCTCGGAGCCTCGCTCCGAGGGATTTTTCGTAACCGATTAAAAGGCAAAATTACCATCCTTGAAGACGGCGACCTTACTGCCATCTTGTTTGGTCCCGATGATCGAGAGGTCTTTGGATCCGACCATGAAGTCCTCATGGACAAGGGCACTGTTTCCGCCTTCCTTCTTCAGCTCCTCCTCACTGAGCTCGGTTCCCCTCTCCAAAGTGGTGGGATAACAAGCACCAAAGGCAAAGTGGCAGGAGGCGTTCTCGTCGAACAGGGTGTTGTAGAAGAGCAGATTGGATCGGGAGATCGGGGAGTCATAGGGGACCAGGGCGATTTCTCCCAGATGACGGGCATTTTCGTCTTCCTCCAACAGAGCCTTCAGGGCGGCGGCTCCCTTTTTGGCGGAGAAGTCCACGACCTTCCCATTCTCAAAGTGGAGAACGAAGCCGTCAATGATTTGACCGTTGTAGGCCAAGGGCTTGGTGGCGACCAGGGTTCCGTCCACCCCCTCCCGATGGGGAGCGGTGAACACTTCCTCGGTGGGAATGTTGGGCAGGAAGGTCGTTCCCTTCTTATTATCCGAGGTGGCTGCCAGCCAGATGTGGCGGTCCGGCAAGCGCACTTCCAGGTCGGTGCCGTTGGAAGAGGAATAATGGACCGATTGGAAATGGTACTCATTGAGGAGGGCGGCTCGATGGGAGAGGCGGTCAATGTGCTCCTTCCATGCCCGGACCGGATCCTTCTCGTTCATCCGGGTGACCTCCAGGATTTTTTTCCAGAGTTTGTTCACGGCTTCTTCCTCATCTTCGATGTCCGGGTAGACCTTCCTTGCCCAGGCCGCATTGGGGAGGGCGACCACACACCAGGAGTTTTCATCGTTCATGGTGTAGTGGTCCAGGTCGGACAGCTTTTGATTATTGGCCTTGGAAGCCGCTGAGATTTTCACGGGGTCGATTCCCTGCAGGAGGGAAGGATCCGAGGAGGAAACGGAGATCACGTTGACCCCCTTCTCGTAATAGTATTTCAGGCGGTCATGAACCCAGTCGGGGATCTGCTCAAAGGTTTCCAGGGGCTCATGTTCATATTTCATCCGGGTGAGGCAGTCGTCCCTCCAGTTCATGACCACCTCGCTGGCCCCTCTCTCATAGGCAAAGCGGTGCAGAAGGCGTGCAAATTCAATGTGTTCGATGGGACAGGAGATCATGACGGGATCTCCTTTTTGTACATTAACGCCCACTTCAATCACCAGCCGGGCGTAACTTTCTAAACGTTTATCCATAGCTACTCCTTTCCTTTTTAAATAGTGTATACTGAAACTGTTTGAAAGAAAAAGAATTGATCAAAAAACGGTAAAAATTTGGAAGGAGGAAGCATGAGTAAAATTTTAGATCGAAAAGATGTCCCCGTGGAAGAGACGTGGGATTTGTCGGATTTAATCGCTTCGGACGATGAATATGACCGGGTGATGAAGGATATTCAGGATAAGACCAAGGCCTTTGTGGAGGCCTATCAGGGGAAATTAAACCGGGCAGATGTGATTGTGCAAGCCCTGAAGAATTATGAGGTAATCATGATCCAGGCAGATCGGATCGGCACCTTCACGGGAATTGCGGTAGAGGCGGATACCACGGATACCAAACTTGCGGAAAGAGACCAGTCCTGTGCCACGAAGCTCGCGGAAGTCTATGCCCAGTTGGCCTTTTTGGACGTGGAGTTGGCTTCGCAGGAGGAGACCGTGCTGAAGGAGGCGGGCGAAAAAGAGGAGAACTATCGCCGCTACCTGAACAAGCTGATCGAAAAAAAGCCCCACCTTTTGAGTCAGGAGACGGAAGCCGCCCTGGCCGCCCTTCATCCCGTGTTCGATGCCCCCTACCGGATCTATAACGACATCAAGTTTGGCGATATCCGTTTCCCCAACTTTGAAGCAAAGGGGAAGGAAATGGAGATGACCTATAATTCCTTTGAGAATCATCTGGAAGCCGAAGAGGACCCGGAGATTCGCCGTAAGGCCTTCGAGGTCTTTTCCAAGGAGCTTCAGAAATATGAGGAGGGAACGGCATCCACCTACAACTCTCAGGTCCAGCAGGAGAAGATCGAATCGAAGCTGCGCCACTATGACAGTGTATTCGACTACCTGCTTTCCTTCCAGGATGTCACCCGGGAGATGTACGATCGCCAGATCGATCTGATCACCAAGGAACTGGCGCCCGCCATGCAGCGCTATGCCAAGTTGATTCAGCATATCCATGGAATTGAGGAGATGACGACGGCGGACCTGAAGCTGGAGATTGACCCCGGCTATGCGCCGGAGATGAGCTTTGAAAAGGCGGCGGACTACATCAAGGAAGGGCTTTCGGTTCTTGGCGAGGAGTATGGAGAGATGTTGAACCATGCCTTTGCCGATCGCTGGATTGACTATGCGGAAAATCGTGGGAAACGGACGGGGGCCTTCTGCTCTTCTCCCTATTCCACGCATTCCTACGTGCTCTGCTCCTTCAACCATAAGATGGACGAGGTGATGACCCTGGCCCATGAACTGGGGCATGCAGGTCATTTCCACCATGCTAACAAGTTCCAGAACTTCCTCAATGCGGACTGCTCCATGTACTTTGTGGAATCTCCCTCCACCACCAATGAGATCATCATGGAGAACTACCTTCTTAAAAAGGCGGGAGACGATCTTCGGATGCACCGGTGGGTGCTGTCCCAGATGATTTCGAAGACCTATTACCACAACTTCGTCACCCACCTTTTGGAGGCCGCCTACCAGAGAGAGGTGTATAAGATTGTGGACCGGGGCGGTTCGGTCTATGCCGATACCCTGAATGGAATTTACAAAGACGTGCTCACCGACTTCTGGGGCAAGGATGTCAAGGTGCTGGATGGGTCCACCCGTACCTGGATGAGACAGCCCCATTACTACATGGGTCTGTATTCCTACACCTATTCCGCCGGCCTCACCATCGGAACCCAGATGGCTCGCCGGATCATCTCCGAGGGAGACCATGTGGCCAAGGAATGGTTGGAAGTTCTGAAAACGGGGGGAAGCAAGACCCCGGTCGAACTGGCCAAGATGGTCGGCGTGGACATCACCACGGACCGGCCCCTGCGAGACACGATCCAATACATCTCCGATATCATCGATGAGATGATTGAGATCACCAAGAAACTGGAAGCGGAGAAATAAGGAGCAAGAAAAGCCCCCTCGCCAAGTGGCGGGGGGGCTTTTTTATCACCGAGTTTACTTGATATAGACCTGAATCCGCTTTTCCATCAGCCGTCTTGTCTTGAAATCGGAAACAATATCGTAGATCGTGGACACGATCGGCACAAAGATGAGCATGCCGAGGATCCCCATCAGGGAGCCACCGACGGTGATTGCAAAGAGGACCCAGATGGCGGGCAGACCCACGGATTGACCGACGATCTTTGGATAAATCAGGTTGCCATCGAACTGCTGAAGAACGATGACATAGACCAGATAGCTGATCGCCTCCAAGGGGGAGGTGGTCAGGAGCATGAGAAAGCCGATGAAGGCGGCGATAATGGCGCCCACCATGGGGACCAGCGCCCCGAGGGAGATGATCATGGAGATGACAATCGCATAGTGGAAGCCCAGAATGGTCATGCCGATAAAGGTCATGACCCCCAGCATCACCGCCTCCATGAACTGGCCGGTGAAGAAGTTGTAGAAGTTGTCATAGGCGGTATAGACCACATACATCACATTGTCCGCGGTTTTCTCCGGCAGGAAGGTGTAGAGCAACCCCTTGGACTGGAGGGAGAGTTCTTCCTTAGAACCCAGCATGTAGATGGAGAAGATGAGAGCGAGGATGCCAGTCATAAAGCTGGAAAACACCGTGCTCAGCGTGGAGAAGACATTGCCCAGCATGGAGTTGACCCATTCCGCATTGTTGGGATCCAGGTGGCTGGTGATGTAGCTGATGATGTTCATGTTGTTAATCTCATGGAGCCGGGCCTGAATGGGATCCGCCAGGGGTCCCAGCCATTTCGCGTGGGAGACGTAGTTTTCCAGGTTTTGCAGCATGGGCGGCACGTTAAAGACAAAGGTCCGGACGGATTGAATCAACTGGGGAAGAACGATGGAAAACAGCAAATAAAAGAGTGCCCCAATCAGGATAAAGGACAGGATCATGGCGAGGAACCGCTTGATTCCTCGAGAAAGGGGAAGAAACGACAGCATTTTGTTTTCAATCAGTCCCATGGGGATATTGACGAGAAAGGCAATGCAAAGTGCGATGATGAAGGGCGTAAGAATTCCTAAGGCCGTTCCAAAGATTTTGCCCAATGTTGGGACATTTTGCAGAATTGCAAACAAAACTAAAGAGGCAGCGACCACGAATAAGGCTACCCGAATCTTTGACCATTCTTCCTTGGTAAATTTCATAAGACTCCTCACTTTCTGGTTTATATTTTACCATAAGCCGGCCCTGCTGCCCTATGAAGAAACGCTTCGTGCTATAATAAATCCGTATGTAATTCATGTGAATTAAGGAGGCAGGATGGAGAAACCAACGCTGGTGGTTATGGCTGCGGGAATGGGATCACGCTATGGGGGATTGAAGCAGATTGACCCCGTGGGACCGAATGGGGAAATCATTATCCACTATTCCCTGTATGATGCCATGCAAGCAGGCTTTCGAAAGTTCGTGTTTGTGATCAAAGAAGAAAATCAGCCGCTGTTTGAAAAGGCGCTTTCGGGTCCTTTCCCGGAAGGGGTAGAAATCGTCTATGCTTATCAAAAACTCGAGGATATTCCCTCTTCTTTTTCAATACCTGAAGGGCGGACGAAGCCCTGGGGAACGGCTCATGCTTGCTATGCGGCACGGGAATATCTCTCGGGGCCTTTCGTGGTGATCAACGCGGATGATTATTATGGGAAGGAAGCCTTCCGATTGGCCTATGAGGCCCTGAGCAAGGATGCGGATGCGAGCCAGCAAGCCATGGTGGCCTTCCGGCTCAAGAACACGATGACGGAACATGGGACGGTTTCTCGAGGCATCTGCCGGGTGAAGGATGGCTTCCTCCGGGAGGTGGTGGAACACACCAAGCTGGAAAAAGTGGGCGAGAATGCCCGAGATGTGGACGCCGCATCGGAGGACCTCATTGACGGAGCTACCCCGGTTTCCATGAACTTTTGGGCGTTCCGAGCGGGCTTTATCCGGGCCATTATTCGGCAGTTGGACGATTTTCTGCGGGATGATGTTCCCAAGAACCCTTTGAAGGCAGAGTATTTTCTTCCTCGCGTGGTTACGGAAGAACTGGAGGCGGGTCGCATTCAGGTCCGGGTTTTGGAAACGGCGGATCGTTGGCTTGGCGTGACCTACCAGGAGGATCGGCAGACGGTACGTGATGGATTCCGCTCTTTGAACCAAGAGGGAGTCTACCCCTCTCCTTTATGGAAGAGAAAGTAATAGAAAGGTGGAGAAATGAAGGTATTAGTAATTAACTGTGGAAGTTCTTCTCTGAAGTATCAGCTTTTTGATATGGAAGGAGAGAAGGTTCTCGCCAAGGGATTGGTGGAACGCATTGGAATCGACGGATCTCGTCTCGAGCAAGAAGTGGAAGGCCAAGAGGATTTTGTCAATGAGACGGAAATTCAAGACCATGACAAGGCCGTGCAGCTCGTCTTTGAGGCGCTGACGGATAAGGATCATGGCGTCATCTCCGACCTCTCCGAAGTGGATGCGGTGGGGCACCGGGTCGTTCACGGGGGAGAAAAATTTGCGGACTCCACCGTTATCGATGATGAGGTCATCGATGCCATTCAGGAAGTGAGTTCCTTCAGTCCCCTTCACAATCCGGCAAACCTCCAAGGCATTGCCGCATGCCGTAAGGTTCTTGGAGACAAGCCCATGGTTGCCGTCTTCGATACCGCTTTCCATCAGACCATGCCCCAGCAGAATTATATGTATGCCCTTCCTTATGAGATGTATGAGAAAAACGGAATCCGTCGCTACGGCTTCCACGGGACCAGCCATAAGTTCATCACCTATCGGGCGGCAGAGCTTTTGGGAAAACCGGTCGAGGAATTGAACCTGATTTCCTGCCATCTGGGGAATGGATCCTCCGTGACCGCTGTGAAAAACGGAAAGAGCTACATCACCTCCATGGGCTTAACCCCTCTTGCCGGCGTTCCCATGGGAACGCGGTCCGGGGACATTGACCCCGCCATCGTGACCTACATGCAGACGGATTTAAAGAAGGATGCCAAAGAGATTGATACGATTCTCAACAAGAAGTCGGGCGTTCTCGGCCTTTCCGGAAAGTCTTCCGATTTCCGTGATCTGGAGGAAGGAGCGGAAGCGGGTGACGAACGCTGCCAGCTCGCCTTGGATGTGTTCCATGAGCGGGTTCGGGAAACCATCGGTGCCTATGCCGTTGCCCTTGGTCGGGTGGATGCAATCACCTTCACGGGAGGCATCGGCGAAAATGGCGCGGGCAACCGGAAAGCCATCTGCGAGGGCCTGGAAGTGATCGGGGCTTCCATCGACCAGGAGAAGAATGCGGTTCGCAAACCCAAGGAAAAAGAGATCACGGGAAAAGATTCCAAGATTAAGGTATGGGTCATCCCCACTAATGAGGAATTGATGATTGCTCGGGACACCAAGGCTTTGGTAGAAGGCCGCTAATCCCGCCGCAAGCAGAACGAGAAAAGGACGTCGATTGCAGGAATCGGCGTCCTTTTTTTCATGATTTTGTTGGGGGGATCCTCCGAAGAAGGAAAGGAATCGCTCCCGAGGCATAAAAAATTCCTCCCGGAAGGCGGGAGGAAAAAAATTAGGCTTTTGCTTCCAGGGCTTTCGCAGGAGCTTTCTTGGGCACCTTGACCTCGAATTGCCCGATCAGGAAGGAAGAAACGATGGTGGTTAACAGGGAAAAGAGCAGGCGAACCACGGGAATGTATACCACCGATAAGGTAAGGACCACAACATCCGAAAGGAGATAGGCCCTGCTGATATCAATCTTGCGATTTCTGGCAATGAGAAACGCCAGGGCATCATCGCCGCCGACGGCACCCCCTTGCGAAATTACCAGTCCGCAACCGAGACCGATTCCCAGGCCACCGAAGAGTGCGGCTAACAGGGGAAAGTCATAAAGGCTGGGTAAGACGGGACCGATTCCCAGGAAAATGCTGTATGCCAGGGAGAAGGATGCGGTTGCGACCGCGGTCTTCTTTAAAAACCCCTTTCCAAAGATGGAAAAGGCCAAGGCAAAGCAAGAGAAATCCAGGATGGGGCTAACAATCGAGGGATGAAGCCCGAAAATTTTATAGAGAAAAATCGTAAATCCCAGGACCCCACCCTCGGTAATCTTGGAGGGTAGGTGGATGTTCACAATGGTAAAGGCCATAATGGAGCATCCCAGCACGATTTTCAGGACTCCCCGGGGAGTCAGTCCCAACCAATTAAGTATTCTTTTCATCATCGACCACCTCTCAGTCGTTCGTTGGAGGGGTCCTACCGGACACAAAAAAAGAGTGTATCTGTCGTAAGGTAGAACCCTCGTACTTCACATTCTTTTGATGGTGTTGATGCTATTTGTTTGAAGATTTTTTCTTGTAAAAACTCTGACGCTTTCTTCACCCGGGATTCTTTTCAGCCTTCCAGCGACCACATCAGGCAGCTGCTAAGCTCTCAAATCGAATCAAGGGGTCAGATAAAAACTACCGTATTTACCTTTCGGTAACCATCTTTTCAACAAGTTATATTATAAAGGACAAAAGAAGGAAAGACAAGGGGGAAAAGCCGAAAAACAGCGGTTTTTTGTCTTTTTCCGGGAAAGACGATGAGAAAGAAGAGGGAAAGGGATTTCCCATGGAAAAAATGGAGAAAAAGAGTATGATAGCGGAAGCGGGAAAAAATGAAGCCCCGGTCACGCCTGCCGAACTCGTAGAGAAGAAAGGAACCGAATGAAAGAGAACACAGTAAAACGCGAAAATTGGTCCAGCCGACTCGGATTTCTGGTCTCCTGCATTGGATCTGCGGTTGGCATGGATAACATCTGGCTCTTTCCCAGCAGGGTTGCCCATTATGGAGGGGCCTTTCTCCTTGCTTATCTGTTTTTCAACCTGACGATTGGAATCTGTGGACTCATCGGGGAGATGAGCTTTGGCCGAAAAGCGAGGGCGGGGTCCATAGGGGCTTTTGCCCGGGCTGCACAGGCTCGGGGAAAGAAGCGGTGGGGGAGCACGGTGGGTCTTCTTCCCACGGTGACTTCCTTTTTGCTGGCGGTTGGCTATGCGGTTGTCATCAGTTGGATTCTTCGATATGTCGCCCTTTCCTTTCAGCAGATTTTGACCGGGCATTCCGTCGATATGGGGGCCCGCCTCTTCTCAAAAATCGCGGCCCCCTTTGGAAACGATCTCTTTCTCTTGCTGAGTCTGGTCCTCACCGTTCTTGTGTTGGGGCTTGGCGTCGTGAAAGGCATTGAGCGGGTCAATAAAGTGCTGATTCCCCTGGTCTTTGTTCTCTTTCTCCTCTTGGCGATTTATGTCGCCTTTTTGCCGGGAGCCGAACAGGGCTATCGCCATCTGTTTCGAATCCGAGGAGAGGTTCTTCGGGATCCCATGATGTGGGTCTATGCCCTGGGCTAGGCCTTCTTCTCCCTTTCCTTAGCGGGGAGTGGGAGCATCATCTATGGATCTTACATGCAGGATACGGAGGACGTTGTTTCCTCTTCCCTGCGCATTGCCTTCTTTGACATGTTCGCTGCCTTCCTGGCGGCTCTCGTCATCGTGCCCGCCATGGGTGCGGCGGGGGTCAAGGATTTTACCGGGAGACCCGGTCTCCTGTTCATCTACCTGCCCAAGCTTTTTCAAACGATGCCGCTGGGAACGGTGATTTCCGGCTTCTTTTTTCTTGCGGTTCTCTTTGCGGGCTTTACCTCGCTCTTGAATCTCTTTGAGACACCGATTGCCTGCCTGCGGGAAGAGTTTCACCGGGGAAGATTTCGCTCCTCCCTGCTGGTTCTCCTTGGGGGAGGAGCCCTTTCCTTTTTCATCCAGGGAAGTGTGGGTCCGTGGATGGACCTTCTGTCGATTTATCTTTGTCCCCTGGGAGCGGCTCTCGCAGCCATTTTCTTCGCCTGGGTTTGGGGAAAGGAGGCCGTTGTGTCTCAGCTTGGGGAGGGGCGGTCTTCCCGGCTTGCGGGCTTCTATGGCTACTATAAATATGTCTTTGTGACAGGGAACCTCCTCATCTGGATTCTGGGAATCCTACTCGGGGGAATCGGATAAAAAAAGCAGAGAGGGAAGGCCTCTCTGCTCTTTTTATCGTATTCATGGATGAGAAAATGAAGAAGGGCTCATTGGGCGTTGACAATGAAGCGGTCCCCGCTTCGATGAATTCGCTGGATGCGACTTGGCGTGTTTGCCTGGTAGTAGTGGTAAAAGGCCTCGGTGATTTCGGCTTGGTCCCGGAAGTGCATGGGAATAAAGAGTTGGGGCCGAAGAAATTCCAAATAGTAGATGGGGCCGAGAAAGGCATTTTCTTTCAGCCGGGGATCCAAGACCCCAAAACCGATATCAATCGGTTCCCCCGAGATTTCCTTCAGAATTTTCAGATAGTCGGCTTCCTCTTTCTTTTGGACCGCTTTTTCCTCCTCGGGCCATTTCCAGCAGTTTAAGTCCCCGGCATGGAAGTATCGGACCCCGTTTAGCTCAAAGAGGAGGGATATGCCCTGATCGGTGGACCCATAGCTTCTTGCCCAGAGTTTGCCGAGTCGCACCTCTTCTCCGGGAGCGAGACGTTGCACACGGTCTCGTTGAAAGGCCTTCTTTTTTCGGTCCCATTCCGCCGGATCATCCCCCAAGTGAATGATGTTTTTTTCGATCTCCGGTGCCTCCACATCATCCGAGAGGAGATAATAGGCGTTTTCCGCCCCGGGAAGGGTAAAGATTTTCGGATTGTAGTGGTCTGCATGGGCATGGGTAACGATAAAGTAGATTTCCCGGTCCACGGGGAGAACCAAATCTCCCTGAAAGTAATCCACCACCACAAAACAATCCTCGTGGCTGATGGTAAACCCACTGTTGTATAGGTACTGAATTTTAATGGCACTCATCGCAACCTCCTTTTACTCCCGCATGCCTTTATTTTATCAGAAGGCAGAGTTTTCGCCAGAAGGAAAGGCTTTGTGGAAAGATGGGTATGAATCACAAAAGACTTTGGAGGAAGTAGCTTGGTAGCATTTCTGGTATTTCTTGTTGGATTTTCAATTGGCTTATTCATCGGAATTATTTTTCACGAGCTTGGCCATCTGTTTCTGGGACTTTTGGGCGGGATGGAAGTGGATTTCCTCTCGATCCTGGGGCTTCGTCTAAGCTTTCTTCCGGAAGGCGTCCATCTGCAGTGGATGGGATGGGGAGAAATCCGACGCGGCGTCTTTGGGCAGACGGCAATGCGACTGGGCCGAAGAAGTCAACCGCGTTCTCTGGTCTGGCATTATTTGGGGGGCATTTTATCCAACCTGCTTGTCATGGTCCTTGCGTTTTTCGTTCTTTTTACCGATACCACCAAGGGAAGCCTCTCGCGATTCTTTCTCTTAGGATTGATTGCGAACAATCTCTTCTTGGTCATCCAGAATTTGCGGGTGCATCCGGGGACGCATTTCTACTCGGACGGGGATTTGGTACGGCTCCTGCGAAAAGACACGGAGCGGGAAGCACTTTTTCTCTGTATGCAGGCAGAGGAGAAATTATCGCGGGGAACCCGGCCAAGGGACCTTGATTTTCCCGGGATACTTGGGGAAGATGCCCTGACACAGCTGTTGTCGGCGATGATCTGCTTTCTGCAGCAGACGGACCGGGGACGCCGGCAGGGGCTGGCGGCCATCGTCGATCGGTTGCGCCCCTACGAAAATCCACTCTATAACGTCAATTCGGAAGAACGACTGGCCTACTGCATGATCTATGATGGGTGGATTGAGCCGCAGGAAATGCGGATGCAACAAAATCGAGCGTACAACCATGGGCAGATCTTACAGAGCTCTTCTGCCATGGGACGATTAGCTGAACTTTTTTATGATTATTATCGCCGGGACCGTCGCGTGGTTCCCGTGATCGGCGTGGAAGAATGTGAGGCGAAGGCAGAGCGGGTCAAGGAACAACTCCTGCAAGAGGAGGGTTCCGGCCTGGCGGATTGGGCCTACGAGCTGTTGGAGCGGAGAAGGAGAGGAAGTTATGATGCAAGAGGAGAGAAGACCCTATCGGGAGGAGAAGGAACAGATTAAGTTGCTTACGGACTATTTTCGGTCCGGCTTTAAAAAACCGGAGGACCGTCTGCTCGGCGTGGAGGTCGAATACTTCTTGACTCGTGAGGATACGATGGAGCGCGTGTTTTATGAGGGAGATCCCGGTGTCAAACAGGTTCTGGAAGATCTCGTTGCGCAAGGCTATGAACCGGTTCGGCCGGAAGGAGCCCTGATCGGGGCCGTGGGAAAAGACTGCGCGATCTCCATTGAGCCGGGGGCTCAGTTTGAACTATCCGTCAGTCCGCAGCCGACCGTGGAGACCCTCTGCAAGACCCTTTGGAAGTGCCTCCAAGAGATCGACTCGATGGTGCGGAAACGGGGACTCTGCATGGTGGCGATTGGGATTGATCCTCTCAATGAGATGGACAAGGTGCCCATGATTCCGAAGGACCGCTACCGGATCATGAACGAAAAGATGTCGAAGAAAGCGGGTCACACGAAGGCCATGATGCGGCTCAGCTGTGCCCTGCAGATTTCCATGGATGTGGAGAGTGAGGAGGATTTCATAAGAAAATACCGCGTACTCACCGCTCTTTCTCCGATTCTCTACACCCTTTTTGATTCCGCCCCCTATTTTCAGGGCGAAAAGGTCAAGAACTTTAATTTGCGGCAGCAGGTTTGGCGGGACACGGATTCGGATCGATGCGGCTTGATTCCCGGCACCTTCGATGCGGATTTTGGCCTGGAAGCCTATGCGAAGTGGCTTCTCACCGTTCCCGTCCTCTTCCTTCCCGATGCGCAGGGACAGGACCATGAGACGGAGGAGACGCTTGGCCAGGCGCTGGCAAGAGCGGAAAGTGAGGAGGAGGCACGGCGGTGGATGGAGCATGGGATTTCCATTGTCTTCCCCGATATTCGCATGAAAAGGCTCCTGGAAATTCGGCAGATGGACGAAGTGCCGCCGGAGCTGACCTTCGGTGCCATTGCACTCTTGAAGGGGCTATTATATGATGCAGAGGTATTGAACCGGTTGAGTGCCTGTTTCCGGGAGATCAGTCTGGACATTGTGGAAAGAGGGAAGGACTCCGGCCGGGATCATGGAATTCAGGGGTACTATTTTTCGGATTATTTCGCCCATTGGGGCTTGCGACTCCTGGATCTTGCCAAAGAGGGGCTGGACCGGGAAGAAGCAAAATATCTGGAGCCTTTGGAAAGACTCTGGTCCCAATTGGATACTCCCCGCATCTGCTTAGAACGAGCGATCGAGGAACAGGGATGGGAGGAAGGTCTGAGAACGCGGATTGTCAATCGCTAAGGAGAGGGGTTTCGATCATTTATGTATTTTGGGGAGTTTACGCAAGAATATCTGTCTCGGGTGATGGAAAACCCGGATTTCTACTACAAGGAGTTTCAGGAATTGCTCGCAGCGAGCGAAGAGGAGAGAATGATTTATCATGGGGAGCTCGTCCCCATGACCTACCAGGGGATGTATTTCGGGAAGGAAGAGGTGAAACTCTTCAAGTCCATCATCAAGACCATGGTCTCCATCGGGAAAAAGATCACTGCGGAATTTTTAAAGAATCCCGATTATCGGCAGAAGTTTCGCTTTGATTCCATGACCGAGCAGCTGATCCTGCAGGATCCCGGGTATTCCATGCCCGTTCCCATCGGCCGTTACGATATCTTTTATAACGGGGGGGAGGACTTTAAATTCTGTGAGCTCAACACGGACGGCTCTTCCGCCATGAATGAGGATCGGGTGATCGGTAAACTTTTGAAGAAGACGACCATCTATCGGGAGATGAAGAAGGAATGGAAGATCTCCAGCTTCTCCCTGTTCAAGTCCCTGGTGAAGATATCGCTCAAGCGCTACCGCTCCATTCGGGGACGGAATCCCCGAAAGGTTGCCATCGTGGACTTTATGGACAAGGCCACCAAGGAGGAATTTCTTGTCTTTCAGAAGGCCTATGAGAAGGAAGGGGTTTCCTGTCTCATCGCGGACCCCAGGGATTTCTTGTATGAGGACCACAAGCTGATCTACTGCCATCCGGAAAGCGGGAAAAAGGAGACGGTGGATATGGTCTATCGCCGGGCGGTGACGTCCGATTTTGTGGACCGGCTGGAGGAATGTCGGCCCTTTTATGAAGCCTATTCTGCCAAGGATTTTGTCATGTTTGGGTCCTTCCGATCCCAGATTATGCATTCGAAGATGATTTTTAAGATGCTCTTTGACCCTCGGACCCGGGAAATCCTATCCGATTCCGAGAATCGCTTTGTTGCCAAGCACATTCCCATGACCCGAGAGATACTCACCCCCGAGGATAAAGAGGAGCTCTTGGCAAAGAAAGACCACTACATCATCAAGCCCTATAATGCCTACGCCTCCCGGGGCATCTTGCTGGGACAGGAGTGGGACGATGCGAAGTGGAAGGAGAAGATCGAGGCCCTTCCCTACAATCAATACATCTACCAGGAGTTTGTGAGGATGGACAAGACCCCCTTCTTGGAGGATAATGGCAAAACTTTCACCATCAATAAACTGGGTCATGTGCTCGGCCTCTTTCTCTACGATGAAAAGTTTGCCGGCTGCTACATTCGAGCGGGCCATTCCGGCATCATCTCCTCCGCCAGGGACTACTACACGATTCCCGCTTTTGTGGTGGAGAAGAGAGATTCCTAAGATTTTGCAGAAGAAAAGCCCCTTCCCTTCGTGATTCCGAGGGGGAGGGGCTTTTTTGACAAGGGCTAGATTTGCCGGACGAGAATCCGGTTTCGCTCCAAGAGCTCTAGGGCATAATCATCCAGGCGGTAGGCCTCATGGTAGTAGATTTGAGAGATTCCCGCTTGAATCAAGGCCTTCGTGCAATTTAGGCAGGGGAAATGGGTGACATAGGCGATGCAGCCGTTGACGGCGATTCCCATTTTTGCACAGTAGAGCAGGGCATTCATCTCGGCGTGAATGGTCGCAATACAGTGACCATCCCGCATGGTGTGGCCCACTTCATCACAGTGGGGATTGCCCTGGATAGATCCGTTATAGCCCGTAGATACGATGCGGTGCTCCTGGTTGACCAACACACAGCCCACATAGGCACGGTCACAGGTGCCGCGATCGGCAACCATATGGGCTAGGTCCATAAAATATTCATTCCAATTTTTTCTCATCCTGTCCTCCCTCCATTCACCTGGTTTCATTATAGGACAAATCCAGCCAAATGGCTGCTTTATGGTATACTCAGAACGATATTGTGAGAGGAGAGGAGGACGCTGTGAAAGAGCGATTACATCTATATGGTCCCATTCCTTCCCGTCGCTTGGGAAGGTCTTTGGGGTTGAGTCCGATTCCGGGGAAGACCTGTAACTATGCGTGCAATTACTGCATGCTGGGAGCGACCAACCACATGGAGGTCAAACGGCAGGAGTGGTTTCCCCTGGAAGAGCTGCTCCGGGAGGTGGACGACTTTTTACAAGAGGAAATTGCCTACGATACCGTAACCATTTGCGGGGAAGGAGAGCCCACCCTTTACTCCCGTCTGGGAGACCTGATTCGGGCCTTGAAAGAGCGGCAGGACAAACCGATTGCCGTGATAACCAATGGTGGCAATCTGGACCGGGAAGAGGTTCGCCGGGATCTTTCTCAAGCGGATATCGTGCTTCCCTCACTCGAGGCGAGTGATGAGGCCTGCTGGCGGAAGATTCATCGTCCCTCCCCCCACATCTCCTACGAGAACATTATTGAGGGGCTGAAGCGGTTTTCCGGGGAGTTTTCCGGCCAGCTCTGGCTGGAGATCATGATGATCCAGGGCATGAATGACCAAGAGGACCAGCTTGTGGGGCTGAAACGGCTGGTCGATGAGATCAAGCCGGATCGACTCTATATCAACACGCCCGTTCGTCCTCCGGCGGATCCCACCGTCCAGCCTCCCGACCATGACCGGGTTAAGAAAGCGGCCAAGTATTTGGGGGGCATTGCCCTGGATTACCTCACGGACCGGGAGTTTCACAGTGCGGAGGAGGATCCCATGAAGGCGGTATTGACCATCTGCAAGAGGCATCCCATGAACCAGTATGAGCTGGCCCATTTCCTTCAGGAGCGAGGCGTTGAGGACGTGGAGAAATTCCGCCAAGGTCTGAAGGCTACCGAAGGGGTGGAAACGGTCAACTATCGGGGAATTGAGAGCTATCGGAATATCGGGAGGTAAGCCATGCCCAGACTACGCAGATGTTGTGCGATTCATGACCTGTCGGGCTTTGGCCGGATTTCCCTGATGGTGGTCATTCCCGTGCTTTCCTCCATGGGAATCCAGGTGGTGCCCGCTCCCACGGCGGTGCTCTCCACCCATACCGGGGGGGCCTTTCCGGGCTACTCCTTCTGTGACCTGACGGAGACCATGAAAGACACCTTTGCCCATTGGAAGCAGCTCCATCTGGGGTTTGAAAGCATCTATTCCGGCTTCTTAGGCTCTCCCAAGCAATGTGCCTTGGTGGAGAAAATGATCGAAGATTTCCGGAAGGAGGACACCCTGGTTTTGGTGGATCCTGTGATGGGAGATCGAGGAGACTTCTATGAGTCGGTTTCCCCACAGATGGCGCAGGAGATGCGAAAACTGGTGGGGCGGGCCGATGTGGTGACGCCGAACCTCACGGAGCTCTTTTTGCTGCTGGGAAAGCCGTATCATCCCCGGGTGGGGGAGGAAGAGTTTGGAGAGATGTTGGAGGAGTTGGCCTCTTTCGGGCCTCAGCGAATTGTGGTCACTTCCTGTCCGGGCAGGACGGAGAAAGAGATTGCCTGCCGGCTCTATGATCATGGGAAGATCTCCACATTTTCCACGTCCTATTTTGATGCCCAGTACCAGGGAACGGGGGATCTCTATGCAACCATCCTGCTGGGCCTGCTGATGCGGGGGACACCCTTTGCCCAGGCGGCGGAGATTTCCGCTCGGGAGATCCTTCATTTTATGCAGGACAGCATGGAAACGGGAGAGCCCATCTCCGATGGGGTTCTCCTGGAGGCCTATCTGCCGGAATTGGCCCGGCTTGTGGATCGAGAGGGAATGCTGATTCCGTGAAGGAAGGAAACATAGGGGAAAGGGACCGGAAAAAACGAATAAAAAGAAAAAGGAGCCCGCAGGGCTCCCTTTTTGTTGCCGTCTTATTTTCTGACATATTTTCGGAAGGTGTAGGTCCAATCCTTATACGGCTTGGGATCCGACTCCTCGACCATGACCCAGCGGTCTTCACTGTCCAAGTTGGGAATCCACGCATCGACCTGGTCAAAACGGTGCTGGACCATGGTGATATAGGCTTCCTTTAAAGAGTTAATGAGTTCCGCCACAAGAACCCCTCCGCCAATCACGTAGACTTCCTTCTCGCCCTGAGGATTCAACCGTTGGAGTAAGGGTTCCAACTCCTCCAGGCTGTGAATGACATAGAGGTTTTCTTGGCTTTCTAAGTTTCCGTGAGTAACGACAATACTGGTACGATTCGGCAGGGGCCGGTTGGGCAGGGATTCGTAGGTATTGCGTCCCATGACGATGATCTGTCCCGTCGTGAAACGCTTAAATCGCTTCAGGTCTTCAGAGATATGAAAGAGCAGTTGCCCTTGATATCCGATGGCAAAGTTTTGGTCTGTTGCGAGAAATAGTTTCATAGCACCTTCCTTTCCATGAAGTATATTATAATACAAAGAGAAGCGCCTTAGAGGGAGGAAAGCCATGCAGACAGAGGATTCGGTATATAATAGAATAATTTATAGTATATATGAATCAATTTTAAAGTCGGAGATTTCTCCTGGCCAAGCTTGGGATTCAACAGGCATTCGTATTCATTACCAGGCAAATCGGAGCACGATATCTCGAGTGGAACAACGATTGGAAGCGAAAGGCGTCCTGATAAAGCGGAAAGATGGTTTCGTTTTCACGGAATCAAGAGAAGTTAAGGAGGAAATTCAAGAAATCCTTCTTGGAAAAATTTCTCAAGAATTTTTTCAAAAAATTTCTCAATGGCATATTTCCCCCCAGGATGCCATTCGGTTTTTAATGCAACAAGGAGGCATCATTCATGAAACGGCCCAAGGATAAATACCCCCTCAAAGAACGTTCGCTCTCGTTGCGCAGCTCCGCCGCGATTCAGAGCTCGAAGGAACGCTTTCTGCAAAATCGGCGGGAAGAGCGGAGGAGGCGGCAGGAAGAGGAACCCTTCGCCGAAGAAGAGGCGGTCTTGCTGGAGGTCCAAGAGGTGGAAAAGGAGATCGGGAAAAAGACAGTCCTGCAGGACCTGAATTTTTCCCTGGTCCATGGCCATCTCTTGGCCCTGCTGGGTCCCAATGGAGCGGGAAAGAGCACGCTTCTGAAGCTTCTTTCCGGACTGAAGCCGAAGAGCCGGGGCCGGCTTCTTTGGGAGGGATCTCCCTGGAAGCGGTGCTTGCCGGGGCAGGTCAGCTACCTTCCCGATGCCGATTTCCTGGAGCGAGGGGGGACGCGGAAAGAGGCATGCCGATATTTTCAGCTCTTTTATCCCGATTTTTCCCCCGATTTGTTTCATCGTTTGGCGGACCGGCTGGAAATTCCGGAGAATGTTTCCCAAAAGCATCTTTCGCAAGGCATGCAAGACCGGCTTCATTTTGCGCTTGCGATGAGTCGAACCACGCAGCTCTACCTCCTGGATGAACCCCTCAGCGGGGTGGATCCCCTGATGCGGGAACTCTTGGTCGACGTGATGCTTCAGCGCATGGAGCAGGGAGCTTCGATCATCTTAGCGACCCAGCAGGTCCAAGAATTCGAGGTTCTCTTCGATGAGGTCTTGTTTTTGAAGGAAGGGACTCCTTTGCGGTATGGCCCTGCCGAAGGGCTTCGGGAAGAAGAGGGCCTTTCCATCAACCGGCTTTACAAAAAGCTCTACCAGCGGGGAGAGGCTTTTTTCCTGGAGGAGAGGAGTGCAAACCGGCCGGAGAAAGGAGGGCAGCGCTCATGATTCGGACAAGAATTTTTTGGCGATTTCGACAGGAACAGGGAATGACTCTTTTACTGGGTCTGCTCTTTTTGCCTCTCTTTTCCTATGCCCTCAATCCCGGGGAGGGACTCACCGTGGGCCTGCCTGCTTTCTGGGAAAAACAGGGAAGACTCTTGGCCATCCTTTTTGCGGGAGCGGGCATGGTGTTAGCGGCCGCTCGCCAGCTGCGACAACGGCAAAGAGAATTTCGCTCATCCGCCTTTCAGGGGATTCCCTGCCCCGCATGGAAGATGATCCTGGCTCAGGTCCTGCTTCGAGGAATCCTCTTTCTGGAGCTTATCCTTCTGCTGGTTCTTTTCACAGAGATCGGCTCCCTTTTTTGGAACGCCTTCCCCTCTTTCCTGAAAGCCTGGTCCAATGGAGGCTGGGAAGGACTGGTCGATCGGGCTCGGCAGCTCTTCCCCGACGGGGGAAAAGTCCTCCTGGTCTTTTTGCTTTTCCAGGAACTGGCCCTGCTTTTGGATGCCGCCTTTCTCTTTTCTGCCCGCTTTGGAAGAGGAAAGAGGATGAGAACGCTTCTCCTTGCCGGCGGATTTTTTGGGGGAGGTCTTCTCCTTCAGGAAAGTATCCGTCTTTTCGGCAGCTGGGGAATGGCAAAATGGCTTCGAGGGCCCCAGGGAACGCCAGGAGAATGGGCACAATGGATTTATCGGATCGGGGAACCAGGACCTTCCGGGGAGGTCGAACGGTGGCTGCTGGGGATGCATCTTGGAATTTTTCTCTTGTCGCTCCTCCTTCTTCTCTTCTTCGGAAACCGCTGGATTGCCGCGAGCGATCGGGGAGAACGTCGCGGAGATCGTGATTAGGAAAGGAAACGAATGAAGCTTTTTATTGTACGACACGGGCTGAGTCGGTCCAACCGACTCGCCACCTATAGTGAACCGGGGACGCCCTTGGCAGAGGAAGCGAAGGCCCTTTTGCAACCGGTGAAAGCCTATCTGAAGACCAAACAGTTTGACCGCGTCTACGCTTCCGATTATAAGCGAGCGATGGATACGGCAAGGATTTTAGGCTTTCCGGATCCGGTGAAGGAGGCACGGCTGCGGGAGCGAAACTTTGGCGTCTTTATTGGCAAAAATCACGAGGAGTGTTCCCGGGAATTGGGGGACGCCTATCGGGCTTTCCTGGAAGATCCCCTCTCCTACCGGATTCCGGAGGGGGAGAGTTTTGATGATGTTTGTGACCGAGTCTGGTCCTTTTTGGATGAGATCTCGGAGCAAGAGAGAAAGGCCGAAACCCAAGTTGTTGGATTTCGGCCCCAGGCGGCGAGTTCCGAACAGGTCCTCATCGTTTGCCATTTTAATGTGATGTGTGCTTGCCTCTGCTGGATCTTTGAAAACCGCCATCTGGGACCGCACTTGGTCACCGAGAATGGCGGTATTCTGCAGATTGAGGTTGCGGGGCCCTTGAAGACCCTTCATATTGAGTGCTTTAAAAACTAAGGAAGCGGTTCCGTGTGTTCAAAAAGTTCCTTATTCTTCTCGATTGCCTGAGGATTCCCGAAGACCACCAGGGAAGGATGCTGCAAGGCATCCGCTAACTGGCTGGGAAAGTCGGAAAAGTCCTCGGGCTTTGTGCGTTTCATCTCCTGGAGGAGCTCGTTATAGTAGGATAGGGGGCGCCCCTGGAGGTAGAGGCCGAGGTCTGCCATTCCCTTTTGCTCCTCGGTCATGGGCGGGTCGAAGGCCCCCACACTACCGATAATATAGCGAGTCAGGTCGGCTTCCGAAATGGTTAAGTTTCTGACCTTCTCCGGGAGTTCCCGAAAGGTTTGAAAGGTCCTTTGAATATGGGGATCCCGATAGCTGTATCCCGTGAATTTTCCCTTATAGGAAACCTGGGCTCCACATCCATAGGCCCCCCCCTTTGCGCGAATTTCCGAGTAGATGGGTTCATTGTTCAGCCAGTTCAGGAGCACCGCCAAGGAACCTCGATAAGTGAAATCCTTGGGAAGCCGTGCCGCCAGCGCGCAGTAGTTCACCTCAGAGCTCATGGAATAGGCTTCCGAACGGGGAGCGGCCACATCCTCCGCGGGAGCCGGGGAAACGGGGGCGGTGGGGAAGGCCCATAGCAACTGCAAGGATTTTTCCTTCAACCGGGTCATCGAAGAACCCTGGGTGGTGAGATTGACCAGTCGGCGGTCGGAGAGAAAGAGCCTATGGGCCATCTCCTCCAAACGCTTGGGCAGGTCACCGGGGGCCTGCGCAATCAGCTGGGAGAGGCTTCGATAGAAATCCAATCCATGAACCGCTTGGTTGTAATGTGCCATGGGAGAGATCTGCCCCAGGGCCCGGTCCCGGGCCATGCGATGACCCTGGTCGATGAAGGACCGTTGATAAGTGGACTTCATGATTTTGAGCTGTTCCATAATCCTGGGGAAATTGTCCCAACGGGTGTGGAGAAGCTGCTCCTTGACCAGGTCCAGGCCGGCATCCAGGGAGGCATCCCCCAAGAACTTGACCGAAACGACCAATTTCCGAAGGAAGTCCTCTCCCTCCGGCCGGCCAAATAGGCTGGGGGTCACGGTAATTCCGCCCGTGAGCGTTCCCTCGGCATTCTCGTAGTCCTGGTAGGAGAAGTGTTCGGTATCCAACCTGCCGAACAGCTCGCAGACCATGGCCATCAAAGGGGCTTCCTCCCGCGAGATGTGGGAGATATCGAAGACAAAATTCAGATAGTGAATGCCTGCGGTGGGCAGGTCATGGAGGAGGAAACGAACGGAGCTTTCCTCTTCCACCTTTCGAGGCAGGGTGGGAAGGGCGTCGGGCAGGTCCTTGCGGCTCAGCCGGGGAAGGCTCGCCAGCGCTTCCGGAGAGTCCGGCCGATTTTGGCGATCCAGCAACGCTTGATTTTCATCAATGAGTTGCCGGAGCTGCTCCTCGGACAGGTTCTCCTTGTAGTGGGCCAGGCGGTCAGCCTCCTGTCGGTCCAGGTCCGCATTTCGGCCTGCCTGAGCGGGCAATTCCAGAAACACCTGGCGGGGGGCTGCCAACAGCCGTTGGGCGAGGAAGGCCTCCATGGCCCCCTCTTTTAAGGCTTGACGGGTCTCTTTCAAAACGGGGAGCAGGTCCATGCTTTCCAGGGGATTTTCTCCATAGAGCCAATCCTCGTAGGCCCGAAGGGCAAAGATGATTCCCTTGTTGGCAAATCCCTCCTTTTCGCGGATCCGAAAGGCAAAGTGGTTCATGGAAGCCTCCATGGTTTCTCGGGAGAGTCCGTCCCGGACCATCTTCTCCAATTCTTCTTGGACAATCTGCCGGAAAAGATTCGCCTTTCCCGAGGGGGTGTTCTTCGCCACAATCGTGAAGGAAGGTTCCTTCACGGTGTTTAATGAGGCATATACATCCTCTGCGCCCAGCTCCTCCAGGAGCCGGCGACGTAGGGGGGAACTCTCCGCATCGACCAGGAGGTCGGGGAGGAGGGACATGAGCATCTTGTCCCGGGGATTCTTGGGCACGCCAAGCAGGTAGCTCTGGGTGAGGAAGGTGCGGCCCTCTTCGTTTTCGCCCTCCGCCAAAGAGTAGGGATGGCGGGCCTGTTCGGCTTCTCGGGGAATTTTCGTGAGATCCGGCTCGGAAGCGATGTCTTTTTTTGTAAATTGGGAGAGAACCTTATGGAGCAGGGAGAAGGTCTTTTCCTCGTCAATCGCTCCGTAGAGAAAGAGATAGCTGTTGGAGGGATGGTAGTAGGTTTTGTGGTACCGGCAAAAGTCCTCATAGCGAAGCGTGGGAATTTTTCGCGGGTCTCCTCCCGAATTCTCCGCATAGATGCTGTTCCGGTAGAGATATCGGTTAACCAGGTCATCCACCTGGTCCTCATCGGAGGAGGTTGCCCCCTTCATCTCGTTATACACAACACCCGCATAGCGAAGCGGTTCCTGAGAATCATGGATTTCATAGCGCCATCCCTCCTGGCGGAAGATGAGGGGATCCTCCACGGCACGGGGAAAGAAGACGGCATCCAAATAGAGGTCCATGAGATTCAAAAAATCCTTCCCGTTCCGACTCGCCAAGGGATACACCGTTTTGTCCGGATAAGTCATGGCATTCAAAAAGGTCTGTAGGCTCCCTTTAATGCAGTCCATAAAGGGTTCCTTGGTGCGGTATTTCCTTGAGCCATTCAACACGGAGTGCTCGAGAATGTGGCAGTTGCCGGTGGATCCCAAAGGCGGCGTGGGAAAAGCGATGGAAAAGCAGCGATTCTCATCGTCGTTCTTCATATAAAGAAGATGGGCCCCCGTCTGTTCATGCTCCAGGAGGAGCAGCTCGCCGGGTTCTCCCTCGAGGAAACCCCGGTCAAATTGGCGAAAGCCGAGAAAATGTTCTTGATTCATGGGTGATCCTTTCTTCGTTTGGTTATAGAATGATGAATGTATCATACCCTTTTTCCCTTTTTTCTGTCTAAGGGAGAAGCGAGGGGGAGGGAAGGGTGGCGCAATGTCCTCGGAAAATGGGACAGAAAGGCCCGGAATTTGCGGGAATCTTTCTTGCAATTGAGAAGATCTCAGGTATAATAGTAAAGACTCTTTCGGAATGACTTCGGACTTTGCCCGTTTCTTTCCTGAAGAGCAAAATCTCTGCTCCGTCAGCAGCGGGGCGAAATCCAGAGGGAGGTGAATATAGTGAATAAGTACGAGATGGTTCTCATTTTGAAACCTGAGCTGGAAGAAGCGGATCGTCAGGCAGTTTTAGACCGCTTGAAGGAAGCCATTACTCAGGATGGAAATGTGGGTGAAATTGATGACTGGGGCTCCAGAAAACTGGCGTACGAAATCAACTATATCAAGGAAGGTTACTACTACGTATTAAACTACGAAGCAGCACCGACCGTGGTATCCGAAGTTGAACGTCGTGCCAGAATTATGGACCAGGTTCTGCGCTACCTCACTGTGCGTAAGGAAGCGTAGTTGCGACCAAGAGGAGGTACCCGATGAATACTGTCACCCTAATGGGACGCTTAACCCGTGATCCCGAACTTAGTTATAACAACGCTACAGGCAATGCGATGACTCGATTTAACCTGGCGGTTGACCGCAAGCTCTCCCGCGAGAAACGGCAGGAGATGGAATCCAAAAACCAGGCTACCGCAGACTTTATCAATATCGTCTGCTGGGGAAAGTTAGCGGAAGCGGTGAATTCCTATACAGCCAAGGGCAAGCGCGTTTTGGTAGAAGGTCGGATTCAGACCGGAAGATATCAGGCACAAGACGGAAGTACTCGCTATACGACAGATGTGGTCGCCAATGCGGTAGAATTTATCGATTGGAAAGACCGGGCTGGCGGAAACAGCGGAAATTCTTACGAATCCCATCCCGACCAATTCCCGCAGAATCCGGAAGCGGATCGCAATGATTCCTCTTCGGATGGGTTCTTTGGCCAGGATTTTAAGCCTGTTGATGACGATCGCATTCCTTTCTAATCCATCCATTGAGGATAAAGGAGGTCAAAATGAACAACAGACGCTATCGTCCGAGAAAAAAAGTTTGCCAGTTCTGCAAGGAAAAGGGTAAGACCTTAGATTATAAAGACGTAGAACAGGTAAAACAGTTTATCAGCGAGCAGGGAAAGATTCTTCCCCGCCGTGTTACAGGAACCTGTGCGAAGCACCAGAGAGACGTCACGATCGCAGTAAAACGGGCTCGTCACATCGCTCTGATTCCTTATGAAGCAAAGTAGTTTTTCAGAGATTGCAGAAATGAGAAAGAGAAGACGAATTTCGTCTTCTCTTTTTTTCTCTTTTTTGCTCCCGTGGCGGGGTATGGTATGATTAGGGAAAGGAGTAACTATGAGTGAATCAATAAACAAAATATCCGGCCCCTTGAATGCCCTGACGGCAGCGGCGGTTACTCTGCTGCTGATTGCCGGCATCCTGGGGGGTCTTTCTCTCTTTTCCTGGCTCCTTCTCTTTCCTCTTCTCAGCCTCTATGTGGGGGAGCGAAGAGGATGGGCCCTGTGTGCCGGGGGAATCCTGGGAGCGGTTGGCTTTTTCCTCTTTCCGGAGGGTCGCTTTTTTCTGCTGACCCTGCTCGCTCTCCTGCTGGTCGTTGTTCCGGTGATGGGAGAGAGCATACGAAGAAAGGCAACCCCCTTTTCGCAGATTTTGTTGGGGGCCCTGGCTTTCTGGCTTGCCATCGTGATCGGCATGTTTCTTTGGAACATCTTTTTCATGGAAGGGAAGCTCTTTCAACAGCTGGAAGAGGGGATTTCCACCCTGCTCCGTCAGTCGGCGGACCAGTTGCAACAGGAGTTTCCAAGCGTGGAAATCGGAGGACCGGAAGGGGATCTGAGAATCGCGGAGATGTCAAAGGCCGCCGCAGAATCCTTCTGGGGACTTCTTTTTCTGCTTGCCCTGGCCTTTAGCTGGTTTAATGTGGGTTGCAGTCGTTCCTTCCTTTATCGAAGCAAGGGACGGCCCGGTCCCTTACCCTTCTGCCGGTTCCTGGTTCCCAGGGAATTCGCGATGGCGCTTACGCTGCTTCTGGCCGTCCTTTGGGGGTTCCCCTTGTTAGGAATCGCCATTCCGGACTTTGTCTGTCGCAGCGGCGAGCTGGCGATTGTAGGACTTTTTGTCATGAATGGGTTGGCTTTTTTAGACAGCCGCTTTGTGGAACGCATCCCCCTTTGGCTTCGGATTTTGGTGGCGATGATTCTTGTGCCGCTGCCCTTGGTTCCCGATATTATCGGGATTCTAGGCTGGAGTGATGCCCTTATGCGATTCCGCTTTGGTCGGAGTAAAGGAGACAGGTATGGAACCAAATAAGAAAATCGATCCCGGTGCTGAGGAGAAAGGCGCTTCTCGGGAGAGTCAGGGAAGAAGAAACCGGGAGGTGGATTGGCCAGACGTCCTGGTGGGACCCGCGATCTGCCTGCTTTTGAGCATCCTCGTCATGGTCAACAATCTCATCTTCGGCGTGCTTGGCCTCATTGCAACGGCCTTTCTTCTTTATCATTCCTACCGACAGGACCAGGAGAACCGTGAAAATTTGGTTCATGCGATCGAAGAACTGGATGTTTCCTTTGATTCTGTGACCAAGAATGCGGTCTTTGGGATGCCCTTCCCGATGGCGGTTCTGAATGAGGACGGGAACTTTCTCTGGTATAACTCTTCCTTTAAAGAGACCCTGCAGTTGGAGGAGAGTGCTCTGGGGAAGAGCTACCAGGAGATCTTTCCCAAGGTGGCCCTGAAAGAACTGTTGACCAAGGGTATGAAACCCTTCCGCCACCTGGTGGAGGATCGAATCTATCTCTTCTATCACAACGCCACCGATGCCAAACAGGGCAAACAGCGCATTCTTCTCTATGGCGTGGACAATACTGAAGATGAACAGGTTCGCCAACGGGCGCTGGATGAACAGATGGTGGTTCTCAGCGTGATCTTTGATAACTATGATGAGGTTCGGGCCAAGATCAAGGAATCGGATCGACCGATTGTGATGGCTCAGGTGGACCGGCTGATTTCCGCCTATGCCCAGCGCTACGAAGGACTTCTCGTGAAGTATGAGTCCGACCGTTACCTGATGGTGCTCAGCCAGATTGCCCTCAACCAGGCGAAGAAGGACAAGTTCAGTCTCTTGGAAAGCGTGCGAGAAATTGTGGATGATGCGCCCATCACGCCGACGGTATCCATTGGAATCGGCTACGGGGACCATGAACCCTACCAGTTGATGGAGGAGTCTCGGCAGGCGATTGATATCGCCCTGTCTCGAGGCGGCGACCAGGTGGTCTTGAAGAATCGGGAGACGCTGGATTATTACGGTGGGAAAACCCAGGCGACGGAGCGCTACACGAAGGTGAAGGCCCGGGTCATGGCCAACACGATTCGCTCTTTCATCGAAGAAGCGTCCAATGTTTTGATCTTGCCCCACCAGAATCCGGATATGGATGCCTATGGATCCGCCCTGGGAATGTTGACCCTGGTGGAAAACCTGGATCGAAAAGGCTATATCGTATTGGATGAGGTCAACCCGGCCATCGAAAATCTGTACAACAAGTCCATCAAGGACCTGCCGGATCTCAAAGAAAAGATACTGTTCGGGGAGGAAGGCGCCAAGAAAAGAGAGGCGGCGTCCCTCATCGTCGTTGTCGACAACCATCGCCATGATTCGGTGTCCCTGCCGGACCTTTTGGACCATGGGAATCGCATTATCATCGTCGACCATCATCGACGGGGAGCGGGTTACATCTCGAACGCCGAGGTGTCCTATATTGAACCCTACGCCTCTTCCGCCTCGGAGCTGGTCACCGAACTTTTCAGCTATACCATGGATGATGTCAATTTACCCCAGGTGGTTGCCGAGGGACTTTTGGCGGGAATCACCGTGGATACCAAGAATTTCTTTTACCAGACGGGAACTCGGACCTTTGAAGCCGCTGCCTTTTTGAAGCGGCAGGGGGCGGACTCGATCGTCATCAAGCAGCTGTTTAAAGATGATTATGATCTGATGCGCTATCGATCGGAGATCATCACTTCCGCGGAGCCGTTTGACCACCATACCATGATCGGAACCTTTCCCCAGGAGATGGAGGGAGGAAGCCTGATTGCCTCCCAGGCGGCAGATGATTTGTTGAATATTCGTGGGGTGGATGCTTCTTTTGTGCTGACCCCGGCCCATGGAAAGATTCATATTTCCGGGCGAAGCTTGGGAGATGTGTCCGTACAGTTGATTATGGAAAAGTTGGGAGGCGGAGGCCATCTGACGGCGGCTGCCACCCAGATGCCCCTATCCATGGAAGAAGCGAAAGAGAAATTAAAAGAAGCCATTCGAGAGTATATGAAGGAGGAGGAAGACGATGAAAGTAATCCTGCTTAACGATGTCAAGGGCATGGGAAAAGAAGGCGACTTGGTGAACGCCAAGCCGGGCTATTTCAATAACTTTTTGGCCAAGAACCAGCTGGCGGTGGAAGCTACCCCGCAGGTGGTGAAACGGTGGAAACAGGAACAGAAGGAGAAGGCCCAACAGGAAAAGGAAAATCGGGCCCAGGCAGAAGCCCTGAAGGCCAAGCTGGAAGCCTCGGAAATCACGCTGAAGGCGAAGAGCGGTTCGGAAGGAAAGCTGTTCGGCTCGGTGACGGCCGCCGATATTTCGCAAGCCCTGGAGGAGCAACTCGGCCTTTCCATCGATAAGAAAAAGTTAGAGCTTGCGGAGTCCATTCGCACCACGGGGACAACGGAGGTTGCCGTTCGCGTTTATCCGGAGATGCTTGCAAAATTGAAGGTCCGCGTGGAAGAGGAGTAGTTATGACGGAGGCAATGCCGGTACAGCCAGCGAATATCGAGGCGGAGCGCGCGCTTTTAGGCTGTATTTTTCTGGATAATACAAGCATTAATATTGTCTCCCAGACCTTGCGGAGTGAGGACTTTTATCTGCCCAAGCATCGGCAGATTTTTCAGGCGATGAGTCAGCTCTCCGGTGAGCATGAGCCAATTGAGATTCAGACCCTTAGTGACTGCTTAAATCGGGAAGGGATCCTGGACCGGGTGGGAGGCTTTGAATACCTGGTCGGAATCATGGATGACCTTTTTTATGTGAGCAGTTTGGATTCCTATATTCGGCAGGTTAAGCAGTATTCTTTGCTTCGCTCTTTGATCAGCTTTGGGGAGGATGTCAAGAAGCGTGCCTTTACCCTGTCGGAGAAGCCGGCTTCGATTTTGGAAGCCGCCGAGCAGCAGCTTCTTGCGATCAACCAGAACCAGTTCAATGAGGGACTGGTTCGGATTAAGGAGCTTCTGGACGATACGGTGCAACGCATCGTGGACCTATCCAAAAGTCAGGGGAAGATCACGGGAATTTCCACGGGCTTTCGAGAACTGGACCTCCAGCTCTCCGGCCTGCAGAAATCCGACCTGATTTTGCTGGCGGCCCGTCCCTCCATGGGAAAGACCGCCCTGGGCGTGAACATGGGCTATAATGCTGCCCGCTTCCGGGATGCGGAAGGGAACCACCCCTATCGGGTGGCGATTTTCTCCTTGGAGATGAGCAAGTACCAGCTCAATCAACGACTGCTCTCGATTGCCTCCGAAATCGATCTTCAGAAGATCATCTCCGGGGATATCCAGCCGGAGGAGTGGAACCAGCTCATGGAGGGCTACAGCAAGTTACAGGATCTTCCCATTTATATCGATGACACCTCGTCGATCTCCATCCAGGAGCTTCGGTCCAAGTGCCGCCGCATGAAGATGGAGGAGGGACTGGACCTGATTGTGATCGACTACCTGCAGTTGATGACGGTGGAAGACATGCGGAGAAACGAGAACCGGCAGCAAGAAATTTCCACCATCTCCCGGGGTCTGAAAGCCCTGGCCAAAGAGATGGATTGCCCGGTGTTGGCCCTGTCCCAGCTCTCCCGAAAGACGGAATCTCGGGAGGGACAGCGTCCGATGATGAGCGACATGAGGGAGTCCGGAGCGATTGAGCAGGATGCGGATGTGGTTATGCTTCTCTATCGTGAGGACTATTATGACCAGGATACGGAGAACCAGAACATCACCGACGTGATTGTTGCCAAGCATCGAAATGGTCCGACGGGAACGGTGCAATTGTATTTCCGCAAGGAGCTGACGAAATTCGGAGACTTGAGCTATGAGGATGATCCGACTGCCTGAGGAGGCCCTGCAGGGTCCCCGCCTTCGCTTGCGACCGTTGGAGCAAGAAGACTGTGATCGCATGCGCCTTTGGAAGGAGAATGTGTCGCCGCTGCTTCTGGGCTACAATTATGGGACCCTGACGCAAAAAGAGAGGGAGTTCTGGTATCGGAGCAAGCGGGAGGCGGGCAGTCGCTACCTTGCCATGGATATCGAGGACCATCCCTTTATCGGCTTTCTGGGAATCAAACACCTCCAACTTCTTCGTCGCCGGGCGGAGTTTGGCATTGTTTTGGATCCCGCCTTTCAATCCCGGGGATACGGGCGAGAGGGCATGGAGCTGTTCTTGGACCACTGCTTTCGGGTCTGGGAGCTCCGTGAGATTTATCTCCGCTGCAACCGGTTTAACCACCAGGCACAGGCCCTCTATCAGAAGTTGGGGTTCCAACGGCAGGGGGAGGAGGAAGAACCCTTCGAGAATCAGGATTTAGCAAAGGATCCTGCCCTTTATGCGGGGGAGGAGGATGCGTTTTTTCTGCATCACGGAATTGTATATGCCAAACTTTGGAAGATGACATTGCATCAAGAGGATTTTGCGTCCTCTTTGAGAAGGGAGCATTCCCATGGACATGGAGCTGGAATTTAACCAGCAGGAAACGGATTTTCGATCGACTCCTCTGGAAAATATGTTTTTAGATACGTTTCTTGCGCAGGCCAGCGGCAACCAGTTGAAGGTCTATCTCTATGGCTGGCGCTGTTGCTACAGTGGAGAGGACCGCGTGTCGCTGGAGGATCTTTCTTCCGCCTGCGGTCTGTCGAAGGAAGAGGTGCTGGAAGCCCTGGACTTTTGGAAGGATACCGGGCTTGTGATTGAGGTCCCCGGACAGGCGGGACCTTGTTTGCATTTCCAAAGCATGGTCCTCCTCTGGACGGGTTACTATGATCGCAAACATCCCGGGGAACAGGAACCTCCTTCTCCTTCCCCCGGCACGGGGACCAAAACGGAGCCCGATTTCGCAGGGGAGGGACCCCTTTCCCCACCTGTTCCGGAGGTTTCGGAGCAGGAGGCCCGGGATCGGAAACGCATGTTTGATGCCTTGGAGGATTTTCTTTCCTCGGGACTGAGCTACCGGGTGCGACTGAAGGAAAATGAGATTCGGGCCATTTTAGATCTTCTGGACCAGTATCCGATTTCTGCGAACTTCTTCGTGTATGCCTATGAGAAGGCCATCGAGCAGTCGGAGTCCAGCAGTCGGTCCTTTTCCTACATCCTTACCATCATCGAGAATTGGATTCGCTTTGAAAAGCTCACGGATATGGAGAGCCTCGACCAGTATTTGGAACGCCAGCAGGAGAAGAAAGAAAAACGAAAGACCGGTCGTCGGAGCCGCGCCAAGCAAAAGATTGCCTTTGCCCATGGGCGGCCCGGCGAAGAGGAAATGAGCCAGCAGGAGTGGCTGCGGAAGAGACTCGAAGCTGCGCGAAAGCGGGGACTGGAGGAAGTAGAGGATCATGAAAAAGACGGTGCATGATATTTTACAGGAACGCCGAAAGCGTGCTTTTCGCCTTCGTGATCGGCGCAGAGCCCTCTTGTTGGATCGGTACCCGGCCTATGCGGCTCTCGATCGGGAGAAGAAGGAGGCCGGGGCGCAATTTATGCAGGCGGGGTTTGCGGGTAAGCTTAAGGAAGCCGAGTCTTATAAAAACCGCTTGCAGGAATTGGAAAAGAAGGAAAAGAGCTTTTTCAAACAGTTGGGCAAGGGGGAGGATTACCTGGCACCCGCCTTTTTCTGCAAGGATTGTCAGGACAAGGGGTTTGTAAACGGAAAATCCTGTCACTGCCGCAAACAGCTGATGGTGGAGCAGGCCTATGACATGTCTTCCATCCGGCAGAAATTGGAAGAGCAGAATTTTCAGCATTTTGATCTGGGTCTGTTTCGCCGGGACCGGCAAGCCGGGGAGCCCCTCAGTCCCCGGGAGAATATGGCGGAGATTAAGCACATTCTTGAGAATGCCTATGTCTCCTCGTTCGGGAGGAAGGTGCGCAACCTCTATATTTATGGGGCAACGGGCGTGGGAAAGACCTATTTGGTCAACTGCTATGCCAAAGCAATCCTGGACCGGGGCTATACGGTCCTCTACCAGACCGCATCTGAGCTCTTTCGCTTCCTCATCGATTATTCCTTTATGTATCGGGAGGAGAAGCGGGAATATGAGGATCGAAGGGCCTTTTGCGATAGCGCGGACCTCTTGATCATTGATGATCTGGGAACCGAATTTATCAATGAGAAGACCCTGGTGGAGTTCTTTGACCTGTTGAACGGGCGTCTGGTCCATAACAAGGCAACGGTGATTTCCTCGAACGTCCAACCCCTGGAGCTGAAAAGCCTGTACGATGAGCGAATCGCCTCTCGGATCACGGGAGACTTTGTTCCGATTTATCTTTTCGGATCGGATTTACGCCAACAGATGGATTAGGCAGTTTTTCTGCCAATCTCTCTGGAAAAAGGCTACAATAGAGTAAATGGATCAACGAGGAGGTGCCTATGAGAGCAGTAACGGCAGAGGAGATGAAGAACATCGACCGCTACGCCATTGAGCAGTTAGGAATTCCTTCTTTATTGCTGATGGAAAATGCGGCGTTACGGACCATTGATGCCATTGATTTGGAAAAGAGACATTCTTTCGCGGTGTTCTGTGGAACGGGAAATAATGGAGGGGATGGTCTCGCCATTGCCCGGGGCTTGCATGCTCTCGGCAAGGAGGTTCGGGTCTTTTTGGTGGGAGATCCCAAGCGAGCCAGTGAGGAGTTTTCCGTCAATCGGGCCACTTTAGAGCATCTGAACCTGGAGGTCTCACAGGTGGAAACCCTGGGAGACTTAGACACGATGATGACCCAGTTGGGAAAGGTGAACACCATTATTGACTGCCTTTTTGGCACGGGACTCAACCGCGAGGTGAAAGGGGTTGCTGCCGTGGTGATTGAGCAGATCAACCAGTCCCGCATCTTTACCATTTCCGTGGATCTGCCTTCCGGACTGGATGCGGATCGGGGAAATATCTGGGGGACCTTCGTGGAACCGGGTCTCGTTGTGTGTCTCGAAATGTTGAAAAAAGGATTGGTGTCCAATCCTTATATTCATTGTCCGATTCGGCTCGTGCCGATCGGTATTCCCGAGGAAGCGAAAAGAGCCATTCTTGGGACATCCTATGAAAAGGAAGAACGGAGGAGGAGTCATGTTAGATATTAAGCGGATTCGACAGAATCCCCAGGCGGTTGTGGAAGCTTTGAAGAAGAGAAACGGGACCTATCCCATTCAGGAAGTTCTGGATCTGGATGAGCAGAGACGGTCGATTCTCTCCACGGTGGAGGAGAAGAAGGCAGAGCGCAACCGCGTATCCAAGGAGATCCCTGCGAAGAAGAAGGCCGGGGAGGATGTTTCGGAGATTGTGGAATCCATGAGGGTTCTCGGCGATGAGATCAAAGAGCAGGACCAGAAGCTGAGCGAGATTGATGAAAAGTTAAAAGAGAATCTTCTGGGAATTCCCAATATCTTAAATGAAGAGGTTCCTCTGGGAAAAGATGACAGCGAAAACGTGGAGCTACGAAAGGTAGGAAGCCCGAGAGAATTTGATTTTGCCTACAAAGCACACTGGGACCTGGGAACGGATCTCGGTCTCTTGGACTTTGACCGAGGAGTAAAACTTTCGGGAGCTCGCTTCACGGTGATGACGGGAAAGGGAGCGCGCCTCGAGCGATCCATTGTGAACTTCATGCTGGATTTGCACACGGTCGACCAGGACTACAAGGAGATGGAGCCTCCCTTCCTGGTGAATCGTGCATCCATGACGGGAACCGGCCAGCTTCCCAAATTCGAGGAGGATATGTACCACTGCGAGACGGATGACCTTTTCCTCATTCCGACCGCAGAGGTTCCCGTAACCAATTACCATCGAGATGAAATCTTAGACGGCAAGGACCTTCCGATTTACTACACCGCTTATACCCCCTGTTTCCGCAGGGAAGCGGGATCTGCGGGAAGAGACACGCGAGGACTCATCCGCCAGCATCAGTTTGACAAGGTGGAGCTGGTTAAGTTCGTGAAACAAGAGGGCTCCTATGATGAGCTGGAGAGTCTGACGGCGGATGCCGAAGAAGTGCTAAAGAGACTGGGCCTTCCCTACCGCGTTGTGCAGCTCTGCTCCGGGGACGTGGGCTTCTCTTCGGCGATGACCCACGACATCGAGGTTTGGATGCCTTCCTACGAGCGGTACGTGGAGATCTCCTCCTGCTCGAACTTTGAGGATTTCCAAGCCCGCCGCGCCAACATTCGCTATCGGGATGAGGAAGGGAATGTGCAGTTTGTTCACACCCTCAACGGATCCGGCCTGGCCGTCGGTCGTACCTTCGCGGCAATCCTCGAGAATTACCAGAATGCGGACGGCTCGATTACGATTCCGGAGCCCCTGGTGAAGTATTTTGGAGCCGATCGGATTGAAAAAGAGAACTAAGGATGGTCCCGGAATGAATCCTCGAATTGTGTTGACCGGCGGAGGTTCCGCCGGTCATGTCGTATTAAACCTCGCCCTGATACCGCGCCTGCAGGAGGCGGGATGGACGGTCGCCTACATGGGATCGGAAGCGGGCATCGAACGATCCCTGCTCTCGGACTTTCCCGAGGTGGAGTATCTTCCGATTCCCACCGGAAAGTTTCGACGCAGTCTCAATCTCAAGGCCCTGGCCAACAATATGCAGGACGTGGGGCATGTCCTTAAAGGAGTGGGGCATGCAAAGAAGTTGCTGGCCCAATGGAAGCCGGACCTGGTTTTCTCCAAGGGAGGCTTTGTGTCGGTTCCCGTTGTGATCGGAGCATCGATGAACCATATTCCGGCCCTGACCCATGAATCGGACATGACCCCGGGGCTCGCAAACAAGATTAACATGCGCTTTGTCAAAAAGATCTACACGACCTTTCCCAAGACCGCTTCCTACCTGCCACACGGGAAAGCGGAGTATTTGGGCCCCATCATTCGGGACAGCTTGAAGGGGGGATCCCGGGAAGAGGGACTGGCCCGCTTCGGCTTCTCCGGAAAGAAACCGGTCCTTGTGGTGCTGGGAGGGTCCCTGGGCGCGCAGGCAATCAACAAGATGATTGAACATAATCTGGACAGCCTGCTTTCGGACTTTGATATCCTCCACGGGGTTGGAAAGGGAAAGAGGCTCTCGGTGGATCGCCCGGGCTATGTGCAGGTGGAATACATCCGGGATGAGATGAGAGATGTCCTGGCCATGGCGGATCTTATCGTCTCCCGGGCAGGGTCCAACTCCATTTTCGAGTTCCTCTACTATCGCAAGCCCATGCTCCTGATTCCTTACGTAAAGGGAAGTCGAGGGGACCAGGTGGACAATGCGGCCTACTTTGAGGAGAAGGGCTATGGGAAGCTGCTGGATGAGCGAATCATGAGCAGTCAAAATTTCCTGGGAAGCCTGACCAACCTTTATGAACATCGGCAAGCGATGGTGGAAAAACAGCAGGAGTTTGAATTTCGAGATGGTCTCCGATTTTTATTGGAGGATTTTCGGAAGGAATGTGGGAAATGATGGATGCGAGCGATGGGAAAGACTTTCGGGAGGCGCTTCGGGACAGGGCCCGGCAGGATCATGTTCCCATCATGCAGGAAGAGGGTCTTGCCTTTTTAATTCACATATTACAAAGCGTTAAGCCCCACCGCCTCTTGGAAATCGGAACCGCCGTGGGATACTCCGCCATATCAATGGCCCAAGCTCTTCCGCAACTTTCCATTTGCACCCTGGAACTCTCCGAGGATCGCGTGCGGCAGGCGCGAGCGAACATTGCCCGGGCGGGACTTGCCCGACGCATCCGGGTGGTTCACACCGATGCCGGAAGCTATGAACCGGAGGGATGCTATGACTTTATCTTTGTGGACGGCCCCAAGGGACAATATGAGCGCCATTTAGATCACTTCAAGCCCTTTCTTGTGACGGGGGGATACGTTCTTTTTGATAACATGGAATTTCATGGGATGGTGGATCATCCGGAGCGGACGCACAATCGGCATACGAAAGATCTTCTCCGCCGGATTCGTCGCTTCCATGACCATGTGCGGAAACGCAACGACTTTGAGGTTCACTACTATAAGAACCTGGGAGACGGTCTTTTGCTTCTGCAAAAAAAATAAACCCGGTGGGTTTGACACACGCTTTCGAGGCGGTGTCGAACCCACCGGGTTTTTTGGATTAGGATTCGTGAATGCGGTGTCGGTAGGGACGGGCGGTGATGGTCCGAATCCCTTCGACCACTTCTTCCAGGCGCAGGGCCCGAGAGGCCTTCACCAGGACGAGGCTGGAGGATTCGATGAGATACTTGGCACGGTCGATCAGGTCCGCCTTACTGGTAAAGTGGAAAACATGATCCGGGGTGAAGTGCTCCAGGGCCCCTTCCATCATGGCCTTGGACAGGTCCCCAAAGAAGAGGACATCCGAGAAGACCTCCGGTTTGAGGGCACGACCGATCTCCCGATGGAGCTCTTCTTCCTGCTCTCCGAGTTCCAGCATGTCGCCCAGGATGGCAATCCGCTTTTTATATCCGCTGAGCAATTCCACGGTGTGAAGGGCTTCGAGAACGGATTGGGGATTGGACTTGTAACAGTCCACAAGGATGTCGAAGCCATCGCAGTGCATCAATTCCGTTCGCATGGCGGTGAGTTCATTCACCTGGAGACCCCGTTGAATTTCTTCCTCGCTGACGCCCAAATTCTCGGCCATCAGGATGGCCACGGCGGCATTGTACATCTGGTAGCCGCCGACCAGGTTTACCGTCCACTCCTTTCCATCCAGGAGGAAGCGGTTGCCACCGGCGTTGGAAGAAAGCAGCTTGATTCGGTGGTCACATTGGCTTCCACATCCATAGGACACGATCTTGGGGGCCATTTCCGTCCGGGGAATCACCGTGTTTAAGGTGCTGTCATCGCCGTTGTAGAAGAAGATGCCGGAGGAATCCATGGGGTGGGTGATTTCCAGCTTCGCCTTTGCCACATTTTCTCGGGTCTTTAACCACTCCAGATGCACGTCTCCCACGTTGGTGATCACGGCCATCTCGGGCTGTGCCATATCGGAAAGCCGGTCAATCTGGTGGAAGTTATCCATGCCCATCTCGACGATGCCCACCTCGGTATCGGGATTGAGTTTCAGAAGAGTGAGGGGAACGCCAATCTCGTTGTTGAGGTTTCCCAGCGTCTTTTGGGTGCGGTAGTGCTGTTTGAGCACGGAGTGCAGAATGTCCTTTGTGGTGGTTTTTCCGTTGGATCCCGTGATCCCAATGGTGCGAACGGGGAGGGAGGCCCGATAATTCTTGGCCAACCGCTGCAGGGCAAGCAGGGTGTCCTCCACCACGATGAGGTTTTGCCCCTGAGGCTTTGGGTGCTTGCGGTCAATAAAACTGCACCGTGCCCCTTTCACAAAGGCCTGGTCGATAAACCGATGTCCATCCAAGCGTTCCCCGAGAATGGGAATATATAAATCTCCCGGGGACAGGGTCCGGGTATCAATGGAAACCCCCGTTACCCGGCAGTCCTTGTCGCCGACCAGTTGGCCGCCCGCGAAGCGAGCGATTTGTTCCAGGGTCAATTCTTTCATTCTTTCCCCCAATCCGTGAGAATCTCTTTTCTGCGCCGGTAGGAGTCCAGGGCAAAGGTGAGGATCCGGTTGAGATATTCGGCAAAAGAAATGTGAGCAAGCTCCGTCCAAAGCTTGGGAGCCAGACTGGAGGGGGTCATGCCCGGCATGGTGTTAATCTCGTTGATGAGGAAATTTCCCCTCTCATCCAGGAAAATATCCACGCGGGCGAGTCCCTCACAGCCCAACGTGTGGTAGGCATCGAGGGCGAGCGCCCGGATTTTCCGATACTGGTCTTCGCTTAAGGGATGCGGGACATTTTCCACCAGGGTCTTGTCATTGTATTTTGCATCATAGTCCAAAAGCTCTCTCGTGCTGGTGTAACTGCCCGGAAGAGAGGCCTGCGCCTGATTGTTTCCCAGAACGGAGACTTCCAGTTCTTTTCCGACGATTTCCTGTTCAATCACGATCTTATGATCATAGCGGAAGGCGGTCTGAATGGCCTCTTCCACGTTGTCTCGGGTTGCGCGGTTTACGCCGACCGAAGACCCGTTGTTGGCGGGTTTGACAAAGCAGGGATAACCAAACTTGTCTTCCAGCTTTTGAAGAACGTCTTCCTTATTATCGGCCCATTCTTGGTCTCGGACCACAAGGAAGGGGGCCTTGGGAATCCCCGCTGCTTGCAGGATGTAATTGGCAAATGCCTTATCCATGCAGACGGCATTCGAGGTGAGGCCGTTTCCCGCATAGGGGACATCGAGGGTCTGCAACAGGCCTTGAATCTCTCCATCCTCTCCCGTCTGCCCATGGATCATGGGAAAGACAATCGGGTTGGGGATGGTTTCCAGGTCTTCCAGGAAGGTACGGAGGCTGGCCAACCGCGATTCTGTGGTGCTGGCCATCAGGTCTTCCGGAAGCTCAACATGATCCGGGGTATCCACGGAAATAAATTTTCCCTCTTTATCAACATAATAGAGTTTGAGAGCAAAGCATGACCGATCTAATTCATTGATGATGGTTCGGGCACTTCGAAGGGCAATCTCGTGCTCGGTGCTCCTTCCTCCATACAAGAGTAAAACAGTATTCAAAGCGAGTCCTTTCTGAGAGCGTTCTGCCAACACGCCGGCACATAAACAAAGAATTAGTACCATTATAATCAAAAGAAGGTCGCCTTCCAACAAGTAGGGGAAATTTATCGGAGCAAAGAACTGGGGTATACTAAGAGGGATAGGGAGGAAAAGATGATGAGTCAATCGGTCGAAGAATTTAACCGCTGGTTGCTGTCCCAGTTGAAAGATGGAGATCTTCAAAAAAAGGCACAAGCTCGGCTGGAATCCGCCCTGGTAAAAGATGTCACGGACTGGAAGGGCTCGGAGGTGCTGCCCCCTCGGCGCAAGGAGCGGGAGAGAACGAGAAATCTACTGGAAAATCACCGCTATGAGCCCGATGGTTATTGGAAGGGCCAGCTGGGGGATTGGGGGAGCTCCCAGGATCCGGGAAGAAGCTTTTTGGAAGAAAAGGCGGGTCTTCTTTTTGAACATGGGGCAAATTTCTTGAACCTTTTGCTCTATCGAAAGCGCTTTTCCAAAAAAGAGGCCAGTGAGGAAGAGGCCCGTTTTGAGGGAAACTTCATCCCCTATGTGGCGTTGCGCCGTCTCTACCATCTGGCCTTTCGCCTGGTGGAGTTTCATTATCACCCCGATCCGGAGCGAGAGGAACCGGAATTACCGGGAAATTATTTCACCTATCTTTTAGATTCCCCCTCCTGGGAGGACCTTCTGGCCCTTTTAAGAAAAAAAGCAGAGGACCTGCCCCCCTTCCGCCCCTTTCTTTATGCCTACTATGGATATACGAAGGACGGCTTTCCTCGGGTTTGGTGGGACCCCGAGGGGGAGTTACGATCCCACCATTCTTTTAGCAAGGTTCAACTTCACCGCTTTCGCGTGAAACCGGACCGCATGTCATTTTTCTGGCTTTGTCCCCCCTTGACGCTTCGCGCGCTGACACTCTATGACCGGCTCTGCACCGTGCTTGAGGAGGCCTTGGAATTGCCCCAGGTCGTCTGGAGAAATCTTTCCATGAAACGCTACCTCCACTCTGTGGTGCGGGGGGACAAACGGTGGAACAATCCCAAGCAGTATGACCTGATGGGACATGTGCTCCGTCTCTGCGAGGAGCGGGTTCGCTCAGAGATTTCCGGACTCCCTGGCATCCGGGTGGAGAGTGACCGGGAGGTGTTGGTTCGTCGCCTCCCGCTAACCGTGAGGAAGGCGGTCTTCGGCACGCTGGCAGTGAGTGAGGTACCCCCTCTCCGCTTTGCGGAAATCCTGGAATTAGACGAGCACTCCCGTTATGGAACGAGTCTTCTTCGACAGGTGTTGCGGCAGACCGAGGGAAGCGAGGTCCTCTCTCTTTTGAATGTCCTGGGCGAGCAGGAAACCGGCAAGCTTTGGCGACCGGGACGGAATGAGGAAGACTCGCTCCGCCGCCTCTATCTGCTCCTGAAGTGGAAGAAGGAGAAAAAACTTTCCCCCCGCTTCGCCAAGGAATTGCAGGGCTTGATTCATCCCGGCCGATGGAAGGACATTCCCGACTTTCTTTTGGCCTGGCGGAACGCCGCTTGTTTTCAGGAGAGCTTTGGCGCAAGAGAGGGAAAAAGGAGGCCCTACAGCAGAGCTGCCCTCTTCCCGGAGCTTTTTGAAGGCTTGACACCGCAGGAGGGAGACCGGATGACCGACCTCTTCGGAGAAGGGAAATGGGCCCATGCCCTCTGCTTCCTTTTTACCTGCTGGACCCGGCCGAAGAAGAAAAATTTACGCCTGAGTCGCCAGGCGATTTTCCAATCGAGAAAAGAGTTGGACCGCACCGTCGCCCTGGTGGACGACTTTACCGGGGAGACCACAGCCTCCTCGGAGGAAGGGGATTCCTCCGATCTCTTTGGGGAAGGTGAGGATTTTCAGGAAAAGCCGGGCAGAGCAGAGGCAGGAAGTCTGGGGGAGGGAGCCCTTTCGGAGGAAGAGCGATGGGAAGCGCAGGAAGAGCGGGAAGAGTTTCCTCCCCATCCCCCATCTCCGAAGCCGGAGGCTCAAATCGAGAAAAAGGGGCAAGAGGGAAACGAGCAACGTCTCTGTTTTCTGCAACAATTAAAGGATGGAAGGATGCATCTCCACCGGCCGGATGAACTGGCCGCTTTTGAAAGGGCAGAGGGGGTGGATCCCAAGCTTCTGATTCAGGAGATGAATGAGGAATATTTTCCGCGGATAGGAGATCGAATCTTCTACTGGGAAGAGGGCCACTGGAACCTGGAAGCCGAGGATTTAGACTGGCTATTGGAAGAAAATGAGGAGGGATAAGACCATGAAACCAACAAAGATTCGTCCCCGCGTGGCGCGACAAATTCTGAGTGCTCTGGAAGGCGGCGTTGTTCCCAAACAAGGCATCCAACACCTACTGGTGGGTCGCGCCGCGGAAACGGAAGAGATTCTCTCCATTTTGGAACAGGTGGAAGACGGCGCCTCGGAAGTGAGAATTTGGGTGGGAGATTTTGGAACGGGCAAGAGTTTCATGCTCCGCACCATTCAGCAGCTGGCCCTGATGAAGAATTTTGCATGCACCACGGCAGATTTGACGCCAACCAGGCGCTTTCAGGCCTCGGACGGAAAAGCCCTGGCCCTGTATCGGGAGCTCATCAAGCACCTTCAAACCCAGGGTGCGGAGGAGGGACAGGCCTTGCCCGCGATTTTGCTCCGCTACCTCAAAACACGGTCCGGCAAGCTCCCTGCCTTCTCCGGTCTCTCCCTGGACCGGGGGGAGGAATGGATGCAACTGGATTCTTCCATGGTACAGGACCTCCGCCGGGAGATTTTTCGAGACTTCTCCCAATTTCAAAGTGGCGGGCTGGCCTTCGAATTTTCCCAGGCCCTTGTGGGCTACCTGGAAGCCCTGGTGGAGAACCGGCCGCAGAAGCAATTTCAGATCCTTCGCTGGTTGGGCGGACTCATGGAGACGAAAACGGAGGCGAAAAAGGAGCTTCAGATCCACCGGATCATCAATGATGATACTTGGACCGACGCTCTGCAAAATTGGGCGGAACTGCTTCGCCGGGCCGGCTATGCGGGCCTTGTGGCAAACTTTGATGAGCTGGTGAACCTCTACAAGCTTGCCCGTGCCCAGAGTCGGGAGCAAAATTACGAGCGAATTCTCAACCTTTACAATGATTGCAAGGGAGGAAATGTGCAAGGCCTGTTTCTTAACTTTGCCGCAACCAGGAAGGCTGTCTACGACGAACGTCGGGGCATGTCTTCCTATGGGGCGTTAAAGGGACGATTTGGCCTGGCATCGGAGAATTTACAGGAGCTTGCCGATCAACGGAGCACGGTGCAACAGCTGAAGCCCCTATCCCCCGAGGAAATTTACACCTTGCTGGAGAAGCTCCAAGAGCTGTATCGCACCGTGTATCCCTTTGATCCCGCCTTTTCTCCCCAGGAGATTGCCCGGTTTATGCAGGCCCAGCTCAATCGTCCGGGTGCGGAGGAATTCTTAACGCCCCGGTCCGTGATTAAGGATTTTATCGATCTCCTGCAGCTGGCGGAACAGAACCCGGACAAGGAACCCAAGGATATCTTGCAGAGCCGCTTTGGCCGGCTGGGGGTCATGACCCGGGATGCCCAAGACCACGATGATGATCTTTCCATTGAAATCCTTTAAAAAAGCGCCTAAAAGGAGGAGTAATGAATGCCTATGACCGCTTGGCCTATCCCCTAAAACAGTATATTTATGAACAGGGCTGGAAGCGGCTTCGTCCCATCCAGGAAGCCGCCATTCAAATGTGTTATTCCTCGGATCACAACCTCATTCTCTGCGCACCCACGGCCTCCGGAAAGACGGAAGCGGCGTTTTTGCCGGCCATTTCCCAGGCGAATTTTCAGGGGGGAGGGGTCCGAATCCTGATGGTCTCTCCGCTGATTGCCCTTATCAATGACCAGTTTCGGAGGATTCATGAACTCTGTCAGGCGTTCGATTTGCCGATTGTTGCCTGGCATGGGGAAGCGAATGCCTCAAAAAAGAAAAAGCTTTTAAAGGACCCCCGGGGCATCCTGATGATCACACCGGAATCCCTGGAGGCAATGTTGGACCTCCATCCCGGCCGGGTGGAGACCCTCCTCTCTTCCGTGGAATTTATCATCGTGGATGAACTGCATGCCTTTTTGTCGGGGGAACGGGGCGTTCAACTTCGCTCCCTGTTGGAGAGGGTGAGGGAGACGACGGGCAGCTCCCCCCGGTATTTTGGGCTCAGTGCGACCTTGGCGGAAGAGAACTACCCGGATGCAAAATCCTTTTTTCCTTCGGATCGCCCCTGCGCTCTCCTCCTCGATCGGGGAGAGGCACCCCTGGAATACGATCTTCATTTTTTCCCGCGGGCTGAGGAATCGGAGGGGGACGATGCCGTAACGAGCCTGCAATGGGACGCGCTTTATCGGCAGGCAAGTGAGGAAAATCTGCTCGTTTTTCCCAATTCTCGCTCCCGCGTGGAGTTGATTGCGGATGCCATCAAGCGGAGGGCGGCAAAGGAGGGGAGAGCCCTCTCCGTTTTTGCCCACCACTCCTCCGTGGAGAAAGAATTGCGGAAGGAAGCGGAAGAATTCGTGCGAAGACCGCACGCCCGATATGTGATCTGTGCAACGTCCACTTTGGAGCTTGGCATCGATATCGGAACCGTGGATGCGGTCGCTCAGGTGGAAGCACCTTACTCCGCCATTCAGCTTTCCCAAAGATTGGGAAGAAGCGGCCGTGGGGAAGTCCTTGATCCGAAGACGGGCCGGCTTGTGCCCGCCCCTCGCCGGCTGCACCTCCATGTGTCCGATGATTTTTCTCTTTTGCAAAGTCTGGCGGCCTTGGCCATGGTCAAGGAGGGAAAGTTGGATGCCTTCCAGGCGATTCCCAAGCCCTATGACCTTTTCGCCCATCAACTGTTGGGCCGAATTCTTCAGTACAATGGTCTGACGGAAAAAGAGATTCATCGCTTTGTGACCCAATCGGCCCTTTGGAGTTTTTTGGAAGAGGAGGAGCTTGACCTGCTCCTGGAGGATCTTTTGGAGCGAGAGATTTTGGAGCTCCTTCCGGCGGAGGAAGCAGAATATATCATCGGCCTACGGGGGGAGTCCATCACGGGACGATACGATTTTTTTGCCTGCTTTCCCGTCGCCAGGGAGTACCGGGTGCTCCATGGAAAGCAGGAGATCGGGCACCTTCCCCTGTCCCCGGAGATGATTCCCGGGGCAAAGTTCCTCTTATCGGCCCGTGTCTGGAAAATCAGCTCCATTGAGGACCGGATTGGGGCCATCCATGTGGAGGAAGCCGGCCGTGGGAAAGCTCCTTCTTTTGGAGGGGGGGAAGGCACCGTGAGCAGTGCCCTCAGGCGGGAGATGGCCCAACAGCTGGTCCACCCGAGCCCGGATTGGTTTCAAGATGCCCTCTGTTCTCGTGCTCTTGACCGCTTGCAGGATCGCTACTGTCCGGGCCTTGTCTTGAGTCCGGAGGTGGGGCCGAGTGGGGAGGAATATTATACCGTTTTTTTGGGAACCGCCATGGAAAGGACGCTCTTCCTTCTCCTGCGGAGTGTTCCGGATGCCGAGGTCTTTTGGGATCCCCGGCAGGCTCGCCTATATGGAAAGGAGCTTGGGGGAAAATTGCACCGCTTACATCGCGCCCTCTTGGAGGATGAGGAGGCGATTTATGAACGGGTGGAGTCGTATTTAATGGAGCAGGAAACGCTGCGAAAGAGACTGCTCAATGGGGTGAAATATGCCTTTCTGCTTCCGTCCCTCCTGCAAGCGCGCTATATTCGCTACAATTTGATGGTGGAGGGCTGCGCCTGGGACTTTTTGCCCTAGGAGGCCGAAGCCTGTCCGCGTTCTTTGAACGTTGGACCCGCTTTTACCGAAAAGCGGGTCTTGGATGTTCCCTGCCATTGACCTCTTGCAAAAAGTGAAAATAAGAGGTAATATGGACAAACGTAATGAATCCATGGAGACGTATCGAAGTGGTCATAACGGGGCTGACTCGAAATCAGTTTGTCCCTTCCGGGACACGTGGGTTCGAATCCCACCGTCTCCGAATTCAAGAATTCCCATCCCTGAAATTTCAGGGATGGGAATTTTTTCATGCGCTCAAACGGAGGCATCCTTCCCGAAGAGGCCGAGTAAGGCCGTCCCCGATGCGTGGAGTGCGAACAATGGGTTCGTCGATACCGGTGGTCCATCTAAGCATCCGGAGTTTTCATTTTATTGCCTAAGCGGTGTTTTCTTTGCCCCCTTTCCGATACACTAGAGAGGAGAAGAAAGGAGGGCAAGATGCCGTTTCAATTGTTACAGGGAGACATCACGACCATGGAGGCGGATGCCATTGTCAATGCAGCGAATCCCACCCTGTTAGGCGGGGGAGGGGTCGATGGCGCCATCCACCAGGCGGCAGGACCGGACCTCCTCCGAGAATGTAAGGGCCTGGGAGGCTGCAAAACGGGCCGGGCGAAGGTGACGGGAGCGTATCGGCTGAAGGCGACCTATGTGATCCACACCGTGGGACCGATTTACCGGGATGGAAAGCAGGGAGAAGAAAAGCTTCTTCGCTCCTGTTATCGGTCCTGCCTCCAAGCGGCAGTGGATAAGGGTGCAACCAGGGTGCTTTTTCCCCTGATTTCTGCCGGGGTCTATGGCTATCCCAAGAAGGAGGCCTTTCTGGTCGCCGTGTCGGAAATCGAAGGATTTTTAAAAGAAAATCCTTCTGAGGAAGTGGGCCTGGTCCTGTATCGACAGGAGGATTTTGAACAGGCAAGGCACTGGAAGGAGGCGGCGGAATGATCCTTTACTTTTCGGGAACGGGAAACAGTGCCTTTCTTGCCCAAGAGTTGGCACAACGATGCCGGGAGAAGACGGTATCCCTCAACGAGAAGATCAAGCAGGGAGACTATTTTCTTCCGCCCCTTGAGAAACTGATTTTGGTCCTTCCCACCTATGGCTGGCGAATTCCGAGAATCGTGGAAGACTGGCTCACAAAGGCAGACCTTCCTTCGGGCTGTCGAACCTGGTTTGTCATGAACTGTGGGAGTGAGATAGGCAACGCTCCCCACTTCAACAAAAATCTATGCCAAAAATTAGGCTTGCTCTATCTGGGGACGGCCAAGCTTGTGATGCCGGAAAACTATATTGCCATGTTTTCCGCGCCCGAAGAGGAGGAGGCTCGGCGAATCATTGAAAAGGCCCTTCCCGCACTCCGGGAAACCGCGGCTACCATTTTTGCCGGAAGAGCCTTTCAGAGTCCCGGACCCAGTCTGATGGATCGCGGGAAAAGCCGGATCATCAACCCCCTTTTCTATCGATTTACGGTTCGCTCCAAGCCCTTTTACAGCAAGAACACTTGCATCGGTTGTGGGCTTTGCAGCCGGCTTTGCCCGGTCAATGGAATTCGGATGCGAAAGAATCGGCCCCAGTGGACGGGGGCCTGTACCCACTGCATGGCCTGTATCTGCCACTGTCCGGCAGCGGCCATCGAATACGGAACGAAGAGTCTGGGAAAGCCCCGCTATCTTTGCCCCATGGGCAAGGAGAAAAAGAAATCCGCGAAACCTCAAGATAGTTATTATAATAAGGGTGATTCGAACGAATAATTTTAAAGGGAGGAAGCTATCATGCGTGAGGAAGGATATGTACAAGTCTATACCGGAAGCGGTAAGGGAAAGACCACCGCTTCGTTGGGATTGGCCCTTCGCGCCAATTGTGCGGGAGATAAGGTGCTGATGATCCAATTTATGAAGGGGATGAATTATGCCGAACTGAAGGCCGGAGACTTTCTTCCCCATTTCACAATCGAGCAATATGGGTTAGACCACTTTATCATGAACCAGCCGACCGAGGAGGACCAGGCCATTGCCTTCAAGGGAATCGCCCGGGCTCAGGAAGCCATGAAAAAGGAAGAATGCGATGTGCTGATTCTGGATGAGATCAACAATGCCACCTTCTTGGACCTGATCAAGGTGGAGGATGTGCTGGGTCTGATTAAAAACAAGCCGGCGCACATGGAACTGGTGCTAACGGGTCGCTATGCCGATCCCAAGGTGATCGAGGCGGCAGACCTGGTGACGGAAATGAAAGAAATTAAGCACTATTACACCCAGGGGGTCATGGCGCGAGAAGGAATCGAATACTAGACAGGAAATATTTTACAGAGCGTTTACAAAATTTATGTTTAGATTTTAAGGAGGCGTTCTATCATAAGAGTCGAGGAGACGAGGACCTCTTTCCTCCCTCGATGATACCCTCCAATGTGTCTCGGACACCAGCTGTTGGGGATCCCCAACCCACAGCGGAAAAATTCCCGCCTAGCGCGGGATTTTTTTTGTCCTTTTTTCACAATGTATGCAGGCAAAAGGAGGGAAGAATAGCGAATGTCGACGGGACAATCTCAGTGGGAGAGGGGTTGGGAGTGGAAGGAGAATCGTGTCGCCGGTCCCAGTGGCAGGAGATGGAGGGCGGCCTTCTTGATGGCGTGGGCATCTCCGCTGGTGTAGATTTCCACGGTTCGGTGGTCGCGTTCGAAAGGAGGAAGCTGTCGATCCGGATGGGATCCGAAGGCCCGCTTCCATTCCCGGACGAAGGCCTCCAACATCCAATGGGCGGGATTGATCAGGACCACACTGGAGCCCAATACCTGCTGTAATTCCTGCTCAATGATGGGATAGTGGGTGCAGCCCATTACCACAACGGGAGGACAGGAAGATTTCCAGGAGGACAGTTGACGGTGAACGAGAGGAAGCAGGGGTTCCCCCTGCTTCCTTCCCTCAATCGCGGGAACGAAGAGGGGACAGGCCAATTCCTGGACCTTCAAATCCGGGTGAATCGCATGAATCGCCTCCCGATAGGCGTGGGACTGGACGGTTTTCGAGGTGGCAATGACACCGATCATGTCTGCCTTCGCGGGATCTTCCCCCTGCAAGGCCAGCCAGGCATCCACGGCGCCCTTCGCCCCGGGAAGGATGGTCCCAATCACCGGGAAGGGGAAGTGGTCCTTCATGATATCCAAGGCATTTGAAGAGATGGTATTGCAGGCCACCACGATGGCATCGACCTTCTGCCGGAGAAAAAAATCCCGCAATTCTCCCGCGTATTTTTGTAACTGGGTGAGCGATAGGTCCCCATAGGGAGCGCGCGCGTTGTCTCCATAATAGACACAATCCATCCAGGGGAACGCATCCATAAAGTACCGCAGAACGGTAAACCCGCCTAAGCCCGAATCGCAGAAGCCAACGCGAAGGGGTCTTTGCGAGTGAGTTGCGGTTTGTATTTTTTTTTCATCCTCCGTCATCATCCCGGCCTTCTTTCTTTTCTCTTGGCAAAGATAACTTAAAATTTGGGATTGTGCAAGAGAGATCCCTTTACCCGGTTCTGTTTTGTCTCTTTTTACCCGAATCTCGGGAATCCATGCCCTGAGGCGGTGCCCTTTATTCCTCTTTAATAAAGCTTTTGGCAGAGGTCCCCTTTTTTTTGATATACTAGTCGGAGAACTATTACCCGAGATCGGAGATTACATGAAAGCTTTATTGTTTGATATGGATGGCACCCTGGTAGACTCCATGAAGCATTGGAAGGACACCGAAATGGATTGTCTCCATCGGTTGGAAATGGACACCCGGCTCCTGGACTATGATTTGGTGGTTACGGCGGGAGTGAGTGAAGCGGTTCGCTTGATGAATGAGCAGAATGGGACACAGATTGATGTGGACCGGGTGGAGCAGGACATTCGAGACGAGATGGCCCGATTCTATGATGAGGAAGTGGAGCTGCGAAAGGGCGTAGAGGAGATGCTCCGGGCCTTTCAAAAGGCGGGTTTTGCCCTGGGTATGGGAACCGCAACCCCCCTGGAAATGGCGGAGATTGCCTTGGAGCACACGGGGATTCGCCCCTACTTTGATTTCGTCTACAGTTCTTCGGTGGATGGATATGCAAAAAACGATAAGCACTTTTTCCAAGCCTGTGCAACGCGTTTTTCCAGAAAGCCGGAGGAGGTTGTCTTATTTGATGATGCTCTTTATGCGATTGTGACCGCACGAAACACGGGAATGGATACGGTCGCCCTGATGGATCCCTCCTATGAACAGAACCGGGAAGCCCTGAAGCGGTTGGCGCATAAATGGCTGAATGGCTTTGAGGAGATGGACCTACCGGCTTGGATATCCTATCTCACACAAGAGAGCTCGGAAGAAGAAAGGCGATAAAAAGCCTAGAAAAGGAGAGTATCATGGCAGAATTTGTCGGCGGAAAGTGCCTGGTTTCTGATGAAGTAATTAACACGGTCATCGCCATGGCGGCTGCCCGTGTGGAGGGCATCACCTATGTTCGAGGATTGGATGCAAGAACCTCTGCCCTCCGGAGACATTATTATAAGAGCATTCACACCGCCATCGAAGGGCGCACCCTGATTACGGATCTCACCGTGGGCGTGGACCGGGAATCGGTCATCCTGGAAGTGGTGGCCAAGGTGCAGGAGCAGGTAAAAGAAGACGTGGAGACGATGTTGGGATTACATTGTGAGAGAGTAGATGTCACTGTGGAATAGTTTTTCAGCGAAAAATATTGATTTACTAAAGGGACCGATTTTTCCGTCATTGTTACGATTTTCGGCCCCTTTTATGCTTACGGCCCTGGTCCGCATGGCATATAACTTGACGGATATGATGTGGATCGGCCGAATCAATGCGGATGCCGTTGCGGCCGTGGGAATCCTTGGCTTCATCATGTGGATGGGGGAAGCGGTCTCCATGATTGCACAGACGGGAATGGGCGTGTACATGGCCCAGGCCTATGGGGCCAGGGATCGCAAGGAGACGGCTCACTGGATGCGGTCGGGCTACCAGCTCGCTTTCTGTGTCGCGTTCTTCTTTGTGCTGTTCATGGAGTTGATCATGCGCCCCTTTATCCAAGCCTATGGTCTGGGACAGGTGGTCAATGGCTATGCGGAGAGCTATGGACGGATTGTGATGATCGGCGTCTTCTTCGACATGCTGAACGTCCTCTACTCCCAGGCCTTTCAGAGCCTGGGAGATTCCCTATCTCCCTTTCGGATCAATGCCATCGGTCTCATCATCAACGTGATCATGGACCCCTTTTTGATCTTTGGTCTGGGTCCCTTTCCCCAATGGGGCATGTTTGGGGCGGGTTTTGCAACCACGTTTGCTCAGCTGGTCGTTTTTCTCCTCTTTGCGCGGGCAACCCGGACCGGAAATCCGATCCTCTCCCAGGCGAGATTGCAAGGAAAGCCGGATTGGGGACGGTGGCTGGCAATGACGAAGCTGGGCCTGCCGGTATCCTTGATCAGCATGGTTCATGCGGGAATCACCATGTTTCTGAGTCGAATCATCGCAGATTTTGGTGCGGCGGGCATGGCGGTGACCTCCATGGGCAGCGAGATTGAGTCGATTTCCTGGATGACCGCGGACAGCTTTGGATGGGCAATGACTTCCATGATCGGTCAGAATGTGGGGGCGGGAAGCAGGGAGCGGGTTCTTCGGATTATGCGTATCGGCCTTCGCACCGTCTGGGGGATCGGCTGTTTTGCCATGCTGATTTTTCTGCTTTTCCGCTATCCGATTTTTCAAATCTTCATTCCCAACAATCCGGAAACGACCCGGCTTGGAGGAGCCTACTTATTGATTTTCTCCCTGTCGGAGCCCTTCATGACCCTGGAAACCGGCTCTTCCTGTTCCTTTAACGGTCTGGGAAAAACTGTCCCCCCCTCGGTGATCAGCATTATTTTTAATGTGGCCCGTGTTCCCTTTGCTTACCTTTTTGTTCCTCATTTTGGGGTGAGTGGCGTATGGATGGGCATGAGTCTCTCCAGCATTTTGAAGGGCGTGGTCTGCCGTCTTGCGCTGGCAAGGGAGGTCTCCCATTGGAAGAAAACGGGGGAAATTTAGGGAAAGCAAAAGCCTCTTTGTGGGGGCGGTTTCCTTTTCAACGGAGAAGAGGAAGCAGCCTTCCTTGACAAGGGAGGCTTTTTTTCTTACAATAATTTAGCACTCATATTTAAAGAGTGATAACAACACCGAGCTGCCAACGACGGTTGGCTTTATGAGATAGAAAGTGAGGGCAAAGCGTGAAAAAGTTTAAGGCAGAGTCCGGGAAATTGCTGGACATGATGATCCATTCCATTTATACGGAGAAGGAGATCTTTTTAAGAGAACTGATTTCCAATGCCAGCGATGCCATCGATAAGATGTATGTGAAGAGTTTGGAGGATCCCGAGATTTCCTTTGACCGGGAGAAATTTTCCATCCGTTTGACGCCGAATAAGGAACAGAGAACCTTGACCATCTCCGATACCGGAATCGGAATGAATGCGGAGGAGCTGGAGAAAAATCTGGGAACCATCGCCCACAGCGGCACCCTGGATTTTAAGCAGGCCGATTCCACAAGGGACGTCTCCAACATCATCGGCCAATTTGGGGTTGGCTTTTATTCGGCTTTCATGGTGGCGGACCGGGTTCAGGTGCTCTCGCGTGCCTATGGTCAGGTGAAAGCCAATCTGTGGGAGAGTAACGGGATTGATGGCTACACCATCAAAGAAGCGGAAAGAGACCGGGTTGGCACCGATGTCATCCTTCACCTCCGGGAGAATGAAGAAGGGGAGGACATGGATGCCTTCCTGGAGGAGTATACCTTGCGGTCCCTGGTCGAACGCTATTCCAACTACATTCGCTACCCGATTCAGATGGAGGTGACCCATCGTCACAAGGTGGAAGAGGAGGAAGAAAAAGAAGCGGATGCGAAAGAGGACAAGGAAGAGAAAAAAGAGCCCAAATACGAAGAAGTGCAGGAGCTGGAAACCCTCAACTCGATGCAACCGATCTGGAACAAGACGAAGAACGAGTTGAAGGAGGAGGACTATATCAATTTCTACCAGCAGGAGCATTTCGGCTTTGACCGGCCCCTGGCCTGGACCCATGTGATTGCCGATGGTGCGCTTTCCTACCGGGCCATTCTTTACATTCCCTCTCAGCGCCCCTTCGACTATTACAGCAAGGACTATAAGGCGGGACTGAGCCTGTATTCCCGAGGGGTCAAGATCATGGACCATGCCGATGAACTCCTTCCCGACTATCTTGCCTTCGTGAAAGGCATCGTGAGTTCGGATGACTTCAGCCTGAACATCTCTCGCGAAACCCTTCAAAAAGATCGGCGGCTCCTGGCGATTTCGAAGAAGCTCGAGGCCAAGGTGGTGGAGGAACTCAAGAAACTGCTGAGAAACGATCGGGAAAAGTATGAAACCTTCTTCGGCACGTTCGGAACGGACCTGAAGGCGGGCATCTATCAGAGCTACGGAGCGAAGAAAGACCCCCTGGCGGACCTCCTCCTCTATTCTTCCTCCCAATCGGAGAAGAAGGAGACCCTGGAAGAACTGCTCGCACGGATGGAGGGAAAAGACCCTGCGATTTCCGAAGATACGGAAAAGGAAGAAGAGAAGAAGGCTCCCGAAACCGAGGACGAGACCAAGGAAAAAGATGACAAAAACGAAAGTGAACCCAAGCCCATCTACTATGCAACCGGCGAGTCGAGCCGGCAGATTGACCGGCTTCCCGTCATGGACAAGCTGAAGAAAGACGGCCAGGTCGTCCTATACCTGACGGAACGGATTGATGAGTTCACCATCAAGGCCATGCGGGACTATAAGGGTCACCCCTTCCAATCCGTCCTTTCCGAGGATTTCTCCCCCGAAAACGAGCAGGAAGAGCTGGGGGAAGAGGCCCAGAAAAAGGAAGAAGCCCTCTTTGCCGAGATGAAAGAGATCCTCAACGAGGAGGTTGTTGATGTGAAGCGGTCCCAGCGCTTGGCGGAAGATGCAGTGGTTCTCGTCTCCCAGGGGGAAATTTCCATTGAGATGGAGAAAGCCTTCCACGGGCAACCGGGTGCGGAGCACATGAAGGCACAGAAGGTGCTGGAAGTGAATCCCAAGCATCCCATCTTTGCGAAGATGCTACAGATGGTGGAAGACCGGGACAAGGACAAGCTCTCCGAGTACACCCACCTGCTTTACGAGCAGGCCCGCCTCATTGAAGGTTTGCCCCTGGAGGATCCCGTGGCCTTCAGTAAAAAGCTGCAGAAGCTCATGGAAAAGTAAATAAGGAAAATTGCCGGCAAAAAAGGAGCTCGAGAGAGCTCCTTTTTTTTGACCCCGTGCGGGTCACGAAAGCGGTTGGTAAGGTTGATACTCATGTCCCTCGGCGAGCTTATCGGGTCTTCCGGGAAGGAGATTGGCAGCGGAGGACCAGGGCGGTTCGGGAGGGCAGATAGATGTAGAGGCCATTGGAAAAGTCCCGGTTCTGAATTTCCCGGCTCTCGTAGGAGACCGCTTCGTCGATGCGCACAAAACCTCCGTAGAGGGACCGGTCGGTGGAAAAGATCGTTTGGAAGACACCCGACCGCGGAAGGGGAATCTGCAGGTGTTCATAGGAGTTCTGGGGATGGAAGTTAAAGAGAAAGAGATGGTCATGGTTTTGGTAGACCAGGAGCATTCTCGCCTGGTCCAGAAGGAGCAGCTCTAACCCTTGGGGGCCCATCAATTGGTGGTCCTTCATCAGGGCAATCATGTCCCGATCAAATTGCTGCAGCTGTCCGTATTTAAGATGCTCATCGTCCGCCAGGTGCCACTGTCGGCGACAAAATTGGTAGGACCACTGGTTTTCTGCCCGGGGGAAATCAATCCATTCCGGATGGCCGAATTCATTTCCGATGAAATTCAGGTAGCCGTCGGATCCCGTGGAAATCGTGAGCAAGCGGATCATCTTGTGAAGGGCCATCGCCCGATCGATTCGCCAGTTGTCGTCCTCCTTGTTCATGTGCCAGTAGAGGTCCGGCTCGGCCAGCCAAAAGAAGAGGGTTTTATCTCCGACGATCGCCTGATCATGACTCTCCGCATAGGCGATTTTTTTCTCTCGGGGGCGGCGCGTGGTGAACTCGTGGTAGAGCTCCCCCATATTCCAATCATGATCATCCGTTTTCATGTAGCGAATCCAGAGGTCCGGCATGCCCATGGCTAAGCGATAGGCAAAGCCAAAGCCTCCGTCTTTGATCGGAAGACAAAGGCCGGGCATGCCACTCATGTCTTCCGCGATGAGGAGCGCGTTTCTCTTCACGCTGTGGACGAGCTCCGTCGCCAACATCAGATAGCAGCAGGCATCGTCATTGGTGTTGGGGGAAAAGTACTTCTCATAGGAGTCAAAGGCCATCCCATCCCCATGATTCCAATAGAGCATGGAACTGACTCCGTCAAAGCGAAAGCCATCCAGGTGGTACTCCTCCAGCCAGTATTTCAGGTTGGAAAGGAGGAAGTGGAGCACCTGATTTTTTCCGTAATTAAAGCACATGGAGTCCCAGAGGGGGTGGTAGCCCCGATCCCCGGGATAGAAGAATTGCTCCTGCGTGCCGTCAAAAGCGTTGATGCCTTCCTCCATATTTTTTGCGGCATGCGAATGAACCAGGTCCATGAGAACACCGATTCCCATCCGGTGGGCCTGATTTACCAAATATTTGAAGTCCTCGGGAGGGCCAAACCAGGAGGTGGCGGCAAAGAAATTGCTGACATGATAGCCAAAGGAAGCATAGTAGGGGTGTTGCATGATGCCCATGAGCTGGACATAGGTATAGCCTGCCTTTTTGATGCGGGGCAGGATCCGGTCTGCAAATTCTCGGTAGCTGCCGATTCCCGCCTTCTCCTGGGCCAGTCCGACATGGGCCTCATAGATAAAAGGGGCCTGTCCTCTCTTGTGGTGATAGTTTTGATCGGACCAGGGGTAGGAGGCTTCGGGATCGGTGATCAATCCGATCCAGTCAATGGAACCATCGTCATGGACGACCTGCTCCACCCGGTGAATATACAGGGGGATTCGGTAGAGATCCCTGCCTCGGGAGCGAACAAGCACCTTAATCCGCTGTCCTGCCTGCAGGGCGTCTTTTCCGGGGAGGGAGATGACCCACTCTCCGTTTTCTTTGGGGGTCAGGGGATGAGACTTCGGATTCCAGGAATTGAACTCTCCCACCAAGAACAGGGCTTCTGCCTGGGGAGCCCATTCTCGATACACCCATCCCTCGGGGGTGCGGTGAAAGCCGAAATATTTGGCGCCGTTGGCAAAATCTTTCAGCGTTTGGCCTTCCGTGAGGAGCTCTTTTCGCTTTGTCCGATAGACCTCGCTGCGTCGCTCTAACTCACTTCGATAGGGGCGTAACCAGGGATCGATTTCCAGGATCCGGTCGACGGGTCCTTGTCGCTTTTTTAACCGCATCTCAAGCCTCCTTCTTTCGGGGTTTCTTTTGCCCTCAGTATATCACGTAGCCTGTTTCCGGGTTCATTCTGGTCCTGTCTTGTGGTAGAATATTTTCGAAATCCCGAAAAGATAAGGGGGCAATATGTCATTACGAATTGGACTGTTAACCAGCGGGGGGGATTGTCAGAGCCTAAACGCCACCATGCGCGGTTTGGCAAAAGCCCTGTATCATAATGATCGCAAATTATCCATTATCGGTTTTACCAATGGTTATTATGGTTTTATGTATAACGAGTACCGAGAGATGAAGGCGGAGGATTTTTCCGGGCTGCTCTCCATGGGCGGTACCATTCTCGGAACCAGCCGACAGAGCTTTAAGTATATTCAGGATCCGGATGAGTATGGCAACGATAAAATCGAACTCATGAAGGGCAATTATGAGCGGAACCACTTGGACTGCCTGGTCGTTCTCGGGGGCAATGGGTCCCTGAAAACGGCAAATCTCCTCTCCCAGCAGGGAATGAATGTGATTGGTCTCCCAAAAACCATTGACAACGACATCTATGGGACGGAGATGACCTTTGGCTTCTACAGTGCGTTGGATATTGCGACCAACACCATCGATTGCATTCACACCACCGCGGCCAGCCACAGCCGGGTCTTCATCGTGGAGATCATGGGTCATAAAGTGGGTTGGTTGGCCTTATATGCGGGGATCGCCGGAGGGGCCGACGTCATCCTGCTCCCCGAAATCCCCTATAGCGTGGATAGCATTTGTGAAAATATCGCCCGCCGGCGGGAGCAGGACAATAAGTTCTCCATCATCGCCGTGGCAGAAGGAGCCCAGTCGGTCGAGGAAGCGGCGATGAGCAAGAAGGAGCTGAAAAAGCTGCAGAAGGATACCAGCTATCCTTCCGTGGCCTACCGGGTGGCGGCATCCATCGCGGAGAAGACGGGTTCGGAGGTGCGAGTGACCGTTCCGGGCCACATGCAACGAGGAGGATCTCCCAAGCCCTTGGACCGTGTGATTGCAAGCCGCATTGGCGCGAGAGGCGCCCAGGCGGTGGTCGAGAAGGACTATGGAAAACTCATCGTGGTAAAGAATAACCGGTTAGAAACCATTCCCTTGGAGGAAACCGCCGGCCGCTTAAAGTTGGTGCCCAAGGATGATCCCATGATTCAGGAAGCCAGAATGATGGGAATTGGTTTCGGTGACTAGTCGATAAAGGGGGAGGAAATGACAGAGAAGAATCCGAAGCGGGCAGAGGATAAAAAGAAAAAACAGGTGGGAGAACCGGATGCCGCCGGGATTATCAGCGTCGTCATTGGGGTCATCCTGATCCTGTTTATTCTTTGGTTCCTGGCCAATCAGTTTATCAACATGTCCAGCCGACGCAGTGGCAACAAGGCCCTGCCCACGGCCACCGAGCAAGCTTCTTCGGGAGAAGAAACGGGTCAATCCCAGGCGGCGTCCACGAGCAGTGCCCCCGCCCCGGATAAGGCGGCAAGCGAGTCCGCCGTTAAACCCTTGACGGATGGAGAAAGCGATAACACCAAGCCGGATACTTGGGTCGGTAAAAAATTTCAGATCGTAAAACGGGCGAACATGAGAGAGGGAGTGGGCACGGCCAGCTCCGTTTTGGGATCGGCGATTCCCGGCGAGACGATTTTTGTGAAAGAGGCGCAGATGGAGGGAGATGCCGTCTGGGTCCATGGGACGATTCAGAAATCGGATGGCGGTCAGGTGGACGCCTGGCTCTATTCTTACGTTCTTTCTAACACGCCCCAGGAATAAGGGAAGGTGCAGTCGTCCAGGGCGACTGCACTTTTTTTATGAGATCAGCCCTAAAAAAGAAAGAGGATTGTGATGTATCAGATGATTCGAGTGGCTTGTGCTTCCCCACTCTGTAAAACCGGGAATCCCGCTTATAACGGGGAAAGGATTCTTGAAATTTTGGAACAGATGGAACGGGAAAAGGTGGAGCTTGCCCTGTTTCCCGAACTCAGCCTCTCCGGCTATAGCTGTGGGGACCTTTTTTCCATGCCCTTTCTTGCGAAGAAATCATGGGAAGCTTTGGAAACGCTAGTCGATGAGAGCAGCCGCTTTTCCTTCCCGTTTTTTGTCGGTCTGCCCGTGATCCATCAGGGAGAATGCTACGATTGCATGGCGGGAGTTTGTCGGGGGGAGCTGCTGGGGCTGATTCCCCGACCGTCCTTTTCGCTGGAGGAGCCCCTATGTCGGACGTTTTCACCGGCACCGAAGGAGTCTTGCTACCTTTCGCAGGAGGGCGGGGAGGAAATCCTGCTCGACTCCCGGCTCTGCTTCCGTGAGGAAGGAGTTCGGGATTGTGGCTTTCAAATTCAGTTCTCGGTAAGTGAAACGGATCCGGAAGAGATGAAACGATGCCGGGAAGAGAACTGTGACCTGATTCTCTGCCCCACCGCACTCCCCTGGGAGGGAAACAGCCGCATGGAAAATGAGGCGCGTTTTCTCGCTTGGTCTTCGCGAGGCCTTGGTCTTGTGGTAGCCTCCAGCCGGGAGAGCGACTCTGCGCGAGATCTTCTCTTTTCGGGAGAGCAGTGGATCGTGGAGGGAGGAAAAACCCTGCGCGCCGCTTCTCTTGCCACGGAGAAGGCGAGAGGGGAGGATCTCTTTCTCTTTGCGGATATCGATCTGGACATTCTTCGTGCAAAACGGCAAAAGAAAAACAGAAGGTGGGGAGAAAGTGTGCGGGAAGGGGACCATCGTCCGACCATCTTTCTTTCGGTCGACCCCCTGCGGACGCTTGATGCCCCCTGGGAGAGACCGATGAACCCCTTCCCCTTCGTTCCTACGGAGGACCAGGGGAGGGAGGAGATTCTTCGCATTCAAGCCGCGGGGCTTGCCCATCGAATTCAGGCAATCTCCGCCACAAAAGTTTGGCTCGGAATTTCCGGGGGCTTGGATTCCTGCCTTGCCCTTCTCGTCTGTCGGCGCGCCTTTCTTCGCCGGGGGCTTCCCCTTTCCGGGATCCATGCGATCACCATGCCGGCCTACGGCACGGGAAGTCGGACCCATTCCAATGCAAAGACGCTGTGTGAGAGTCTCGGCGTCTCCTTTCAGGAGATTTCGCTGAAACCGGTGCTGGACCGGCATTTTGCAGACATTGGTCTCTCTCAGGGAGACTACTCGACCGCCTTTGAAAACGCGCAGGCCCGGGAACGCACACAAATTTTATTGGACCTGGCAAATAAGGAGGGGGGGCTTGTCGTGGGAACGGGAGACCTGAGCGAAATCGCCCTGGGCTGGTGCACCTTTAACGGAGACCAGATGTCCAACTACGGCGTCAACGGCAGCATTCCCAAAACCCTGGCGCGGGCCCTGGTTCGCTATGAAGCCGAACACCTGATGGAAGCGCAGTCTGTCCTTCTGGATATCGTGGCGACCCCCATCTCTCCGGAGCTGCTTCCGCCCAAGGAGGGGGAGATCACGCAGAAGACCGAGGAGCTGATCGGATCCTATGAACTTCATGATTATTTTCTGTATTATTTTTCTAAGTATCGGTTCTCGGTCCGCAAGCTGTTAACGGGTGCCAAACAGGCCTTTGGGAATCGCTATCCGGAAGCCGAGATCAAACGAACCCTGTGCCTCTTTTTCCAACGCTTCCTTGGCAATCAATTCAAAAGAGCCGCCATGCCGGATGGAATCGGGACAGGTCCCATCTCCCTCTCTCCTCGCGGAGGACTGGTAATGGGTTCCGATCTGTCTCTGCCGGAGCTCTTGGAGGAAATTGATTCCATCGATGTGGACGAATCAGAACGAAATGAAGATTTGTGGTAAAATAAGACTGGAAAAGAGGAAGCATGAAGGGCTTATTTATTGCGCTTGAGGGCTCGGATGGGTCCGGGAAAAGTACAATCCTAAACACTTTAAAGAAATATTTCCGCCGGGAGAGCTGGGATGTGGTCTATACCCGGGAACCGGGAGGCACCCCCATCGGAGAAAAAATCCGGGATATCCTGTTAGACCGGGGAAATGTCGCCATGGATCCCCATTGCGAAGCCCTGCTCTATGCGGCCTCTCGTGCGCAGCATGTGCATGAAAAAATTATTCCAAATCTGGAAGCCGGTCGCATTGTGGTGACCGATCGCTATATATTGAGCTCCTTAGCCTACCAAGGTTGGGCAAGAAAGCTGGGGATTTCTGAGGTATACGACTTGAGTCGCTTTGCCTGTGGGGGCGTGGAAGCGGATCTCACCATCTTCTTAGATGTGGATCCGATCACCGTTCTAAAGCGGAAGGCCCGACACCAGAAGCCCGATCGCCTGGAAAAGGCGGGGAATGACTTTCATCGCATGGTTTATGAAGGGTATGGGAAGGCCCTGCCTTTTCAAAAACGAGTGGTGAGAATCGATGCCAGCAAGCCTGCCAATCTTGTTGCCGAGGAGGCTTGGGCTGCGATTAAAAAAGCTTGGGAGGAAAAACAATGAAACTGTTAATCTGTATCGTTCAAGATAGTGATGCGACGCCGCTCATGGAGGACTTGGTGGAGCATGAATTTCGGGTGACAAAGCTCTCTTCGACGGGAGGCTTTTTGAAGAGCGGAAACACCACGCTTTTCTTGGGTGTCCATGATGACCAATTGGATGACGCCCTGGAGATTATTCACAACAACTGCCAGCGGAGAAAGACCATCACGCCGATGATGAACCCGCAGCTGGATGCGAGCGTGTATCCCTCGATGCCCATTGAGATTGAAGTCGGTGGGGCGACGGTCTTCCAGCTCGATATTGATGCCATGCACCGGCTCTAGTCGCTGTGCCGGCGCAAGAACAGCGGGAAACGGGGACTTCCTTCTCCTCGATTACCGGGAAGAATCTCTCCCATGCCTACCTTCTCACGGGAAGCTATCCCTCGCTTCTTACGGCGGGGCAAGTGCTCGCACGACGGATTTTGGTGGACTTAGGGGGAAGTGATCCCCTCCGCTTTGACAGTGGAAACTGTCCCGATTTTATTCACGTGGAGGAAGAGACCATTCGTGTGGACCGCATTCGTGAGATGATTCGCAGCCTCTTCGTGCAGCCCCTGGAAGGTCGCTATCGTGTCTTTTTACTCGACTATGCGGGGGACATGAGTGCGGTTTGCCAAAATGCCCTGCTGAAGTCTTTGGAGGAGCCTCCCGGCTATGTGGTTTGGCTCCTGTTAAGCAATAACCGGTCGAAACTTCTCCCCACGGTGCAGTCTCGGCTGCAAGAGGTGAATTACCGGATCGACCGTTCCCGGGGACGGAGTCTTGAGGATTTATTTCCGCTCCTGGAAGGAGCTCTCCGGGGGAATTTAGAGCCTGTTTTTTGCAATGACCGTGGGATGAAAACTTGGAGTGACCAAGAGGATATCTTTGACCGAATTTTACTCTATTTTCAAAAGTTGTTGGCGTTTCAAACGGGAAGTTTGGAGGAGACACTTGCCTTTCCCCTGCAGGCTTCTTTGGAAAAGGTCGCCCCGGATTTGCCCTTGGCAAGAATCAGTCGGGCGATGGATTGGACAGAACAAACGAGACAGAGAGTCAACCGGCTCCATCTTAATCGCCGGTTGGCTTTGGAACATCTACTACTCATGTTGGGACCTTCGAGTCCCTTTCAATAAAATTAATGGATGACCACCTGCGGATGCAGCGTAGTCAGGAGGACTGAATGACTGAAATCATTGGGGTTCGGTTTCAGCGTTCCGGAAAAGTTTACTATTTTGATCCTGAGGGAAGAAAATTAAAAAAAGAACAAGGGGTTATTGTAGAGACAGAGCGGGGCATGGAATTTGGAACCGTGAGCATAGATAATATTGAGTTACCGGAGGAAATGATTCCTCAAGCCGTGTTGCCGATTCTCCGTATTGCGGATGAAGAGGATCAACAGCAGCGGGAAGGAAATTGGCAGAAAGCCCAGGAGGCCTTCCTCATCTGTGAGCAAAAAATCCTGGAACATGGACTGGATATGCACCTGGTGGAATCGGAGTATACCTTCGACCGGAGCAAACTCACCTTTTACTTCACCTCCGAAGACCGGGTGGATTTTCGAAAGCTCGTTCGGGATCTGGCGCAAACCTTCCGGACCCGCATTGAGTTGCGCCAAATCGGCGTTCGAGACCAGGCCAAGATGATCGGGGGGATTGGCGCCTGTGGCCAGGAAATCTGTTGTCACCGCTACATGACGGACTTTGCTCCCGTTTCCATCAAGATGGCCAAGACGCAGGGGCTCTCCTTAAATCCCACCAAGATCTCGGGAATCTGTGGTCGCCTCATGTGCTGCCTAAATTACGAGCAGGATGTCTACCTGGAAAATGTGAAAAAGGTTCCCGCGAAGGGCACCCTCGTCCTTACGGAGGACGGTCAGGGCTATGTGCTGGATCGAGACGTCCTTCAGAAACGGGTACGGGTTCATGTCTACAAGGAAGACAACACGGAAGATGAGCACTACTACCCCGTGGATGAGATTGAGGTCTTGGCTCGTCGCAAGAAGGGCCTGCCGCGACCGGACCTCCTTCCCAGTTTAGAGGGTCATGTTTTTGTCACGGAGGGAGAGAAGCGAAAGCAGCGTGAGGCCGAAGCACAACAAACCCGGGATCGCTGCGGGGCTTGCTGTGGAGGATGCACGGAGGATCCCCTGGATTCCGCAGCGGTGGTTTGTGATTCCCTGGATGTCGAAAGCGAGGATTCCAAAGCGACCGCGCAAAGCGAGCCATCGGAGGACCGCAAGGATGCACCCAGCAGTGAGCAAGCGGCACCGAAGGAAAAAGAAGTTCCCTCGTCGTCCCGGGCGGAGTCATCGAAGTCGGACTGTTTGACGGAAGAAGGTCCGTCCGACCGTCCCAAGGACAATAGGAAAGAGAATTCCGGCGCCTCCCGTGCTCCCAAAAGAGAGAACAAGAAGGAGCAATCACGGGCGAAGCATCGCGGGGCGACCTACCGGGAACCCTACGCGATGAAGGGGCGAATCAAAAAATCGCGGGGCCGTCATTAAGGGATAAGCGTCGCTATTTTCCTCTATTGTGCTTTCTTTGAGACCGTGTTATTATGAAGACAAACCAAGAAGGAGGATACTTAGATGGCTTATAAAATTCAAGAAACTTGCATTGCTTGCGGATCTTGTCAGGGAGAATGCCCGACAGACTCTATTACGGAAGGCGACATCTACAAAATCAATCCGGATACCTGCATTGACTGTGGTGCTTGCGCTGCCGTATGCCCGACCGATTCCATCATTCCGGAATAAGTCTAGCGAACCGGAGAAGTCCCCATTTCGGGGGCTTCTTTTTTTATGGAAAGGAGTTCTTATGAGAGCAGGAAAATTAATCCTTCTTCCGACGCCCATTGGGAACCTGGACGACATGACCCTGCGGGGGATCAAGTTGCTCCGGGAATGCGATGTGATTGCCTGTGAGGATACCCGGCACACATCGGTGCTCCTTCAACACTATCGAATTCATAAGCCCCTTCTTTCTTACCATAAGTTCAATGAGCAGGAGAGGTCCCACGACCTCCTGGATCGGGTGGAGAGCGGTCAGGTGGTTGTCCTGGTGTCAGATGCCGGGATGCCGGGGATTTCCGACCCCGGGACCATTGTCTTGCGGGAGGCACAAAAGCGGGGCCTGCCCTACACGGTGTTACCGGGACCGTCGGCGGCGGTGACGGCATATGTAGCCTCCGGGATTGGGGATGGCAGCTTTCTGTTTTACGGCTTTCTGCCAAGAAAGGGAAAGGAGCGAAGGGCGGTCTTAGAGGAACTGGATCATGCGTCCCACACGGCCCTGATTTATGAGGCTCCCCATCGCATTCGAAAGAGCCTTCAAGAATTCGGCAAGCGGTGGCCGGACCGGGAGATGGCCCTTGCCCGAGAGTGGACCAAGAAGTATGAGGAGCTCATCCGTTTTTCGGGGAAAGAGGCAGGCACCCTTCCCGTGGAGGAGCGAGGGGAGTTTGTTCTCATCCTGGGACCGCAGGCAACGGACGCGGAGGCGGGAGCGGAGGATTTTGAACAACTCTGTGAGCGCGTTGCGACCAGGGTAGAGGCCGGAGCTTCCTCGCGTGATGCCGTCAAAGAGGTTGCCCAAGAACAGGGGGTCTCCAAAAATGAACTCTACCGGTCCTTTATCGAATGGAAGCGGTCGAATTCCTGAGGCAAGGGGATAGGTGCAGAACTTGCGGCTTTCATGTAAAATGAGAAAAAAGGCAATGAAACCTGTGGGAGGAAGTTTATGAAATATTTTGGAACCGATGGATTTCGCGGGGAAGCTAATCAGAGTTTGACGGCCATCCATGCCTACCGGATCGGCCGATATTTAGGCAATTATTACCGCAAGGAAGGAAAGCGAGCCCGGATTGTCATTGGCAAGGATACCAGACGGTCCAGCTATATGCTGGAGAATGCCCTGGCGGCGGGAATCACGAGCAGTGGGAGTGATTGCTACTTGCTCCACGTGACAACGACGCCCAGCGTGTCCTATATTGTACAGGCGGATGATTTTGATTGCGGAATCATGATTTCCGCCAGCCACAATCCCTTTCATGATAACGGGATAAAGCTGATTGGTGCCAGCGGCACGAAGATGGAAGAGGAAATTTTGGAGAAGATCGAGGCCTACATCGACCGTCCCCAGGATGATCTTCCACTGGCACAGAGGGAAGAGATTGGGGAGACCAAGGATTATGTCTTTGGACGCAATCGCTACATTGGCTACCTCATTTCGACGGTGCGGCGTTCCTTTAAGGGCAAGCGTGTGGCCTTGGACTGTGCCAACGGCGCTTCTTTTACCATCGCGAAAAATGTGTTTGATGCCCTAGGCGCGGACACCGTGGTGATTCATGACCAGCCCAATGGACTGAACATCAACGTGGACTGCGGGTCGACCCATATCGATTCCCTGGTGGAAACCGTGAAAAAGGAGGGCCTGGATTGTGGCTTTGCCTTTGATGGCGATGCCGATCGCTGCCTGGCGGTGGACGAAAAGGGACAGGTTGTGAATGGCGATGCGATTATCTACATTTCGGGAACCAACCTCAAGGCGCAGAACGCCCTTCCGAAGAACACGGTGGTCACCACGGTCATGTCAAATTTTGGCCTGTATAAGGCCTTGGAACGAGCGGGCATCGACTACATTCAGACGCCGGTAGGAGACAAGTATGTGGCAAAGGAGATGCTCAGCAATGGGTATGCCGTGGGCGGAGAACAATCGGGCCATATCATTTTCTCCAAGTATGCAACGACGGGGGATGGGGTGCTTACCGCCATTCGCCTGATGGAAATCATCGTGGAGGAGAAGACGAGTCTGTCCAAGCTCTACAGTGACTTCACGGCCTATCCCCAGATTCTGAAAAATGTCAGGGTAGCGGATAAAAATGCGGTCTTGGAAAATGAGAAGGTGAAGGAGACCATAGAAGCGGTGAATCAAAAGCTCGGCACCGAGGGGAGAACCCTGGTTCGTCCCTCCGGCACGGAGCCCCTCCTCCGGGTCATGGCGGAGCATCCGGAGGAAGCGGTCTGTGAACAAGCTGTGGACCGGATCATCGCCACCATCGAGGAGGAAGGCCTGCTTGTCGAAGAGGCCAAGTAGGAAGGAGACCCTTTTGCAGACGAAGACGGAAGAGCGACGGGTGCTTGGCGAAGAGTCTCTCCATTTTTCCGCCCCGGCGCTCGCCCTGCTGGACCGCTTTAAGCAGGCGGGCTACCGGGCCTGGTTGGTGGGCGGTGCGGTTCGGGATGGGCTTCTGGGCATCCCCAACCATGATGAGGATATTACAACCGATGCCCTTCCCGAGGAGATCGAAGCCCTCTTTTCGGACTGCAAAACGCTCGATGTGGGCAAGGCTTTTGGGACGGTTCGGGTCTTGTTTCAGGACCGGATCTTTGAGGTCACCACTTTTCGCCGGGAAAGGGGGTATTCCGATGGACGGCATCCCGATGAGGTCTCCTATTCCTCTTCCGTGGAAGAGGACTTAAAAAGAAGAGACTTTACCATGAATGCCATGGCCTGGAATCCGCAGCAAGGGCTTCTTGACCTGTTCCATGGGCGCAGCCATCTGAAGGAGGGGCGCCTGGTGGCAGTGGGAAATGCCCGGGAAAGAATGGAAGAGGATGCTCTTCGCATGCTTCGTGCGGTTCGCTTTGCTGCCCGCTTTCAACTCTCCATGGACGAAGACCTCTTTCTTGCCCTTCGGGACCAGGCCCCCGCCCTGGCTCGCGTGAGCGTGGAGCGGAGTCTGGAGGAATTGGATCGTTGTTTTCTTGGGAGCTCGCCTTCCCTGGCCATCGAGCTCTTGGAGATGAGTGGGCTGTTTGCCGTTCTCTTTCCGGACTTACATCCTTTTTCGAATCCCCGCTTCGACCGGCTTCCCCAACAGCTGGATCTGCGGTGGGCGAGTTTTGTATTCTTTGCCGAGGGAGGGGAAAGAGCCCCTTCTCCCGGCTTTCCCATGCTGGCGAAAGATGAGGCAGCCCTCCAAGCGGAACAGGGAAAGAAGCTCTTACGTCGTTTCCACAGTTCGAGAGAGCGACAGGAAAATCTGGCCTTTCTCCTTCGGTCGTGCGGTGAGCCGCTTCCCCGGAGCCGGGAAGAGGTGCTGTGGTGGATGAACCGATACGAGGGGAAATGGTCCCTGCTTTTTTCCTGGATGCAGTTTTTTTCGCCGCAACAGGGGCATCTATTACAGCGGCGGGTTGGGGACTATGTGGACCAAAAACTCTGCTACCGTCTTCAGGATTTACAGATAACAGGGAAAGATTTGTTAAAAATAGGGTATAATCGAGGAAAAGTTCTTGGCGAAACTCTCCAAGAAATGCTCCGGTTGGTAATACAGGGGAAGTTGCAGAACGAGAGACAGGAGCTACTGGCATTCGGCAGAGAGCGAGGGAGAACAAATCAAGGAGGAACACAATGACGGCAATTATTGTTGCGGATTCATGCAGTGAGTTAAATGAAGATCTGGAAAAGCGGATCGATCTTCGCCGTGTTGCCTTTCCCATCACGCTCGAGGGGCACTCCTTTCTGGATGATGGCTCGATGGACATCCCCTCTTTCATTAAAGAGATTGCCCGGGCTTCGGAGATCCCCAAGACCGGAGGACCCTCCCCGCAGTCTTTTATCGATGCGATTGGTGATGCGCAGGAAGGGTTTATCGTTACCATCTCCAGCAAGCTCTCCGGGACCTACTCCAATGCCTGCATGGCAGTACGCCAATTGGAGGAGGAGGAGGGGAATCGGCGCTTCCATGTTTTTGACAGTCAATCCGCCAGTGTGGGCGAAAGCCGCATCTGTTGGAAATTGGGGGGATGGCTGGAAGAAGGACTTTCCTTTGAGGAGATTGTTCAAAAAGGGGAAGCCTACATTTCCCAAGGGAGCACCTATTTTGTGCTCGATGATCTTTCCTCGATGATCAAATCCGGTCGAATTCCCAAGTATGCGGGCAAGGTCGCCTCCAAGCTATCGATTCATCCCATCTGTAAAGGCGTGGAGGGAGAAGTCAAGGTGGCAAAAATCAAGAGAGGCATGAACAGTGCCTTACAGGCCTTGGCGGAGTTGGTCCGAGAAGAGATTGCCCAAAAAGAGGAGAAGCGTCTGTGGATTTGCCACATCAACCGACCGGACCGGGCGGACTATTTTTGCTCACTGGTGGGACAGGACACAGGAGCGGAGATTCACGTTGTGGAAGGCACTGGGTTAAGCACGGTCTATGCCAATGATGGCGGAATTATCATTGCCTTTTAAGTCAATCTTTTGCAGAGAAAGTCGGCTTCGGTCGACTTTTTTATTTGTGCAGGGACCGATGGTGTAATTTCAGCGATTCTATGTTAAAATAACTAAATAGATTGCGTTCTTGCCCGATGGAGGGGAACACATTGGAATTTTTATAAAGGAGTAGAAAGATGACAGTCGAATTAAAATCAAAAGAAGAGAATAAAGCCGTCTATACGGTTGATACAGATTGGGATTGCTTTGAAGAAGAGGTTCAGAAAGTTTATCAGAGGAGCCGTGGCCGTTTTTCCATTCCGGGTTTCCGCAAGGGTCATGCTCCCCGGCAAATCATTGAAGCCAACTACGGGAGTGGGGTCTTCTATGAGGATGCACTCAACGCCATTCTTCCGGAGTTATTGCAAAGTGCGACGGAAGAGCTGGAGCTGGAACCGATCGGACGTCCGGATGTGGATGTAGCAACCTTGGAGAAGGGCAAACCCGTTGTCTTTACGATCACCACGGAGCTAAAGCCGCATCCCCAACTCGGTGACTATCACAAGATCGAGGTGGAAAAGAAAGAAGCCAAGGTGAGCGATGAGGCCATCCGGCAGGTCATGGAAAATGAGCAGAAAAAGAACGCGGTCGCTCGCCCTGTGACGGACCGTCCTGCAAAAGACGGAGACACCGTGGTTCTTGACTATAAGGGAAGCATCGATGGCGAAGAATTCCAGGGCGGCTCTGCCGAGAAGTATGAGCTTACCTTGGGGTCCAAGACCTTTATCCCCGGCTTTGAGGACCAGGTGGTTGGCCATGAGTCCGGAGAGGACTTTGTGGTCAAGGTGACTTTCCCGGAGGACTACCACGCCAAAGAGCTGGCGGGAAAAGAAGCGGAATTTGCATGCAAGCTTCATGAGATCCGCGAGAAGGACCTTCCCGAACTCAACGACGAATTCGCCCAGGATGTTTCCGAGTATGACACCCTGGAAGAATACCGGGAATCCATTCGCAAGGACCTGATGGAGGAAGCGGAAAAGTCGGTAAAGGCACAGCAGGAGAACGAAGCTATTGAAAAGCTCATTGAGATCTCCAATGTGAAGGTACCGAAAGCGATGATCGATGACCAGGTGGAGGACGAGGTTCGCAACCTTGCCAACCAGGTGCAGCAGATGGGTCTGAAACTGGACCAATACCTGACCTACACCAAGATGACCATGGAGCAATTAAGAGAACAGTACAAGCCGATGGCCGAGGTTCGCGTATCGGGCGACCTGGTTCTGGAGAGCCTGGCGGAAGAGCAGAAGCTGGAAGTCACAGATGAGGAAGCCGAAAAAGAGATTCGCCGTCTCGGAGAGGTTTATGGGGCGAAGGATATCGATGATTTCGCAAAACGGGTAAAGGACAGTGGAAACACGGTCTATGTAAAAGAAGACCTGAAAAAGAGAAAAGCGATCGATTACCTGATGGAACAGGTCCAATATGTGGAGCCGAAAGAAGAGGCCGACAAAGAGGACAAGAAAGAAGAAAAGGTAGCGAAGAAGTCTTCCAAGAAAGAAGCAGAAAAAGAGGACGCTTCGGTGGAGGAGAAGGAAGAGAAGTAGGCTTTCTTCTCTGAGTCGAGCTTGGGTTCTTCGAAGGAAGAACAACTTAGAAAGAAGGTTACCATGCCATTAATTCCTACAGTAATTGAACAGACCAATCGGGGAGAGCGGGCGTACGATATCTATTCGCGCCTCCTGGAGGAACGAATCATTTTCGTCTCGGGCCCAATTGAAACGCATATGGCAGACTTAATTGTTGCTCAGCTCCTCTATTTGGAGCATGTGGATCCTGCCAAGGATATTCAACTCTATATCAATTCGCCGGGTGGGGAGGTCACTGCCGGTCTGGCGATTTACGATACCATGAATTATATTCAGCCGGATGTCTCCACGATCTGCATCGGGATGGCGGCCAGCATGGGGGCGGTTCTGTTGGCAGCGGGAGAGAAGGGGAAGCGCTTTGCCCTTCCGAATGCCGATGTGATGATTCACCAGCCCTCGGGCGGTGCACAGGGTATGGCTTCCGATATTGAGATCACGGCGAAGAAAATCCTGGAAACCAGAGAGAGGATCAACCAGATTCTCGCGGATGCCACGGGCCAGAGCAAGGAAGTGATCGCAAGGGATACGGATCGTGACCGCTGGCTGAGCGCTGAGGAAGCCATGAAGTACGGCCTCATTGACCGTGTGATTGACCAGAGAAAAGAGTAGGAGAAAGTATGGCGAAATACCAGGAAGAGCAGGTATATTGCTCTTTTTGTGGCAAGAGTTCAGAGGAAGTTGACCGGATGATTGCGGGACCCGAGGGAATCTACATCTGCAATGAGTGTGTGGACCTCTGTGCGGACATTATTGAAGCCGAACGCGCTGCCATGCCCGCAGAAAAAAGTCACAAAGAGCTACCGAGTCCTCGCGAAATCAAGGAAACGCTGGACGAATATGTCATTGAGCAGGAGAATGCCAAAAAGGCACTCTCCGTTGCTGTCTATAACCACTATAAGAGAATCTATCGGCAGGAAGAGGCGGATGTGGAGATTCAAAAGTCCAATATCTGCTTAATCGGCCCAACGGGGTCCGGCAAGACCCTCTTGGCCCAGACCTTAGCGAGAGTCCTTGACGTCCCCTTTGCCATTGCGGATGCGACGACCTTAACGGAAGCGGGCTATGTGGGAGAGGATGTGGAAAACATCATCTTAAAGCTGCTTCAGGCGGCTGACTTTGATGTGGACCGCGCCGAGCACGGCATCATCTATATCGATGAGCTGGATAAAATTGCTCGCAAGTCCGAGAACCCATCAATCACTCGGGATGTGTCCGGAGAGGGTGTGCAACAGGCTCTTCTGAAGCTGGTGGAAGGAACCATTGCGAATGTTCCGCCCCAGGGAGGAAGGAAGCATCCCAACCAGGAGTATATCCAGGTGGATACGTCCAACATCCTCTTCATCGTGGGAGGGGCCTTTGATGGCATCGACCGGGTGATTAAAAAGCGGCGGGACAGCAATTCCATCGGCTTTGGACAAAAGATTAAACCCGTTTCGGAGGAGAGCCTGACGGACACCCTTAAGTCCGTGATTCCCGAGGACCTGATGAAGTTTGGCCTCATTCCGGAGCTGATCGGACGGATTCCCGTCATTGTCACTTTGGAAGAACTCACCGCCCACACCCTGGAGCGAATCCTCCTAGAGCCGAAAAATGCCCTGGTGAAACAATACCGGGAGCTTTTCCGGCTGGACGGGGTGGACTTGGAGATCACCAAAGAGGCAATTCATGCCATTGCGGAAAAGAGCTACCAACGCAAGATGGGGGCAAGAGGACTTCGGTCCTTGATGGAAAGCCTGCTGATGGAAACCATGTATGCCTTACCGGATGAGAAAGAGGTAACCGACTGCGTGATTACCGACAAGGTGGTTTCCGGAGAAGAAAAGCCACAGTTAAAGCGTTCTTCGAAGAAGGCGAACAAGAAGGAAGCTACTGAAGAAAAATAACGATAACAGCCGGGGCACCGGCTGTTTTTTATCAGGAGGTAACGGATGACCCAGAATTATTATGAAACGACAAAAACGGTCCGTCCGATTTTAATGGTCCAGAACACCGTAGTGTTTCCCGGCGAGACGACTTACTTTGACCTGGATTCGGAGGAAGCGGAGCGGACGGTGGAATATGCGGCCAAGCAGAAGCAGAAGATCCTATTGATCACCGGGAATGGGCCCTTCCAGGACCCGGCGCATCGAGAAACGGAGGGCACCTTCGGAACCGTGATCGATATTCATCAATCGGTGCGGGTTCCGGGAGGCTACAGCAAGGTGCTTGTGGAAGGGCTCTTCCGCTCCCGCCTCACCCAGATCGCCCGCAGGGAGCCGATCCTGGAAGGGGAGGTGCAGGATTACATCTACCATCCCGAGAAACTCCGCTTATCGGAGCGGGATCATATGATCATTCAGCTCACCGCCAAGGAGGCAATCTCCTATTTTAAGAACACCACCAGCATGCCCGAATCCTTCCTTACTCCCCTGGTGGAGACCATGGACCCCGGGAAGCTGGGTGACCAGATCGCCCACAATCTGGGGGTGAGCCTGGCGGTGAAACTTGAGATTTTACAGGAAACCGATGTAATCGACCGTCTCATCCTCATCCAGCGGCAGTTGAGTTTGCAACAGGGCCTGGCAAAACTGGATCAGGAGCTCATGGAGTCCGCAACGGAACGACTCCAGCAATCTCAGAAGGAATATCTGCTTCGGGAGCAGATGAACATCATCAAAGAGGAGCTGGGAGATGGCGGTGGCGATCCGGACTCCCTGGTGGATTATTACACGGAAAAAATTGAAGAGCTGGACCTCGATGAAGAGGTCGAAGAACCGATTCTCCGTGAGATTGAACGCCTTGGCTATGTTCCGCAGATGTCCCCGGAGATGAATGTGACCAGGACCTATCTGGACACGATCTTGGATCTGCCCTGGCACGAATATACCAAGGAGACGAAGGACATCGCTAAGAGCCGCAAGATTCTTGACCGACACCACTATGGCCTAAAAGAGGTGAAGGAACGGATTCTGGAATTCATTGCGGTGCGACAGCTGAGGGATGATTCCAAGGGTTCGATTCTCTGCCTGGTGGGCCCTCCCGGTGTGGGGAAAACCTCCATCGTCCGTTCCATTGCGGAAGCCCTGGGTCGAAAATTCACCTCCATGCGCCTGGGCGGAGTGACGGATGAATCGGAGATTCGCGGCCATCGCCGGACCTATATCGGGTCCATGCCGGGGCGCATCATCTCCCAGATGATCAAAGCGGAGTCCATGAACCCCGTCTTTCTCTTTGACGAGGTGGATAAGATCGGCAGTGACTTCCGCGGCGATCCCGCCAGTGCGCTCCTGGAGGTCCTGGATCCCGAGCAGAATAACAGCTTTCAGGATCGCTATCTGGAGATTCCCTTTGACCTCTCCCGGGTCATGTTTGTCACCACGGCCAATAGCATGGATACCATACCGGCGCCTCTCTTGGACCGCATGGAAGTGATTCGCATTCCCGGTTACACGGACCGGGAGAAGTACGAGATTGCTCGGCGCTTTCTCTTGCCCAAGCAGCGGAAAGAAGCGGGCCTCATGGCGAAGCAGCTCTCCGTATCGAAGGGGGTGCTGGAGGATATCATCTACGAGTACACTCGGGAAGCGGGCGTGCGCGAGCTGGAAAGACAGATTGGAAAGATCTGTCGGCGAGCGGCCAAACAGATTGTGGAAGGCAAGAAGAAGGTTGCCGTAAGTAAACGCAATCTGGTCGACTTCCTCGGTGAGGCAAAATATCGGGATGAACTCATTGACTCCAAACCGGGTCTGGGCACGGTCAATGGTTTGGCCTGGACGGAAGTCGGTGGGGAAATCCTCCGCATCGAAGCAAACTTGATGGATGGGCACGGCCTCATTCAGCTCACGGGATCCATGGGGGATGTGATGAAGGAATCGGCACAGACCGCGATTTCCTTTATTCGTGCCAATGCGAAACGCTATGGAATTTTCCCGGGCTTTCATGCCATTCAGGACATTCACATCCACATGCCCGAGGGAGCCGTGCCCAAGGATGGACCCAGTGCCGGCGTTTCCATGGCCACCGCTCTTGTTTCCATTCTGACCAAACGGCCGGTGCGCAACGATATTGCGATGACCGGAGAGATCACCCTTCTCGGGAAAGTTCTCCCCATCGGAGGCGTCAAGGAGAAGGTGTTGGCGGCGAAGCGCTATCACATCAAGACGGTTCTCCTCCCCAAAGAGAATCTGCGGGACTGGAAGGAATTGGAAGAGGAAGTGCGAGAGAATCTCCGGGTAATACCCGTTGAGACCATGGACGATGTGCTTCGTGAGGCACTCTTGGATCCGGTGGAGGTCTCCACGGAGGTGGTCTTCCAGGAACCCCATCCCAATGGGAACCTCGGCTTCTATCTCCCCACGGGAAAAGGCGGTGAGGGAAAGAGGAGTCGGCTATGATGAAGATTCTCCGGTCGGATTTGGAACAGATGGCGGGTCGCCCTGACCAGTATCCCGGCGAGACGTTGCCGGAGTTTGCCCTGGCCGGGCGGTCAAACGTGGGAAAATCCAGTTTCATCAACCGCTTCTGCTTCCGAAAGAGATTAGCGTACACCAGTCAAACGCCGGGAAAGACCCGAACCGTCAACTTTTATCGCATTAACGACTCCTTTCGTCTGGTGGACCTTCCGGGTTATGGCTTTGCCCGGGTATCGAAGGCGGAGCAGGATCTCTGGGCGGAGCGGATTCACCGATATTTGACGGAGCGAGAAAATCTCCTTCAGGTATTTCTTGTCGTCGATAGCCGCCATGAACCGAGTGCGGGGGATGTTAAGATGATGGAGTGGATTCGTGCCTCCCACTTTCCCCCCCTTGTTCTTTGCAGCAAGTTGGATAAGATTCCTCGGACCAAGCAAGCCGCTGCTCTGAAGAAGATTCGAAACACCCTGGGGGTGGACGATGACCACCTCTTTCCCTTCTCCGCACAAAGCGGGCAGGGAATCGAACGGGTTCAGGATTTGGTTGCCACGTGTTTAAAATCCGCCGAAGACCGAAAGGAATGAGCATGGCCCCTTCCGGGCCGCTCTCCGGTGAGCAAGGCCTGTCGTGAAGTCGAAAGGTCCGAAGGGAAAACAGCATACAAAAAAAAGGACAGAGGGAATTTTCCCTCTGTCCTTTTTCTTTTCTTCTTCTCTTATTGGAGAAAGCGTCGAAAGAGAAACAAAACTCCATCGCTGGCCTTGTCGAGAAAGACCGTATAGAGCAGAATGGTTGGGATTTTTGTCCAGGCAAGGTGAAAACAAAAATATTTCAGATCCATGTCGGACAAACCCGCAATCATGCAGATCAGGTCGTCAGGCATCCCGGGAAGGGCCATGGCGATGATAAAGAAGTGATTGAAGCGCTCCTGGTTTTTCTCCAGCATGTCCGTGTATTTTCGGTAACTTTGCTCGGACACCAGGGACCGCACAAAAATCCGACCGTAGTAGCGTGCGAGGAGGAAGGCGGCGAGAGAGCCCAGGTAGATACCCACATAGTTGAGAAGAAAGCCCTCCAGGGGCCCGAAAACCATAACGCCGATGAGCAGGGAGACCCCGCCGGGAATGATGGGAATGACACATTGAATCACCTGGATCAGGAGAAACACAATCGGGGCCAACCAGCCCGCTTTTTCCAGAAATCTCTGCAAGACCTCCTTATCGGTGAAGAGACCCGCTCGCCAGCCCCATATGGAGAGGAGGATGGCAAGCAGAATTCCCACGACGGTGATCACGTTCATCCACCGTCGTCTTCGTTCGATTTTCCGCTCTTCCTCGGGAGAGGAAGCGGGAGAGGCCGTGTTCTCTTGGGACACAGGCTTTTTCCGGGAATGGGAGTCTTTTTTCATTCTTTGCCCTGCCTTTGATTTTTCTGTCGCCGCTGCGCTCTTTCAAAGAGGGTGCGGCGAAGCTTGGATTCTAAGGTAGCATAGAATCGCCCGTAGTCACTGGAATCGGATCGAACCTTCATCCGGCGGAGGACCTGTTTCCCCAGCCGCTTTTGTTTCCAGCGGGGCTCGGTCCCCCGGGAGAGGACCTCTTGGTAGAGGGATAAGACACGCTTTCCGAAGAGCTTCGTCCCGAATTTTTCTCGGGAGGCGCGGGCACCTTCCACCAGCTTCTCGTAGGTGGCATCGTCTTCGAGAAGCTCATGAATGTAGTGGTCAAGTTCCTCGACGTTGGTGTATTGGTAGCCATTTTTCCCATGCTCCAGGACACCCAGAAGGGCGGAGTCCTTTCGAGCTAGCACGGGAATGTTGTTAGCCAAGGCCTCGATATAGGTCAGTCCCTGTGTCTCCGAGACGGAGGCGGAAATGAAGAAGCGAAGGATTTGGTAATAAGCACCGACGTCTTTGGGAGCGACCATGCCCGGGAACTTCACATAGGGGAGGATCCCAAGGTTCCGGGCTTCTTTTTCCAGCCGGGCTCGATCCGCCCCATCCCCCGTGAGAACCAGGTAGGCGGTCACTCCGGATTTTAGGAGTCTTGCATGGGCGTGTAGAACTTCCGAGAGATTTTTTTCGGCGGCCAAGCGTCCCACCGAGCCATAAATCAAGGCGCCTTCCGGAATCTGCAGACGAGAAAGAATGGCCTTTTTTTCCTCGGCGGAGTAGACCTTTTCATACTTGCTGAGATCGATGCCGGTGGGAATGATCCGAATTTCTTCCGCAATTCTTCCCTTCCGAAGGCCCTCCGCGGTCTTGGCGGTGGGGGCGATCACCACATCGGCGGTTCGAAGTCGCGTGCGCATCACGGGAGCGACCGCCTTCTTCCAATCACCGATGGGAAAAAGGTAGTTCACATAATATTCATAAAGGGTGTGATAGGTGTGGATAATTGGCGTGTGACAGCGTTTGGCGATATGCTGGACAATCGTATAGGTGATGAATTCACATTGGGAATGTATAATATCCGGTTTCCATTGAATAAGCTCATCCACCAAGGGATTTAGAATGGGCAGGGTGGTACGGATATCCGGGTAGATGTGAAAAGGAATGGAGCCGATGCAATAAAAGTCGGGCTCGGGTTTGATATTTTCCAGAGTCGGAGACAGACACAAAAAACGCACATCGCACCCCGACTTTTCTAATTCTTTCTTTAGGTTTAAAGCGGAGATCATAACCCCATTCACGCTCTGATAGACATGGTCTGTGGTAAGCAGGATCTTCATTTTTGCCTCCTTATATGAATCAATATACCTCAGTATACCATAGCAAAAAGTTCCCGGACAGCGAGCGATTCCAGGGATTCCGGCAAAGAAAAAAGGAGAAGCGCTCCCGCTCCCCCTCTCTTTCCTTGCTGCTGCTTATTCTGCTTCGTTGAATTCTTCCTTGGAAGCGCCACAAACGGGGCATACCCAATCTTCGGGAAGATCTTCGAAAGCGGTTCCCGGCTCTACACCGTTGTCCGGATCGCCTACTTCGGGATCATAGACATAGCCACAAACGTCACATTCATATTTTTTCATAATCGATTCCTCCTATGGTTTGCAAGATTTCGTGTTTCCACGTAATCCTTATATACCCAAATTTAATATTTTATCCAACAATTCAAAAAACTTGCCGTGGGAGGAGGATTTTACCCGGTACCGGGACTCCCATCTCCTGTGGCTGTGACAAATTTGTTTTATTTGCCGATTTCTTATGTCTCTGTTATGTTCAAAGGACTTCGGGTATATAAAAATTGTCGAAGGAAAGGGGATTCATGGTGGACATTATTTACGCAGAAAGCGTTCCGAGCGAGATTCGTCTCGTCTGCAAGTCGGTTGCTTACATCATCGATCAATTGCATAATAGAGCCGATCTAAGTGAAGACCAACTGATGGATGTCCGGCTGATTCTCAGCGAACTCATGATCAACGGATGTGAGCACGGGAACGGAAATAACCCGGATAAGTTGATTTCTGTCCAAGTTGCCGTTGATGAGAAGCGGATTACCTTTGATGTTAAGGATGAAGGGCGGGGCTTTGTTTTTGATTTGGCGAATTATGATCCCCATTGTTTGGATAGCTCAGGCCGCGGACTGAAGATTGTCAGTTCTCTTTGCGATATGTTGTCGGTGCAGGAGAATCGGGTGGTCTGTGTCCTGTCTCGTCATCGAGATTGAAGGAGTCCTTCCGAAAGGCTGACGAACAGGGCATTTGCCCTGTTTTTTTTATGGAAGAGCTTGGGTGTGATAGAATGGAAGGTAGTCAAATTTAGTAAGGAGCGAACGATGACGCAAAGAGAAGATATACGTAATATCGCAATTATTGCCCACGTTGATCACGGAAAGACCACCCTTGTGGATGCTCTTCTCAGGACCAGCGGAACGATTCGTGCCAACCAGGAAGTTCAGGAACGAGTGATGGATTCCAACGATCTGGAGCGGGAACGGGGCATTACTATTTTATCGAAGAACACAGCCATTCATTACCGGGGGGTGAAGATTAATATTATTGACACCCCGGGCCATGCGGATTTCGGTGGCGAGGTGGAACGGGTTTTGAAGATGTGTGATGGGGTTGTGTTGGTGGTGGATTCCTTTGAGGGACCCATGCCACAGACCAAGTTTGTTTTGCGAAAGGCGGTGGATTTAAAGCTGCCGGCCATTGTCTGCATCAATAAAGTCGACCGCCCCGATGCCCGCGTTGCCGAGGTGGAGGACGAGGTGCTGGACCTCTTCATCGCCTTGGATGCGCCCGAGGACTACTTGGATAGCACCTTTATCTATGCTTCGGCGAAAAACGGCTGGGCCTCCGCGAGCCGGGAGGAGGAAGGGGACAACATGGAGCCCTTGCTCCAAGCCATTCTCGAGAAAATCCCCATGCCGGAGGGGGACTTAGAGGCTCCCTTCAAGCTCTTGATTTCCACCACGGACTACAATGACTATGTGGGCCGTATCGGCATCGGCAAGATTGAACAGGGAACGGTTCATGTGAATGACGAGGCGGTCATCTGCAATTACAACAATCCCGAAAAGAAGTCGAAAATTCACATCACGAAAATATTTGAGTTTGATGGTCTGAACCGAGTACCGGTGGAGGAATCCCGGATGGGATCCATCGTGGCGGTTTCCGGGGTAGAAGGCATCGAGGTGGGAGACACCCTCTGCAACCCACAAGACGTGGATCCCCTGCCCTTCGTGAAGATTTCCGAGCCCACTCTGGCCATGCGATTTTCCGTGAACGATTCTCCCTTTGCGGGAAAGTCGGGCAAGTATGTGACCTCTCGCCACCTTCGCAACCGTCTTTTTAAAGAGTTGGAAACCGACGTGAGTCTCCGGGTGGAGGAAGGGGCCTCCACGGACGAGTTTAAGGTCAGCGGCCGTGGGGAGTTGCATCTTTCCGTCCTTATTGAGAATATGCGCCGCGAGCAATATGAGTTCCAGGTCTCCAAGCCGGAAGTCCTCATGAAAGAGGATGAAAAGGGGAAGAAGCTGGAGCCGATTGAGTTGGCGACGATCGATGTGGACCAGGAGTTCTCGGGAGCCGTGATTCAGGCCCTGGGGCAGAGAAAGGGAGAACTGGTGGAGATGACCACCTCTCCTTCGGGTTACACCCGACTCATTTTCCGCATTCCGGCAAGAGGACTCATTGGATATCGGCAGCAGCTACTGACCGACACCCGGGGCACGGGAATTTTGAACAATGAGTTTGAGGCCTATGAACCCTATAAGGGAGAAATTCCCCGCCGGACCATGGGATCCCTGGTGTCCTACGAGACGGGGCTGTCCTCCACCTATGGTCTCCATGCCGCACAGGAAAGGGGCACCCTCTTCATCGGGCCCGGCGAAGAGGTTTATGAAGGACAGATTGTCGGCGAAAATCCCAAGGGAGAGGATTTGGACGTGAACGTCTGCAAGAAAAAACAGCAGACCAATATCCGCTCCTCCGCTTCCGATGATGCGTTGAAACTGACGCCGGCAACCAAGCTCAGCTTGGAGCAGATGATGGAGTTTGTGGAATCGGATGAATTGATTGAAGTCACCCCGGCTGCCTTCCGCCTGAGAAAGAAGATTCTGAGCGGACAGGCGCGATATAAGTCGAAGAAATATCAGAAATAGGGACCGGCAAGCCCGGCAGAGGTGGTTATGCCCTCTGCCGGCTTTTTGGAAAGGAAGAGAGAGCATGATCATCTTCGATGGCTTTATTTGGCTGTGGAGCCACTTTGGCTGGCTGAACATCATTATTGTATTTGCCATCATCTACCTGGGAAGGCGAAAGCCGGCAAGGTCAACCATGATGTGGATCATGGTCATGGCCCTGCTTCCCTTTGTGGGCTTCGCCTTTTATCTGATGATGGGGCTGGACCGCCGGCGGAACAAGATGTTTCGAAAAAAGGGGGAAAGCGACCATGCCATCCAGCAGCTCATTGCCTACCAGCAGTCGGAACTGGTGGCCGGGAAGGATCCCTTTCTGGGGTCCGACTTTGAGCAGTACCGGGACCTGGTCTGCATCAACCTCAACATGGACGAGGGGGTCTTCACCGACGGGAATTCCTGCCGGCTGTTCTTCGATGGACGGGATAAGTTTCAAGCCCTTTTTGAGGACCTGGATCATGCCAAGCGTACGATTGAGATTCAGTACTATATTGTTCGATCGGATGGCCTGGGCCGGCAGCTGATGGACCACATGCTGGCGGCGGCGAAGCGAGGCGTCCGCGTCCGCTTTTTGATCGATGCGGTGGGGGGAAGGAAATTGAAGGATGCCGATGCCAACCGGATGCGGGATGCGGGCATTGAGATGGCGGTGTTCTTCCCTTCCTTTTTCAAGCAGATCAATCCAAGAATCAACTACCGCAACCACCGAAAATTGGTGACCATTGATGATCACATCGGCTATATCGGGGGCTTCAATGTGGGCGATGAGTACCTGGGAGAGAGTGAGAAGTTCGGCTACTGGCGGGATACCCACATGCGCATCGAGGGGCCTGCCGTCCTGGATTTAAAGATCCGAATTTTGCAGGACTGGTTCTATGCCAGCGGTGAGGATCCCGTGAAAGAGCCGTCCTTCCGGATCCCGAAGGAGAGCTCGGGTTCTGTCGCCATGCAGCTGGTGACCAGCGGACCGGACACGAACTTCCCCAACATCAAGTATGCGATGATTGAGATGATTCACACGGCGCAAAAGGTCATCTACATACAGTCACCCTATCTGATTCCGGACCGGACCATGATGGACGCCTTGACACTCGCCCGCCTTCGCGATGTGGAAGTGAACGTGATGATTCCCAATAAACCGGACCATCCCTTCACCCTTTCCGCCAACATGTCCTATGCGGGGGAACTGATCCAACTGGGTGCCCACGTCTATCGCTATGAGAACGGCTTTCTTCACGCCAAAACCATGGTGGTGGACGATGCGGTTTCTTTTATTGGCTCGGCGAATCTGGATGAGCGGTCCTTTTCCCTGAACTTTGAGGCATCGGAGATGGTCTACTCCCGCGAGGTGAACCGGACCATGTGCCTGCAATTTCAGAGGGATGTGAAGGAATCCACCTTACTCACGCCGGAAATTTTCAGAAGAAGGCCAATGATTGAGAAACTCAAGGAGCCGATTGCCCGACTTTTTTCCCCGATTTTGTAAAAAAATATGGTAGGATAAGAAAGTTAGGAGCAATCTTACTTAGAGCGATACAGGAATCCGGGTTTTATGGACGGAAAACAGCAATAAAACCCAAGACTGTGAGAGGAGAAAGAGTCGATGGGCAAAGTAATCTCGGCGGCAGTCATTCGCCGTCTTCCTAAATATTATCGGTATCTGGGCTTATTGGAAGAGAAGGGAAAGGAACGGGTTTCTTCCCAGGAACTCAGTGAAATAACCGGCTTCACCGCTTCCCAGATCCGACAGGATTTCAACCATTTCGGGGGATTTGGTCAGCAGGGATACGGCTATCGCGTCGAAAATCTTCGGCAGCACATTGCGGAAATCATCGGATTGGATCGCACCTATAAGGTGGCGATTGTGGGCATGGGGCATCTTGGCCTCGCCCTTGCGAACTCCACTCTCTTTCAACATAGCAGTTTTTGCCTCTGCGCCCTCTATGATAATGATGAAGAAAAGGTAGGCAATCAGGTTTGTGGCCTGTCGATCTCCGGGGTTTCCGATCTGAAGAGAGACTTGGCGGCCAAGAAAATTGATATTTTGACGATCACCACCCCCAAATCCGTGGCCCAGACCATGGTAGATCTTGCGGAAGATGCCGGGGTCAAGGGAATTTGGAATTTTGCCCTAACCGATCTAAAGAGATCGGGCAAGGCCGTGATTGAGAACGTCTATCTCAAGGAGAGCTTACATACCTTAAGCTATTATATGGGCAACCAGCAGGACTATAAGGATTAGTCATGAGGGCGGACCAAGAGGGTCCGCCTTTTTTTAAACGACCTTTTCGTTTTGCAGAATACAGAAAAGAACGGAGAAAGGAAGAATCATGGCGCAAATTACAATCAGCGATCTTTGGAAGAGTGCTGGGATTACACCGATTCTTACCGGAGTTTCCGCAACCATCAATGAGAAGGATAAAATCGGGATGATTGGAACCAATGGTGCCGGAAAGACCACTCTCATGCGGATGTTGGTGGGAGAATTGGACTGGGACCAAGGGGATATCTTTAAAAAAAGCGATCTCCGCATGGGCTATTTGAAACAAAATGTACACATTACCTCCGAGGACAGCCTCTACGAGGAATGCAAGAAAGCCTATGCGAGGGCCTTTGAAATCGAAGCCGAACTTCGCCGTTTGGAGGAAAAGATGGGGGAGGTCGCCGGGAATCCCCGGGAGCTAGAGGAGACCATGACCCGCTACCAGCTGTTGACGGAACGGTTTGAAGAGGAGGGGGGACTCTCCTACGATTCCGAGATTCGAGGGATGCTGAAGGGAATGGGGTTTTCGGAGGACCGGTTTCGGGATCCCGTGAATGTGCTTTCCGGCGGAGAAAAATCGAGGATGGAGCTTGCCATGATGCTGCTGGGTCGGCCCCAGCTGCTCCTCTTGGACGAACCCACCAACCACCTGGACATGAAGGCCATCCGCTTTCTGGAGGGTTTCCTCCGGGACTTTTCGGGGACGGTGCTCTTGATCACCCATGACCGTTATTTTTTGAATAAAGTGGTCAATCGAATTTTTTTGATTGAGAACCACAAGCTTTTTAGCTATGATTGCGGTTACCGGGAGTATGCGATGCGGAGGAAAAAGGACCTGGAGGTGTACCGCCACGCCTATGAGAATCAGCAGAGGGAAGTGGAACGCCAGAAGGAGATTATCGAGCGCCTGTCGAAACTGGGGGGCGCCAAGCGGAAACGAGGGATTTCCCAGTCCCGATCTCGGCAAAAGCTTTTGGACAAGATGGAGCTCTTGCCGGCACCACCGCAGGATGCGGCACATATGCAGCTGTCCTTCACGCCGCGCTATGAGAGTGGCCGGGATGTATTGAAGGTAGAGTACTTGGGCAAGAGCTTTGGCGACCACCTCCTCTTTCGGGACGTTTCCTTTGAGATTCAGCGGGGAAACCGCGTGGGCCTGATCGGTGCCAATGGGGTGGGAAAGACGACACTCTTTCGCATCCTGCTGCGCCAGGAAGCGGCAGACCGGGGACAGATTGCCTTTGGCACTGCAGTTAAGATTGCCTTTTTTGACCAGGAGCAGAGGACCTTACATCCCGAGAAGACTGTTATCGATGAGCTCTGGGATGCCTATCCCCGGATGGATCATTTCCAGATCTGTTCCTACTTGGCAAAATTTCAGTTTGTGGGAGAGGATCGGTTTCGCTTTGTCGATGAGCTTTCGGGAGGGGAGAAGTCCCGCCTGGCCCTTTTGAAGTTGATGCTGTCGGAAGCCAACTTTTTGCTGTTGGATGAGCCCACCAATCATCTGGATATCGAGTCCCGAGAAATTTTGGAAGAGGCCCTCCGTGAATACCAAGGCACGGTGTATGTCATAAGCCATGATCGCTATTTTCTCAATCACGTATGCGATCGAATCTTCCATTTAGCCCATGGGGGCATGGAGACCTTTTCGGGAAACTATGACGAGTATTTGGACTACCAGGCCCGACAGGTTCCCTCGGAAGCTCCCCAGGCAAAGAAGGAGAGCCCGAAGAAGGCGCCAAAGACCGGCAGCCCCTCCCAGCGGAGGAAGCAGAAGCAGCGGGCCCGGCAGATTCAGGACCGATTGAAGCAGAAGGAAAACGAGTTGGAGGGAATGAAGAAGGAATCCTACGATGCCAGCCTTTACGAAGACTATGAGAAAGCCCAGGCACACCATCAGCGGATTCAGGATTTGCAGGAGGAGATTGACCAGATGACCGATGAATGGTTGGAACTGGCCTTGGAACTGGAGGATGAGGAATGAAGGTTTTTGCCTATCGGGGAGAATCCAGAAGCTACCCCGAAAACACGATGCTGGCTTTCAAAAAAGCGAGTCAGTCCGGAGCGGATGGCATTCAGCTGGATGTTCATTTTTCGAGGGAACGGTATCTCGTTGTCTTCCACGATGATTCTCTTTCCCGGGTCATGGATGCGGTGGGCTTTGTCCGCCACCACAGCATCTCGGATTTGAAAAACTACAACTATAAAATGCAATACGAGGGACCCCGCCAACACATTATCACCCTCGAAGAGTATCTCAACTGGGCGAAGGAATTGCCTTTGCAGACGGTGATTCACCTGAAAAATGACCAGTTTTTTTATCCGGGCATGGAAGATCAAATTTGTCAGATGATCTCCCGCTTTGGCTTGGAAGACCGGGTTCTGCTGAGCTCCCAGCGCATGGACAGCCTGGGCTTGATTCGCAGCTATCATCCGGAGATGAAAATTGCCTGGCTGACCCATTCCTCGTCGGACAGCTTGTTGGAAAGAGTTCAGGCCCTGAAACCGGATTGGGTGATTCCCCACATTACCCTCATGCACCCCGGCTTTGTTCAAAAGATGCGGGAGATCGGGGTCAAGCTCATGCCCTATGTGATCAAGTCCGATGTGGAAGCCCAGCGGATGGAGTCCATGGGAGCGGAAGCGATATTGACGGATGAGGTGCAGCCCATTCGCCAGAGCCTCGGTCTGAAGAAGAATCCATACAGTGAGAGCGAATTGGAGCGGGCGAAGACCGCGGAGGACCTCATCGGGGACCAGGATGGGGAGCAGCCGCTGACGGCGAAGGCCAAATTAAAACTCGCCAAACGGTCTTCCAATCTGGGAAGCGGTCTCCTGGGAATTCTGTTGAGCATGGCCATTTCCGTGGGCGCAGCCGTGCTTGCGGGGATGTTGGTCTTTAATTTATTAAAAGGATTTTTAAAGTAGGAACCGGGAGGAGCAGGGTCTCCTCCTTTTCTTTATAAATAAGGTCAAAGAAAGTCAAAATTTTCTTGCTTGAGAAGGGAAGCCGTTGTATAATGAAATAGTCAGAGATAGTCAAATCATAAAAAGAGGAATCCCAACCAACCGGGAACGCCCTAAGAAAGGAGCCAAACCATGCAATATCGTGACTATTATGAGCTGTTGGGCGTAGATAAGTCGGCTTCATCAGCGGAGATCAAAAAAGCATATCGAAAATTAGCCAAAAAGTATCACCCGGATCTTCATCCCGATGATAAGGAGGCACAGGATAAATTTAAGGAAATTAACGAGGCCTACGAGGTTCTCGGCGATGAGGAGAAGCGGAAAAAGTATGACCAATTTGGCCGGAACTATAACTTCCAAGGAGGACAGAATTTTGATCCCTCGGCCTATGACTTCGGTCCCTTCCAAGGAGCCGGAGGGAATGGGGGATCCGGATTTTCGGATTTCTTTAATCTCTTCTTTGGCGGAGAAGCGGGAGGGCGGACCACGTCTTCCCGGGGGATGTCCTTTGACCTGGGCAGTCTCTTCCACGGAGGAAGGGGAAAAAACGCCAAGAGTCGGGCCCGCTATGACACAGAGATCACCATTTCCCTGGAGCAGGCTTTTCACGGGGGAGAAAGAGACCTTCTCTGCCGAATCGGCGGAGAGGAGAAGCGGGTTTTGGTCAAGTGGCCGCAGGGAATGAAGGATGGGAAAAAGATTAAGATTCGGGGAGAAGCCTTTGGCATCTCCGGAGACCTGTTCGTCACGGTCCATGTGTCGGACTTTTCGAAGGTAAAGGGCTTGGATTTCGAAGTGCCCTTGTCCCTCTATCCCTGGCAGGCGTATTTCGGCTGCAAGAAGACCGTGGAAACCCCGGAGGGACGAATCAAGATTCGCGTGCCGGCGGGAATCAACAGCGGAAAGAAAATTCGAATTCCCGGCAAGGGATTTATCAACCGGAAGGGAGATCGCGGCGATCTATACTTCGTGGCGAATCTGGTAAATCCGACCGAATTGAGCAGTGAACAGAAGAGACTTTACCAAGCCTTAAATCAGGAAAGTGAACGATAACCATCCCAGCTGGAAAGGGGGAAAAAGATGACATTGGATTTTACACAAAAGAGTGCGCAGGTCATTAAAGATGCGCAGAATATGGCGATTAAAAACGGAAATCCGGAGCTCACCGATCTGCATTTGCACCTCGCGTTGATCATGGATTCGGAGGGCTTTGTTGCCCGGGTTTTGGAAAACATGAAGATTGACCTTCCCGCTTATCGGGTCCGGGTAAAAAGGGCGGTTGAAAATTTGCCCACACAGGCAGGAGCCTCCCAGGTTTACCCCAACGCCGTTTTTCAGCGCATTCTTTTGAATGCGGAGGATGAGGCAAAGAAGCGGGAGGATAGCTTTATCTCCGTGGAACACATCTATTTAGCGCTGTTGCGGGAAAAGAATGTTCCCTCGGAAGAAATCCTCCGAGAATTTCAGATTCGAAGGAAAGATTTTGAAAGGGCTCTCAATGAGATTCGGGCGAGCCGAAAGGTCACATCGGACAATCCGGAAGAAGCCGACGATGTATTGGAGAAATACGGAAAAGACCTGACCAAGGAGGCACGTTCGGGGAAACATGATCCGATTATCGGACGCGATGACGAAATTCGAAACGTGATTCGCATCTTGAGCCGTCGGACCAAGAACAACCCCGTTCTCATCGGAGACCCCGGGGTCGGGAAAACCGCCATTGTGGAGGGTTTGGCCCAGCGAATTGTGAACGGAGATGTGCCCGAGGGGCTGAAAGACACCACCATCTTCTCCCTGGATCTGGGCCAGCTTCTGGCGGGAGCCAAATTTCGCGGAGAATTTGAGGAGCGACTGAAGGCGGTTCTCAACAAGGTGGAAGAATCCGAGGGAAACATCATCATGTTCGTGGATGAACTCCACCTCATCGTGGGAGCGGGAAGAACCGATGGAGCGATGGATGCCTCCAACCTGATGAAACCCGCCCTCTCCCGGGGACAGATTCGCATGATCGGGGCAACCACCTTAAAGGAGTATCGAGAGTATATTGAGAAGGACGGGGCCCTGGAACGACGGTTTCAAAAGGTCATGGTCCGGGAGCCTTCCGTGGAGGATACCATCTCTATTCTGCGTGGAATCAAGGAAAAGTATGAGCTTCACCATGGCCTTCGCATTTCCGATAATGCGGTGATCGCCTGTGCGACCCTGTCCGATCGCTATATCACCGACCGCTTCCTTCCCGATAAGGCCATCGACCTGATGGATGAGGCGGCGGCAATGGTGAGGACGGAACTGGACTCCATGCCCCAGGATCTGGATGATCGCAGAAGACACATCCTTCAGCTGGAGATTGAGAAGGCGGCCCTGTCGAAGGAAGAGGATGAGGGGTCGAAGAAGCGCTTGGAGAATCTTAAGGAAGAACTTGCACAGGAGCAAGAAGAGTACAACGAAGGCTTTATCAACTGGCAGAATTCGAAAAAGGCGTTGGAAGAGCAGACCAAGATCAAGGAGGAGATTGACAAGACCCGTCATGAGATTGAGGAGGCGGAAAGAGCCTATGATTATGAGCGGGTATCCAAACTTCGTTATGGTACCTTGGCGGAGCTGACGGAGAAACTCCAGGAAAGCGAGCGCCATCTGGCAGAAGAAGAGGATGCCGCCAAGGAAGAAGTCACGGAAGAACAGGTTGCGGAAGTCGTGAGCAAGTGGACGGGCGTTCCCGTCACAAAACTGGTAGAGACGGAGCGACAGAAAATCTTGCAGCTTCCCGAGATCCTTGCCAAACGAGTTGTGGGCCAGGAAGAGGCCGTCCGGGCCGTTTCCGATGCGATTATTCGGGCACGGTCGGGGCTGAAGGATGTGAATCGCCCCATTGGAAGCTTCCTCTTCTTAGGACCGACGGGCGTCGGAAAAACGGAGCTCGCTAAGGCCCTGACCGAGGCAATGTTTGACGATGAGCGAAACATGGTCCGCATCGATATGTCCGAGTACATGGAAAAGTATTCGGTTTCACGGCTGATTGGATCCGCTCCCGGTTACATCGGCTACGAAGAGGGAGGCCAATTGACCGAAGCGGTGCGCCGCAAGCCCTATTCCGTGGTGCTCTTTGATGAAATTGAAAAGGCCCATCCGGATGTCTTTAACATCCTGCTTCAGGTCTTAGACGACGGCAGACTCACGGACAATCAGGGTCGGACCGTTGACTTTAAAAATACGATCATCATCCTGACTTCGAATCTGGGATCGGATTTGATCCTGGAGAAGATGGACCGGGGCGGAGAACTGGATGAGGAGACCCGACAGGCCGTGGATGCCCGGCTAAAGCAGGCCTTCCGTCCGGAATTCTTAAATCGTATCGACGACATTGTCATGTTTCGATCCCTGCAGAAGGAGCAAATCTATCGGATCATCTCCCTGCAGGTGGCAAAGATTCAGGAGCAGCTGGTGGGCCGAGGCATTGTGCTGCAGCTCAGCAAAGAAGCCCAACAGTATATTCTGGATCATGCGTATACGCCGCAATTTGGAGCCCGCCCGGTGAAACGCTATCTGCAGAAAGAGGTGGAGACCAAGCTGGGCCGGGAATTGCTCCGGGGAACCATCGGTGATGGAGACCGGGTCATGATCACGGTTGACGAAAAAGGACTTGCCTTTCGGAGTGAGCGCCAGCAAGAGAACGGTGATGAGGAATCGGACCGGTAAGCAAAAAAGGGGGAGGCGAAAGCCTCCCTTTTTTTAAAAAGAATAAAAATCAAAGTAAAATTTGACAAAAGTGGGATTCTTCCCTATACTATCTTGGTAAACCTTTTGGAGAGTTGTCCGAGTGGTCGAAGGAGCATGATTGGAAATCATGTATACGTGTATGCGTATCGAGGGTTCGAATCCCTCACTCTCCGCCATAGCACTATATGGGGAGTTAGCGGTGCCCTGTAACCTGCAATCCGCTATAGCAGGGTAGAAGTCCCGGCCGAGGTGATTCGAAGGGGCATTTCGGCTTTTGTAAGTGGCGTTGACGATGCGGTCTTGCACAATGGAGCGCCATGAACCATGTCAGGTCCGGAAGGAAGCAGCATTAAGTGGTCCCCTTCATGTGTTGCAAGAGTGCCGCCTCTGAGTTAACTGCTTGAGCCCGTGTTTTTACGGACCAACAGAGCCGGGTGTGCGGAATTATTGAAGAAGCCCTCCGGGCTTCTTTTTTTTGCAAGTTTCGGGTATGAATAGTACGAAACGTTTATATGCGGGAGCAATTCCGCTGGAAGATCGAAAGGATACCGGTATGCAAGAACAGATGTATTACAATGGGGAAGTCAGTAAACTCTTTGATGCCCTCAAGAAGGGAGACCAGGAGGCGATTCGCCACCTTACGATTGTAGAAGACTATGGATCCCACCATACCACCGCAGACGGGCAAGAGCTGCCCCTCTTTCAATGGGAGGACGGGGGAAGAAAACTGGCCCGTTACGAAGAAGATAGGACCCTCTTTTTGGTGCAGACCTCGGTGGTCTATGAGGAAGAGGACAGCAGCGAAGATCGGGACTGGTTCCAGGTCGCCTCTCGGGAGCAGGCGGAGTGGCTCAATGAACACCTGGATGGGCATAAGTTAGCTTATGAGTATAAGGCTCCCCATGCTTGGTCGGCGGAGGGAAAGATCCTCTTTTCCCTGGCTTCGGATGCACAAAGCCGTCACTGAGAGAGCATAAAAAAAGAGCCCGGGCGCAGCCCGGGCTCTTTTTTTTATGAAAGAAATTCTTAATCAAATTTTTCTTTTTCTCCGATGGTCTCACAGTAAACGCAACGGTAGGTCTTCTTCTCCGGGTCGGTGAGCTTAAAGACCTGGGGAAGTTCCTGTTCGATGGAGGTGATGCAACGGGGATTGTGGCAGTGGAGGATGTCGGTAATGGTCTCCGGAAGACTGGGATGCGTCTTTTTCACGATGGATCCGCCCTGGACAATGTTAATGGTAATGTTGGGGTCAAAATATCCCAGCAGGTCTAGGTCCAGTTCAATGGGCTCATTGATTTTGAGAATGTCCTTCTTCTCTCTTTTGTTGCTCACCGCGTTTTCAATGATGGCGATTTGGCAATCCAGTTTGTCTAATCCGAGATAATGGTAGAGGACCATGCCCTGTCCTGCCGGAATGTGGTCAATAACTACGCCCTCGGTAATCGATCCGATAATCATGCTTCTACCCCCAATAGTTTTAAAATCAGTGCCATACGAATAAATTTACCATTGCGAACCTGACGGAAGTAGGCGGCCCTGGGGTCGGAATCTACTGCCGTGGAGATTTCGTTTACACGAGGAAGGGGATGCAGGATGCGCATGTCTTTCTTTGCTCCCTTCAGCTTGTCCGGAGTGAGGATATAGGTGTCCTTCAGCCGAATGTAGTCCGCCTCGTTAAAGAAGCGTTCCTTCTGGACACGGGTCATGTATAGGATATCCAGCTCGGGGATCGCCTCTTCCAGATCTCGTACCTCTTTGTATTCAATGCCTTCCTTCTCCAGGATTTCCGTGCGCACATGCTCGGGAATCATCAGCTCTTCCGGAGAGATGAGAACGAAGCGGATTCCCTGGTAGCGACTCATAGCGGTGATCAGAGAGTGTACCGTTCTTCCGAACTTCAGGTCGCCGCAGCAACCAATCACCAAGTTATCCAACCGGCCCATTTCACGATGGATGGTTAAGAGGTCGGTCAGAGTCTGCGTGGGATGGTTGTGCCCCCCGTCTCCCGCATTGATCACGGGAATTTGTACCGCTTTCGAAGCGACATAGGGAGCCCCTTCCTTGGGATGGCGCATGGCGATGATGTCGGCAAAGCACTCTACGGTTCTTGCGGTGTCTGCCACACTCTCCCCCTTTGCTGCGGAGGAAGCCTTTCCCGAAGAGAAGCCGATGACACTGCCGCCCAAATCCAACATTGCGGATTCAAAGCTGAGGCGGGTCCGGGTGGATGGCTCATAGAAAAGAGTCGCAATTTTTTTGTGGGCACAGAAGCTGTTGTAAGCTTCCGGGTGCGCGATGATGTCCTTGGCCTTCTCGATCAGTTGATCGATCTCCTCGGTCGAAAGGTCTTTGATGTCGATTAAATCTTTCATTCGGATACCTCTCCTTTATTGATTTTTCCTCGCGGCAATCCAGCTTTCATCCTCCGGATGATCGCGAAACTGCTTGAGATGTTGAATATCTTCCTCGCTGATTTGACCGATTTCCACGGCGACTTCCAGCGTTGCATCAAAATCCGTCAGGCTGTAATTCTTCACGTTTGCCCGGGCCAGTCGATCGATGCTCTTCTGCATTCCATAGGTATAGATGGAGACGATCCCCAAAACTTCCGCCCCCTCCTCCCGAAGCGCTTCGACCACGTCGAGGACGCTGCCCCCGGTGGAAATCAGGTCTTCGACAACGACGACTTTTTCTCCCTTTTCCAAGCGACCTTCAATCTTGTTTTTGCGGCCATGGTCCTTGTTGCCCGATCGCACATAGCCCATGGGAAGGCCCATGAGTTGCGCGGTGATGGCGGCGTGAGCGATTCCCGCGGTGCTGGTTCCGAACAGGGCCTCCGCCTGCGGAAAGTGCTCCTCCACCAAGGCCTTCAGCCCCTCCTCAATATGGGTCCGCACCCGGGGATCCGACAAGGTCAGGCGGTTATCACAGTAAATGGGGCTGTGAATTCCGCTTGCCCAGACAAAAGGATCATCGGGCCGGAGAAAGACCGCGCCAATGGATAAAAGGTCTCTGGCAATTTCTTTTTTCATGATTCCTCCTTGTGTTCTTCTTGGAAAAGCCTGCAAACCACGCTTGCCCTATTTTTCACAAAATTCTTTTACCGCTCGATGATAGGCGGCCTCAGGATCCGAGCTTTGGGTAATCGCCCTTCCCATCACGATAAAGTCCGATCCCAATTCTTTCGCCATTTCCGGGCTCGTGACCCGCTTTTGGTCCTGCCGGTCTCCCTCGGGAAAGCGAATCCCCGGCGTGACCGTTAAGAAGGAAGAACCACAGTGGCTATGTACGGTTTGACTCTCGAGTGGGGAGCAAATGACCCCGTCCAGCCCGGCATCCTTCGCATTCTTCGCATACCGGGCAACGACCTCTTCCAGCGGCGAGGGAATCAGCAGTTCCTCCTTCATCATCTGTTGGGAGGTGGAAGTCAGCTGCGTAACCGCCAGCAGGTAGGGGTGCTTTCCCTGTGCATCACATAGGCCTCGGAGGGCCGCTTCCATCATCTCCTTGCCCCCCGCGGCATGAACATTGACCATGTCCACCCCCATGTTTCGAAGGCGGGCCATGGCCTTTTCCACCGTGTGGGGAATATCGTGGAGTTTTAAATCCAAGAAGATTTTGTGGCCTCGCTTTTTGATGGCTTCCACGATGGAGGGACCCTCCGCATAGAAGAGTTCCATTCCAACTTTTACAAAGAGCGGGTCTCCCGAAAAGCGGTCAAGGAACTTGATACATTCCTGACCGGAGGGAAAATCGCAGGCAATAATGACGGATTGGGTCATAAGTTCTCCTTTCTGGCCGATTTCGGCCTCAAAAAATCCCTCATTCCCAAGGAATGAGGGATTTCCCCCTAACTTTCATGGGCCATACCAATGGCTTCCGCGAGGGAATCCATTCGGTAGGTTTTCATCGTTTCCGGTAATTGTTCAATAATTTTTGGGCAGGTGAAGGGCTCTACCAAGTTTGCCGAGCCGATTTGCACCAGGCTGGCCCCCGCCAGCATCATTTCCAACACATCCTCAGCGGTGAAGACACCGCCGCCTCCCATAATGGGAACCTCCACCGCCTCGTAAACATCGTAGATGGCTCTTATGGCAATGGGGAAGATGGCGGGTCCCGAAAGACCGCCGGTGCGATTGGCGAGAAGGGGCTTCTTTCTCTTTAAATCAATCCGCATTCCGAGAACGGTATTGATGAGGCTGATTCCGTCGGCGCCGCCCTCGACGCAGGCCTCCGCCACCTTCACGATATTGGTGTCATTGGGGGTCAGCTTCATGAAGACGGGCTTTGTTGTCGCTTCCTTTACCGCCTGGGTGATTTCCTTGGCACAGGAAGGGTCGGTTCCGAAACTCATGCCTCCGTGTTTGACGTTGGGGCAGCTTACGTTGATCTCCAGGATGCCCACGGCTTCTTCCCGGTCAAAGGCCTTGGCAACCTTGACATATTCTTCCGTGGAAAAGCCACAGATATTCGCAATCACCTTCTTGGAGAAGACCTTTTTCAGCCGAGGGAGCTCCTTGTCCAGCACCTCTTCGAAGCCGGGATTTTGCAGGCCAACCGCATTGAGCATGCCGGATGGGGTTTCGGCGATGCGGGGGATGGGGTTGCCATAGCGGGCTTCCTCGGTGGTTCCCTTTAACGCCAAGGATCCCAGACAATTTAAATCGTAGAGGTCCTTAAATTCCAGACCGTATCCGAAGGTGCCGCTGGCGGGAATGATGGGATTGTCAAAGTCCAACCCGCACACGCTCACCTTCAACGCCTCGCTACTCGTGATTTTCTTTTCCTCTACCATTGGATCACCTTCCGATCAAATACCGGACCTGCCTTGCAGACCCTGCGGGGACCTTTTTTCGTTTCGATGGTGCAGCCACGGCAAGCACCGATGCCACATCCCATGCGCTCTTCCATGCTCAGTTCGCCCGGGATGTCATACTCGTCCAGCATTTTATCCAGCGCCTTCAGCATGGGGGGAGGTCCACAGCTATAGACATAGGGCGGAAGATCGGTGCCTTCGCCTTCCTTGTCCAGCCAGAGCTTCAGGGCATCGGTCACGAAGCCCTTACTTCCCACGGATCCATCAACGGTGGCGAGAAGGACTCGGCAGCCCAATTCTTCAAAATCTTTTTGCAGCAGGATTTCCTCTTTTTTGTTGTATCCGAGCACCACAACGGGCTTTCCCGTGGGCTTGTCGGAGTCCTTATCCTCTTCTCTCTGCGCGAGAAGCTGTAATGCCAGGGCATAGAGGGGAGGAACCCCAACGCCGCCTCCGATGAGGAGCGGCGTGTGACCGGGAGCTCGGTGAAGGCGGAAGCCGTTGCCCAGTCCGGTGAGCAGGTCCACCTTATCCCCTTGCGCCAGTTGTGCGAGAAGCATGGTGCCCTTTCCCATAATCTTAAAGACCAACTTCAGCCTGTGATCGTCCCAGCTCTTCACGGAGATCGGTCGCCGGAGAAAGTAGGGAGGGACCTGCACCTGCACGAATTGGCCCGCCTTGGTCAAGCCTTCCGTATTTCCTTCCATTTCCACCTCAAAGGCATCCGCCGTTAGTTGGGTGTTTTTTGTGACGGTAAACACTTCCTGTCTCATAAGGCCTCCTTTACCGGGAACGGTCCGTTCCCTCTGCTGGGCCCAAAGTGACGAGAATGACTTCTTTTGTCCCGTCCACTTCAGGCACGTGTACTTCGATGGATTCTTTTCGAGAACTCGGAACATTTTTCCCGACAAAGTCCGGTCGAATGGGAAGCTCTCGATGGCCCCGGTCAATCAGGGTGGCCAAGCGAATGCATTTGGGTCTGCCCATCTGCATCAGGCAGTCCATGGCCGCTCGAATGGTACGACCGGTAAAAATCACATCATCCACCAATATTACGTCCTTACCCTCAATTGGGCTTTCGGGAACAAGGGAGGATAAGATTTCCGGCGCATCCGCCCGTTCGGTGCGATCATCCCGATAGAGGGTGATATCGATGGATGCGGTTTCCACGGGAATCGAACCGATCTTTCGCAGATTTTCCGCGATCTGCTCCGCCAGAGGGACGCCTCTTCGACGAATGCCGATCAGGAGAAAGTCCTTGGCGTCCTGCTCTCTCTCCAAGATTTCGTGAGAGATTCGCATCAGCGACCGGTCCATCTGTCCTTCATCCATTAATTTCGTCTTAAACTGCATAATTGCTCCTGACATAAAAAAAGCACCTCACGGGAGACCGTAGGCGCAAACTCACAAGGAACGAAGCATAGAAGCTTCGCATCACACTTCTTATTCAGTCTTAGGGTCTCTCTGTACCGCATTAAAGATTCTTTAGGAAATCATACTCGAAGGGAGAGGACCCGTCAAGAGGGAGAGAAAGATTTCTTCGGAGAATCGAAAATTTTCGTGGGAACAAGGATGATATAATAGGGAAGGACCCGGAAGCAGGCACTTTCTGCCGGGGCCCCTTTTGTCACGATATCGAAGAGAAAATCACACGACAGCCGGCTGTCGGAGAAAGGACCGAAGATGGAAAATGGAGTAATGATGCAGGTGTTTCATTGGGACAGTGCAGCGGACGGGCAATTTTATAACCGCCTCGCCGACCTTGCTTCCCGGTTGAATAAGCTCGGAATCACCGCCGTCTGGATGCCCCCGGCAGCCAAGGGCACCTCGGACCGGGACGTGGGCTACAGCAGCTATGATTATTGGGATTTGGGGGAATTTGATCAAAAGGGAACCGTACGCACGAA
>ERZ1673749.113-NODE-113-length-123183-cov-9.570918_pt1 | contig 123183 bp, 107 predicted proteins | sample MGYA00580204_ERZ1673749 | MGnify/ENA primary metagenome ERZ1673749 (study PRJEB41218, sample SAMN15661745) | gut metagenome | host: Homo sapiens | place: Canada: London | collected 2015-08-20/2019-03-30 | study: EMG produced TPA metagenomics assembly of...
GTGTCAACCATGTCGCGGCTGACCTGTCAACCATCAGGAAGGTTTGTCCAGGCACGCCGTGTCAACTATGTCGTGACTTCGGACACCTCCGGGCGCACAGTTGGAAAACCCCGCTGCGGCGGGGTTTTTGCATGTGCGGGGAATTTCTTAGAGAAGGAAACTATTAACGCATCCTAAGAGGGGGCTTAGGGGTAAAACTTGGCATACGCCTGTCTACGGCATTACAATCTATAGGGATTGTAAAGATTTTTCCCAGCTCACATAAAACCCTGAGTGCAACCTTACGTATTGGAGACAAGTATGCGCGGAAACGCCAAGCCCTCTCGCGGGCTGTTTTCCGGAATGAAAAGGACTGTCATCGCCTCGGCGACGGCACTTTCGCTCGCAGTCGGCGGTATGGCCGTCCCGGCGTTAGAGAGTTTCGGGGCGGGGGAATTCTTGCCTGCGGCGACGGCGGCAACGAGCTCGATCCTTTACAGCAGTAACATTTCGGTTCCGCTGAAAAAAGGCTGGAGTAAGAAAAGGCCGCAAGATGTCCCCGGGACGCCGCAGGAACTGGTTGATTTCTCCAAAAATGGCACGAGGGGTTGGCTGGCGGTCGCCAACAACGACTCCGGCGCATCAATTCAGGGCTTTAGCAAGATCGAATTCAGGCACGATCGGACTACTACAAAGTCGTTTCCCGCGAGCGGAGAATATTACGTTTGGGTAGAAACGCCCGAGTCGAAAACAGCTACTGGTACCCGTGAAGTAGCCAATGGCGAATTTTATAAGGTTGAGGGCAAGGGTAATGGGACCACGCTGACGCTCGAGCTGCCGAAGACGGTGACGCTCCAGCCGAGCCAAGTGCTATACGCGTTTGCGCCAAACCAGCGGAGCTTGCCAACTTGGGGCATCGGTGCGAGCGGCTCCGCGACGCTGAGTTCCGCGCCTAAGGGAACCGTAACGGGTCGACTGAACGCTCCCACCAGCTTCATCGATGAGGCGCGAATTGACCTGCTGGATGCAAACGGCAATGTGGTCGACACGAGGGGCGCACGTCGCGGTCAGACCTTTACGTTCTCGGACACCCCAACCGGAGAGTACAAACTCCGCGTGAGGAATATAGGTGGATTTAACGGGGAAACCACCCAGACGTTTACACTGCGCGCTGACGCGACGGAGACCCGGGACCTGACGCTGACCGCGCGGAAAGCGTCGGTGAAGGGATCGGTCAAGGATGAGAATGGGCAGCCTGTCCGGGGAGCCACAGTCAGCATCAAGGGCACCGACCTTAAGACACAGACCAACACCGACGGCTCCTTCGAGATCACCAATATCCCTGATGGTACCTACACCGTCGAGGTGGGGGAGACGAGCAAGACTGTGGGCACCACGACGTCGGTAAGCCTGAAGCCCGGGGAAGAAAAAGAGAACCTCGAGCTCCGCGTCGACTTTCACAAGCGCAACGCCACCGGCCGGGTGCTCAATGAAAAGGGCGAGCCGGTAAGCGGCGCGTCGCTGACGTTGAGCGGTAATGGGCAAGCCGATCGAACCGCGAAAACTGACGCAAACGGCAACTACACCTTCGAAGGCCTGAAGCCGGGCACGTACACCGTCGTCGTTGCGTCTTCAACCGAGCATGGTTCCGGTGGCGGGCAGCTGAATATCCAGGCTGACCGGGACACCCAGCAGGATTTCAAGGTAACCAGGAATAAGGCGACCATCACGGGTAAGGGATCAATTGCGGGCTCCAATGACAAGCCCGCAGACGTCAGGCTTCGCCTTGTCCGCGGTGGCAAGGTCGTCAGCACGGCGACCACCAATGCGAATGGCGAGTTCACTTTCGCTGGCGTTGACGCCGACACGTACGCGATCGAAATCGTTGAGGACGACCGTTTCCACGGCGGCGCGATCGAGCAGAACATCGTGGTCAAGCCTGGCGAGACCAGGAATTTTACTCTTGAGATGGAGTACAAGGAGGCCACCGTCAAAGGTGACGTACTGCTCGACGGAAACCCTCTCCCGGGGGTGGCCGTGAAGCTGACGAAGAAGGATACGAAGGAGACCTTCGACACCGAAACGAATAGTCGCGGCTTCTTCACGCGCGGCGGCCTGCAGCCCGGCACTTATGTCGCTTCCGTCGCTGGCAAGGCTGGCGAGTACGATGAGGGGACTTCGGATGAGGTGCGAATCGCGCCGGGCGAGACGAAGCCGCTCAACATCACCCTGACCAGCCTGCCTGGCAACGTGACCGGCAAGGTTACCGACAACTTTGGCAAGCCCGTTGCTGGCGCAAAGGTCACTGCGGGAAGCAAGACCGCGACCACAGGCACGGACGGCACCTACAAGATCGAGGGGCTGCCGAAGGGCGAGGTGACCGTGACCGTCGCCCGAAATGCAGAGCAAAAGTACGCGAGTGCCTCCACAGCCGTCACGATTGCTCCTTCGCAGACAAAGACTGCAGACCTCACCGTCACCCGTGACCTGGGCTCGATCGCTGGCACCGTCAAAGACGACGGCGGCACGCCGCTGAGTAGCGGCGCGGCAACCATTACCGGCCCGAATGGGTTCAAGAAAGACGTCACCATTTCGCGTGGCCAGTTCCAGCTCGACGGTCTGACCTCCGGTGAGTACACGGTGAACGTACACAAGACGAAGCTGACGGACGCGACGAACACAAAGGTCACCGTGCGGCCCGGGGAGTCTGCCGCAGCCGACCTCCAGGTGCGCCGCTTCCAGGGCAAGTACACCGTCAAGGTCTTTGATGACCTCGGCGAGGCTGTCCAGGGCGCAACCGTTGTCGTAAGCGGTACAGGCTTTAAGCAGAGCAAGCAGACCAATGCTGATGGCGTGGCGCAGTTCGATAATGTTGCGCCGGGCAAATATAGCTATACGGTGCTTGCTGCAGACGAGTACGGCCAGGCATCCGGCAGCCTCACCCCGATTGTTGAGGACGCCGAGGAGACGATGAACGTCAGCGTGTCGCCGACTGAGGGCCGGATTGAAGGCACCGTGCGTGATGACGCGGGCAACCCTGTTGCTGGCGCGGTCGTCAAGATCGACGGTAAGCGTCGTAGCGGTGAGCAGCAAGCGTGGTCTGGCACTGCCACTACCGATGAAAACGGTAAGTACACCGTCGATGCTGTACCGCCGGGAACCTTCGTCGCGAAGGTGGACGCAACCGATACCCGTGGCGGCGCTTCCACAGAGGTGACCGTTCGCCCGAACGAGCCCTCCGCCGGGAACCTGACGCTGCGTCGCAACGACGGCAACCTTGGCGGCACCGTTACCGATGACAACGGTTCCGCTGTTGCTGGCGCGAAGGTGGTGCTGAAGAGCGCCGACGGGAAGCAGGAGATCGACTCCACCGAAACGGGCGCAGACGGTACCTACGAGTTTGCAGGTATCCGCCCTGGCGAGTACCTCGTCGAGGTAGCAAAGACTTCCGAGTACGGTGCCGCCTCCGAAACCGCACAGGTGGACCCGGGTGTGAAGAACAATCGTGACATCCGTGTGAACCGCGCCGATGGTGGCGTGGAGGGCACCGTCGGCGATGAGAACGGCAACGCAGTTGAAAACGCCACCGTGACGATTTACGGTGATGGCGTTGAGGAGCAGCTCAGCACGAGCGCTGAAGGTACATTCGCCCTGACCGGGCTGCGTCCGGGCAACTACCGCGTCGAGGTCGCTGCAACGACTGAGTACGGCGCAACCGCCGGCACGTTTACCGTCGAGCCTGGCTCGACGGCAACGTCGAAGCTGGAGGTCAACCGGAACAAGAGCACCGTCTCCGGCCAGGTATCTGACGATGCCCACCAGGTAATCGAAGGCGTCGACGTTACTATCACCGATGCGCACGGCGCGACCGTGACGACCGAGACCACGGACGCGGACGGCAAGTTTGCTGCGGAAAACCTCGCCCCGGGCACCTACACCGCGGCTATCGACGAGACGGATACGCACAACGCGGACGACAAGAAATTTACGGTCGTCGCGGGTGAGTTTACGGACCTGGTCACGCTGACCGCGGGCCGCAAGGCCGGCAACCTCGTTGGCCAGGTCGTCGATGCAGACACCGGCAAGCCGATCACTGGCGCCACGCTGACGCTGATTGCCGACGGCGCGGATGCTGCCGATGGCAAGAACATCACTGTCAATGGCAAGGGCGCGTTCGAGGTCCCGGTAGATGCGGGGAAGTACACGCTGCAGGTCGAGTCGCCGGAGTTCTACGAGCCGTACTCGGATCGCATCTTCGAGGTCGGTGCCGCGGAGAGCCTCGACCTCGGGAAGATTGCGTTGACCTCCACCGTGGGTACCATCGCGGGCACCGTGACCGATGCTGACGGCACGCCGCTCGAGAACGTTGAGGTGACCGTTCATAACCTCGAAAACGGTGCGGAGAGCACGGTCACCACCAACGCGCAGGGTAAGTACACCGCTAGCAACCGTGCTACCGGCCGCTACACCGTGTCGGTCACCGCGCCGGAGGGTTACGATACGCCGAAGTCCCAGGAGGTCTCCGTCGAGCGCACCAAGACTGCGACCGCAGACTTCAAGGTCAACAAGACGCCGAAGGCGCCGCAGGTCGGCACCGTGTCCGGCCAGGTGCTGGATAGCGACGGCAAGGTTGTTGACGGGGCGTCGGTAGCCCTCAATCACCTTGAGTCTGGCAAGGCATACCCGGCGATCGTGAATGCGGAAGGCCGCTTCACCGCCAAGGAGCTGCCGGCAGGCGAGTACTCTGTGATCGCCAGCGCTGACGGCTACAAGGCCGAGGGCAAACCGCGCGTCAACGTTGAAGCTGGGAAGAATGCGGATATCGGTCGCATCAACCTGGTGAAGGACGCCACGCCGCAGGGTACCTTCCGCGTTGTGGTCCAAACCGGCCCCAAGGGGAAGGAGAAGCCTGTCGCCGATGCCGTCGTTGTGGTGTCGCAGGGCGAGGATCAGCGTTCCTTCGTCACGGGTGCAAACGGTGAGGCAACGGGACAGCTGCCGGAGGGTGCCTACTCCGTGCGCGTCACGCCGCCTGCCGAGAGCGATTTCCTCGCGCCGGCGGAGGACACGACCGTCACCATTAAGCGCAATGAGCAATCGGATGCGTTTTTCAACCTGGATCGTCCGGTGGCGGCGTCGCCAGACGCGTCGACTGGCCGCGTGATCGGCAGCATCGCTGATGAAAACGGTGCACCGGTGGACGGCACCTCCGCGAAGCTGCGTGGCGAGGACGGCACCGTGATCGAGCTGGACGTCGACGAGAACGGCAACTTTGACGTCGACGATGTGCCGGAGGGCAAGTACACCCTGATCGTCACACCTGGCGAGGATCACCGCACCCCGCGCTACGAGAAGGTTGAGGTCAACCGCGGCGAAACCACGGACGTCGGAAGGATTACCACCCCGTCGACGGTGAAGCCGATTGATGAGAGCGACAAGGGCGAGCCGGGCACCATCAACGGCTGGCTTGTCGACGACAAGAACGAGCCGATCCCGGGCGCCACGGTGATTATCCGCGGCAAGGGCACGGACAAGGATCCGGACGGGAAACCGATTGACACGCTGCCTGCCGTGTCGGTGGACGAAAACGGCCGCTTCACCACGGACGTGCTGCCGGAGGGCGAGTACGAGATTGATCTCGACCTGCCCGAGGGCTGGGACAAGCCGGAAGGTTGGCCGAAGAGCGTCAACGTGACCGAGGACAAGCCGGAATACCAGGGCGTGATCAACGTCGTGGCACCGCGTTCGGAAGTCAAGGGCACGGTCGTCGACGGCGACGGCAACCCGATTGATGGCGTCATCGTCACCGTCACCGACTCCCACGGCGACACGAAGGAAGTCCCGGTCGACGAGAACGGTAACTACAAGCTCGATGTGGTGCCGGGCGACGCTATTGTCGAGGTCTTTACCCCGGAGGGCGTCCAGGACGTGGATCCGACGTACATTCCGGTCCGCCCGAAGGTGGATGTCGCGCTGCCGACGGTGAATCTGACGGAGCAGACGCTGAAGCTGCGGAAGCGCGTGCTTGGTTGGGACGCAGATACTCCGGAGGATGCTCCGGGCCTGCCGTCCAACGAGGAGCTGATCTACGGCTTCGTGGTGACCAACGAGTCTGATCAGACCGTGCACGACGTGAAGATCGAGGATCCCTTCGCGGATGCGGCGATCAAGGCACCGAAGGATTGGGACGGCTCCCTGGCACCGAAGCAGACGAAGGTCTTCACCGCGGTGATGAAGCCGCCGTACGGCAGCGGTGCGTTCGCGAACGTCGCTGTGGCTCGCGGCCACTTCAAGAACAAGGACGGCTCGCAGGGCGACATGGTTGCCTCCACCCCTGACGAGGCGTACGTGACCTTCATGGACATGTCCCTGATGAAGAAGGTCAACGCGCAGCTCGCTACCGACCCGAAGAACGCTGTGCGCATGGCGGCAGATCGTGATCTCTACTTCACCTACGAGGTTGTCAACACCGGTTCGACCCGCATGGAGAACGTGACGGTTACCGACATGATCTATGAGGGTGACAAGGATGACTTTGACCCGAACAACCCGGGTAAGGGCAAGAAGATGAAGATCATCCCGCCGAAGGGCTTCACCGGCACCTTGCGTCCGGGTGAGCGCGCTGTGTTCAAGGGCGTGCTGCCCCCGCTGAAGCCGGGCACGCGTCACCACAACGCGGCGGAGGCCTCCGGTAAGGCACCGGCGGCACCGAAGCGCTCCCGGATCTTCGAGGAGGAGCCGGACTACGGCGACGATCCGTCCGGCCTGCTGGTGGTCTCCCCGAAGCAGAACATCGACGGTAATGCCCACATCATCGTGGAAGAGGGCGCGCCGCTGGCGACCTCCGATGTAAACGGCAAGCTGTTTGTCGATGCCAACGCGAACGGCAAGATCGATGATGGCGACAAGCCCTACGGCGGCATGGAGATCACGCTGCACTCGCTCGACGGCATGCCCGATCTGAGCACGACGAGCGACGGCGACGGCAAGTTCGCATTCCCGGGCGTGAACGCTGGTTCGTACACACTGCAGATGCGTAACCCGGGCGGCGTGGTGCTTGCGGAGCCGCTCGACGCGGAGAAGAACGACAACGGCATCGGCGCACAGCTGGAGTCGAAGAAGTTCGAGATCGACGGCGAAAAGGATAAGGAGAACCTCGATGTCCTCCTCCTTGATCGTCCGCTCGAGTTCGAGCAGGAACCGCCTGCCGACGGCAGCTCGCTGGGCAAGTGCATCAGCGAGACCTCCTCGGTAACGAACCCGGCAACGTGGCTGATCCCGATCGGCATCCTGATCGCGGCCCTGGGCGGCGCGGCAGTCCTGTTCGAGGACGAGTTCAACGCTGCGGCGGCTGAGTTCAACAAGGCGATGCCGAGCCTGAACATCCAGCGTCCGGAGTGGATGAACCAGATCTCCCGCCAGCTGGCGGAGATCGACCCGGCCGTCCCGGCTGCGGTCCTGGCTGTTGGCATCATCGGCCTCGGTGCCCTGGCGCTTGGCCTGACGTACGCCGCCTGCGAGTCCGGCAAGGACCTGAGCAGCAGCAAGGACAGCGGCAGCTCGAGCAAGAAGGACGAGAAGGAGGGCGAAACGCTCACTACAGCGGCTGAGCCTTCCCCGGCCAACGCCTAGTAGCAACGCCTCATAGGACCAAAGCCCGTCGCGAAGAAACGCGGCGGGCTTTTGGCTTAGATGCAGCTGAAAAAATGACGGCGTTGTGTATTGAGAACGGCTGCCAACACGGTTACATTAGTAATGGTTTTGGGCTGGATGCGCCCAATCGCGCCGTGCAAAGAATTGTTGAGAGGTACCACATGACATTGAGAAAGCACACCGGCAAGCTGAGCTGCGTCGCGCTCGCAGCGGCGGTCGCTGGCACGTTCGCCATCACCCCCGTCGCCACTGCCCAGCAGCCCTCGCTGCTCTCTCAACTCGCAGACCTCGCGCCGAAGACTGCGCCGGAGGATCCGGCCGGCACCGGCTCCTACGCCGCGCACTTCGCGTCCGCAGGCTGGACCTATACCGCGCTCGCACTCAACCCGGTCAATGATCGCGTCTACGCCCTGTCCAAGGGCGAGGCGGGCAAGCCGGCCGGCCACTTGTTGCGCATCCACCCGGTCACCGGTGAGCTGCGTGACTTGGGCAAGGTGCTTGTCGACGGGGCGTTGGACCCCTCCACCACCTCCGCCGCCTTCACCAGCACCGGCACGCTCGTGCTGGATGCTGGGGATACGCTGCACACGCTCGATCTGTCGAAGGACGCATCCGGTACCCCCTTCGACGGTCCGCTGAAGTTTGCATCCCAGGATCTTGCGGTTAACGGCACAACCGATGCGGAGCTGCCGCACGCGTGGGGCTCGGTCAGCGGTGCTGACGCAGACACGCTCTACGCGGTGAGCGCCGGCACAACCGAGGACGGGCCCTACCTGTGGGCGCTGGACGTGGAGTCCGGACGCATGAGCGCTGAGCCGCTGAAGGTGGCTCGCGGCGTCGACGCCTCCAAGCTGGGCGAGCTGAACTACGCCTACACGAACCGTGCGGGCAACCTCGTTTTCGCAGACGATCGCGCGAACACTGTCGAAGTTAAGGACGTCGATTCCAACCCGCTGCTCGTGGCGTCCGCCAAGGGCAAGCGCATCACGGAGAACTACCTCAACCTCGCGGGCTTGCGCGCGGGCAGCTGGTACCGTCCTTCCTCGCAGCCGCAGACCACAAGCGCAGAGGCGAAGACGCCTGCCGCAGAACCGTCGGAGGCCAAGGAGCCTGCGATCCCGAAGGTGCAGACGAAGCTGACTGAGCCTACTGAACCGACGTCGCAAACCGAGCCGAGCACGAAGCAGGCCCCCGCAGCGCCGGTCGAAGCGACTGAGACCCCCGAGGACACTGCAACCTCTGCTGCCGCCGCGCCGCGCGACGTGCTCGTCACCGTGGCCGACGAGAATGGTCGCGCTGTGCGCGACTACGACGTGATTGTGGAGGAAGATCCCTCCATCTACGCCACGACGGACCGTGAGGGCCAGGCGCGCCTGTCGCTGCCTGCCGAACTTGGCGACGTGCAGGTTGCCGCCGGCGGCGAGCTCCACCCGGTCAGCGCGAACGAGACCTCGCTGCGCGTGCAGTTCCACGCGGACGAGGCGGATGCACCGGAGAAGGATGCGGCTGATACGCCTACAGAGAAAACGGCGGACGAGGACGCTGACACGGCTACCAATAAGTCTGAGACGGCCACGCCTAAATCTGAGACCCCTGAAAAGGCTCAACTTCCGGAGTATAAGGTCACGCTCACCCTCGTTGACGACGATCGAAATCCGCTCAAGTACGTAGAATTGGTGGACCAGGAAGAGGACGAGGTGGCCTCTACCAACAAAGATGGAGAAGCCGAGATCCTCATTCCGGAGGGCACGAAGTCCCTCTCTCTGAAGGTCGCGGAGAGGGATGTGCCTAAGGGGTACCAAAACGAGTACTTCACAGTGGACCGTTCGAAGGGGACCAGGAGCATTCGCCTGAAGAAGGAGACCTCCACCGCCACCGACTACCCGAAGAAGGACGTGCGCATCACCGTCGTAACCGAGGGCGGTAGCCCGGTCGGAGGTGCCGTGCTGAAGGCGGACAAGAAGATTATCGGCATCACGGATGCGGACGGCGTGGCCACGGCGGAGCTGCCGAAGGGCGACGAGCGCTACGTCTCCATCACCCTGGAGGAGGCACCGGAGGGCTACAACAACGACCGCCTCGTGTTTGACCGCTCCAAGAACTCGGGCGAGCTCGTGCTGTCGAAGGCCGAGAACAAGGACGAGAAGACGAAGCCGCAGCAGATCCTCGAGGTGATGAAGGAGGTCGAGCCGATGATGAAGACGCTCATCGGCCCGCTCGCCGCCCTCGCGGGTGCCGGCGGCGCGCTCGGCGGTGCAGCATCAGGCGGTGCGAAGAGCACCGGCACGAGCACAAGCACCACGTCTAGCACGCCTGGCCCGAGCTACAGCCGCGCCAACATGACCGGTGGCGTGTCTACCGGCCGTTCCACCAGCGCCAAGGCGAAGAAGTCTTCCGTGGTCAAGCGGACGGTAAGCAAAAAGTCGGGCAGCTCCGATTCCACGTCCGAGTCCAGCCGCGATGGGGATCTCGCGGAGACCGGTACGCCGATGACCACGGTGATCACCCTGGGCATCTTGCTGCTGCTTATCGGCGGCGCCTACATGTACGTCGGCCGCCGCCGCGAGAACGAGTAAGTTAGAACACCTCGACGCGGCCGCCGAGCGACTCGATCTGCCTGAGCTGCTGCACCCACCCCGGTGCGCCGGGGTGCAGGCGCATTACCGGACGCGAGGAGATCTTGATGGGGGAGACGGACTCGCGGCGCGCGCCCGAGCGGGCGTTCATGCGCGTGTGGGCGCGGTGTCCGGTCTCGGAAAGCTGCTTCATCGACGGTGCGGGGCCGGACAGGTCCTGGCGCGCGGTGGCCAGCAGCTCGATGTACTCGTCGAGTACGCGGACCAGGGACTCCGCGTTGGTCTCGCACATATTTCGCACGAGTGCGGGGTCAGTGCCGGCGACGCGGGTCGCGCTCTTGAAGGACCCGGCGGCCAAGGACTGGGCGAGCGTGCCGCCCTTATCGCCCACAATTGCCAGTGATTCCGCCAGGACGTGGGGCAGGTGGGACACCCGCGCGACGGCCTCGTCGTGGGGCGTGACGCGTACCGGGACGGCCTCCGCGCCGGTGGCGGCGGCGAGCTTGCATACCTGGGCGAACAGCGCGGACCAGCAGTCGGGTACGCGGTCCACCTCGAGGGCGTAGTCGTATGTGACGACCCACGCGGCGTGGTGGAACAGGCCCTCCTTCGAGGCGACCCAGCCGGAGTGCTCGGTGCCGGCCATCGGGTGGCCACCCACGTAGCGATCGCCCATGCCGCGGGCGAGGACAAGCTCGTAGACCGGTTTCTTCACTGAGACGACGTCGGTGATCCCGCAATCAGGCGCGTGGAGCTGGATCGCGTCGAGGATCTCGGCGACCGCGTCGAAGGGGACGGCGATGACGATAAGGGCGTCGTCGGCCTGGGCGCGCGTGAGTACGTCGACAAGCGAATTGCTCGCGTCGAAGCCGTCGCGCTGCGCGGCGCGGGTGCCGTTGCGCGAGTGGGTGTAGCCGTAGGCGGTGTGCCCTTGGGCGACGAGGTCGCGCAGCATGGAGCCGCCGATGAGCCCGAGGCCGATGATGCAGACTGGTTTGAGGCGGGTGCTTTGGTTCACACGCTTCATTCTAATGACATTGTGTCCGCGTGCCGACTACTGTGGGCGAGCATGAGCGAGGATTACGCGGGCGGCTGGGCCGTCACGGTGGCGCGGCACGAGGGTGCGTGGCAGGTCCGGGAGTATGAGGACAAGTTTTGGGACGTGGGGGCGTCGATAAGCGCGGTGCGTGCCTTGCGCAACGAGGGGCCCGCATTTGCGATGCTCAATGTGGAGGACGACTACCTGGTGGTGCTGCGGCCGGGGCCCGCGCGGGCGCTGGTGCTGCTTTCCGACGCAACGATGGCCGTCGATGACGAGTTCGCCGAGGAAGTGCTCGGCGAGGCGGGGCTCGACGCGCCCGAGATCGACCCGGACGAGCTGGACATGGTGGATGCGTGGGCCGACGGCGACTTCGACATTTTTGCAGACCTGGGGTTGTCCAACGAGCAGCTCAGCGTGCTTTTAGACGAGGACGCCGACCCGGAAGACCTCGCGTTCATGCTGGCTGATGAGCTGGGCTTCGGCGACGAGCTGGCCGACGCGCTCGGGGATGACGACTAGCGCGCCGCAGCGCCGGGCCGAGGCGCGCATGCGGGAAGCGCTCGCCCTGGCCGCCGACACTCCGCCGGGCGACGTGCCGGTGGCCGCGCTCGTCTACGCCCCCGACGGTCGGATCGTGGGCCGCGGCGTGAACCGGCGCGACGCCGACGGCGACCCCACCGCGCACGCGGAGGTCGAGGCGATTCGTGCTGCTGCTCGCGAACTCGGCACGTGGCGGCTCGACGGCTGCGAGCTGGTGGTCACCCTCGAGCCGTGCACGATGTGCGCCGGGGCGATCCTCGGCGCGCGCATACAGTCGCTGGTCTTCGGCGCGTGGGAGCCAAAGACGGGGGCCGTCGGCTCGCTTTTCGACGCCCTGCGAACCCCCCGCCACCTCCACACCGTGGAAGTCCGCGGTGGGGTGCTGGCGGACGAGGCCGCGGCGCTGCTCGGGGAGTTCTTCGGTGCGCTGCGGTGAGAACGCTTCCGCGAGTAGGGTGGGAAACGAAAGAGCCCAAGAAATTTTGTGTAAGGAGCATTGACATGGGTTTCGACGAGAAGGCAGACCAGCTCAAAGGCAAGGCCAAGGAGACCGCTGGCGACTTGACCGACAACGAGAAGCTGTCCAACGAGGGCAAGGCTGACCAGCTCTCCGGCAATGTCCGCGAGAAGCTTGAGGATGCGGGCGACGCAGTCAAGGACAAGTTCAACGAGGTTGCTGGCAAGGTCCAGGACAAGGTCGACGGCGAGAACTAGGGATTTGGTGCCGGGCACGCCCAACCGTTATTCTGTTTGGCGGTAGCGTGTCCGAGCGGCCGAAGGTACTCGCCTCGAAAGCGAGTGAGGGTAAAACCTCCGCGGGTTCAAATCCCGCCGCTACCGCCAAAGGCAGTGGCGCACCCCAGGGCAACCTCGGGGGTGCGCCACTTTTTACTTTAGCCCGCGTGCCTCGCCCACTATGATGGGCCGAGTACTTGCACGCGTTTGTATAACCTAAGCACTCGAAGGGCCGTGTGATCTGTGGCGAAGCTTCTCTTCCGTCTGGGGCGGTGGTCGTTCCTGCACAAGTGGCGGGTCATCGTGGCCTGGCTGCTTATCCTGGGCGCAACTGCGGGCGGGGCGCTTTCGCTCATGCGCCCGTTTACCTCCGAGTTCGCGATCTCGGGTACCCCGGCGATTTCCGCGCTCGACACGCTGGAGGAGAACTTCCCCGGCCAGGGCAACGTCGCAACCGCGCCGGGCGTGAACTTGGTCTTTGCGGCCCCGGAGGGCCGCACGCTCGACGAGCCCGAGTACATGGAGGCGATGGATGACACCGTCGGCTACATCCGCGACAACCTGGAAGGCCTGACCGGCACTGAGCGCTTTGGTAACCCGGTGGCGGTGAATGCCGAGCTCAAGGACACCATCGTCGGCCAGATGACGGAGATGGGCCTGCCGGAGGAAACGGCGAAGGCGGATGCCTACAACCTGCGCATGGTCTCGGACGACGGGCGGATTGGCTACACCACCTTCGAGTTCGGCGCGGAGTCCTCCATGTCGGTGGAGCAGGCGGACCGGGACGTGGTCAACGAGGCGATGGAGCTCGGCCGCGAGGCGGGCCTGGAAGTGGAGGCCGGTGGTGCCGGTTTCGGCGACCCGATCGAGATCAATACGACTTCGGAGCTCATCGGTATCGGCGTGGCCTTCTTGGTCCTGCTGGTCACGTTTGGGTCGTTCGCGGCGTCGACAATGCCGATTGTCACCGCGATTGTGGGCGTGGGCATCGGCGCGCTGACGATTGTGCTCACTACGCACTGGGTCGAGCTCAACGACGTGACACCGGTGCTGGCCGTGATGATCGGGCTGGCCGTGGGCATCGACTACGCACTGTTCATCCTTTCGCGCTACCGGCAGGAGCGCCGCACGCTGCCCGGTCCCGAGGCCGCTGGCATGGCGGTCGGTACTGCGGGCTCCTCGGTCGTCTTCGCCGGCACCACCGTCTTTGTCGCGCTCGTGGCGCTCGTGCTCGCCGGGATCGAGTTCTTGTCCTGGATGGGCCTGGCCGCCGCCTTCACGGTGCTGGTCTCGGTCTTGGTGGCGCTCACGCTGCTTCCCGCGCTGCTGGGTTTGTGGGGCGAGCGCGCCTTCGCCGGGCGCATCCCGGGGATCGCCGGGCACGCAGGCCCGGGAAAGCGTCCGGCGAAAGATTTGGACGAAAAGTCGATGGGGCGCAGCTGGGTCAACTTCGTGCGCCGCTTCCCGGCCGCGGTCATGGCACTTGTGGTGCTGGGGTTGGGCGCACTGTCCTCGCCTGTACTCAACCTAGAGATGGCGCTGCCGTCTGACACTACTTCCAACCTGGACACCACGCAGCGCAAATCCGCCGACCTCATGGCCGAGGGCTTCGGCCCGGGGGTGAATGCCCCGTTTTTGATTGTGGTGGACGCGCATGCGGCCGACCCCTCGTCGGAAAGCCTGCAGCCCTACATGGACGCGATTCCCGACGACACGGGCGGCGCGGAGAAGGCCGCGCTGGCCTCGTTTATGTACGCGGTTGGGCAGGCCGGCACCGTCAACGGGATCGAGCACGCGCAGCTCATCGGCGTTAACGAGGACATGACCGCCGCGCAGATGGTCGCGCACCCGCAGGGCGGCCCGGAGGAGGAGTACACCCTCGATGTGGCACACGGCCTGCGCCAGACGCTGCACGAGGTCGAGGACGCGACCGGCGTGACCATCGGGCTGACCGGGCTGACGGCGGTGCAGATGGACATCACCGAGGAGCTCAGCGAGGCGATGCCGCTCTACCTGGCGATCGTGGTGGGCCTGGCGATCCTGCTCCTGATGATCGTGTTCCGCTCCATCATGGTCCCGCTGGTGGCGGGCCTGGGCTTCTTGCTTTCCGTCGGCGCGGCCTTCGGCGTGACCGTCCTGTTCTGGCAGGAAGGCCTGTTCGGCCTGGTCAACACGCCGGGGCCCATCCTGTCGTTCCTGCCCATCTTCCTCATCGGCGTCACCTTCGGCCTGGCCATGGACTACCAAGTCTTCCTGGTCACCCGCATGCGCGAGCACTACCTCAAGCTGCGCCGCGCCGGCGACCCGGACGCAGAGATCAATGCAGTGCACCACGCCACCGTCGAGGGCTTCGTGCAGGGCGCGCGCGTGGTCACCGCCGCCGCGATCATCATGATTGCGGTGTTCGTCGCCTTCATCAATCAGCCGCTGCCGTTCATTCAGATCTTCGGCTTCGCGCTCGGAGCCGCCGTGCTTTTCGACGCCTTCTTCGTACGCATGTCCCTCGTCCCCGCCACCATGTTCCTTCTGGGGCGCTCCACCTGGTGGATGCCCCGCTGGCTGGATCGGGTCCTTCCGCACGTGGACGTGGAGGGTGCGGGCCTGGAGCGCGAGTTTGAGGACCACAGAGCCACCCCCGAAGAATTGGAGCCCGCCCGATGAGCCCGATGCACACAGATCTTTCCTTTGACGTCAACACCGAGCTGGGCCGCGCCCGCACCGGCACGATCCACACCCCGCACGGCGATATCCACACACCCGCGTTTATCCCGGTGGCCACGAAAGCCACGGTGAAGACGCTGACACCGGAGCAGATCCGCGGCACCGGCGCCCAGGCCATCCTGTCCAACGCCTACCACTTGTACCTGCAGCCGGGCCCGGACATCGTCGACGAGGCAGGCGGGGTCGCCGCCTTTGAAAACTGGCACGGGCCTACCTACACCGATTCCGGCGGCTTCCAGGTCATGAGCCTGGGCGTGGGCTTTAAGAAGGTGCTGGCCATGGACGTCGCCGACCTGCACGAAAGCGACATCCGCGCCGCGAACAAGGACCGCATGGCGCGCGTGGACGACGACGGCGTCGACTTCAAGTCCTTCATCGATGGCTCCTCCCACCGCTTCACCCCGGAGGTGAGCATGCAGATCCAGCACCAGCTCGGTGCCGACATCATGTTCGCCTTCGATGAGCTGACGACCCTGGTAGATACCCGCCAGTACCAGGAACACTCCGTGGAGCGCACCCGCCGCTGGGCGAAGCGCTGCCTGGAAGAGCACGACCGGCTTACCCGCGCTCGTGCCGGTAAGCCGCTGCAGTCGCTGTGGGGAGTGGTCCAGGGCGCGCAGTACGAGGATCTGCGCCGCCAGGCGACCCGCGGCCTGTTAGAGCTTGACCGCGCGGCCCGCGAGGAGGGCAAGCGCGGCTTCGGCGGCTTCGGCATCGGCGGCGCGCTGGAAAAGGAAAACCTGGGCACCATCGTCAGCTGGGTCACCGACGAGCTTCCTGCGGACAAGCCCCGCCACCTGCTGGGCATCTCGGAACCGGATGACATTTTTACCGCCGTCGAGGCAGGCGCGGACACCTTCGACTGCGTCGCCCCGACCCGGCTGGGCCGCCGCGGAGGTGTGTACACGCTCGACGGCCGCATGAACCTCGCCGGGGCCCGCTTCAAACGCGACTTTGCCGGCGTGGACGAAGAGTTCGGCGGCTACGTCTCCGAGAACTACTCCCGCGCCTACATTCACCACCTGCTCAAGGCGAAGGAGTTCTTGGCCGGCACCCTGTGCACCATCCACAACCTGGAGTTCATGATCCGGCTCGTGGACAACATCCGCGCGGCCATCGACGCCGGCGACTACGAGGCGTACCGCGACGAGTTCATGGGGCGGTACTACGCGAATGCGCGCAAGTGACCAGGGATAACGAACTTTTCGCTGAAAAGTTAGTCGGCGATTGCCTCCAGCGGACCGGTCGCAGCTGCGCGCCGGGCCGGCCAGAGCGCGGCGAGCACGCCCACGACGAGAGAGCCGAGGAGCACGATGCCGATCATGCGCGTGGGCACGATGATCGCGGACATGCCCTGGCTCTCGAGCACGGTGAGGAAGGCCCAGCCGAGTCCCAGCCCGAGGAGCACGCCGAGGACGGCACCGAAGACGGACATCTGCACCGACTCGAGCGTGATCATGGTGCGCACCTGCCTGCGCTGCGTGCCCACCGCGCGCAGCATGCCGATCTCCTGGCGGCGCTCGATGACAGACAGCGTGAGCGTGTTGATGATGCCCAGCACCGCGATGATCACGGCAAGCGAGAGTAGTGCGTAGAGGATGAACAGCATCTGGTCGATGAGCGCTCCGGCCTCACCTGCTGCGTCTTCGGCGGAGCGGACCTGCACCACGATGTCGTGGCGCACAGCGTCCTCGAGGTTTGCGCGCAGCTTTTCGACGTCCACGCTACCGTCACCGCCGACGCCCACCATCAGGATCGTCTCCGCCTTCCACGTCGCCACCTTCGCGGCGGCCTGCGCGGAGACGACGAAGGTCTGCAGCACGTTGGAGTCCTCGAAGATGCCGCCGACGGTCACCGTCGTGGTTTCGGTGGAGACGCCGGGCGCGGCGAGCTCGAGCGTGTCACCGACCTGCCAGCCGCGCTCGGCGGCGATGTGGGAGGGCGCGATGAGCGTGTCGCCGTTCAGGTCCGCGGAGCCTTCCACCATGTTGAGCTGGAGGAGGTCGGCGGTGTCGCCGTTGATGAGGTCGGTGGCTCCCATCCGACCCAGCTGGTGGCCGTACTCGCCGTCCACCGTCACCGGTGCTTGGCTGTAGCTGGTGATGGTGCCGACCCCGGGGACGTCGGCAAGCCGCTCCGGCAGATCGCTGGGCACGGGGAAGGATCCGAGCTCAGGGCCGTAGAGGACGTAGTCGGCGCTGAACTCGCTCTTCGCCATGTCGTCGACCGAGTGCTTCATGCTCGCGCCCAGCATCCCGATTACGGTCACTAGCGCGATGCCCAGCATGAGCGCGAAGGCGGTGGTGGCGGTGCGGCGCGGGTTGCGGCTCGTGTTCGTGGACGCCAGCTTTCCGACGGCCCCGAAAGGCAGCCCGATCGCCCGCCCGAACGGCGGCACCACCGGCAGGCTGAGCGCAGGACCTGCGAGGAATAGGCCGCTAATCGCGGCGAGCGCGGCGGCCCCCACGAGTGCGGCGCGGCGCCCGGTCGAACCGTCTTCCCAGCCCATGGCGACGGCCGCGGTAGCGACGCCGAGTGCAACGAGGACGAGCCCGACGATCGTGCGTGCCTTGAGCGGTTGCGGGGTTGCGGACTCGCTGGCGCGCATCGCTTCAACCGGGCGGACCCTGCCGGCGCGGCGGGCCGGTGCGAGCGCGGAGCAGACCGTGACCACGGTGCCTACGACCAGGGGCACAAGGACTGCTTGCCAGGTCAGGCCGAGGCCGGTGTCGGGAAGCTCCATGCCGTACGCGCGCATCGCCACCTTGATCGCGGCGACCAGTCCCACCCCGCCGGCGACGCCGAGCACGGAACCGAGCGCGCCCACGAGCGCGGATTCCAGCGCGACGGAGCGCGTGATCTGACCCCGGGTGGCGCCAATTGCGCGCAGGAGCGCGAACTCCTTGGTGCGCTGCGCCACGATCATGGAGAAGGTATTCGCGATGAGGAACGTGCCCACCAGCAGCCCGACGAGCGCGAAGGCGATGAGGAAGTAGCTGACAAAGCTCAAGGCTTCGCGGATTTGCTTGCTGGTTTCCTCCGCCACGGATTCGCCCGTGTTGATCTCCAAGTCGGGGTGTGCCGCGCGCAGCGTATCCACGAGGGCTGCGGGCTCGGTGTTGTCGCCGGCAACGGTGAGCGCGGGCACCGTGTCGCCCTGGGTGTAGTACTCCGTGTACGTGTCCGGGGTGACCCGGAAGAGTAGGGAGGACTGCTGCGCGAGCTCGTGGTCGTAGAACCCGGTCACGGTGACGTCCTGTCGACCGTCTCGATCGACCAGGATCAGGTGCTCGCCGAGCGCGATGCCGTAGTTTTCCGCGCCGTTGCGGTTGACTACGGCCTCGCCGAGCGCCTCCGGCGCCCGGCCACTGACCAACTCGGTGGGCTCGCCGACGGCCTCGTCGGGGCCGTAGTAGAGGCCAAGCCGGGAGGCACCCATCTTCATCTGGATGGCTTCTTCATCCTCGCGAGCTGCGACAATAGACTTTTCGGCGAAAAGATTGGTGCGGGCCACGACGGGATCGTCCGCGATCTCGTCGGCTTCCTCCCGAGAGAGCGGCCCCTCGACCACCGCGTCCGTGCCATCTAAGACAGTGCCCACCGCCGAGTCGAAGGTGGTCGACAGCATGGCGGTAAACATCAGTGCGCCGGAGAGGAATGCGGTACCGAGCACGACGGAGAGCACGGTCAGAGCAAGGCGGAGCTTGTGGGCCGCCACGTTGCGCAGCGACACTTTCGTCATCGGACGCATGCGCTACCCCTCGATTCCGGCCATGACCTGCAGGATGGCGTCCATGGTGGGGTGTGCGAGCTCGTCGATAATGGCGCCGTCGCGCAGGAAGATGACGCGGTCGGCGAAGGAGGCGGCGCGCGCGTCGTGGGTGACGATGACGACGGTCTGGTCGTCGCTGTCGACCGCGGTGCGCAGGATCCGCAAGACCTCTGTAGAGGAGTTGGAGTCGAGGTTGCCGGTCGGCTCGTCGCCGAAGATGATCTCCGGGCGCGAAACCAACGCGCGGGCGCAGGCCACGCGCTGCTGCTGGCCGCCCGAGAGTTCGGCGGGGCGGTGGTTAAGCCGCTCGTCTAGGCCGAGACGGTGGGTGATCTGCGCAAACCAGTCCTCGTCGATGGTGCCGCCGGCGATATCCGTGGGCAGCGTGATGTTTTCCGCCGCAGTCAAGGTCGGTACCAGGTTGAAGGACTGGAAGATGAAGCCGAGGCGGTCGCGCCGTAGGGTGGTCAACGCCCCGTCGTGAAGCGAGGAGAGCTCCGTGTCGCCGAGGAAGACCTCACCGGAGGTGGGCGAGTCGAGGCCGGCCATCACGTGCATCAGCGTCGACTTGCCGGAGCCGGAGGGGCCCATGATGGCGGTGAATTCGCCCCGGCGGAACTCCACGTTGACGCCGTCGAGCGCGCGGACCTTCGTGGAGCCCTCGCCGTAGGTTTTGACCAAGTCGACCGCCCGGGCGGCGGGCACTGCTGCACGTTCCATGCTGCCTATTGTGGCACGCCGCGATTAGGGCTCGCGCAACTCCAAGGCGTTGATCATGCCGCGCAGCCCGATATCCATGACGCGGGAGCTGACCCGGAAGCCGAACTCTGGCGAGGTGTAGCGCAGGACGCCGATCGTGGCGAGCTGGGCGATGCCGTGCGCGGCGCCCCACAGCGACATCATCTGGGTGTAAAGCACCCAGGTGGAGCGCGGTCCTTCGGACTCGGAGATGGCGTCGCGGACGATGTTCATCAGGTAGGTGAACGCCTTGCCCATGTCGAAGGGCTGGGCCATGCCGCCCTCGTCGTCGAAGGAGACGGGGACGATGGAGCGGCTGGAAATCTCGATCAGCGCGACGAAGCCGGTTGGGTCCGCCAGCGCGTAGTCGATGTAGCCGAAGCCGGCGGCCTTGATGGCGGTCAGCGCAGGCGAGCCTTCGGGGACGCTCGCGGCCTGGCGGACGATGGCCTGGGTATTTGCCTCGTCAAGGTGGATCTCGAGTTCGCGCAGCAGCGCCTGGTCGCCGTCGAAAAGCTGGGTGGCGGTGTTAAACGCGATGTCCGCCCGCTGCGCCGCCTTTTTGAGGGTGAAGCCGTCGAGGCCCGCCGCCACGACCTCCTCGGCCGCGCCGCGCAGAATGGCCTCGCGGATGTCCTCCTTCGTCTCCCGCGGCAGATCCTTCGCCAGAGTGGTCCACGGCTTGGAGATCTCGCCGGGGATGGTTTCCGGGTCGAAGTGCACGATGTTGCCTTCGGCCAGGGTGTTGCACAAGCCGGAGAGCAGTGAGCCCATGGCGGCCTGGAAGGTCTGGCGCTTCGCCGTCGGCGAGAGGTGGCGCATGATGCCGAAGGTGGCGAGGTGCGCAAGCCCGTGCGTCTCGGCGAGCAGGGCGAGGGTGCCGGTGATGATCAGGTCTTCCTGGATCGGCACCTCGAGCTGGCGGGTCGCCTCGAGGATGAGGTTGAGCACGCGCGCGGTGATCGCCGGGAAGGCGTCCGGATTTAAGGGGCGCTCGATCTGCTCCTCGAAATTGGGAAAGTCCTCGACGACCTGCGAGTGGCTGTAGGCCGCAAAGTAGGTCGGGTTATCCAACGCTGCGTTGAAGTAGCCGGTGGCGTTGGCCAACACCTGCTTGATGATCGGCACGTCCGCTGGGAGCTTTGCCAGCTCGCGGTCGGCGAACACACGTAGGCGCTCATCGAGGAAGCGGCTGACCTCGGCGTAGAGGGTCGCGTCATCTGTATAGAGCGCGCGGGCCTCTTCGAGCGGGATATCTGCCTGCTCGGCGGTGCGCTGCAGCGTAAGCGCCTTCTTGTCGCCGCGGCCGAGGATTTGTAAGGCCTGGTCCAGGAGCCTGTGCTCGACTGAACCGGCGGGGGGCGCGGAGGGATCTTGTGTATTCACGTCTACAAGTTTAACCTTCGGTGGAGCGTTTCCCCATTGCATCGGGCGTGTATGGGGCGTTTTTCAAGCGCCGCTCAGCACCGATTAACCGTGGATTTAGTTCCGGGCGGAAATGCGCGGAAATCCCACAAATAGGCCGATTGGGTCTCACGCTGTGGGAAGTGTGAGACCCAATCGGGGGGAGAAGTTGGACGAGCGCTTACTCGTTACCCAGCTTGCGGTCGGCAGCGTCGCGAGCCTGGTCGATCTTGTCGGCCTTGTCCTCGCCCAGCTTGCCCTTCGCAGCGTCCGCAGCCTTGTCCAGGCCCTGGTCCGTAACCTGCTCGCCCTTGTCGGAGTTCATTGCACCCTTTGCCTTATCAATAATGCCCATTGCGCTAATCCTTTCGTTGAGTATCTACTAATCCGTTTGCCCCCTTGCGGGAACCAACGTGCCCCAACATAACGACGCCAAGCGCCCGCGTCGACCGCAGCCGTAAGTTGTAAGGAAATCGTTACCTTCTTCAGCCTGCCTGATGCTTCTCGACGCCACGCACCCACGCAATCGTCGGATACGTCAGAGGCAACAGCACAACCTCAATCAGCGTCTTCCACAGGAAGCCGACCAGGACATAGTTGATGAAGTCGCCCGGGGTGGCGATCCCAATCACGCTGGCGGCGATGGCGCAGAACAGCAGCGTGTCCAAGAATTCGCCGACGACGGTCGAGCCGATCAGGCGTGCCCACAGGCGCCCCACGCCGAAGCGGTCCTTCATCTTCTGCAGGACCCACGCATTTGAGAGCTGGCCCACCACATAGCCGGCGAGCGAGGCCAGCACGATCTGCGGCACCAGGCCGAGTACGGCGGCGAAGGTGTCCTGCATGTCGTAGAAACCTGCCGGGGGCAGCCAGATTGCGATGTAGAACGACAGCACAGCCAGGACGGCGATGCCGAAGCCGGTAAAGACGGCGCGGCGGGCCGCCTTGAAGCCGTAGACCTCAGCGATCACGTCGCCGATGACGTAGGAGATGGGGAAGAGGAAGAACGCTCCGTCGGTAATCAAAGGCCCCAATTCCACGCCCTTCTGGGCCGTGATGTTGGAGATGAGAAAGACGGCGCAAAACACCGCGAGCAGCACCGGATATGGCGAGCGGGCGGCGGGCGATGAGGAGGCAGGAGGTGTCACGAGTCAGTATTCAACCACAGGGAAGTAGTCTCGGGGCCATGTCTGCTGGAAGATACGCGCCCTCGCCGAGCGGCGACCTGCACTTTGGCAACCTGCGTACCGCGGTACTCGCCTGGCTCTTTGCCCGCCAGACTGATCGAGCGTGCTACCTGCGCATCGAGGATATCGACTCGGAGCGATCCAGCATGGACGCCGCCGCGCGCCAGATCGCAGACCTCGAGGCGCTGGGGCTGACGTTCGACCCGCCGGTGACCTACCAGTCCGACAACCACGAGCGCTACCGCGCCGCGCTGGACGCACTCGACGTCTACGAGTGCTACTGCACCCGCCGCGACATCCGCGAGGCCGCGAGCGCCCCGCACGCCCAGCCCGGGATGTACCCCGGGACCTGCCGCAATCTTTCAGAAGCGCAGCGCGAAGCCAAGCGCGCGGAGCTCGCCGAGCAGGGGCGCATGCCCGCCCTGCGGCTGCGCGCTGCGTCCGCGGAATGGAAGGTGCGCGACGTGTACGCCGGCGAGGTGCTTGGGCCGATTGACGACGTCATTCTGCGCCGCGGCGGCAACCTCAACCAGGCACAGGCCGGCGATTGGGCGTACAACCTCGCCGTGGTTGTCGACGACGGCGAGCAGGGCATCGACCAAATCGTGCGCGGCGACGACCTGCTGTTTTCTGCGCCCGCGCAGGCCTACTTGGCGCACCTGCTGGGGTATGCGCAACCGGAGTACGTGCACGTGCCGCTCGTGGTCAACGCCGCAGGTCGCCGGCTGGCCAAGCGCGACGGTGCCGTGACGCTGCGGGAGATGCTGCGCGAGCGGGAAATTGGCGAGGTGGTCGGCCAGATTGCTGCCTCGCTTGGTTGCCCCGGCGTAGAGAGCGTGCATGGGCTACTGACACACTTCGACCCAGGGGCGCTGCCGCGCGAACCCTGGGTCTGGGAGGACTAGTTGTCTGCGCTCTGGCGGGTGCCAAGCGCTGCGTCGATGCGCAGGATGCCGGAGCCGTCCGAGCCGACGAGCTCGAGCTGATCGATGATCTCGCTGACCGAGGACTCCTCGCCGACCTGCTCGTCGAGGAACCAGGTCAGCAGGCTGCGGGACTCCAGGTCGCCCACCTCGTCGGCGACGCGGGTGATGGTGCGGATCGCCTCAGAGACCTTCTTCTCGTGCTCCAGCGCTGCCTTGAAGGCCTCGACCGGGGAGGAAATCTTCGGTGCGTCAATCTCGATGCTCTTCAGCTCGACGCGCTCGCCGCGGTCCAGAAGGTGCTGGGTGAACTTCATCGCGTGGTCGCACTCTTCCCGTGCCTGTTCAGCGAACCAGTTGCTCATGCCTGGAAAGGACAACGCGTCCATCTCGTTGGCCAGGTGGCGGTAGAGGTACGCGGCCAGGTACTCGTCGGTGACCTGGTTGTTCATAACGTCGCGAAGCTTTGCGTCCATGGTGATCGTGCCTTCCGTTTGATTTGCTGGGACGGTAGGGCACCAAGCTTAGTTGGAAATGAAATGATGTGAGGAGCGTGTGACAAATTTTACGTCTACATCTTTGGCGACCTGCCGTGCCGTTGGTCGGTCTACATGGAGCTAGCTCCATTTGGGGCGGGCGCTGGTGGAAAACGCCTGGTCGTGTGAAGCCAGTCGGTCTACATGGAGCTAGCTCCGTTTGGATCAGGTGCTGGATCGGAGCGTAGGTGGCGGCCAGGACATGGATCTTGGCTCGCCAAAGGGGGCCGAAGGTACAAATTGTGTCGATAAACCCCGCCCCGATATAGCCCCCACAAAAACTAAGGGGACCCCACGCACCTGCCAGAGCTCGCTGACCCTTGCTGCGTTCCCGCCCTGGGGGAGTTCACAAGATAAGCACCGCGTGGGATCCTGCTCAACACTGTAGCGAACACGCCGCGCAAGCTCCAAACCTTTGCATGTGTAGTCCCATGTGCTGCGGTTTTGGAGTGGCAAGACGCTTGCGCTAAAGTATTGCACCGACGCTGTGAGCGTTACTCATTGGAGGATTCGACTAGCGGCCTATGTCACACGCCTGGAACGCGTGCGGGTAGCAATACCCTCGTGGGTTCAAATCCCACATCCTCCGCAGCTGGAAATCCCCTGGATGTCAATGTCCGGGGGATTTTCGTTTTGTCGGGCCGGGGGTTGAAGGGGGTCTGAGCAGACGAGTTTCTCGGGGCCTCCTGCGGTGTCGGCGTGCGTGAAAACGGTAAGATCGCGGGCAAAACGTTATCGCCGACCCATGATTGGATGCGTGAATCGCACATGGCACACACGCCGCTGTCCGAACACACCCCGGAACAGCTCGCTGAACTGGCAAAGAACGTCCGCGAGCAGTACGCCGCGCTGCAGGCGAAGGGGCTGAAGCTGGACCTGACGCGCGGTAAGCCGTCGGCCGAGCAGCTGGACTTTGCCAACGAGCTGCTCGACCTGCCGGGCAAGGACAACTACACGGACAGCGATGGCGCGGATGTGCGCAACTACGGCGGGGCGATGGGCATCCCGGATATCCGCAACCTGTGGGCCGATGTGCTTGGCGTGGATCCGGCCTTGGTGATCGCGGGCGATGCTTCCTCGCTGAACATCATGTTTGACCTGGTGTCCTACTCCTACACGTTCGGCAACAACGATTCGCCGCGCCCGTGGAAGGACGAGGAGAAGCTGAAGTGGATCTGCCCGGTGCCGGGCTACGACCGCCACTTCGCCATCACTGAGCTCTTCGGCTTCGAGCTGCTGACCGTGCCCATGGGCGAGGGCGGCCCGGACATGGATGCAGTCGAGGAGCTCGCGAAGGACCCGCAGGTCAAGGGCATGTGGACGGTGCCGACCTTTAGCAACCCCACCGGCACCGTGTACTCGCGCGAGACCATCGATCGCCTGGCGCAGATGGAAACTGGCGCGCCGGACTTCCGCATCGTGTGGGATAACGCCTACGCCGTCCACACGCTGACCGACGAGTTCCCGGAGAACCCGGACGTGCTTCAGATCGCCGCGGCCGCAGGCAACCCGAACCGTTTCTGGTACATGAGCTCGACCTCCAAGATCACCCACGCGGGCTCGGGTGTCGCCTTCTTCGCTTCTTCGGCCGAGAACCTGGCCTGGTACACAAAGATCGCCGGGGTGCGCGGGATCGGCCCGAACAAGGTCAACCAGCTTGCGCACGCCCGTTACTTCCACGACGCGGAAGGCGTGCGCATGGTGATGCGTAAGCACGCCGGCTCGCTCGCTCCGAAGTTCGAGGCGGTCGAGCGCGCGCTCGAGGAGCGCCTCGGCGGCTACGACATCGCGACCTGGACCAGGCCCGAGGGCGGCTACTTCGTCTCCCTCGACGTGCCGGAGGGCACCGCCACCCGCGTGTGGCAGCTGGCCAAGGAGGCGGGCATCAACCTCACGCAGGCCGGCTCGCCCTTCCCGCTGCACGACGATCCGCAGGACCGCACTCTGCGCCTGGCTCCCTCGATGCCGCCGCTGGACGAGGTCGCTGAGGCCATGGACGGCGTCGCGCTTTGCGTCCTGCTCGCCGCGATCGAGCAGCGTGAGGCCTAACGAGGCCGCCGAGTGGCTCGGCTCCTTCTTTCCCGCTGGGCCCTCGCTTATCGACGCCCCACCAGCCCCCTTCCCAGCCCTCGCCGCCCAAGGAATCGCCGCCACCTGCGGCTTCTCCGAGGTGGATACCGGGCTCGCCCTCGAGGGGGACACGGCGACGGACGTGCGTTGCGAGCTGGTGGTGCGCGGAGGCGTCGAGAAGCAACTGCTCGGTGCCGCACTGGGCGCGGCGGCGACGATGCTGCTCGAGCTCGGCGTGCCCGCGCAGCCCGGGGTGGGGCTGGAAAACGTGCTGGATCGGGTGGAGCTGCCGCAGGGCGTGAGCGTGCGGCACGGGTACTTGCGCGAGCCGCGCCTGTTTGACCAGGGCACGCCGCTGGTGCGGGAGTCCGAGCGCGTAACCCTGCTGCTGGAGCTGGCGCTGCTCACTGACGACGAGTTCGCCATCGCTACCGGGCAAGGCGAGGCTGTGCTCGAACGGCGGATGCGGCGCAGGGGAGCGGCTATGGCCGACTGGCACCGCGATGCCTAGACTTAGACGGCGTGGCTCTCTACCGGAAATATCGTCCCGCGACCTTTGGTGAAGTGATCGGCCAAGAACAGGTCACCGTCCCGCTCTCGACCGCCCTGGACAACGGGCGCATCAACCACGCCTACCTGTTTTCCGGGCCGCGCGGCTGCGGCAAGACCTCGTCCGCGCGCATCCTCGCGCGCTCGCTGAACTGCGTGGAGGGGCCGACCTCGACGCCGTGTGGGAAGTGCGAGTCCTGCCGTTCGCTCGCGCCGGGCGGCTCGGGCAACCTGGATGTGATGGAGCTGGACGCGGCCTCGCACGGCGGCGTCGACGACATGCGTGACCTGCGCGAGCGCGCCATGTTTGCGCCCGCTGAGTCGCGCTACCGCGTCTTCATCATCGACGAGGCGCACATGATTTCGCAGTCCGGTAACAATGCGCTGCTGAAGATTGTGGAGGAGCCGCCGGAGCACCTCATCTTCATCTTCGCCACCACCGAGCCGGAGCGGATGCTCGGCACGATCCGTTCGCGCACCCACAACTATCCCTTCCGCCTGCTCACCCCGCAGGCGATGCGCGAACTGCTCGAGGGCGTGGTGGCCGAAGAAGGCGCCAAGGTGGAGGAGAGCGTCTACCCGCTGATCATCCGCGCTGGCGGCGGGTCGCCGCGCGATACGCTGTCCGTTCTGGACCAGCTGCTCGCCGGTGCCGGCCCCGACGGGCTAACCTACGACTTAGCCCTGCCGCTTTTGGGTGTGACCGACCTCTCGCTTCTCGACGGCGCCATCGACGCCCTCGCCGCACGCGACGCGTCCGCGATCTTCCACACCATCGACAACGTCATCGAGTCCGGCCACGAGCCGCGCCGCTTCGCCCTTGACCTGCTCGACAGGCTGCGGGATTTGCTCGTGGTGCGCACCGTGCCCGATGCCGTTGGGCAAGGGCTTGTCGACGCCCCCGTGGACCGCGCCGACGTCCTGCGCGCCGAAGCCGAGCAGTTCAGCGCCGCGCAGTTGTCCGCCCTGGCCACTGAGGTCAACGACCGCATCGCGGACCTGCGCGGTGCAACCTCCCCGCGCCTGCTGCTCGAGGTGATGATGGCGCACCTGCTCACCCTCGGCGAGAGCGTTGCGGCGCAGTCGAGTACTGAAACACCTGCTCGTGCTCAATCTGGCGGGGGCGCGGCAGCTGCTGCGGCGGCTGCGGCAGCTGCGGCCGCGGGTCAGGTGCGCAGCAAGTCCACCCCGCCACCGCAGCCGGCTCCGCCTGTGCGGAAGCCCGAGCCCAAGCCCGAGCAGCCTGAGCAGCCTGAACCGGCAGAGCCTCAGCACGCTGAACCTCCACAGCCAGAGCAGCCTACACAGCCAGAGCAGCCTGCACAGCCGGAACCCACTGGAGCAAGCACTGAAAGCGCGGACGTTGACGCGCTCTACGACCGCGTGGTGCGCGACTGGACCGCGCTGCGGCAGTCGGTGGGCGAGCGTAACAAGGTTGCTGAGATCATGCTCACCGAGGCGAAACCGGTTGGGATGGATGGCGACACGCTCGTGATCGGCCACAACACCGGCGCGCTCGCCGAGCGCATCAACGCCGAGCGCAACAACGCCGACATCGTGGCGGTGTTTGAAGAAAAGCTTGGCCACCGCCTCGCGGTGCGCTGCGTGGTGGGCACCAGCCCGGAAGCGGCAAACGTGCAGCCGCGGCAGACGCCCCGTGCAGAGCAGGTGTGGAACCCGAACAAGGGCGCGGGATCGAACGAGCCCTCGCCCGAGGAGCCCGCGGGGGCCAAACCTGAAACACCTGCAGCACAGCGCCCGAACCCCGGTGCACAAGCCCGGGCCGAAGCGAACGATTGGAAGGCAGCGGCGCAGGCCGCAAGCCGGCAAGCAGCGGAGAAGGCGCAGCGCGAGCGCGACGAGATCCCGCTGCCGCCCGAGCCGATGGACGACGAGCCCGACTACGACCCCTATGCCTCCGGGGCCGCGCCCCTGCCGCAAGACCCGGCGGCCGCGCCTTACACGCGGGAGGAAGAGGAGCGCGACATGGCCGAGCAGGCCATCTCGGAGGAGGGCACGCTCGACCACCGCGATGCGACCGAGGTGGCCATGGAGCTGTTAGCCAAGGAGCTCGGGGCGAAGCCGCTCTAGGGGCGCGTTCGCTGTCAGCAAGCAGGGGCTGTATGGCGCGAGGATGCGGGTACACTAGTGCCTAAACATCGCCCGCGAGGAAACAAAACGTAGAAAGGTTGCTCAATATGACTGAGCCGAATATGCCGACCGACATGCAGGACCTCATCCGCCAGGCAGCGGAGGTCCAGGCGCAGCTGCAGCAGGCCCAGCAGGAACTGCTGGCCGCTGAGGTCACTGGTACCGCCGGTGGCGAGCTGGTGAAGGTCACCATGACCGGTGGCGCGGAGATTACCAACCTGGAGATCAAGCCGGAGGCCGTGGACCCGGAGGACGTCGAGTCCCTGCAGGACCTCATCCTCGCCGCGTACCGCGATGCGCACAACAAGGCAGGTCAGCTCGCGCAGGAGAAGATCGGCCCGCTGACTGGCGGCTCGGGCCTGGGCCAGCAGGGTGGCCCGACCGGTGGCCAGCCCGCAGGGGAGGGCGAGATTCCCTTCGGCGGCATTTTCTAAGACCGCGTAAAGCTCTTATAAGCGCCTGGCCGTGGGCCGGGCGCTTTGGCGTGTAAAGAGTCAAGGAGGCACCGCCATGTTTGAAGGCCCGCTGCAGGACCTTATCGACGAGTTCTCGCGCCTGCCCGGCGTCGGCCCGAAATCAGCCCAGCGCATCGCCTTCCACCTGCTCAAAACCGAGCCGGAGGACATCGACCGGCTGCGCGCAGCGCTGGCCGCAGTGCGCGACGGGGTGACGTTCTGCCGGATCTGCAACAACGTCTCCCGCGAGGAGGTGTGCCGCATCTGCGCTGACTCCGGCCGTGACGCCACCACCGTGTGCGTGGTGGAAGATGCTAAGGACATCCAGGTCATCGAGCGCACCGGCGAGTATGCTGGGCGTTACCACGTGCTCGGCGGGGCGCTCGACCCGCTGGCGAACGTGGGCCCGAAGGACCTGGCGATCGCGCCGCTGCTCAAGCGCATCGGCGGTGTTCTGCCGGACTTGGAGGGGGAGGAGTCCCCGCAGGTCAGCGAGGTAATCCTGGCGACCGACCCGGACACCGAGGGTGAGGCGACTGCCTCCTACCTGGTGCGCCTGCTCAAGGACTTCCCGGAGCTGACGATCTCTCGCCTGGCTTCCGGCATGCCGCTGGGCGGGGACTTGGAGTTTGTCGACGAGCTCACGCTCTCGCGCGCGCTCAGCGGCCGGCTGAAGCTCTAAGCGCTACTTCAGCCGCTCGGCGCGCAGCTTGTCCACCACGTCCAGCTTCAGCGGTGCGAGCTCGGCCGGGTCCACGCCGAGGGCGCGGGCGAGCAGCAGGTCCGCCAGCTCCGGGTTGCGGGCGAGTACGGGCCCGTGCATGTAGGTGGCAATCACGCTGCCCTGGACGACGCCCTCTGCCGTGCCGTCCAGGTTGCCCACGCCGCGGGTGACGCGCCCGAGCGGCTGGGCGTCGGGGCCGAGCACGGTGCCGCCCATGTGGTTTTCAAACCCGGTTAGCGCAGCGCTTAGCGGCGCTTGTGGGGTGGTGGTGACTTCCCCGATGGCGCGTGCGGCAAGGGGGGTGGTGGTGGCGTCGAGAAGCGAGATGCCCTTGACCTCGCGGCCGCCGGCGTTGAAGGAATGGCCGAGCACCTGTAGGCCGGCGCAGATCGCCAGGATCGGCGTGCTCTTGTCGGCGGCGCGCTGTAGGCCGGGCGAGGCGTTCAAGCGCTCTGCGGCGAGGATCTGGGCGGAATCTTCGCCGCCGCCGAGGGTGTAGACGTCGCAGTCGTCGGTGATCTCGTCGGTGAGCAGGAAAGGTCGGATCTCGGCGTCGAAGCCGCGCATGCGGGCGCGCTGGCGCAGTACGAGCGCGTTGCCGTCGTCGCCATAGGTGCCCAAAACGTCCGGCAGAATTAGCCCGATTGTCAGTTGCTTAGCCACGGTAATCCTCCTGCTTCGCCATGTCCCGCTTCAGGTCGCGGAACGCGGTGTAGTTCGCCAGCACCTCCACGCGGCCCGGCGGGCACGCGCGGATGGCCTTGACCACGTCGTGGACCAGCTCGTGTTCGATGCCTGCGTACAGCAGGCGCACCGCCAGGTCCGTGCCGCGTTCGCCGGCGGCCTTGACTGCGATGCCGTCGAAGTCCTCGAACTTCACGTCCCACAGCCAGGACACGTCCGCGCCGTCGCCCTGCTGGGCGTTGACGGCGATGACCACGCCGTCCGCGTCGCGGTCCAGCATGGTCAGGGCCTCCTGCCAGCCAGCCGGGTTCTTGGCCAGCAGCAGTCGCACCTCGTGCTCGCCGAGGTGGACTGTGGCGTAGCGGCCCGCGACGTTGTCCACGCTCTCCACGGCGCGCACGGCCTTGTCCAGGGGCACACCATAAGCTTCGACCGCGGCGGCGATGGCCTGCGCGGCGTTGCCCCGGTTGGCGCGCCCGGGCAGGGTCAGGTGCAGTGGGACTTCGCCGTGCGGGGTGGTCAGGCTGTGCTTATCCACGGTGTAGGTCGGCTCGGGGCGGCGGAACTCCGAGCCGTCGGCGAGTTTTTCGGTGGCGTACCAGTCGCCGTCCGGGGTGCGCACGACGGAGCCGGCGCCGCGCGGGTTGGTCACCGAATCGTTGACCCAGCCCGCACCAGCGGAAACCCACACCACGTTCGGGTGGCCCCAGGCCACCGACGTCATGAGCACGTCGTCGCAGTTGGCGATGACCGTCATCTCCGGGTGGGCCTCGACGCAGGCGCGCAGGGCGCGCTCGATCTTATTGATCTCGCCGACGCGGTCGAGCTGGTCGCGCGAGAGGTTGAGCAGCACGAGCGCGCTCGGGTTGAGGCTGTCGGCCACGTGCGGCACGTGCAGTTCGTCGACCTCTAAGGCGATGTGGGTCGCATCGGTACCTGCCATGAGCGCGGAGATGATGCCGGCGTCCATGTTGTCGCCGCCCTCATTGGTGGCCACGGTGTGGGTCGTGCGCAGCGCCTGTACCAGCATGCGCGTCGTGGTGGACTTGCCGTTCGTGCCGGTGACTAGCACCGCAGGCCGGCCGCGGCCCAACCCGTCCATAATGTTGGGATCGATCGCGCCGGCGACCAGGCCGCCGATCATGCCGCCGGCACCGCGGCCGGTGGCGCGCGAGGCGGCGGTAGCAAGCGTTGCTGCTGCTAGCGCAGTTTTTGTGCGGATGCGGCTGAAGCGTCCTCTCGGATTCATGCGCTCTACGTTAGTCCACGTGTGCGCCAGAACCCATCTCCTCCACGGCCTGCAAAAACTCCTCGCCGGTCAGGATCGGGATGTCCTTGCGGTGCCCGTGCATCGCCTTGCCGCGCAGCTCGGCTCCCTTCGCCAGGGCATCGGAGACCACCACGGAGCTTTCGCGGCCGAGCTTTTCGGTGTAGGTCAGGCCTGCGCGCACGGCGGCGTCGATAAGCGTGTCCGGCTCGAGCGTCACGTCGTCGGTGACCACGACAACCATGCCCTTCTTCAGGCCGGATTCCGGGGTGTACTTGCCCGGGTTATCTGCGGCTGCGCCCGCGTTCTCCGCGTCGACCCGCACGGTGGAGCGCTGCAAACCGAAGCGGTCGGGCGTGAGCTCGTCTGGGGCCCGGCCATTGACCTCGCCGTGCTCGCGCAGTTGCAAAAACATCGCCACCAGCTTCAGCGTCTGCTCGCGGGAGAGCTCATCCTCCGGGCGTGTAGCGCGCTCGACGGAGGCGACCGGGGACTCGGAGGCCACGCCGATGAGGTCGGCGACAGCGTTGATGCGCAGGTCAGTGGGGATCTCGCCGTGGCGACGCGCCACCGCGAGCAGATCCACGATCTCCGTCGGGCGCGGCACATGCCCTACGCGCTGGCGGCGCCGCCCATTGCGCTTCTTCCGCGAGCGGTTCGCGCGGGCGGCGGCGCTCATCGCGCGGCGCGCCTCGCTGACGAGAAAGCCCCAGGTGGTGGGGGCGTCGAAGGTGACGAGTACGCGGTCGTCGAGAAGCTTGTCCAGCGTCTTTAAAAACCGGCTGAAGCGTGGCGACTGCGCCACCTCGTGTGCGCTGAGCCCGTGCGTGTGGCGGGGGCCCGGGTCGCAGCCGGGGTTGATCACGGTGTGGAATTCCTCGCCCACGCGCCCGCCATCGTCAAAGGTCACGGCATCGATGGTGAGGATCCGCCCGGTCGACGGGTGGATGCCCGTCGTCTGCGCGTACAGCGCGACATAAGGGTAGGGCTCATTCGATGTCATTGTTCAGAGTCTAGCGGGGCGCGGTCTGCGCTTCCGCGACGGTCTGGTCTACCGCAGGGGCGAGCATCGCGCTGTTCTCGCCCACCCACTGCGAGGAAATAGCGATCACGCCGGCGACAATCAAGACGATCAGGATGGCCCCCGCAGTCAGACAGGCCGGGTGCAGGGCCTTCTTCATCTGCGCGGCTTTGTCTTCCTCGTCTTCCTGCTCCGCGGGCGTGTCCGGGGTCGACTCCGCGGCGAGTGCCGCAGCGGCAGCGTCATCGTCCGCCTTAAACTGCGGGCTGGGGGTGGCCACCGGCTGCGCGACGGAAATCTCCGCTGCTTCCTCTTCCGGGGCTTCCGCAGCACCGGCGGGTACGAGCTCCGGGAGGCGTTCAGCCTCTGCCAGCGGCAGGAAGGGAATCGGAGAGAGTGCCTGTGGAGCACCGAGTTCCTGCGCGCCGCCGAGATTCACAGTCAGCTCCGCGCCCTGTGCCGTGGGGGCGTGGTAGCCGCGAGTCACCAGGACCAGGCCGCGTCGCTCGAAATTGCGCAGGGTTGGGGTGAGCTCTGAAGCGGTGCGGCTATCCAGACGCCCGACCCCCTCGTTGCCCAGGGAAGCGATGATGTCCCCGGCCTCGTCGAACCCGAGGCGTACAAGCAGGCTCATGCGGGTATCAACGTCCCGCTCGGCGGCGTCCGGGTAGTACAGGACCGTCCGTGGGTCGCCGTCCTGAACCAAAGCCCACGGCTCCGATGGTGGCTCGTTTGCTGGGATGCACAGGCCTGGGTGGGGGAGGCGAAGGTGTAAGGCAACGTCGCCGTCGTCAAGCTTTGTGGCCTGGGCCGTGACCTCAGGGGTCAGCCCCGCGGCCGTTATGTGCGCGAGCTCCGGGTACTCCAGGGCCTCGGCTTCCGGCAGGGTGCCGAGGATACGGTCGCGGTGTGCGACGTGGAAGCCCAGGTCTTCTCCGTGCTGGAGAAGCGTGACCTGAATGTCGGCGGTTTCTGCACCAGCGCCCTCCAACAGTTGGCGCACGAGTGCTGCATCCACGTCAACAGTGGGAATGCTGCGCACTGCGCCGAGTCCGTGGTCTGGAACCACGTAGTTGGGGGTCCGCATGGTTGGATGTTGCCTTACTCTTCGCGTTGAAACTTTCGTTGATGCGATTTGTGTGCCAGAGAGTTGCTTTTTCCAGCAACTTCTGGGCTGTATGTGTTCAAGTATAGGTGTCGACATTCTCCCCGCGAAGTGCGCGCGAGGAGAAGTGTTGAACAATCGCTCAAGGCATGAGTTCTACCTGCGCGAATTGGCAAAACCATAAAAAGTTTCTGAGTGATTCAGGTTACATCAGGGGTTTTGCCTGCATAGACCGTGTAAGAAGTGCGGGAAACAAACTTAGGCAAACACCATTGCCCCAACCACCCCCTGAATGGGGTAATTGGGGCCGGTTGTGCGCTTAACGACGCCTAGACGCCGCCGGTCTTACCCTCGGTCAGACCACGGTTGACCGCCGAGGTAATCGCCTTGAGCGAGGCGCGCGTGGTCGAGCCTGCGATGCCCACACCCCAGGCCGAAGTGCCGTCCACATCCGCGTAGATGTAGCAGGTGGCATCCGCGTCGTCGCCGGCGGTGCGGGAGCGCTGCGAGTAGTCCTGCACCTCGAAGTCGATCCCCAACGACTCCAGTGCGTTGGCAAAGGCCGCGATCGGGCCGTTGCCAGTGCCGTGGATCTCTTGGCGCTCACCCCGGTACTCCACGGTGACCTGCACCGCCGTGTCGTCGTCCTTGGATACCGCGCCAGTGACCTCGTAGTCCACCAGCTCCAGCGGGGTATCCAAGTCCAGGTACGTGCCGGCGAAGATGTCCCACATATTCTTCGAGTTGACCTCGCCGCCCTCAGTATCTGTGATGGACTGCACGATGGCGGAGAACTCGGGCTGCATCGCCTTCGGCATGTTGATGCCGTGGTCGGTCTTCATGATGTAGGCCACGCCGCCCTTGCCGGACTGCGAGTTGACGCGAATGACCGCCTCGTAGGTGCGGCCCACGTCCTTCGGGTCGATCGGCAGGTAGGGCACCTCCCAGGTCGTCTCCCGCAGCTCCTCCCAGGACACATCGTTGGACGAGGCGTTGGGGCGCACGCGCTGTGCGAGCGCGTCCAGGCCCTTGTTGATCGCATCCTGGTGGGAACCGGAAAACGCGGTGAAGACCAGGTCGCCGCCGTAAGGGTGACGCTCCGGCACGCGCAACTGGTTGCAGTACTCCACCGTCTGGCGGATCTTATTGATGTCAGAAAAGTCGATCTGCGGATCCACGCCCTGCGTCAGCATGTTCAGTCCCAAGGTGACCAGGTCGACGTTGCCTGTGCGCTCGCCGTTGCCGAACAGGCATCCCTCGATCCGGTCGGCGCCGGCCAGGTAACCCAGCTCGGCAGCGGCGATACCTTCGCCGCGGTCATTGTGCGGGTGCAGTGACAGGATGATCGACTCACGGTGCGCCAAGTTGCGGTGCATCCACTCGATGGAGTCGGCGTAGACGTTCGGGCTGATCATCTCCACCGTAGACGGCAGGTTGATGATGATCGAATCCGCCGGCGTGGGCTCGATGACGTCAACGACCGCGTCGCAGACCTCCTTGGCAAACTCCAGCTCGGTGCCCGTGTAGGACTCCGGTGAGTACTGCCAGCGCCAGTTGGTATCCGGGTAGTCCTCCGCGATGGTCTTGATCAGCTCTGCCGCGTCGGTGGCCAGCTTCTTGATCGCCGGGCGATCCTTGCGGAAGACCACCTCGCGCTGCAGCTTCGAGGTGGAATTGTAGAAGTGCACGATGACGTTCTTCGCACCCTCGCAGGCCTCGAAGGTGCGGCGGATCAAGTGCTCGCGGGCCTGTACCAGGACCTGGATGGTCACGTCGTCCGGGATCATGTCCTTCTCGATGATCTCGCGCACAAAGTCGAAGTCCGTCTGGCTCGCGGAAGGGAAACCGACCTCGATTTCCTTGTAGCCCATCTCTACCAGCAGATTGAACATGCGGCGCTTGCGCTCCGGGCTCATCGGATCAACCAGCGCCTGGTTGCCGTCGCGCAGGTCCACTGCGCACCACTGTGGGGCGACCGTAATCTTCTTGTCCGGCCAGGTGCGATCCGGCAGCTGAATGTCTTCGACCTCTTCGGCGAAGCTTAAGTAACGGTCCACCGGCATTTGCGAACCGCGCTGCTTATTCCACGCGGGCTGACCCTCGTTCTTCGGGCCGTCCGGGGTGCGGATCTCGCGGGGGACAAAAAATTCGTCTGCGTTGCTCATTGGGCTTCCTTCCACGTTGGGAGTGTATTCGGTGTGGTATCCACGGCCGGCAAGCACAAACTCCGCGACGGGGTGCCGGCCGTGTTAGTGCGTGGCCTGATTCCCGCCGCGGCGTAGAAGGAGTAGCCGCCGATGTGACATGCCCTACATCTTACATAGTGGCACGCTCGTGTCACGCGTATCACACATTTATATGCACGAAGTGACTAACGGATGCTGACTCGGGTAACCATCGCGGCACTGCACAGCATGCCCGCGATGAGCGCCGCCATGGCCGTCCACCCCAGGAATCCGGTCAGGGCAAACTTTTCGCCCAAAAGTACAAGCCCCAAGCTCAAAGCCACGAGCGGCTCGACTACCTTCATCGCTGGCAGCGTGGTGGCCAGCTTCCCGGCCCCGAACGCGTACTGCTGCACCACGGTGCCCAACACGGCAGAGACGAGCATCGCCCAGAACTGCCAAGTCCCCAGGATTCCCGCTACACCGCCGCGGACGTAGGCGTCGACCGCGACCTTGGAAAAGACGGCGAGGTAGCCGAAGATTGCCCCGCACAGGATGCCAAAAGAGAGGCTTTGAAAGGCGGCTGAGCGAGTGCGGGAGCACGCGAACGTCGCAAAGAGCCCGACAAGCCCGAGTCCGACGGCGAACATCCACTCCCAGGTCAGCGGCGTGCGCTCGCCGGGCGAGGGGCGACCGACGACCACCACAATTCCCACGAACGCCGTGAGTAGGACCGACCAAAACGTGGTGGCGGTGGACAAGGGGCGGTGCTCGACGCGCGCGGACAACAACAGGGTGAGCATGAGCGAGAGTACCAGGACCGGCTGCACCACAAGGAGGGAGCCGAAGGCGAGTGCGGCGGCCTGGAACCCGTAGGCGGCCAGCGCGAGAGCGAGGGAGAACCACCAGGCAGGGCGCTTCAGTGAACGCAGCGGTGACTCGTTGACTTCCCCTTGTTTGCGGCCGGCGCGCAGGATTTGGTGCCGCCACACGGTGCCCACCGCGATCAGAAGCGCGGACGTGAACGCAAAGCCGATCGCGAGGAAGTTGTTGTGCACACAGAATGATATTAGTGCGATACCTCGTATCGCGGTTTTTCGCCCGCTATTGTTGGTTAACGGACCTGGATCCACTTTTCTTAGAGCACTGAGCACTAGGCACTGAGCACTAGGCACTAGAGGAACACAAAAGGTCGGCAAGATTTCGGCCGCAACGGAAGGCGTAGACACTCATGGCATTGATCGTGCAGAAGTACGGAGGCTCATCCCTCGAAAGCGCGGAGCGAATTCGCGCCGTCGCTGAGCGCATCGTTGCCACGAAGAAGGCTGGAAATGATGTGGTGGTGGTCTGTTCCGCGATGGGTGATACCACCGACGACTTGTTGGACCTGGCTGCACAGGTGAACCCGACCCCACCCGCGCGCGAGATGGACATGCTGTTGACCGCCGGCGAGCGCATCTCGAACTCGCTGGTGGCGATGGCGGTGGCCTCCCACGGCGTGGACGTGCAGTCGTTTACTGGTTCGCAGGCGGGCGTGATTACTACTGAGCGCCACGGCAACGCGCGCATTATCGATGTCACCCCGGGCCGTGTGCAGGAGGCCGTCGATGCGGGCAAGGTCGCCATCGTCGCCGGCTTCCAGGGCGTGAACCGGGATACGCGCGACATCACCACGCTGGGCCGCGGTGGCTCCGACACCACTGCGGTGGCGCTTGCAGCAGCGATGAAGGCCGATGAGTGCGAGATTTACTCGGATGTGGACGGTGTCTACACCGCGGATCCGCGCATTGTGTCTGACGCGCGCAAACTGGACAAGCTCTGCTTCGAGGAGATGCTGGAGCTGGCCGCATCGGGGTCGAAGATCCTGGTATTGCGCAGTGTGGAATACGCTCGCGCGTTCAATGTGCCTATGCGAGTTCGCTCGTCTTACAGTAACGACACCGGCACGCTGGTTGCCGGAGCATTGGAGGATATCCCCATGGAAGAAGCAGTCCTGTCCGGAGTGGCTACCGACGATACGGAGGCGAAGATCACCGTCCTGGGTATCCCTGACACCCCGGGTGAGGCGGCAAAGCTCTTCCGCGCGCTGGCAGACGCGGAGCTCAACATCGATATGGTCCTGCAGAATATCTCCACCTTGGAGGAGAAGAAGACGGACATCACCTTCACGCTGCCCATCCCGGATCGTCCGCGCGGCATGGAGCTTTTGACCAAGCTGCAGGAGAGCGAAGGCTGGGGCGACGTGATCTACAACGACAGCGTGGGCAAAGTGTCCCTGGTCGGTGCCGGCATGAAGTCGCACCCGGGCGTGACAGCAGACTTCACCGAGGCGCTGCGCGACGCGGGCGTCAACATCGAGATGATCACCACCTCGGAGATCCGCATCACCGCTGTCGTGCGCCAGGAGGACCTGGCTGACGCCGCACGCGCGATCCACGACCGCTTTGACCTCGGTGGCGACGAGCCAGCCGTCGTGTACGCCGGCACCGGGCGCTAAGCCACACGTAACAAATACTCAACGTTATTCAAGGAGCTGTTCTCAATGACCACCATCGCTATCGTCGGAGCCACCGGGCAGGTCGGGCGCGTCATGCGCTCGATTTTGGCGGAGCGGGACTTCCCTGCGGACACCGTCCGCTTCTTCGCCTCCCCGCGCTCCGCGGGCACGAAGTTGGACTACCGCGGTACCGAGGTAGAAGTGGAGGATCTGACCAAGGTCACCGAGGACAGCGTCAAAGACATCGACATCGCCCTGTTTTCGGCGGGCGGTGCCACCTCGAAGCAGTGGGCCCCGGTCTTCGCCGCAGCTGGCGTGACCGTGGTGGATAACTCCTCCGCGTGGCGCAAGGACCCGGAGGTCCCGCTGATCGTCTCCGAGGTTAACCCGGAGGCTGCAAAGGAGCTACCGAAGGGCATCATCGCCAACCCGAACTGCACCACCATGGCGATCATGCCGGTGGTCAAGGCGCTGCACGACGCAGCCGGGGTCACGACGATGCGCGTAGCCTCTTACCAGGCGGTTTCCGGGTCCGGGCTGGCGGGCGTCGAGGCGCTCGCGGGCCAGGTCGCGGAGCTCGGCGATCGCAACACGGAGCTGACCACCGACGGTTCCGTCCTCGCCCCGGAGGACTTCGGCCCGTACGTCGCGCCGATCGCCTACAACGCACTGCCGATGGCGGGCAACCTGGTCGACGACGGTACGGAGGAGACCGACGAGGAGCAGAAGCTGCGCAACGAGTCGCGCAAGATCCTCGGCATCCCTGAGCTTCGGGTCGCGGGCACCTGCGTGCGGATCCCGGTGTTCACCGGCCACACCATGGTGGTCCACGCGGAGTTTGCCAAGCCGATCACGCCCGATGAGGCCCGAGCAGTGCTTGCCGACGCCCCCGGCGTCGCCGTCGTCGACGTGCCCACCCCGCTCGCCGCGGCCGGCAAGGACGATTCGCTGGTGGGACGCATCCGCCAGGACCAGGTGGTCGAGGACAACCGCGGCCTGGTCTTCGTGGTTTCCGGCGATAACCTGCGCAAGGGCGCGGCGCTGAACACGATTCAGATCGCGGAGCTTCTGGTCTAGGTCACGGGCCGGGCGCCGAAAGGTTACGGTTTGATAAAAGAACTTGCCCTTCCCTGAGATTTGGCCAAATATGGAAGCCATGAGTTTTACACGCCGATATTCGCCTGCCCATTTGGTGGCACGCAGCACTGTCGGCGCTCTACTCGCGGGGGTATGCGTGGCAGCGCCGGGGGCGTTGGCTGCCACCGATACTGGGGATTGGGCGGACGCCACAATCTCACCCGGCCAGACGCTGATCCTGGTGACAGCGGAAGGCAGTGGAGCGTCGCTACGCATGAGTGCCTCTGACGCCTCAACCCTGCCCGCGGGCTGGAGCGTGATCTCCCGCCCGGACGGGTTGCGCATGTCCGCACCGACGCGCGCGGAAGAGGGGGAGTTCGCTACCGTGCAAGTCACTGAGCGGGGCGAAGTAGTAGACGAGATTCGGGTCTCGCTTGCCCCGCGCAGCGTGGCCTCCTCGAAGAAGTCCACCGCTACTTCCACCGTCGCACGCGTTGTGGAGTCCGTCGCCGAGCCGACGATGCGTACTGCCGAACAGCGGCATGTCGCGCAGACCCCCGAATCGACGCCGAACAGCGACGTGCCGGCACCGGCGTCGGCGACTCCGGAGCCACCGCAGCCGAGCCCGGAGCAAGCGTCGGTGGATTCTTCCGGCTCCGGCTGGTTTAGTGGTCTAGTTGACCGGGTTCACACCTTCTTCGAACGCAGCTAGCGCGCACGTGCACATAAAAAATGGCCCGCCTTGATGGCGGGCCTTTTTGCGTGTCCGGAAAGACTAGAGGCGGGTACTGCCCTCTTCGTCGGGCTCCTCGCCGGAGGCTGCCTCCTCGGCCTCCTCGGCGGCGATCATGTCGTCGACCGTGGTGTCGTTCCACGGCTCATCCGGGTTCTTTTCGTACTCTTCCTTGGACTGCGGCTCCGTGTAGGAGACGTAGACGAGCTCGCCCTCCGGGTCTTCGGGGTCGTACTCGATCTCTTCGTCGTCCAAGAGCTCTTCATTGACTTCTTCCTCGAGCGCATCGACGAACTCGTCCTCGTCAATGACGGACTTGGAGATCAGGTAATCCAGCTCCTTTTCGTCGTTCTTGGTAAAGCGCTCGCGCGGGTCCAGCTTGAGGTGCATCAGCTCGAGCGCGCGGCGGCGGCGCTTGCCCTCCTTGTGCAGTTTCTGCGCGCCGCGCAGCCACGCGGCAGACACCACGACGATGAGCAGGATGCCCAGGTAGCCGAGCACCGGGTAGACGTAGGCAACCAGTTTCTTAAAGCCGACAAAGGACAGGACGAAGCCGACCAGGCAGGTCGCGGTGAAGATGATGCGGTACTTGTCCTCGCGGCCGCGCGACAGGCGCTTGCCCAGGGCGTAGAACATGCCGAGTGCGGTGGCGAAGATCATGCCGAAGACCACGATCGCCATGATGAGGCCAAGTGTCGGGTTGATCTCATTGATCAAGGTGAGCATCGGCATATCCTCGCCGGCGACCACTTCGATCTTGACCATCAGCGCGGTAGCCAGCAGCATCAGCATGACCAGGTAGCCAATGCCACCCATCAGCCCGCCGAGGCCGGCGGCGCGGGTATCCAGGTAGTTGCCGCCGATAACCAGCGCCATGGAGACCACGCACATCACGTTCAGGCCCGTGTAGTTGAGTGCTGCGATCCACCAGTTGGGCAGGGTGGAGTCCACCTGCTCGGTGGCCAGGTTGATGGCCTGCCAATCGAGGTCTGCCGTGACCAGGGTGTAGGTGCAGCCGAAGATGACGAACGCCAGCAGGAAGGGGGTGAGCGAGCCGATCGCGGCGGTCACCTTATCCACGTCCAGCATGCCGAAGCCCACGACCAGGGCAAGCATGAGCACCGCGCCGATCCAGATAGGGATGCCGAACTGCTGGTTCAGGTTCGAGCCCGCACCGGCGAACATGACAAAGCCGATGGAGAACAGGGTGGTGATCGTGGCGATATCGAGCACCCACGACACGATCTTGCCGGAAATATTGCCCAGCACCTCCATGTGCTCCTCGGCCTGGAAGTAGGACCCGAGCTGGAGGATGGACACACCGGCGATGATCATCAGTACGGAGCCTAAGATCGCGCCGTAAATGCCTTCGGTGCCGAAGGATGAGAAATATTGCAGCGCCTCCTGGCCGGACGCGAAGCCCGCGCCCACCACAACGCCGATGAAGGCGAAGGAGATACCTATTGCGTTTTTAAGCATGAAATCTTTCCGTAAGAAATCAAAATGTTCAGAGAAACCTCTGCAATAGTATCGTGAATTCGCCCTAAAGCCAGTTCGGCCAACTGCTCAACGCTGGAGCAATCGGCCATACACTGGGAAGACGTGTGTCGCTAACGGTTGGTTACGATCGTGCTGCCACCGCTGCTTTCCGTGCCAGGCTCCTCTTCCTCGGCATCTTCCTCATCCGTCTCGCCGAGGGCGGTGGAGACTTCGCGCTCATCCTCGTCGTCGGCCCACTGGTCAGCGAAGTCCTCGTCGCTGGGGTTGTCCTTCCACGGCTCGTCCGGGTTCTTGGCGTAGTCGTCCTTGGACTGCGGGTCGGTGTAGGAGACGTAGACTACGTCGCCATCTCGGTCTTCGGGGTCGTATTCGACCTCGTCGTCGTCGACAAGCTCTTGCCCAACCTCTTCCTCGAGGGAGGCCTCGAGCTCTTCGCTGTCCACGACGGAGGCCTCGATGATGTAGTCCAGCTCGCGCTGCTCGTTCTTGCTGATGCGCTCGCGGGGGTCGAGCTTCAGGCGCATGAGCTCGAGCGCGCGGCGGCGGCGCTTGCCCTCCTTGTGCAGTTTCTGCGCGCCGCGCAGCCAGGCCACGGCAAGGACGAAGATGAGCAGGATGCCCAGGTAGCCCAGAATCGGGTACACCACGGAGACCAGTTGCTTGAAGCCGACGAAGGAGAGGGCGAAGCCGATCAGGCAGGTTGTGATGAAGATTGGACGGAAGCGGCCCTCGTGGCCGCGGGCGAGGCGCTTACCCAGAGCGAAGAACATGCCGAGCGCGGTGGCGAAGATCATGCCGAAGATGACGAGCGACATGATCAGGCCGAGCGTCGGGTTGACGTTGGTGATCAGGGTGAGCATGGGCATGTCGTCGCCGGCGATGTCGCCGACGGCAGCGAGTAGGCCGCAGGACAGCAGAAGCAGCATGACCAGGTAGCCCAGCCCGCCGAGGAGGCCACCGAGGCCCGCGGCGCGGGTATCGAGGTAGTTACCGCCGATGACCAGGGCCATGGAGGCCACGCAGATGGCGTTCAGTCCGGTGTAGTTGAGCGAGGAGATCCACCAGTTCGGCAGGGTCGTGGAGACCTCCTGTGCCTGCACGTTGAGCTGCGACCAGTCGAGGTCGCTGGTTGCCAAGGTCCAGATGCAGCCGAAGATGACGAAGAAGAGTAGCAGCGGTGTGATCGCGCCCACGGCGGCGGTGACCTTGTCCACGTCCATCAAACCGACGAGCAGCACGAGCGCGAGCATCAGCGTCGCACCGATCCATACCGGGATGCCGAACTGTTGGTTGAGGTTCGCCCCGGCACCGGCGTACATAACGAAGCCGATGGAGAACAGGGTGGTGATGGTGGCGAGGTCCAGAATCCAGGACATGATTTTGCTCGAGACGTTGCCCAGCACCTCCATGTGCTCCTGCGCCTGGAAGTAGGAGCCGAGTTGGAGGATCGAGACTCCGGCGATGAGCATGAGCGCGGAGCTTAATACCGCGCCCCAGATGCCCTGGGTGCCGAAGGCGATGAAGTATTGCATGGTTTCTTGGCCCGAGGCGAAACCGGCGCCGACGAGGACGCCAATGAACGCAAGGGAGATACCGATGGCATTTTTGAGCATGATGTGCTCACTACTTTCCGTCTCTGCGGGGTGTTCTCACACTTTCCAGGGGATAAGTTTAGTCGAACTTCGCGCTTTAGTGTGATTGGGTATTGCCTTCGGGGGTCTCGTGAATGAGATCACGTCTCGCGCGGGCGACTCGGGAGCGGATGGTGCCCACGCGCACCCCGGCGATCGCGGCCGCCTCCTCGTAGGTGTAGCCCAGGACTTGGGTGAGCACGAGGGCTTCGCGGCGTTCGGGGCGTAGGCCGTCGAGAAGCATGCGGGCGTCGATGACCTCTGACCAGGCGTTTGGGTCGTCGGGACTCGGCTCTTGCGCGGCGACGTCGTCGTACTCGGCAGCTGATTTACGCGGCCGCGCCATGTCGTGGCGCACCGAGTCGATCCAGGCGCGGCGTGCGAGCGAAAGCAGCCACGTGCGTGCCGAGGAGCGGGCCTTGAAGCGCGGCAGCGCGCCGAGCACCCGCAAGTAGGTTTCTTGGGTGAGGTCGTCGGCGTGCTCAGCGCCGGCAAGGTGTGCGAGCAGGCGCCACACGTCGTCTTGTGTCGCGGCAATAAATTGGGTCAGCGCAGCCTTGTCACCGCGCCCGGCTTTCAGCGCGAGTTCGGTGACGTAGTCGTCGTTAGGGCTGCTCACGAATGTTTAGGCTACCAGCGCGCGCGAAAATCCCTAGGCTGGGCGGCGTACGTGCCATCAACCGCGATGCAAGGAGTTAGCAATGGCTGAGAAGAGCAAGGCAGAAGAGATTGTTACCCGCGGCGAGCGCCCCGCAGGCAAAGACCGCACCACCCTGCTGAGCGGGCAGCCGGTCGCCTCAGAGCACATTTCGGTCACCCAGGGTCGCCAGGGGGCCAATGTGCTTAACGACGTCCACCTGATCGAAAAGCTGGCCCACTTCAACAGGGAAAACGTCCCGGAGCGTATCCCGCACGCGAAGGGCCACGGCGCCTTCGGCGAGCTGCACATCACCGAGGACGTGTCCAAGTACACCAAGGCCAAGCTGTTCCAGCCTGGCACCGTCACCCCGATGGCGGCGCGCTTCTCCACCGTCGCGGGCGAGGCCGGCTCCCCAGACACCTGGCGCGACGTGCACGGGTTCGCGCTGCGCTTTTACACCGAGGACGGCAACTACGACATCGTGGGCAACAACACCCCGACGTTCTTCCTGCGAGACGGGATCAAGTTCGCCGACTTCATCCACTCCCAGAAGCGCCAGCCCAACTCGGGCCTGCGCGACGATGAGATGCAGTGGGACTTCTGGACCCGCACGCCGGAGTCCGCACACCAGGTGACCTACCTGTTGGGCGACCGCGGCACCCCGAAGACCTCGCGCCACCAGGACGGTTTCGGTTCCCACACCTTCCAGTGGATCAACGAGGAGGGCACCCCGGTGTGGGTGAAGTACCACTTCAAGACCCGCCAGGGCTGGGAGTGCTTCACCGACGAGGAGGCCACCGAGAAGGCCGGCACCGACCCGGACTTCCAGCGCGAGGACCTGTTCAACGCGATCGCCGAGGGCGACTACCCGGTCTGGGACGTCAAGGTGCAGATCATGCCGTTCGAGGAGGCGAAGGACTACCGCTTTAACCCCTTCGACCTGACCAAGACCTGGTCGCAGAAGGACTACCCGCTGATCGACGTCGGCTACTTCGTGCTCAACCGCAACCCGAAGAACTTCCACGCCCAGATCGAGCAGCTCGCCCTCGACCCGGCCAACCTGGTCCCGGGCGTGGGCCTGTCGCCGGACCGCATGCTGCAGGCCCGCGTGTTCGCCTACTCGGACCAGCAGCGCTACCGCATCGGCACGAACTACAAGGACCTGCCGGTCAACCGCCCGATCAACGAGGTGAACACCTACGCCGAGCGCGGCAGCATGGCGTACTTCTTCAACGAGGAGAACGAGCCGAACTACGTGCCGAACCGCTCGGAGAAGGGCGCCGGCTATTTGGACAATGGAGAGGATTCCTCTTCCAACTTCACCGATTACGGCCAGGCGGAGAATCTCTACGTCAACCCGGACCCGGAGGGCACCGACCTGGTGCGCGAGGCCTACGTCAAGCACGCTGAGGACGACGACTTCGGCCAGGCGGGCACGCTCTACCGCGACGTCTTCGACGACGGCGAGAAGGAGCGCTTCGTCCACAACATCACGAACAAGATGCTGGCGATTAAGAACAAGGACGTCGAAGAGCGCGTCTACGCCTACTGGGGCAAGGTCGACGCCGACCTGGAGACCAAGGTCCGCGAGTCCCTGGCGAAGAAGCGCGCTGAGCAGGAGAAGTAACGCCTTACTCGCTGCGTAAGCCACTGCCCGTGAGAGTCCGCGGCCGCGGACTCTCACGGGCATGACTTTTGTCATGCGTAATTGGTGACAAACGCTTCTACCAGCCGGGATGCCTTCTCGGCAAGCTAGAAGCCATGGAAAACGTCATCGAAGTACGAAATCTACAACGCCGTTACGGCGAGTTCACCGCAGTCGACGGCATCAGCCTCCACGTCGCCCGCGGCGAAGCCTACGGGCTGCTCGGCACGAACGGCGCGGGCAAAACGTCCACGCTGGAAATCCTGGAGGGGCTTGCGCCACCCACCGCAGGAGAGGCGCGCGTGTTGGGGATGGACCCCGTGGCAGACCGCGCGCGGGTGCGCCCGCACACGGGCATCATGCTGCAGTCCGGTGGGCTGCCGCGTGCGCTGTCCGTCGATGAAACGCTGAAGATGTGGGCAGGCACGTGCACTTCGCCGCTGCCTATCGACGGCGTGCTGGCGGACGTGCAGCTCACGCATAAGCGCGACGTGAAGGTCGGCGCGCTGTCCGGCGGCGAGCAACGCCGCCTCGACCTTGCTTGCGCGCTGCTGGGAAGCCCGGACGTGGTGTTTCTGGACGAGCCGACGACCGGGCTGGATCCCGAGTCTCGACGCCGCGTGTGGGAGCTTCTGCGCGAGTTGAAAAGCCGCGGGGTCACCATCGTGTTGACCACGCATTACCTAGAGGAGGCAGAGTTTCTCTGCGATCGCATCGCGATCATGCACGGCGGCCGTATCGAAGTCGAGGGCACGACGGCGGAGCTGGCGAACACCGTGCCGTCCACGATCACGTTCGTACTGCGTAGTGCAACGGCACCTGCGCTCCCAACACTGCCCGGTGCGCTCGTGCACAGCAACGAGACCTCTGATGGCACGCGGGTGTCGGTCCACACTTCCCGGCTGCAGGACGACGCCTTCGCGATCCTGCAGTGGGCGCGTGAGCAGGGCGTCGAGCTTTCCCAATTTGCGGCACAACCCGCGAGTTTGGAGCGCGTCTTCCACGGCATCGCAGATGCGAAGAATACCCACACCACCCGAAAGGACGAAGCAGCATGAGAACGACCACGATGCATCCCACCAACCACGCCACGCGCAGGCTGCGGTCGCTTGGCCGCGCCGAATGGTTGCAGTTCACCCGCAACCGGCTGCTTGTGTGCACCGGCCTCGTCTTCCCGCTGCTCTTGCCGCTTTTCCTGTGGCTGGTAGGGGACCAGTCGGTCGGCTCGACCGCGGCGGCGTCTGAAGTGTTTGTGCTGTTCGCGCTGAGCTTTGGTGTGTTCTACCCCGCCCTTTCCATGGCGGTCACCAGGCGCGACGAGGGCGTGTTGAAGCGCTTGCGCACTGGGGAGTCCCGCGACTGGGAGGTGCTGACCGCCATCTGCCTCCCGCTTGCCACGTTCACGCTTGCGCTGATGGTCATTGTGGTGGTGGCGTTTTCCACCATGTCTATGGTGCTCCCGGTCGATCCGCCGGTGTCGCATGTGTGGCCGAAGAACCCGTTGATCATGGTGCTTGCGATGTTGCTTGGCATCGCCACCTCCCACGGGTTGGCCATGCTGACCAGTCGTTTTACCGAAAACGCGGAGGGCGCGCAGATCACGTCCATGCCGGTGCTGATGCTCGTGATCTTTTCGCAGACCGGGATTCGTGAGCACCTGCCGGAGGGCATCGCAGGCATCATCGACCGGACACCGTTTGCGCTGACAAGCGACGTCTTCCGCGATGGGTGGGTCGGCGAGGGCTCCTTTGGCTCGCTGTTGGCAGATGCGGCAACGCCGCTGCTTCTGCTCACGGTGTGGGCTGCGGTACTGCTCGCGGCGGGGTATCAGCGCATGCGTTGGGACACGCACCGCTAGTGGTGCAAGCGCTGCTACCCTCGGAGCACACTATGACGCACACGCAGCCTCTTCCCGCGGCGAGGAGTTCGGAGTCGGACTACTCGTCGCGGTTCCTCAAGCTCAACCGGTGGTCGCTCATCGGGATGCTGTGGCTTTTCGTTGTGGCATTTTCCTCCATTGTGTTCAAGCGCGCAGGAGGGGTGGGCACAGAGACTTTCGTGGGCGTGGGCGTCGCGGTCGCGGCGTGCCTTGTCGGGGCGATGGTGCTGGAAACCAGGCCGGAGCTGCGTCTTGAGGCGAGCGCCCACGGCGGCCGCTGGCTGCGGTGGGGGCTATCTGCGCACCTTCTCACTTTGGCGGTGTGCGTCGTCGCGTTCCTGTTTGCCCCGGCCCAGTGGAAGGCGGCGTCGGCAATCGCGCTCGGGGCTGTTTTCTTCAGCGTGTTGATTGCTTTCCTGCCGTTCTTGGCCAAGAAATGGGTGTGGACTGGGCTTGCGCTCGCGGCTGTGTTCGCGCTTGTGAGCGCGTTCGGCTCGGTGGAGACCGCTGCGATCCTGCTGGCCTATAGCGTCGCGTGCGCGGTGACGGTGCCCTTTACCAAGTGGTTTTCCCGCGCGATGATTGAAACGGAGCGCGCCCGCCGCCTCGAGTCGCAGCTCACCGCCGCGCAGGAGCGTTTGCGCATGTCGCAGGATCTCCACGACACGATGGGGCAGCACCTCGCGGCCCTGACGATCAAGTCACAGCTCGCGCTCGCCCTCGCCGAGCGCGAGGATCCGCGCGTGTCCCAAGAGCTGCGCGAGTTGCACGAGCTCACGCAGCGCGCGGCCTCCGATATGCGCAGCGTGGTCAATAACTACCGCACTCCCGACCTGGCCACCGAGCTGAAGAGCGCGAAGCAAGTGCTCGCCGGTGCCGGTGCTGAGGTCACGGTGACGGGCACCAGCGAGGACGTGCACCCACAGTTGCGCGAGACCGCCGCCTGGTTCGTACGCGAGACCACGACGAATATCCTGCGCCATTCTCAGGCGACGGCCGTGTCGTTCGAGTTCCACCGCGCGCGGTCACGGTGACCAACGACAACCCCCGGCCCGGGGAAGGTGGAGGCACGGGGCTCGAGGGGCTGCGGCGTCGGGCGGCCGAGCACGGGGCGTCGATAAGCGTGGAGCGCAGCGCTGCACGTTTTCGCGTGCGGCTTAAGGTGGACGCATGATTCGGGTCGTATTGGTTGATGACGAAACGCTGGTCGCCGATTCCCTCGCCACGCTCATCGGCCTAGAGGAGGACATCGACGTGGTGCACGTCGCCTACTCGGGCGCAGACTTGCTCGCGTGGTGGGAGGCGCTGCCAGCCGCTGCGCGCCCGGATGTCGTGGTGACCGACCTGCAGCTCGGGGCAGAGCAGTCGGATGGCATCGATCTTGCCTCGCTTATCGACGCCCACGTGGTCGTCGTCACCAGTCACGCAAGGCCCAACGCCGTTCGAAGGGCCCTGGACTCCAAGGTGTTCGGCATGCTGCCCAAGACGGCTGCGGCAGGCGAGCTCGCGGCTGCGGTGCGGGCAGCGTACGCGGGCAAGCGCTACGTCGACCCCGAGCTGGCGGCCGCCACGATTTCCGCCGGCGAATCGCCCTTGACCACGCGCGAGGCCGAGGTGCTCGAGCTGGTGGGCAAGGGCGGCTCGATCGAGGCCATTGCCGCGGCGGCGCACCTGGCGGCCGGCACGACGCGGAACTACATTTCCTCCGTGATTGCGAAAACCGCGGCGGCAAACCGCTTCGAGGCCTACACCATCGCCCGCGAGCGCGGCTGGCTGTAGCTCCTACCGCGGTACGTTGCGCAGCGTCTTGTCCTTGGCATCCACCACGGTGACGCCGTGGATGGAGCGGCCGATGACGAAGGAGCCGACGGAGCCGATGATCCACACGCCCGCGATCGCGAGGATGGCACGGATGAAATCGTTGATGACGAAGCCGTCGGTAGACCAGCTCATCAGCAGGTTCGCCACGATCAGCAGCGGGAACGCCAGGCAGACGAGCGGGCCGAGCAGGTTCGCTCGCGTCAGCGCGTCCGGGGCACGCAGCTGGAGGGAGGCGGTGGCCACCACGAAGACGGTAGCGATGACGACTAGGACAGCGACGATGATTTCGATGATGCTCATTAGCGACGTCCTCTCGAGATGATGCGGGCCATGGAGATGGTGGGGATCGCGCCGCAGACGAGCGCGGCCAAAATGGCGATCTCGTAGGTGATCATGCTGGGGGTAAACAGCGTCCACACCAGGTAGATGGCGGCCATGGAGTAGAAGATGAGGTCTGCGAGCACGGAGCGCGACAGCTCATCCTTGGTCACAATCAACTTGACCAAACCGGCGAGCAGGCTCAGCGCCATGACGACGATGCAGACGGTCATGATGGTCTGAAACATGGGCTAGTCCATCCTTTCGGCAGCGGGCAGGTTCTCTGCGTGCGCGTGATCCAGGTCTGGGTGGAGGTGCTTGTAGGGCTTCCACAGGACCTTGGAGGCGTCGATAGGCGTGTCCTTGAGTTCGGGCCTTAAGTGCTCCTCCATGTCGGCGAGATCTTCGATCACCTCGAGCGGGTCGTCGCCAAACGCGGCCTGCACGATGAGCAGGTCGCTGCCGTCTTCCGACGCCGCGTGCCGAAAGCCCAGCGAGAGCGTGCCCGGGGTGGCGGTAATCGAGGTGGAAAACCAGAAGCGGTCCCAGTCGGTGCGCACCCGCAGCGGGTAGAAGATCACGCAGGGGCGCATGCCGGTATCCGGTTTGAATGCGGCGATGGTGGCGTCGATGCCTGCCGCGTAGATTTCCTTGATCAGCCAGGCGCTGTAGCCGATGGCGTGGCCGATGCTTGTGAGTGCAGATTGCTTTGCCATGTTAGTTGCGGCCTCCCTGCAGCGAGTCGAGGTCGGGGATGCCGATCGGGTCGGTGCCCAATACGGCGGTGGTGTAGGCGTCGACGTCAAGCAGGCTGTCGACGGCCGAGGTGGAGATGCCCCACAGCTGGCCCGCGAAGATGAACATGAGCAGCGAGCACACCATCAGCGCAGCCGAGGGCAACAGGAACTTCCAGCGCACGTTGAGCGCGTCCGGGTACTGCTGCATCGGACGGCCCCAGAAGACTTCCCTCCACACACGCATCATGGACAGCAGCGCACCGAAGGAGGCGACGATGATGGTGGCGATGACCACCCAGGCGCGCCAGTCGTTCGCGCTGGCGGCCGCCATGACGATGGTGACCTTGCCAAAGAGGCCGGAAAACGGCGGGAAGCCGACGATGGAGAACGCGCCTGCGGCGAACACGGTCGCCGTGAGCGGGTCGCGCCGGGCCAGCCCGGACAGCCGTGCGATGGTGCCCGTGCCGTAGGTTTCCTCGATCGCGCCGGAGTTGAGCACGAGCGCGCCGACGGTAATCATGTGGTGCAGCGTGTAGATCAGGCCCGCGGCCAGGGCGTAGCGCGCATCCGCGCCCGCGTTGGTAAACGCGAGCATGATGAGGATGAACGGCATGCCGTTGACCATCTGGTAGGCCAGCACGCGGCGGATGGTGTACTCGCCCAGGCCGGCGAAGCCGCCGATGAGCATGGAGATCACCATGACCACGATGATCAGCGTGTTCCAGCGCGGGTCCATGTCGAAGATGACCACCCAGATGCGGAAGAGCATGTAGACGGCCACCTTGGTGTGCAGGCCTGAGAACAGGCCCATCACGGCGGCGCTGGAGGCCGGGTAGGTCCGCGGCAGCCAGGTGTGCACGGGGAACACGCCGGCCTTGGCAGCAATGGCGATAATGACCAAGCCCATGGCCACGGTCACCGGCCCGTTGCCGGCGGCGGCGCCGCGCAGGGCGGCGATGTTGACGGCACCCGCAATGCCGTAGAGGTAGCCCACGCCCATCACCAGCAGCGTGGACGCGGCGAGGTTGACCAGCACGAAGGAGCGCGCGGAGCGCAAGCGGTTGCGGGTACCCGTCATGGCGATGAGCCCGTAGGAGGGCAGCAGCATGACCTCGATCATGACGAAGAAGTTGAACAGGTCGGCGGTCAAAAGCGCGCCCGAGACGCCGGTGATGAGCACCAGCGTCAGCGGCGTGTAGAAGCGAGCCTGCGTCTCGCCTGCGGCGATGGCGAACCAGTTGGCGGTCAGCGCCACGATCATCGTGGTCACGATCATCACGGCCGAGAACTGGTCGGCGGCAAAGGAGATGCCCACTCCGCCCTGGTACAGGCCGATGACGTGGGAGATCGTGCCGTGGGAGGCGGTGTAGGTAAACAGCCACACGCCGAGGCCTAAGTTGATGGCCGGGATGAGGATCGCCAGGGCGTCGTTCAGCTTCTTGGCTGGGTTCAGCGCGGTCACTGCCGCGACGATGAGCGGGAGGGCGACAAAAACGGGAAGGATCGCATCAACTGTCATCGGTTCTTCGCCTCCAACTTCTTCGGGTTCAGGCGGGAATTACGCCCGGCAGTGGACAGGGCAGAGGGAGAGAGGTAGTTCGGATCGAACTTCTCGCCCTTGTGGGACTTGCCCACCTTGCTCGGCACGTCGAAGGTGTCGTCGTTCTTGCCCAGCGAGGCGAGCATGAGCAGGATCGTGGTGGTGGCCATCGCAATCACGATGGCGGTCAGCACGAATGCCTGCGGCAGCGGGTCCGAGAGCTCCTCGTACGGGGTGCGCGAGGGGAAGGCCTCGCCGCGCCACGCGCCCACGCCCGCGGCCAAGAGCGTGAGGTTGGAGGCGTGGCCGAACAGTGACATTCCGAAGACCACGCGCACCATGCCGCGCTGCATCACCAGGTAGACAGCGCCGGCCATCAGTACTGCGATAGTAAGTGCCATGACCATGGGTTACAGCTCCTTTTCCAGCATGTGCTGGGGGTTGTCTGCCGGGTTGAGCGGTGCCGGGTGCGCATCCACGGCGTCCTCCGGCTCCTCCGGGGCGGGCACATTCGGCAGCGGGTTTTCCGGGCCGCTGCGGGTGTAGTCCAGGTTGTCCAGCTCCGTGCCGGGGCGCAGGTAGCCGCCCAGGGCGTTGATGGCCTGGGTGACCATGCCGAGCACGGCGAGGTAGATGCCGAAGTCGAAGATCAGCGAGGTCGTCATGTGCTCCCCGGCGATCTCGCCGTGGATGGCGTACATGAAGCCGCCCTCCAAGAAACCGAGGAAGCCGGAGCCGATCGCGATGATGATGCCCCAGCCCGTCAGCGCGATAGGAGTGAACGGCTTGACCACCTCGGTATCCGCACCGCGGGAGAGGTAGTTCAGGCCGAAGGCCGTGGCCATGACCAGGGCTGCGACGAAGCCGCCGCCCGGTGCGGTGTGGCCGCGGAAGAAGATGAGGACGGACAGCACGACCAAGATCGGCACGACCAGGGCCGCGCCCTTGCGCAGCGGCAGCGAGTTGAACTGCGACTGGCCGAACGGGCGGGGGCGAGTGCCGGCCTCGAACATGTGGCGCGGCATGGACTGGGTTACCGCGGCGATGACCACGGCTGCCATGCCCAGCACGGAGAGCTCGCCGAGGGTATCAAAGCCACGGAACTCGACGATGATCACGGCGACGATGTTGTCGGCGCTGGTCATCTTGCCGCCCTCGGTGAGGTACCACAGGGCCAGGTCGGAACGGCCGTGGCGGCCGAGCAGGCCGTAGACGCCGAAGAAGGTAACAATGCCGGCCAGGACCGCGAAGATACCAGCAAGCGTCTTGCGGCGCGTCGAGGTCTTGGGGAACATGCGCGGCTGGTAGCGCAGCACCACCATGATCACGATCACGGTGAGCGCTTCCACCAGGAACTGGGTGAGCGCCACATCCGGCGCGCCCAGCATGAGCATCTGCAGCGTCATGCCCACACCCACGGTGCCCAAGAGGATGGCGGATGCCAAACGGGAGCGGGTGCAAACCATGCCCACCACAGAGCAGACGATGATGGCGAACGGGATGAGGTCCCACCACACGTCGATGCCCTCGGCGCGCGGCGCGAGTGGCATGCCGTCGACGCCCTCGGTGCCCAAAAGCGTAGTCAGTCCCAGCGCCACCACGAGGACGAGGACCGGCAAAAGGTGACGCGAGGGGTTGAAGGAGTTGGCCATCTGGCCCATGCCCTTGCCCGCGGTACCGAGCCCGGCGACCATGCCGGCCAGCAGGTCGTTGCCGTTGGTGGGCAGCAGCTGCTTGTTTTCCACGGAACCAAAGACGTTGCGGCGCGCGAGTACGACGATGACTGCGCCGAGCACCAGCACGCTCAGCGAGACGATGAGCGGGGCGGTCACGCCGTGCCACAGCGCGAGGTGTGAGTGGTAGCTGGTGTCGCCGGTGATCGTGTGGACGGCGGCGTCGAGCGGGCCGTCAACCGAGCCGAGCACGAAGGGCACGACGAGCGACATCAGACCAGGTACCGCGGCCGGCAGCCAGAGGCTGACGGGGGCTTCGTGGACGTCGCTCATGTCTTTCGGGCCGTCGACAAACGCTCCGAAGACGATCTTGGCGGAGTAAAGGAAGGTCAACAGCGCCGCGAAACCGGCGACGAGCAGTAGCACAGTGCTGTACTCGGTCTCCGCGAAGGCGCCGAGGATGGACTCCTTCGACACGAAGCCGAACAGCGGCGGGATCGCGGCCATCGAGGCAGCCGCGATGAGGGTGGAGGCGAAGGTAAACGGCATCTTGTCCCACAGCTTGCCCAGGCGGCGGATATCGCGCGAGCCCGCCTCGTGGTCGACCACGCCGATGAGCATGAACAGCGAAGACTTAAACAGCGCGTGCGCGAGCGTGTGCGTCAGCGCCGCGGCCAAAGCGAGCGGGGTGCCGATGCCGATCGCGGCCACGATCCAGCCCAGGTGGGAGACCGTGGAGTACGCCGTGAGGTGCTTGAGGTCCGTCTTCGTGATGGCGAACAGCGCACTCATGATCGCCGTGCCAAGCCCCACGACGACCAGCAGCCAGTTCCACGCCGCGACGTCGGCAAAGATCGTGGAGAAGCGCAGCAGCAGGTACACGCCGGCCTTCACCACGGCGGCGGCGTGCAGGAAGGCGGAGACCGGGGTCGCCGCGGCCATCGCCTCGGGCAGCCAGAAGTGGAAGGGGAACTGGGCGGCCTTGGTGAACCCGGAGACCGCCACAAGGATGGCAACGGTGGTGGTCAAGCTGGGGTTTTCCCGCCAGATGTCGGCCGCCAGGACGTCGGTCAAGCGCGTGGAGCCCGCGCTTATCGACGCCACCGCCAACGCCGCCAGCAGCGTCAACCCACCAAAGAACGTGAGGATGAGCGTGCGGTAGGACCCAGCCTCGCCGCCGGAACCCGAGCGCGCGATGAGCATGAAGGAGGCGATGGAGACGAGCTCCCATCCGATGAACAGCAGGACCGTATCGTTGGCCAGCACGAGCAGCAGGACCGACAGCGTAAAGGCCGTCATGATGGTGTAGAAGCTCGTGTTGCCCTGCTTCTTAGGCAGGTAGGCCGCCGAGTATGTCATCACCACTGCGCCGATGACCAGGGCGAGCAGTGCGAAGAAGATGCTGAGTCCGTCGGCGCGGAGCGCGAAGGCGACGGCGCTGCCTTCCCCAAGGATGTCGCGTGCCCAGGTCACCTCCCATTCCAAGGGCGTGCCGTCGGCAATGCCTGGGAACTCTTTCCCGAGCACGATGGCGGCAGCGGCGAGGATGAGCGCGATCGGCAGACCTGCTTTGCGGTCCATGACTCGCACGAGAATGGGCGACAAGATCACTGTCGCCGCAACGAGTGCGAGCACGACAGGGAGTGTCATGGTGAACCCTCTCCAAGTATGTAGGTAGCCAAGTATTCGAAAATCACCTGCCGTGAAAGGCCGCCCCAATCCGGTGCACGTTGGCGCGCCGCTGCCCGCAATTCGTGCGCGCATGCGGTATAGCCCCACAAGACAGCAACAGGTAAAACGGTACCAGGGCTTTTTAAACAACCTGCAACGTGGCGTAAAGGCGCTGGGCTTGCGGTGTGCCTTCACCAGTCACACCAGTTACTTCAGTTACATTATGTTGCATGAATTGGCGATTGACTCGGCTGTGTTGCGCCGCCCTCGTACTCATCTGTGGCGTGTTCCTCCCCCTTGCCCCCGCAAGCACCTGGACCCGCGCCGGCGAAGAGACTACGGGTGCGCCCGCCGTCGCGCCTGGCCCCGACGGGTTGGTCCAGGCCCGCAAGGCCGCCGGTGAGGCCGGGGCGCAAGCCGGCTTCCTCACTCAAGGCACCGGACAGCTTGTCGACGGCGTCTCGCAGCTCGATTCCTCCTCCCAGGAGCTCATCAACGCGATCGCCGCCGCCCAGGCCGGATCGCAGGAGCTGTCCAACGGGATGGTCGAGCTGCAGGCGGGCACGGGGCAATTGGCCAGCGGCGCAACCCAGGTCGCGGACGCGATCGGCAGCGTCGCCGAGCAGGTTACTGGCTTCGATGCGGTGCGCGGCCAGGTGGTCTCCACCATCGACCGCACCCTGGAATCCACCAAGGGGTCGAAAGACCCGGACGTCAAAGAGGCTCGCGAGGCACTCCAGGGGCTGCGCGGCCAGGCGGAGACCGCGCAGCTGCCGCCCGAGATGCTCGGCCAGCTCGAAGAGCTGCGCAAGGGCTCGCGCGATGTAGCCAACCAGCTTGCCGTGCCCGGCTACGCTTACCACGACGGTATCTACTCTGCTACCAATGGCGCTGCGGAGCTTGCCAACGGGCTGACCACCTTAAACGAGCAGGCGTCCGGTGCCACGGATGGCGTGACCCAACTGCAGGACGGGGCGGCCAAGATCGACGACATGGCGAACAAGACCTCGGACCAGATCGCCGCCATCCGCAAGGCGCTCCCGGCCGCGACGAATACCGGGAGTGTGCAGCAGGCGGGACAACAGGCGCAGCCGTCTGCCACGTTGGCCCCGGTCGCGGCCATGCTCATTGCGGCACTGGTGCTGCTCGGCGGCACCGCAACGGGGGCAGCCGCGCGGCTGAGTCCCTCGCGGCGCTGGTGGATACACGGGTTCGGCGGGCTCTTCGTTGTCGCCGCCGGCGGCGCGCTCGTCGCCGTATTGGGAAGCGGCCTGAGCGCGGCGGTGTACGGGCTGCTTGCCCTCGCGCTTGTGGCTGGGGTAGCTGCAAGCGCCGGGCTTGCTGACGTGCTCGGCGGCACGTTCGGCCCGCGAGTTGGGCTGCCGATCGCGGGCGTACTTGCCGTCGCCCAGGTAGGGCTGGTGGGCTGGCTGTGGCGCACCGCCTCGACCGCGCCGGTGGGCAAGGCGTGGGAGTATGCCGCCGGGGCAACACCGATGCACTGGACGACGGCGAGCTTGTCCGCAGCCGGCAATGGTGGGTCCGTCTCCGCGCTCTGGGCGGGCATTGGCGCAGGTATCGCACTCGCGTTGGTCTGCCTCGCGGGGACGAAGCAGCGCGGCTAAACACTTTCGTACAACGTGTGTTAGGATTTTCTCGCTCATTCCAAGTAATAGGGGCTTGGAAATGAGTGGTCTCCTTTCGCCCCACTGGGGTGAAATGGGTTAGGGATGGGATGGACCCCGCCCGGACGCTTCGCGCGACCGGCGGGGTCCTCTTTTACTTTGCTTCTGCCGAAACAGCGCAAGTTGGAGCTCGATTATCACCGAAAATCCGGGATAAACGATGTCCAACTTGCGCTATCTACGTGGAACGACCGCAAATGTCGAGACCGGGTTGTCGAGTGCCCGTGCAAAAACCAATGAATTCGACCTGCCGGTCTCGACATCTAGCGCGGCCGCGGTCAAGCAGCCCGGCCCGCCCACGCGGACCCCGCAGGCAAACGCAAAACCCCGCCCTGCTGGGCGGGGTTCTACGGAAAGTGGTCGGGATAACAGGATTTGAACCTGCGACCTCCTCGTCCCGAACGAGGCGCGCTACCAAGCTGCGCCATATCCCGGTTGTATCTGCTCTGTTGAGCGGTACCTGGGATACTTTAGCCTAGCGCTTCTGTTTGGCCAAAACGCCTGGCTGGGGCGTTATGCCGCCCGCTCGGTCACCCGCAGCAGCGCGGCGGAAGGCGGGCAGAAGAGACGCACGGGCGCGTACTTGGAGGTGCCCAGCCCGTTGGAGACCTCCATCCACATCTTCCCGTAGCGGTGCAGGCCGGAGGCGCGTGTTCTGTCGATGTCCGCATTGGTGACGATGGCTCGCTCGCCAGGCAGGCAGATCTGCCCGCCGTGGGTGTGGCCGGCCAACGCCAGGTCGTACCCGTCGGCTTCGAATTGGTCGAGGACGCGTCGATAAGGCGCGTGCAGCAGGCCGATGGAGATGTCCGCATCGGGGTTGGGGGCACCCGCGATTTCCTCGTAGCGGTCGAGGTCGTGGTGGGGGTCGTCGACGCCGGCGAGGGCGAGGCGGACGTCGCCAACTTTGAACTCGAGGCGCTGGTGGGTCGCGTCGCGCCATCCGCGCTCGATAAACGCGGCGCGCATGCCCTCCCAGGGCAGGTCGACGTAGGAGGGCTCGCGCTTCTGGTCGAGCAGGTACTTGAAAGGGTTGACCGGCTTCGGTGCCCAGTAGTCGTTGGTGCCGAAGACGAAGGCCCCCGGGCGGTTGAGCAGCGGGCCGAGCGCGTCGAGGACCCAAGGCACACCGCGCAGGTCGGAGAGGTTGTCGCCGGTGTTGATCACCAGGTCCGGCTCGAGCGCGTCGAGGGAGGACACGAACTTAACCTTGCGCTTCGCGCCCGGGATCATGTGCAGGTCGGCGATGTGCAGGATGTCGAAGGAATCCTTCGCGCGCAGCGTGCCGGGGGCGAGTAGTGGTAGCTCGTACTCCTTGAGCTGGAAGTTCGTGGTCTGGGTCGCGCCGTAGGCCAGGGTGCCCAGGCCTGCGGTGCCGAGCCCACCGATGGTCGAGGCAAGTTTCTTCATCGTGTTCACCTGCCTCACCTTAGTGCGCGGCCGCAGGATGGTGGGTGTCTCGCGTATCGTTTGAAGGCATGAGTGCATTGAAAGAACAGATTCGCGCGGACCTGAAGGAAGCCATGAAGGCGAAGGAAAAGGAGCGCACATCCACCATCCGAATGCTGCTGGCCGCGATCCAGACCGCGGAGACCGAGGGGGCGAAGCATGAGGTCACCGACGAGGACATTCAGAAGATCATCGCCCGCGAGGTAAAGAAGCGTCGCGAGTCGGCGGAGATCTACGCGCAGAACGGCCGCGAGGACCTCGCCGAAAACGAGCTCGCGGAAGCGGAAATCCTGAGCGGCTACCAGCCGAAGCAGTTGGATGATGCGGAGCTCGCCGAGCTTGTCGACGCCGCGGTGGAGGCCACCGGCGCCAGCTCCATGGCGCAGATGGGCCAGGTGATGAAGGAAGCCACGGCGAAGGCCGCGGGCCGCGCCGACGGCAAGCGTCTGTCTGAGGCGGTCAAGGCGCGCCTGAGCCAGTAGGGCAAGCGCTAGTTGCCGCCGAGCATGCTGGTGAGGCTGTCGGCGGCGTCGCTCAGCTGGCGCTCAATATCGCCGAGGTCCACCGGGGCCTGCTGGCTCTGCGTCGCGGGCGCTGAGGGCGCTGAGGGGGCTGCGCTGGAGGAGGGGGCGGTTGGCCCGCCGGTGGCCGGCGCGGCCGGGGCGCCGGAGCCGTCGGAGGCGTTGAGCGTAATTAGGCTGCCTGGGGGCAGGTTCGGATCTGCAGGAACTACGGAGACCACGCTGTTGAAGGGGGCACCTCCGCCGGTAACCATTGAGACGGTAACCGTGTACCCCTGGCTTTGGAGGCGGGCGCGGGCGGTGTTGGCGTCTAACCCCACCACCTCGTCAATCGCGGCGCGCTTGGTGCCCCGGTCGAAGCTGCGTGAGGGGGACGGGATGCCTGCTGCTGCCGCTCCGGGTACGCCGTGGGCGGCTTGGAACCAAGTGTTTGCCGCCTCATTGCCGCCGAAGAGGTTGCCGTAGCCGCACTGGCGCACAGGCGCGCTGCACAGTGGGGTGGTCTGCGTGCCGTCGTTGAAGATGTAGCTGGCTGCGGCCATGCCGTTGGTAAACCCGAGGAAGGCCGAGGACTGGTGCGATTCGGTCGTGCCAGTCTTCGCGGCCACTGGCGCGGTCCAGCCGTTGGCGGCCGCCGCGTCCTTGGCGGTGCCGCTCTTGGTGTCGTGCGACATGCCCTGGGCAAGTGCGCCCGCGACCTCCGGGTCGATGGCCTGCTCGCAGGCAGGGCGCTCGATGTAGACCTCCTGGCCGTGCTTGTCACGCACTGACTTGATCGGGTTCGGCTCGCACCAGCGCCCGTTGGACGCCAGCGAGGCACCAACGTTGGACAGCTCGAGCGCGTTGACGGCAGTTGGGCCGAGGACGAAGGCACCCATGTTGTCGTCCTTGGCGGCCTGCGCGATCGAGCGGCCGTCCCCGAAGGAGTTCTCGTCGAGGTAGGAACGCAGCCCCAGGCGCACCGCGATATCGACGGTGCGGGGCACGCCTACCTGCTGCACCAGTTCGATGAAGGTGGTGTTGGGGGACTGCGCCAGCGCGTCGCGAAGCGAGAGGCGCGGCTTGTAGACGCCCGCGTTTTCCACGCAGTAGGCATCCGGCGGGCAGTTCGCGGCGCCGCCCTTGCCCATGCCGTACACCACGGAGCGGGTCGGGGTTTCAAGCATCGTGTCGAGACCGTAGCCCTGCTCGAGTGCGGCGGCGGCGGTGAAGATCTTGAACACGGAGCCGGCGCCGTTGCCCACCATGGATGTCGGCTGCGGCATGATCGTCTGGCTCTGCTCCAGCTCGAGGCCGTAGTAGCGCGAGGACGCCATCGCGAGGATGTCGCGCGAGTCGGTGCCGGGCTTAATCACGTTGATGACCTCGGCCACCCCGTCGGTGTAGGGGCTGACGTTGTTCCGGGCAGCGTTGACCGTTGCCGCCTGCACCTCTGGGTCGAGGGTGGTGGTGATGGTGTACGAGCCGCGCTCGAGTTCTTCCTGCGGAAGCCCCTTGTCTGCGAGGTAGCGCAGGGCGTAGTCGCACATGAATCCGCTGTCCTCGGCGGAGAGGCAGCCGTCGGGAAGGATGCGCGGTGTGTCCACGATGCCCAGGGGTGTGCCGGCCAAACGGTCGGCTTCGGCTTGCTCGAGGTGGCCCTCGGCCGCCATGTTGTTCAAGACGGTGTTGCGGCGCTCAGTGGCCCCTTCCGGGTTGGTGTAGGGGTTCAAGTACTCCACCGACTGAAGAATCCCGATGAGTAACGCGGCCTGCTCCGGCGCGAGCTTTGCTGCCGAAGTGTCGAAGTAGGTGCGGGCCGCGGCCTCGATGCCGTAGGCGTGGTTTCCAAAGGACACCAGGTTGAGGTAGCGGGTCAGGATCTCGTCCTTCTCCAGCGTCTTGTCCAGGTCGGAGGCCATGCGCATCTCGCGCAGCTTGCGGGGGATGGACTGCTCCGTGGCGGCGCGGGCGGCGTCTTCGTCCTGCGCCTCAACGAGCCACAGGTAGTTCTTCACATACTGCTGGTCGATGGTGGACGCGCCCTGTTCCACGCCGCCGGCGAGCAGGTTGGTCACCATCGCGCGGGCAAAGCCCTGCATGTCCACGCCCTCGTGCTGGTAGAAGCGGCGGTCCTCGGTGGAGACCAGGGCGTTTTTGGCGTGCTGCGAGATCTTCTCGCTGGGCACCTCGTAGCGGCGCTGGTTGTAGATCCATGCCATGGGTGTGCCGTGCGTGTCCGTAATAGTGGTCACGCCGGGTACGTCGCCGCCGGACATGTCGGAGAGGTTTGACTGCATGGTCTCGTCGGTGCGGGCGATGGCCATGCCGCCGAGGCCGGCGATGGGGGCCAGGCACAGCGCGATTGCGATGCCGGCCGCGACGAGCGCGGCGAGCAGCTTTCCGAAGGAACTCAGTGCAGACACGCCTATACCTTAAATGATTGCTTTGCCTCAGGGGAATGAATATCTCCCCCCGAATATGTGATGCATTCGACACGGTTGGGGGTGTGTGAATACACTTACAGGTGCAAAATGCATACAGGGTTTGCAAAGCTTGCTCGGTTATTTGTGCGACGCGCTTCCGGAAGTGGCTGCATATAAAGGGTGGGCAAATGTGGATCCGCGTGGCGTGCGCGGTATTATAACTTGCACGTCGATGAGAATTATGCACGAACGCTCTCCCGAAAGGAGCCCGATAATGACGACGACACTTGGACGCACCGGCTTGCACAGTGGGATCCGTGCAGCCTCTACGACCTCGCGAAAGAGTGACGCCGCGGGCAACCTTGAGTTTGACCGCGGGGAGTGGGTCACCCAGGCGCACTGCCGCAACGGGGACCCGGACGCGCTGTTTGTCCGCGGTGCGGAACAGCGCAAGGCCGCAGTGATCTGCCGTCGCTGCCCGGTCCAGATGGAGTGCTGCGCTGACGCGCTGGACAACAAGGTCGAGTTCGGCGTGTGGGGTGGCCTCACCGAGCGGCAGCGCCGCGCGGTGCTGCGCAAGAACCCGCACGTGACCGACTGGGCGGAGTACCTGTCCTCCGGAAAGGAAATCGAAGGGCTCTAACGCCCGTACGTCTTGCGGCCCCGCTCAGCTTTCTGAGCGGGGCCGCACTCTTTTCACGGCTTCTCCCGACGGGTGGAAGTGGGGGCGTAAAGAAAACGTAAAAGTTTGGCAGGTGGGGTGTAAATATCGCGCAAAGAACATGCGGAAGCGACGCTGACTAGCCATAACGTGAGTTGTGGCAGGTGCAATCGCACCGGCGCCTGATTCGCAGCACGTATCGGGCAATCGCTTCAACACATGTTCACATGGAGGACTCTTCCTGATGTTGGACCTTTTCGTCATTGTGGTCGTGTTCCTTACGCTCGGCTGCCCCTCCCTGGTTAATGAGATCAGGAGAGGAAAATGATGAGTACCGTAACCGCGACAGTCGGGCTCATCGTTGTCGCACTCCTCGTGGTCTACCTTGTCATTTCGCTCATTGATCCGGAGCGATTCGCATGATGCACGCAATAGCGGCGGTACTGCCGCAATTCCTCGTCCTTGTAGCGCTGCTGGTGCTCGCGTACGTTCCCCTGGGCAATTGGATGGCGCGCAGCTACACATCCGAGCGGGATTGGGCGGTAGAGCGCGGTATTTACGCAATCCTGCGCGTCGACCCCAGCCGGGGGCACAGCAGTAAAAACTATGCGCGTGCACTCCTCGGATTCAGCCTCGCTTCCGTGCTCGCGCTCTACTTAGTCCAGCGGTTGCAAACGGTGCTGCCGAGTTTCGGCAACGCTCGCGACACGGCGGTCGAGCCGTGGATGGCCTTCAACACCGCGGCATCGTTTGTGTCAAACACGAACTGGCAGTCCTACTCCGGCGAAGACACGCTGACCAACGCAACGCAGATGCTTGGCCTGACGGTACAGAACTTCGCCTCCGCAGCCGTTGGCATGTCTGTGGCTGCCGCGCTCATCCGCGGCATTGGCCACCTCGGGTATAGCCGCGACACGGTGGCTGAGCAGTCCGGCCAGCAGCTGATCGGAAACTTCTGGGTGGATTTAACGCGCAGCCTTGTCCGCATCCTGCTGCCGCTATCACTGGTCATTTCCACTGTGCTCATCCTGGGCGGCACGATGCAAACCTTCGGGTCCAATCTGGTGAGCGCGTCCGGCGTCGATATTTCGCGTGCGCCGGTGGCAAGCCAGGAAGCAATCAAGCTTCTCGGCACTAACGGCGGCGGTATCTTTGGTGCGAACTCTGCGCACCCGTTTGAAAACCCCACGGGCTTTACCAACATGGTGGAGATCTTCGCACTGCTCGTGATCTCCTTCAGCTTCATCCGCGCCTACGGTGTCATGCTCAAATCCCACAAGCACGCCTATACCCTCCTTGGGGTGGCCGGTGGTCTGTGGGCAGTGATGGTCATGCTGGTGGCGTGGGCGCAGCACACCGTGGTGGGAGGTGCCGCCACTGCGGCCGGAAGCAACATGGAGGGCATTGAGCAGCGCCTCGGCATCGATGCGTCCGCGCTCTTTGCGGTCTCGACGACAGGGACGTCCACGGGTGCAGTCGACTCGATGCATGACAGTTACTCACCGCTTGGCGGCGGCCTGCTCATCCTCAACATGCTGTTGGGAGAAATCGCGCCGGGTGGCGTCGGTACCGGCCTATACGGCCTGGTGATTGTCGCTGTGCTCGCAGTGTTCATCGGCGGGCTACTGGTCGGCCGCACTCCAGAGTTCATGGGCAACAAGATTGGTCGCCAGGAGATTTCCGCGGTGAGCTTGTACATCCTGACGATGCCGGTACTGGTGCTGGTCGGCGTCGGTGCGTCGGTTGCGCAGCGTGCGCTGGTTGAAGCGTCCGCGACGAACTTTGGCGCGCCGGGCACGCCTGACAACGCTCACGCGCTCTCTGAAGTGCTGTACGCCTTCACCTCGGCGGCAAACAACAACGGCTCCGCCTTCGCAGGGCTGACGGTGACCGAACCGTGGTGGCAGATCTCGCTTGGCGTGGTCATGCTGCTTGGCCGGTTCTTGCCCATCGTGTTCGCGCTGTCGCTGGCCGGCAGCCTTGCGGGGCAGCGTGCCCAAGCAACCACCGCGGGGAGCTTGCCCACGGCTGGCATCACCTTCGCCTTGCTCACGGTTGGCGTCATCGTGCTGGTCGCAGCGCTGACGTTCTTCCCCGTTCTCACCCTGGGTCCCATTTCGGAGGCACTCTCATGACTACCCAAACTTTGACACCCCAAAAGAAGCAGCGCAACGACAACAGCAGTCTCGTGGGACCGGCGTTGCAGGCGCTGCCCCGGAAGATGTCGCCGCTGGAGCAGGCCCGGAACCCGGTGATGTTCGTCGTCTGGGTCGGCGCTGCGCTGACCACGATGTGGTCCATCGCTGCGCCGAGTGTCTACGGCTGGGTGATCACGATTTGGCTGTGGTTTACCATCGCGTTCGCGGCGTTTGCGGAAGCCTACGCCGAGGGGCGCGGCAAGGCCCAGGCTGACAGTTTGCGCTCGGTGCGTGACGACGCCACCGCGAACCTCGTGACCGACAACGGCATCGAAGTCGTCCCGGCGTCGGAGCTAACAAGAGGCGCGATTGTCCGGGTTGAAGCGGGGGAGACCATCCCCGGCGACGGTGATGTGATCGAGGGCGCGGCCACTGTCGATGAATCTGCGATCACTGGTGAGTCTGCCCCGGTTGTGCGCGAGGCGGGCGGCGATCGCTGTGCAGTGACGGGCGGCACCGTCGTGTTGTCCGACTCCATCGTTGTCACGATCACCTCCGAGCCCGGCTCGACCTTCGTGGATACCATGATCGCGCTGGTGGAGGGGGCTGAGCGCAGGAAAACACCCAACGAGATCGCGTTGAGCATCCTGTTGTCTACGCTGACGATCCTTTTCCTCATCGCCGTCACCGCCCTTGCCCCAATGGGTGTTTTTACTGGCGCTGAACTGTCCCCACTCTCACTGATCGCGCTGCTGGTGTGCCTGATCCCCACGACGATTGCGGCACTGCTTTCTGCGGTGGGCATCGCAGGGATGAACCGCCTGGTTCGCCACAACGTGCTCGCCACCTCGGGCCGCGCGGTGGAAGCCGCCGGTGACGTGGCGACCCTGCTGCTAGATAAGACGGGCACCATCACCTACGGAAACCGTCAGGCAACGGGCCTGATCGTGGCGGAAGGCGTCGATGAACTCGAGGCAGCGAACGTCGCGCGCGTGGCTTCGGTCGCAGATGAAACGCCCGAGGGGCGCTCGATTGTCGCATGGCTGACCGAGCACTACGACCTGCCCTCCGGGGCAGGCGAGGAAGAACGCACCGCCGAGGTCATCCCGTTCAGTGCTTCGACTCGCATGTCCGGCCTGGACCTTGCCGGGCGCAAACTGCGCAAGGGTGCAGGAGACGCGGTGCGCCGCTGGGTCACCGAGGCCGGTGGCCAGTGGCCGCAAGAGATTGAGGCGGCAATCACCCAGATCGCGCAGGAAGGCGGGACCCCGTTGCCTGTTGCCGTGGAAGAGGCGGACGAGACTCGGCGGGTGCTGGCAGTGGTGCGCTTGAGCGACGTCGTGAAGCCGGGCATGGCGGAGCGCTTCGCGGAACTGCGCGCAATGGGCATTAAAACGGTGATGGTCACCGGCGATAACCCGCTCACGGCTGCCGCGATCGCACAAGAGGCCGGCGTGGACGACTACATTGCCGAGGCTACCCCGGAGGATAAACTCGCCCGCATTCGGGAAGAGCAGGCACAAGGGCGCATGGTCGCGATGACCGGCGATGGCACGAACGACGCACCGGCGCTCGCGCAGGCCGATGTCGGCGTGGCGATGAATACTGGCACCTCCGCGGCCAAGGAGGCCGCGAACATGGTCGATCTGGATTCGGACCCGACAAAGCTCATCGACGTCGTGCGCATCGGCAAGCAGCTGCTTATCACCCGCGGCGCGCTGACCACCTTCTCTCTGGCCAACGACCTGGCGAAGTACTTCGCCATTCTGCCTGCGCTGTTCTCCGCGCAGCTGCCGCACCTCGAACAGCTCAACGTGATGCACCTGCATTCACCGCAGTCGGCCATCGTCTCTGCAGTGGTGTTTAACGCGCTGATTATCGTCGCGCTGATCCCGCTCGCCTTGAAGGGTGTGTCGTACACCCCCGCTTCAGCGTCCTCGTTACTTCGCCGCAACCTCGGAATCTGGGGGCTGGGCGGCGTGCTCACACCATTCATCGGGATCTGGCTCATTGACCAGGTCGTCGCACTCCTCCCGGGATTGCAGTAGGAAAGGAATAGTCATGCGTATCTATATGCGTAACCTCATCGCCGGTTTTGTGGCAGTACTGCTGTGTACCTTCGCCCTCGGTTTGGCGTACCCGGCGGCGGTGTGGGGAATTTCCCGCATCAAGGCGGATTCGGCGGAGGGGAGCCTGCTCTACCAGGGTGAATGTCTGGCGGGCTCAGCCAAACTTCAAGATGGCGTGAGCGAAGGCCCGTACTTCTTCCCTCGCGCCGAGGGCATGAGCAACTACGGCGCGAGTAGTGCGGTGCTGCAGGAAGAGATAGGCAAGCGTCGGCAAGCAATTGCTCAGCGGGAAGGGGTCGCGGAGGGCGAGGTACCGAGCGACGCGGTGACCGGCTCTGGTTCCGGCGTCGACCCTGGGATCAGCCCCGCGTACGCCGCACTCCAAGCACCTCGAGTCGCGCGGGAGCAGGGTATGAGTGTCGCGGAGGTCGAGGGGCTGATTGCCACCCACACTGACCTCGCTAGCCTGGGGATTCTTGGCCAGGATGCTGTCAATGTGACCACGCTGAACATGGCGTTGCCCACGCCACCGCCCTGCGCATAAGAGAATTGCCTTATGTCCACGCACTCCACACCCCAGACTCCTAACCGGGGTCGGCTCAAAATCTATCTTGGCGCTGCGCCCGGCTCGGGCAAGACCTGCGCAATGCTGAGTGAGGCGCACACACTGCTGCGGGGCGGCACTGATGTAGTCGTCGGCATTGTTGAAGATCACGGCCGTGCCTACACGAAGTCGCTGTGCGAGGGCCTCGAGGTCATCCCGCGGCGGCACGTTGGCGCGATCGCCACCGGTGAGTTGGATACCGAGGCAGTGCTTCGGAGGCGACCGAGCATCGCGCTTATCGACGAGTTCGCGCACTCCAATCCCCGCGGCGAAACGCACGCGAAGCGCTGGGAGGATGTAGAGGAGATCTTGGATGCGGGAATCGACGTGATTTCCACCTTGAACATCCAGCACGTAGAAAGCCTCAACGACGTCATCACGCAGATCACGGGCATCGCGCCGCAGGAAACGGTGCCCGATGAGGTGGTTCGCGCCGCCGACGAGATCGAGCTGATTGACGTCTCCCCGCAACTGTTGCGCACGCGCTTGAGCGACGGCCAGGTCTACCACGAGGCGCGCATCGCACCGGCGCTAAATAACTACTTTCGCGTCGGTAACCTCACCGCGCTCCGCGAGCTCGCCCTGCTTTGGCTGGCAGATCAGGTCGACGAAGCCCTGGCGGCCTACCGTGCCGAGCAGGAGATCACGGAGACGTGGGAGGCGCGGGAGCGGGTTGTCGTGGCTGTGCAGAATGTTGCGCACGCCGAGCTGCTCATCCGGCGCGGGCGTCGTATTGCCACGAAGTCTTCTGCGGAGCTACACGTGGTGCACGTGGTCTTTGGGGACTCTTTCGCATCCGGTACCTTGTCCGTAGCGGGGTCGGCGCAGCAACTGGCAAAGCTGCAAGCACTGGCCCAGGACGTCGGCGCGCGATTGCACCAGGTCACCGGCGACTCGGTGCCAGAAGCCTTGCTGAATTTTGCACGGAGTGTCAATGCAACGCAGCTGGTGCTGGGGGTCTCCCCCAGGGGACGGTTTGAGCTGCACGGCCCCAGCTCTGTGGTGGATGCGGTGGTGCGCCAGTCCGGCAAGATTGACTGCCACATTGTGAACCTGCCTCCCAAACGAACGCGCAGGGTCACTCAGCTCTTTCGCCCACTGCGCTCGGTTCCGCGCCGCGCGGTGTCGTTGGTGGTGGCGGCTCTTGCCTTCGTCGCGTTGACCGCGCTTCTTGTCGCGGCAGATGGCCAGGCGTTGGGCACCGGCACCTGCGCCGCGTTCTATTTTGCACTCATCCTCCTGGTCAGCCTCGCTGCAGACTTGCTCTCCGCAGTGCTGGTGGCGGTAGCGTCGGGACTGGCGGTGAACTGGTACTTCACCCCGCCCATACATACTTTTGACATTGCAGATCCGGCGAACGCGGTGATCGCCGCTGTCATGGTTGCCACCGCGTTGGCCGTGGGGATCTTGGTTCGGAAGGCCAAGGGGGAGCGCCACAATGCGCTCGTAGCTGCCCGCGACGCGGAGCTCCTCACCGTCTTCTCCCGCGCAGTACTCAACCGCAACGCCGACGTGGCACCAATCGACGCGGTGATGCGGAAAGTCGGTGAAGCGTTTGGGTGCCACCGCGCCGAACTTGTCGACGCCTCAGGCGACAGCCTCGCTGTGTGGTACTCCTCGTCTGCGGCACGGGGATCTCAGAGCACTGGCAGCGGGGAGCGAAAACACACTCGTCTCCCTATTCCGCGTTCGGCCCCGGGTAAAAACATCGAGACGGTCGTTCACAGTGAGGACCAGACTGTCGAGCTGGCTCTGAAGGGCCCGGCGTTGTCGGCGCGCGACCGGACCCTGGTCGCAGTCGTCGCTGGGTATCTCGCGGGTGTGGTGCGCGAGGAACAACTGAGCCAGGAGGCCGCGCGCGTGAACGCGGTGGCGGCGGCAGATGAGCTGCGCCGCGCGCTGTTGTCGAGCGTGAGCCACGATCTGCGCACCCCACTGGCTACGGCGAAGCTCGCGGTCTCTTCGCTGCGTAACTCGGAGGTGGAATTCAGCCCGGAGGATAGGGAGGAGCTGTTGGCGGAAACCGCTGCGAGTATTGACCAGCTCACGCTTCTGGTGACGAACCTGTTGGACCACTCGCGTCTGAGCGCTGGTGCGGTGACGGCTCGTCGTGAAGCGGTGGAGCTCTACGAGGTGGCGCACCGCGCGATTGCTTCTTGCGCGTTTGGACATTCGCGGGCGCAGACGCAGCGCTTTGTGCTCGATGAAAGCTTGCGGGGCATGACCTGCTGCGCCGATGCCGCCCTGCTCGAGCGGGTGCTGGCGAACCTGTTCGATAACGCGCTGCGCTACGCGCCAACGGGGGAGATTCTCCTGAGCGCGGCAGTTGTGGACGATCGAGTAGAGCTGACTTTGTCGGACGAGGGGCCGGGGATTCCGCCCGAGAAACAAAAGGACATGTTCGCGGCGTTCCAGCGCCTCGGCGATACCAACAACGACAGCGGCGTAGGTCTTGGTTTGTCAGTAGTTCGCGGGTTTGTCGAGGCAATGCGCGGTACGATCACCGTCGAAGCCACCCCGGGGGCAACGTTTACCCTAAGTTTCCCGCAGCGGGAGGGAGAAAGCGATGACGAATAGGAAAGTGCGTATTGCGATCGTGGACGATGACCCGCGTCTGCTCAACGCGCTGCGGATCAACTTTAAAGCGCGCGGCTACGAGGTCTTTGTCGCGGGCACTGGCGCAGAGGGGCTGCAGGTCGTCTCGCGCAACGAGCCGGACGTGGTCATCTTGGACATGGGCTTGCCAGACATGGACGGCTCCGTGGTGCTGGACGGGATCCGCGGCTGGTCCGCGGTACCCGTGGTGATCCTGACGGCCCGCGCTGATCCCTTCTTAAGCGCCGCGGCGCTGGACCAAGGTGCCGATGATTACGTGACCAAGCCCTTTTCCATGGAAGAGTTGCTTGCCCGTGTCCGCGTCGCGTTGCGGCACGGTGCGCCGCAGCAGTCCCCCGTGCACCAGAACACCGGGGTCATTCGCGCGGGGGATCTGCGCATTGATATTCCGCAGCACAGCGTGACCAAAGCCGGTGAGGTCCTCCACCTGACCCCGACGGAGTGGGGTGTGCTCACCACGCTGCTCCGCGCGCACGGCGGGCTCGTGCGCAAGGAGGATTTGCTAGAGGAGATCTGGGGTCCGGGTTTTGAAGGGCAGGGTCACTACCTGCGTGTGTATGCCTCCCAGCTGCGGCGCAAGCTGGAAGATGACCCGGCGAACCCACAGTTTCTCCTCACTGAGCCGGGGCTGGGGTACCGCTTCGTCGTGCCTGAGCCGACACGAGAATAGAAGCCCCGCTGTCGGGCGGCGCGGCACGGTAGGGTGGGTGCCATGAAGAAATGGGAATACGCCACTGTGCCGCTACTTACTCACGCCACGAAGCAGATCCTGGATACCTGGGGCGAGGACGGGTGGGAGCTCGTCTCCGTCACCCCGGGCCCGAATCCGGACAATGTTGTCGCATACCTGAAGCGAGAGGTGGAGTAACACAATGACTACTACGTGGACCGCAAAACTGTCCGAGCTCGGCATCGAGCTGCCCAACGTCGCCGCCCCGGTGGCCGCCTACGTACCCGCCACCAAGGTGGGCAACCAGGTATGGACGTCGGGACAGCTCCCGCTTATCGACGGGGCGTTGCCTGCCACTGGCAAAGTCGGTGGTGCGGTCAGCGAAGAGGATGCCTACGGCTACGCCCGTCAGGCGGCGTTGAACGCGATCGCCGCGGTGGACGCGCTCGTGGGCGTGGACAATATCGCCCGCGTGCTGAAGATCGTTGGCTTTGTTGCCTCCGAGCCGTCCTTTACGGGGCAGCCCGCCGTGATCAACGGTGCCTCCGACCTGATGAAGGAGGTCTTCGGGGAGGCCGGCGAGCACGCCCGCTCCGCTGTGGGCGTTGCCGTGCTGCCGATGGATACCCCGGTTGAGGTGGAACTCGTCGTGGAGCTGAAGGAAGGCGCCTAAACGGGGTAGGGTTGAGGGCATGAAGCACCCCGCTTACAGTCAGTTGCGCCCTGTCACGACTTCCGCCGCTGTCGTTTTGGCGCCCAACCCCAGCTACGCGGCGCTTGAAGGTACGAACTCTTGGGTCATCCGTGACCCGGAGGACGAGTACAGCATCGTGGTGGATCCGGGCCCGGCAGATGAGGGTCACCTGAACGTGCTGCAGGCGAAGGCCGACAAGGTTGCGCTCATCCTGCTGACCCACCGCCACCACGATCACGCCGATGGTGCGGAGCGTTTCCGTCAGCTGACCGGCGCGCCGATCCGCTCTTTCGACCCGCAGTACAGCAATGGTGCGGAAGCGCTCGAGGACGGCGAGGTGATTTCGGTGGACGGCGTAACCCCGAAGGTGCAGGTCGTGCACACCCCAGGCCACACGAAGGACTCCGTGTGCTTCTTCGTCTACACCAACGAGGTGGAAGAGGGCGAGCTTGAGGGCATCATTACCGGCGACACCATTGCGGGCCGCCACACCACCATGATCTCTGAGACCGACGGCGACGTGGGCGAGTACCTGGACACGCTGGAGATGCTGGAGACTCGCGGCAAGGACATCACGCTGCTGCCGGGCCACGGCCCGGAGAACGAGGACCTGTCGCAGTTTGCGCGCAAGTACATCGACCGCCGCAACCAGCGCCTCGAGCAGATCCAGCAGGCGCTGAAGGAACACGGCGCGGACGCAGACATCAATACCCTGGTGGACGCGATCTACGACGATGTTGATCCGGTGCTGCGCGGCGCGGCCGAGCAGTCCACTCGCGTGGCGCTGCGTTACCTGCAGAACCAGAAGTAAGCGCCTCTTTTTAAGAAGGCCAAGAAAACTGCCCCGGTTCCGATTGGAGCCGGGGCAGTGTTTGTGTGTCTGGGCCGCTAGCGCGCGCGGCGGGCGAGGTGCTCAGTGTTGACGATGAGGACGGACTTGCCCTCCAGCTTGATCCACTCGCGGTGGGCGAAGGTGGCGAGCGCCTTGTTGACGGTCTCGCGGGAGGCGCCGACAAGCTGCGCGATCTCTTCCTGGGTGAGGTCGTGGTTGACGCGCAGTGCGCCGCCTTCCTGCACGCCGAAACGGTTGGCCAGCTGCAGGAGGGTCTTTGCGACGCGGCCCGGCACGTCGGTAAAGATGAGGTCGGCCAGCGAGGCGTTGGTGCGGCGCAGGCGGCGTGCCAGCACACGCAGCAGCTGCTGGGAGATCTCCGGGTGCTGGGCGATCCAGTCCTTGAGCATCTCGGAGTCCATCGTCGCTGCAGTGACATCGGTGACGCAGACCGCGGAGGAGGTGCGCGGGCCCGGATCGAAGATGGACAGCTCGCCGAACATATCGGACGGACCCATCACAGACAGGAGGTTCTCGCGACCATCCGGTGCGTGGCGGGCCAGCTTCACCTTGCCCTGGACGATGATGTAGAGCCTGTCACCCGGCTCGCCTTCATCAAAAATGGTCGTGCCACGCGCGAACGTGACAGTTTCCATCTCGTTGATCAGGGTATCCACCGCGTCGGCGTCAACGCCCTGAAAAATGCCGGCCTTGGCTAGCGTATCCTGAATGCCTTCCATAGATCCTCCTCGAAAATGGTGATGAGGTCCTCGCCCTCGTGGTTTGAGTCACCTACGTCAAAAATTTTGGGCGCGGTCACAATGCAGACTCTACCAGTCGTTGCCATCCGTGGGGGCATAAGGGAGGACTTTTTCAGAGATCCGCCGCAGTCGTCAGGATTTCCTGCTACACGCTGGGGGCTTGCGGGTTGACGGCGACTGCTTCGAGGCGTTCCATGCCCATGGTGAACAGGCCGAGGGCGAGCGGGAGCGCAGCGACGAGGATAACAACCATAAGGCTATGGTACGTGTGCGATAGCATGGCGTGCATGTCGCGTACCTCCGCTTCCTCCTCTAGCTCAGCCCTGCCCACCCCGCAGCGGCGGCGTCGGCCGAGTACCCACCCGGCGGCGAAGGGGAGGGAAACGCCCCTGGGTCGCACGCGCCGAGCGCGTCGGATCAACCGGACCCTTGCGCTGGTGTTCCCCGACGCCCGCGCGGAACTGGACTTTTCCAACCCGCTGGAGCTGCTCGTGGCCACCGTGCTCTCCGCGCAGACGACGGACGTGCGCGTCAACCAGGTCACTCCGGCGCTGTTCGCGGCCTACCCCACTGCTGCGGACTACGCCACTGCCGACGTGGCGGAAGTTGAGGAGTTGATCCGCCCGACCGGGTTTTACCGCGCCAAAGCAGCGAACTTGGTCAGCCTGGGCCAAAAGCTGGTGACCGACTTCGGGGGCGAGGTGCCAAAAGCGCTCGAAGACCTCGTCAGCTTGCCAGGGGTGGGGCGAAAAACGGCGCACGTGGTGCGGGGCAACGCCTTTGGCAAACCGGGCCTGACCGTTGATACCCACTTCCAGCGGCTGGTGGGGCGACTGGCGCTGAGTGCGCAGAAAGACCCGGTGAAGATCGAGCGGGACATTGCGCAGCTTATCCCGGAGAAAGAATGGACGATGTTTTCCCACCGGCTCATCTTCCACGGCCGACGAATCTGTCACGCGCGCACGCCCGCGTGCGGGGCATGCCCCCTCGCTTTCGATTGCCCCTCCTTTGGTGCGGGCCCGACCGACCCGGAGGAGGCCGAGGCACGGGTGACCGGGCCGGAGCGCGAGCACATCCTTGCACTCATCCACGAGGGAGGAGACGAGTGAAGAAGACGGTGTGGGCCAGCGTGATCGGCGCGGTCGTGGTGGCGTGTGCGCTTATCGCTGGTGCACTGTTCCTGCTGCGGCCGGCGGAGTCAGGTGGGGAGAACGTGGCGTCGACAAGCGAAGAGGCTCCCGTGGCCGAACGACCCGACTGCGTGGCGGGCGGCGTAGGCGGCGTGGAATTGCCCTGCCTGGGTGGGCGCGATGTGCCTGGCGAGCACAGCCAGGTGACGGTAGTGAACGTCTGGGCCTGGTGGTGCGAGCCGTGCCGGGCGGAATTGCCCGTGCTCGAGCGCTACGCCGCACATCACCCTGACTACGAGGTGGTGGGCGTGCACGCGGATGCGAACGCGGCCAACGGTGCCGCCTTCCTCAACGACGTGGGCGTGTCACTGCCGAGCTACCAGGACGACGACAACACCTTTGCCGGGGCCCTTGGGCTGCCCGGGGTCGTGCCAATTACGGTCGTGTTCCGTGACGGGCAGCAGGTCGGCACGCTGGCGCAAGCCTTCGAATCGGAGGAGGCGCTGGCGCTCGCGGTCGAGGAGGTGCTGGCAGGTGACGCGTGACGACGTCGCGCTCCAGCCGGAGCGGGCACCACGCTGGCTCAAACCGCTCGTGGAGAAGCTCCAGCGTGAAGAGCACCGCTCATGCGCGCGCCGTCTGCTTGGCCAACGCGTGCCGCAGGGGAGCCCGGATGCGCCCGATGAGGCTGCTGTGCTCATCCTTTTTACCGGCGACGCGCACGCGGCCGTGGTGCCTGACGACGCGCACGTGCTGATTACGCACCGCACGCCCCGGATGCGCAGCCACTCCGGCCAGATGGCGTTTCCTGGCGGGCACATTGACGCAGGCGATCGTGGGCCGATCGACGCCGCGCTGCGCGAGGCTTGGGAGGAGACGGGGCTGGATCGCAGTCGCGTGGTGCCGCTCGCCACGCTGTCTACCGTGACCACCGGCGGCAGCGGGCGGCGCGTGCGCCCGGTGCTGGCGTATGCGGCGCGGCCCGGTGAGACGTATGTGGCTAGCCCCTTCGAAACCGATGACGTGTTTTTCATGGCGGTGCGCGACCTCGTCGACCCGGCGAACCGCCTGCAGGTGGGGCGCGGACGCTATGCCGGGCCCGCGTTCCGCGCCGGCTGCTACGTGGTGTGGGGCTTTACCGCCGCGCTGCTTGCCGTCCTCTTGGAGCAAGCGGGCTGGGCGCGCGCGTGGGATCGCACGCTCCACGATTTGGACGCAGTCCTGGCGCGTTCCTGTAACGGGGAGCAGCATACGGCGCGCTAGACTGCAACGAGCGACGCGGCCCTGCGGGGCGCATTTGGGATGGACGAAGGAGTACGCAGCAGGTGACAGGGCACGTGATCGTTGACGTGGTGGCTGCGGTGCTCATTCTGGCCGCAGTGGTCAACGGCTGGCGGCAGGGGCTGATTGCGGCGGTCTTTACCGCGCTCGGCAGTGTCGCGGGGCTCGTCGCCGGGTACTTCGCCGCGCTCTTTGCGGTGAACTACGTCGATGGCCAGGGCATGCGCACCATCGTCTTCTTGTCGGTGGTCGTGGTGTTCGTGGGCCTGGGCAACCTCGCCGGCTCCTACGCCGGCGACACGCTGCGCCCCTCCGCGCGGTGGGCACCCGCCAGGGCGGTGGATGCTGTCGCCGGGGCGGCGCTGCAGGCGCTCGCGGCCTCGCTGGCGTTGTGGATCATCTCCGTCCCGCTGATCAGTGGCCTGCCCGAGCAGCCGAGTGAGGCGCTGCGCCAATCGCGCGTGCTTTCGCTTATCGACGCCCTCGTGCCCGAATCTTTCGTCCAACTCCCCGCGAAGATGGCCTCCCTGCTGCACGAGACAGGGATGCCGCCGCTGGTCTCGCCGTTTCGGACGGACGCGGCGAACGAGGTCGACGCCCCGGACCCGGAGGTCGTGACCGAGCACCTCGTTACGGCGACCCGCCCGAGCGTGGTGCACGTGGTGGGTGATTCGCAAACCTGCCACCACCGGCTCATGGGCAGCGGTTTCGTCATCGCTGAAGACTATGTGCTGACCAACGCGCACGTAGTGGCGGGCACGCAGTCGGTGTCACTGGACACCGTGGTGGGGGTCAAGCCTGCTGATGTGGTCTTCTACGACCCGGAGGTCGACATTGCGCTCCTGCACGCCACGGAATTGGGCCTGCCGGAGCTTGACTGGGCCGAGCGCGAGCTGCGCCACGGCAGCGACGCGGTGGTAATGGGCTTCCCGGACTCCGGGCCCTTCGCGGCCACGGCGGCGCGAGTGCGCAGCAAGCTCGAGCTCAGCGGGCCGGATATCTACACCACCGGCAGGATTGAGCGCGGGGCCTACACCATCCGCGGCGACGTGCGTCAAGGCAACTCCGGGGGCCCGCTGCTGGACGCGGACGGCCAGGTTGCGGGCATGATTTTCGGCACGGCGACCGACGTGGAGGAAACAGGCTACGCGCTCACCGCCGAGCAGATCCGCGAACGGGTGGGCGAGGTTGATCAGCTGAGCGCACTGACCGAGCCGGTGGATACGCGCTCGTGCGTGGTGGGCTAGCGAGTACAGCTAGTACACGGAATTGAGGTGGCGGCGGGCAGCAGCCACGAACGCCCCCGGGGTCACCACGTGTGCCAGCACGCCGAGGCCGAGCGCCTCGCCACCAAGCGCCCGGCGCCCGCGCAGGCGGTGGGCGGCCATGATGTGCGGCAGCGCGTTGTCGATACGGCGGGCGGAAAGCCGCAGCGCGAGCGCCTCTTCTGCGTCGACGGTGCTGGGACCCGTGAAGGCAAGCGCCCGTGCAAAGCCGCTGCGCCACGCGCGATCAAGTTGGTCTTGGCTTTGCGGGAGCCGCTGCATGAGGCCTGCGGGAAGGCGGCGGAGGGGAAGCGGTAGTGGGGGCTCGGCGGGAAGCGTGAGTGTGGCTCGGACAAGGTGCGGGGCAGCCTGCGCGAGTCCGCCAGCGAGCACCGCGCCGGTGTCAGCGGCGATGAGCGTGGCCTCGGCGTGCCCAAGCGTGGCGATGGCACCCTTGATATCGCCGCGCAGGAGGTGGAGCGGGTCGCTGCCGCGCGGGGCGGGTTTATCGGACAGACCAAAGCCCCGCTGGTCCAGCGCAGCAACGTGGAAGCCCAAGCGGGCCAGCGGGGCGATTGTGTAGCGGAAGTCGAACCAGCCGCCGTACGCGCCATGCAGGAGCACGACGAGCGGATCAGCGGGCGTGCCTGCGACCGCGGCGTGCAGGCGCACGCCGCGGGTGTGCAGCATCCGGTGCCGAAAATCCCCCGGAAGGTCGACGACAGACGGTGGCGTGGGGCGGGGACGCTGCATGCCTCGTCCTCGTTCGTGCCCTGTGGAAGGCTACTTCTCTACGGAGGTGTACAGGCCGGCGGAGTCCTTGGACAGGTTCTTCTGTGCCTGGCCAGGGCGCAGGTTCTTCAGCTCGCCGACGGACTCAATGGTCTTCTCCGGTGCCTTGATCTTCTTCACCTTCTTGAACCCGATGAGCGCCAAAAGGCCCGCCAGGGCGATCATGATGAGGAAGACGATGAGGAAGGCCCAGCCGCGGTGCATCCAGGAAGCCAGCATCTCCGCCAGCGCGAAGAAGGCGAAGAAGGAGGAGTACAGGGCGATCACGCCAGCCACGGCAAACAGCCCGCCGCCGACAGCACCCTTCTTGACCTCGCCGACAACCTCGGTCTTGGCCAGCTCGATCTCGCCGCGCACGAGCGTAGAAATCTGCTCTGTGGCGTTAGAAACCAGGGTGCCAATGGAATCGTGGCCCGGCTGGGTCGTATCGGTATCGCGCAGCGGAATCGAGTTCACCTTGGCGGAAACTGCCGTGGAACCGCTGGTGTACAGACCGTCGTTGCTCACTGTTGTGTCACCTTCCTGCATGTCGCGCCGGGCGGGGCGGTAATCGGGCCCACGCTCGGCGCGCGTGAAGCGTATCTGTGTAAGTATTGTCTACAACGACTTTAGCTATAGTCACTCGTTCGTGCCTGTATTGGGGCCGAACGCGCGCGTGTGGAGTTGTGTGAGCCCGGGGGCTGGAACACGAGTTTTGGTAGGGTGGCGCGCAATGAGAGCGCTGAAAGTAATTGGCAAAATCCTCCTCGCCCTGGTGGCGGCGCTGATTGTGCTCGCGCTCGTGGTGATGGGGCTGCGCGCCTACAACCACCACACCTACCCGGTGCTGTCGGAGGGGACCGGTGGAGGATCGGGGGCGGACGAGTCGGCGTCGATAAGCACTGCCCCCATCGTTGGCGAGGGCATGAACGGCATGCACCTGACGCCCGAGGAAAAGACGCACCCCGGCGTGGTGGTGCTCTACGGCGGCTCCGAGGGCGGGCGCGATACAACGCGCGCAGCGTGGCTGGCCGGCGAGGGCTTCGAGGTGCTGAGCATGCACTTCTTTGGCCAAGACAATCAGGAGCCGCTGCTGGCGAACGTGCCGCTCGAGCAGTTCGACGAGGTGAGTGACTACATCGCGCAGCACGCGGATGGCGGGCCGGTGACTGTCATCGGCACGTCGAAGGGCGCGGAATTCGTGGAGCTTTTGGCCGAGCGGGACTTCGCGGCGGATAACGTGGTGGCGTTCGTGCCCGCGCACTACAGCTATTCCGGGCTGGGCAAACAGGGCCGCTACGAAGCACCCAGCTTTACCTACCAGGGTGAGGCGGTGCCGTTTGCGTCCTTCCGTACCGGGTCGGTGGCGGTCGGCCTGAAACTGGCGTGGGACATGGCCACCGGCTACCCGCCGTCGTACCGGGCGACCTACGAAAACGCTGCCGAGCATGCCGCAGAGGCGGCGAAGATCGACCTATCTGGGTTTGCCGGCAATGTTGTGCTCTTCGCCGGTGGCGACGACCGAATGTGGCAATCCGACGTGGCCGCCCGCGAGCTCGAGCAACAGGGCGAGCACATTGAGGCGCACGTCTACCCGGACGCGGGGCATATCTTCTTCGAAGACTCGGAACGGGTGCCGCACGGCTGGCAGATCATGTTCGGCGGCACCCCGGAGGGCAATCGGGTGGCGTACCACAAGTCGCGTGCGGTGCTGCTCGACCGCCTCGCGCAGTGGCACGGCACCCAGTAGGGCGTCTTACGCGGAGCGGTTCTCGCGGATGACGGCGCGGGTGACCAGCGTACCGACGACGGCGAGGGCGGTCAGGCCCGCGATCACACCTGCGCCGATGCCAACCTCGCGCGCGTTTGGCATCTGGATGAGCGGCTCCGGGTTCTTAAAGGTGCGCAGCTGCCAGCCCTGGGACATCGCGTGCTTGCGCAGCGCGCGGTCGGGGTTGACGGCGACCGGATTGCCCACCGCGGCGAGCATCGGGATATCGGTGGCGGAGTCGGAGTAGGCGTAGCTGCGCGCGAGGTCGTAGCCGTGCTCGCGGGCGAACTGCTGCACCGCCTCGGCCTTCGCGTCGCCTTTGAGGTAGCGCAGAATCTTGCCGGTGAGCTTGCCGTCGACAGCCTCGAGGGTGGTGGCCACGACGGTGTCCACGCCGAGCTCGGCGGCAATCGGCTCGACCAGGATGTCGGCGGAGGCGGAGATGATGATCACCTCGTGGCCTGCTGCGCGGTGCTCCTCGATGAGCTGGCGGGCCTCGCTGTAGATTGCGGGGGCCACGACGTGGTGCATCGTGTTGGTGGTGATGCGGGTGACCTCGTCGACGTCCCAGCCCTTGATCAACTGGGTGAGGTGGTCGCGGGAGGCGTCCATTTGGTTGCTGGAGTGTCCGACCAGCATGTAGCTCGCTTTGGAGAGGTAGAGGTCGAGCGCGTCTTGGCGGGTGATCAGCCCGTTGTTGAAAAACTCTTTGCCGAAGGCATAGGCAGACGAGGTTGCGATGATCGTCTTGTCCAAGTCGAAGAATGCCGCCACCGGTTTGCGAGTTGCCATAGGGGCAAGTCTAGCCCTGAAACCTCCCTAGGGCCTCCCCGCAGCCGCAACGGCATCTGCACGCTGCATGTAAAAGCTGGGACGTATGTGCCCTGTGCGCACAATGGGTCGAAGTTATCCACAATGAGCGAATTTCGGATGCGCGAAATGTCCGATTTATCCACAGATTTGTCCAGGGTCTTGCGGTCGCGGGTTTCGCATGCAATTCTTGTGGCATGACTCAAGCAAAAGAAACGAATCGAAATTGGGGGCGCACCATCATCGTCGCCGTCGATGACCCCCTCCTCCACCCCGAAGCCACCCACCTCGCCGCCGCTGCTGGCTACGCCGTCCTGGACATCACCGATCCCGCCACGATCGCCCCCTACGCGGAGAAAGCCTTTGCCGTGCTTATCGACGCCGCGTGGGCACCCCGGCTCGCACAGCACGCGCGCCAGCGCAATGTGTTTGTGCTTGCCGGAAGCCTCGCCGCTACCGAGGCCTACCAAGCCGCGTTCGTCTTGCCCGCGCAGGCCGGCGAGCTGCTCATCGCCTTAGGTGAGCTCCACCGCAGCCCGGAACGCGTAACCGAATCCGGGGAAACCATCGCCGTGCTCGGCGCTGGCGGCGGGGTAGGGGCCTCCGTGCTCGCCTGCGCGCTGGCCCGCAGTCGCGCCGAGAGCGCCACGCTTATCGACGGGCACCGCCTCTCCGGGGGACTCGACCTCCTCTTGGGCATCGAGGAGCACCCGGGCGCGCGCTGGGGCGAAATCGCGCTCGGCGAAGGCGCGGTGGAACGCACCGATGTGCGTCGCGCCCTGCCTGCCACCCGGGATGGGTGCGCGGTGCTGACGTTTGCCCGCAGCACCGTTGCCGACCCGTTCCGGCTCACGCCCGGCGAGCTCGACCGGGTCTGCGCCGCCGTGGGCACGGCGGGGCTGACTGTCCTCGACGTCCCGGTCGACCTGCTGCCTGCACGGTGTGACCTCGCCGTCATCGTGGTCACCCCGACGGTGCGCTCCGTCTGTGCCGCCTCGCAGCTCGCGCTGGAGTGCAACGCGGCCGGCGTGCCCCACACGCTGGTGCTGCGTGAAGGGCCTTGGCAGGGCGTGGATGCCGCCGGCATTGCTCGCGCGACTGGCTCGCGCATCTGCCAGCGCGTGCCCACGTTGCGCCGCCTGCCGCGCGCGGTGGACACCGCCGGCCTGCCCGCGCGTTTGCCGGCGTCGCTGCGCCGCGCCGCCGATGCGGTACTTGCCGAGCTGGCAGGGGTGGCCTGATGGAAAGGGCAGAGATCCTTGCGCGCGTCCAGCGCCGGCTTGCCGACGAGCAGACGCATCCGAGCCCCGACCGCCTCGCCGCACTAATCCGCGAAGAAGCGGTGGTGATCAGCGACCTCGACGTCCTTGGCCTTATGCGCAAACTGCGCGACGACACCACCGGCGCCGGGCCGCTCGAACCGTTGCTCGCAGCGGGAGACGTCACCGACATCTGCGTCAACGGCCCCGACCAGGTTTTCGCCGACCGTGGCAGTGGCCTTGAGCGCTGCGAGATCACCTTCGATTCGGAGGAAGCCGTGCGCGCGCTGGCCACCCGTCTTGCGCTCAGCTGTGGGCGCCGGCTTGACGACGCCCAGCCGTACTGCGACGGCCACCTCACCCGCGACGACGGCACCTTGCTGCGCTTCCACGCGATTCTGAGCCCTACCGCGAAGGTGGGCACCTGCCTGTCGCTGCGCGTGCTGCGCACCGCCACCGCATCCCTCGACGAGCTGGTAGCGCGCGGCTCTATCGCGGAGGAGGTAGCGGAGGTGCTGCGCGCGATGGTGGCACGCCGCAGTGCTTTCCTCGTTGTCGGCGGCACCGGCTCCGGCAAAACCACGCTGCTTTCCGCCCTGCTCGCCGAGGCCGGTCAGGAAGAGCGGATCATCGCCATTGAAGACACGCTTGAACTCACCCCGCACCACCCGCACGTACTCAACCTCACCACGCGCGCGCCGAACGCGGAAGGCGCGGGTGCCATCTCGATCGCCGACCTGGTGCGCCAGGCGCTGCGCATGCGGCCGGATCGCATCGTCGTCGGCGAAATTCGCGGCGCTGAAGTGGTTGACCTGCTCGCCGCGCTCAACACCGGCCACGACGGGGGCGCGGGTACCCTGCACGCCAACTCCATTCACGAGGTGCCCGCCAGGCTGGAAGCGCTCGCCGCCCTGGGCGGGCTCGATCGCGCCGGGCTGCACTCGCAGCTCGCCGCCGCAGTCGATGCAGTCGTAGTGGTCAAACGCAGCCCCGACGGCAAGCGCTTCGTGCACCAGCTCGGTGTGCTGGAGGGCCAGCCCGTCACCACGCGCGTGGTGTGGGATAGCCAGACCGGCCGCGCCGCAGGATTCGAGGAGTTGTGCCAATGAGTCCACTGTGCATCCTCGCCGCTGCGGCGGCGCTGCACGCCCCGCCGCCACTTGGCCGACTTGGCGCTTTGAGCAGGCAGGCCCGAGTGCGCGGGTGGCGCACGGCCCGCGCGCAGGCCTGGGCGCTGAGTGGGGCGGCTGTAGTTGCGTTCGGTCTCATTGCAGCCGAGCGCATCACGGTGGTCATCGCCGTGGCACTCGCCGGCGCTACCGCCGTGGACGCGGTGCTGCGACGTCGGCAGCGGCGCGTAAGCGCGCGCGGGGCGCGGGTGACCGCTGACTTCTTGGGGCACGTGGTGTCCAACCTGGACGCGGGCGCGCCCTTGGAACGCGCCTGCATCACCGCGGCGGAGCGCCTGCCGGATGACGCCCCAGCGCAACTTGCGCACGACATCCATCGTCTGCACCGGCACATCCGCCTCGGCCAGCCGGTCGGCGCTGCGGTGGAGGGCGCGCAACCCGAACTGCGGCGCCTCGTCACCCTGTGGCAGTTGGCGCAACGACGCGGCGTGCCGGTAGCGCACCTCCTGCGCGCGGCTCGCGACGAACTCGATCGCGCCCAGCGCCACCACGCCGCCACCACCGCCGCGCTCGCCGGGCCGCGCACCACCGCCACAGTGCTTGCCGCGCTGCCCTTGGCCGGTATTGGCATGGGTGCGGCGATGGGGGCGAACCCGATCGGATTGCTCACTTCCGGCGGGCTCGGCGGCATCTTGCTTGTCGTTGGCGTTGGCCTGGTGTGTGCCGGAGTGTGGCTGTCTCGATACATCATTGAAAGGGCGGCGAAATGACCTACCTCGCAGCGTTCCTCCCGCCCTTTTCACTGACCACCACGCTTTTCCTTGCGGCTGCGCTTGCCCTGCCGCCGGTGCCGCCCGCCATGCGCGTGGGGCACTCAGACGGCGACGGGCCGAAGACCCCGCGAGATGGACCCCGCGGGGCCGCACCGCCCGTGAGCGCACACCGCGCGGCGGCGGACATCACCCTGTTCGCCGCCTGCTGTGAAGCAGGGCTTCCACTTGCCACCGCTGCCGCAGCCGTCGCCGACACTTACGAAGAGGCCGACGGGGAATCTGGCTGTGCGTGGCACACGGTCGCCGCGCTGACGGCGCTTGGGGTACACCCCGAGCGCGCCTGGGCCGAGCTCCACCCACTCCCGGGCGGTGCGGAGCTCGCCGGGCTCGTGGCCTTATCCAACGCCTCTGGCTCCGCCATTGTCGCGGGGTGTTCGCGCATCGTCGAACGCCTGCAGGCGGAAGCGGCGGACGAAGCGAAGGCGAGAGCAGAACGCGCCGGGGTGCTTATTGCGCTTCCGCTTACTGCGTGCTTTCTCCCGGCGTTCTTCGTCCTCGGGCTCGCGCCCGCCGTGATCAGCTTGGGCAGCGCCATGCTGCACTAGGCCGAAATACCAACACTTGACACTCAACACTTGACACCAACATACGACACAGTAAAGGAACAGATGTACCATGCAAACACTCACTCTCTCTGCCCTGAAAGTATCGCACTCAATCCGCTCATATGCTGCAAGAAAAGCGGAAAAACTTTGCGATGATACTGGCATGTCAACCATAGAATATGCGTTCGGTAGCTTGGCGGCCGCCGCCTTGGCCGGCGTGCTCTACCTCGTGGTCAACGGGGACGGGGTCACCTCCGCGATCGAGGGCGTGATCACCGACGCGCTGACGAACACCCCGACGTAGATGACAAGCGTTGAAACCGCGCTCTCGCTCTCCGCCCTGGTCACGGTCGCGGCGGCGATCGTTGCCGGTATCGCCACGGTGGCTACCTACATCGCGGCAGTCGATACCGCCGGCGCTGCGGCGCGTGCCCACGCCATCGGCGTGGACTACGAGCCGGTGCGCGGCCATATCGATGTCACCGAAGCCGGCGGGGTAGTCACCGTCACTGCGAACGTGCCCGCAGCGCTTGGACATATGCGGGCGACGGCGCGCTACCCGGTCGAATACGCCGCCGGAGGTGCCAAATGAAGGTCGCGCGCCGTATTACAGATGAGACAGGTTCCGCGACGGTGGTTGCCACCGGCATCATTACCGCCGTTGTCGCGCTGGCGCTTGCCGTCATCGCGATTGGGGCTCGGGCCGCCGATCAGCACCGGGTACGCACTGCCGCCGACCTGGCCGCAGTGGCCGGGGCGACGGCGCTGTATACCGGTAGCGCAGCATGTACGGCTGCAGAAGAGACCGCCCGGCTCAACGCGGCGGCAACGCAGGCCTGCGAGATCGACGGCGGCGACGTCACCGTGGAAGTCAGCATGGCTGGGGCGCGCGCCACCGCCAAGGCAGGGCCACTCGAAGAAGGAAGGTGAGAAGGGATTATGCGCTGGGCGTCGCAAAGCTGGCGTCTGCAGTCATCGTGGCGAGCGCGCCGAGCAGCTTCAGCGCGGCGTGCTTGTTGAGTGGCTGGTTGCCGTTGCCGCACTTCGGCGATTGCACGCACGAGGGGCACCCGTCTTCGCACGGGCAGGACCGCACGGCCTCGAAGGTTGCGGTGATCCACTCGCCGAAGCGGGCGTAGCCGGCGTCGGCAAAGCCCGCCCCGCCGGGGTGGCCGTCGTAGACGAACACCGTCGGCAGCATCGTGTCCGGGTGCAGCGCCGTTGACACCCCGCCGATGTCCCACCGATCGCACGTCGCGAGCAGGGGCAGCAGCCCGATCGCGGCGTGCTCTGCGGCGTGCAGTGCCCCGGGGATCTCCCCGGCCGGGATACCCAGTTCCGCGAGCACGAGCGGGTCGATCGTGTAGGCCACCGCGCGGGTGCGTAGCGTGTGCTCGGGGAGGTCAAGCGGGATGTGTTCGGACACGGTGCCGTCGGCAAGCCGCACGACGTAGCCGGTGACCCGGTCGGTGACCTCCACGTCGACGCTTGCCACCCAGAGCCCCGGCGATGGGTTGCTGCGGGCCGTGGCCTCGCCGAGGATCGCGATGTCAGTGGTCGAGCGGGCCTGGGTGGAGTAGTCGGGTGAGTCCGGCTCCACCAGCGCCACGTAGTTATCTAAATCCAGTTGTTGGACTACGAACGACTCGCCCTGGTGCAAGTAGACCGCGCCGTCGTGGACCTGGGTCGCGGCGCGCGCGGCATCGACGGTGCCAAGCAGCCGCCCATCGGTGGCGTCGACGATCATCACCTCTTCGCCTGCGCCGCCGCGCAGCGACACTGCGGCGTGGGCGGTCTCCGGGGTGAGTTCGCCTCTGAGAAGCGGGGTGGCGAACCAGCCACGGGGCCGGCGTCTGAGAAAGCCCTCCTCGGTGAGCCCATCGACGACGTCGCGCGCACCAAAGGCCTCCACATCTGCCTCCGTGAGCGGGCGCTCCACCGCAGCGCAGTACATATGCCCGCGCAGAATGTAGGGGTTACGAGGGTTGAACACCGAGGACTCCACCGGCGTGCCCAGCAGCGCTTGGGGGTGGTGAACCAGGTAGGTATCCATCGGCTCGTCGCGCGCCACCATGACCACTACCGACGCCTGCCCGCGCCGGCCCGCACGCCCCGCCTGCTGGCGGAAGGACGCGACCGTGCCAGGGAAGCCGGCCATCACCACCGCGTCGAGCCCGCCGACGTCGATGCCCAGCTCCAAGGCATTCGTCGTGGCCAGCCCCAACAGGTCACCGCTATCGAGCGCGCGCTCCAACTTCCGACGATCCTCCGCCAAATACCCCGCACGATAAGAGGCCACCCTGCCCGCCATGTCGGCGCGGCCCGCCACCACAAGGTCCTCCTGAGCCCGCAGCGCCACGGTTTCTGCGGCGCGCCGGGAGCGCACAAAGGTGAGGGTGCGCGCGCCCTCTTTGACCAGCGTGGCCATGATCGACGCGGCCTCCGTCGAGGCGGCGTAGCGCACCGGGGCACCGTGCTCGCCTTCTGCGCCCTCGATGAATCCGGGCTCCCACAGGGCGATGGTGCGCGTGCCGGTCGGGGCGGTGTCGCGGGTGATTGCGGTCACTTGGCGTCCGCACAGCCGCGTCGCGTGTGCCGCCGGGTCCGCCGACGTTGCGGAGGCAAACACCACAACCGGGTGCGCGCCGTATGCGGCCGCGATGCGCAGCAGGCGCCGTAGCACCAACGAGACGTTCGCCCCGAAGACACCGCGGTAGGTGTGGCACTCATCGACCACGATAAAACGCAGATGACGCAGGAAACGCGCCCACCGCGGGTGTGCGGCGAGGATACCCGCGTGGAGCATGTCCGGGTTGGAAAAGACGAAGCGGGAGGCCTCGCGGATACCGGCGCGAGCCTCGGTCGGCGTATCCCCGTCGTAGGGGGCCGGGTGGACCCCGGACAGCTCGTCGATGTGTGAAGTCATGCGCGCCGTCGCCTGCAACTGGTCCGAGCCGAGCGCCTTGGTGGGGGTGAGGTAGAGCGCGCACGCCGTCGGATCTTTAGCCAGCGCGGTGAGGATGGGTAACTGGTAGCCCAGGGACTTGCCCGAGGACGTGCCGGTGGCGAGCACCGTGTCCTTGCCCTCCCACACCGACTGCGCGCATTGGGCTTGGTGGGCGTAGGGGGCGGTGATGGCGGCGTCGATAAGCAATTGCTTGAGCGGGTCGAGCACCCACTCGGGCCACGCGGCGTACTGTGCGGGGGTGGCTGCGCACTCCTCAACGTGCGTGATGGTGGAGGTGCCAAAACGCTCGCGGAGCTGGGCAATGAGCTCCTGGCCGAGCGAGTCGGGCGGGGGAGTGGGGTGGTGATCAGTCATGGCACCGAAAAGTATGCCACTTTGCTATGCCAAACCCCCGAACTCATGGCAGACTGGTGCGTGGTCAGAAGATTTTGTGTGCGCCCTTGAAAAGGTGCTCGCGAGGTTCGTTGACGCGGGCACCAGGCACTTCGAGATGGTCCTGGTGGACGACCAAACACATCTCACCCAAGTTTTTTAAAGTGAAAGGTTTCACCATGGCTACCGGAACTGTGAAGTGGTTCAACGCAGAAAAGGGCTTCGGCTTCATCGCACCGGACGACGGGTCTTCCGACGTCTTCGTGCACTACTCCGAGATCCAGGGTTCGGGCTTCCGCACCCTGGAGGAGAATCAGCAGGTCGAGTTCGAGGTGGGCGAGGGCGCGAAGGGTCCGCAGGCCCAGCAGGTGCGCGCGCTGTAAGGCTTTGCGCTTGAGCCCCGTCGCCGGTTTGTCCGGTGGCGGGGTTCTTTTTTGTGGTTTTGGCGGAACGCGTGACAAATTCGACCATTTTTCGGTCGGTTCTGCATTTTCCCAGTTCAGAGAATGGTATTACGTAGAATTTGTCACGGGCTCACGGGCTCACGGGCTCACGGGCTCACGTGCTGTCACGGGCTCACGCGTCCGCACCACAAACCCCTACAACGTCGACTGCCCCCGCCGCTCGTCGCGCCAGTCGAAGAGCCGCGCCTGCAATTTCTGAATGCCGAGTCCGACGAGCGAGCCAAGTAGGACACCAACCACCATTCCTAGCAGCGGGAAGTCGGAAAACAGTGCGCCGCCGGCGTAACCGATGGTCACGGAGAGGATTGCCCAGATGACCACGCCGATGGTGTCGTAGATAAAAAACGCGAACCAGTTGTAGCGCACCGAGCCCAGTACGATCGTGGCCACCCACCGTGCCCAGGGCAAAAAGCGGGCGACGATGATGGTGGGGCCAGCGCCCCGGTGCATATTGCGCCGCACCCACAAGATCGCCTGCCCGGCCTTCGACTCGGAGTCGAGCTTTTCCACAAACCCGATCAGGCGGGCGCCAAGCGCGAAGCAGATGTTGTCGCCGATGATGCCGCCGATGATCGCGGCGGCGATGACCGCCTTCACGCTCGGCACGCCCTGGGAGGCGGCAAACGCGCCGGCGAGGTTGAGTACCGTTTCCGAGGGGACGATGGGGGCGAGCGCGTCAGCGACGATGAGGAGGGTGACCAGGGGGTAGAACAATGGGGTGCCCATGAGCATGTGCAAAAACTCGATGAATGGGTCAAACATCTCCATGGAGGCCTCCTCTCAAATGCCTGCTCACAGCGTCGCGGCGCGAGACGCGTCGAGTCTACGATACGCCCCTCGCACAAGGCTGCACAGCTTCTGTGCAGCATCGCGTCTGCTACAAATGTTGATGTTTGCAATCCGGCTTTTCTACGTGCCGGCCGGGTGTGTGCATATACTGCGTGAAAGCGCATGTATCGCAGCGGTACATATATATAGGTGCGAATCGAGTTTAGAGCGAGGTGTCACGCAGCGTGACGGGAAACGGCAAGACGCTGGTCATCGTGGAGTCGGCCACGAAGGCGAAGAAGATCCAGAAATACCTGGGCGACGAGTTCATCGTCGAGGCCTCTGTCGGCCACATTCGTGACCTGCCGGGCCGCGCCGCGGACATCCCCGCCAAGTACAAGAAGGAACCGTGGGCCAAGCTGGGCGTAAACCCGGAGGCCGGCTTCGCGCCGATCTACGTGGTCAGCCCCGACAAGAAGAAGAAGGTCTCGGACCTGCGCGCCAAGCTCAAGGAGTGCGACAGGCTCCTGCTCGCCACAGACCCGGACCGCGAGGGCGAGGCGATCGCGTGGCACCTGCTTGAGACACTGAAGCCGAAGGTGCCGGTGGAGCGCATGGTCTTCAACGAGATCACCGAATCCGCGATCCGCGAGGCCGCCGAAAATACCCGCGAGCTGGACATGGACCTCGTCGAGGCGCAGGAGACCCGCCGCATCCTGGACCGCCTGTACGGCTACGAGGTTTCGCCGGTGCTGTGGAAGAAGGTCATGCCGCGCCTGTCCGCGGGCCGCGTGCAGTCCGTGGCCACCCGCGTGATCGTGGAGCGCGAGCGCGAGCGCATGGCGTTCATCGCCGCAGAGTATTGGGACATTACCGCCTCGCTGCTGCCGCAGCAGGGTGAGAAGACCGAGTTCGACGCGAAGCTGGCCACGCTCGACGGGAAGCGCGTGGCGCAGGGCCGCGATTTTGATGATCGGGGGCGGCTGAAGGGGGAGGCGGTGGTCGTCGATAAGCAGAAGGCCCACTCGCTTGCCGACGGCCTGCAGGGCCGCCCCATGCACGTCACCGCAGTGGAGGAAAAGCCCTACACCCGGCGCCCGCACGCGCCGTTTATGACGTCGACTTTGCAGCAGGAGGCGGGCCGCAAGCTGCACTTCACCTCCGCGCGCACGATGCGCATTGCGCAGCGCCTGTACGAGAACGGCCACATTACGTATATGCGTACGGACTCGACCTCCCTGTCGAAGCAGGGCCTTATGGCCGCGCGCTCGGCCGCCACCGAGCTCTACGGTGACAGCTTCGTGTCCAAGTCCCCGCGCACCTACGACCGGAAGGTGAAGAACTCGCAGGAGGCGCACGAGGCGATCCGCCCCGCCGGCGAGCGTTTCGCTACCCCGGGACAGCTGGGCAGCGCGCTGGATGCGGAGGAGTTCAAGCTCTACGAGCTGATCTGGCAGCGCACCGTCGCCTCGCAGATGGCGGACGCGCGCGGCAACTCCACCAAGGTCACCGTGGCGGGCGAGGCGGAAAGTGGCGAGCGCGCCGAGTTCACCGCCACCGGCCGCACCATTACGTTCCCGGGCTGGCTGCGCGCGTACTCCGATACGAACGACAAGGAGACGCACCTGCCGCAGCTGGCCGAGGGCGACGCGCTGGACGCAACGAAGCTCAGCGCCGACGAGCACACCACCAACCCGCCTTCGCGCTACAACGAGGCAAGCCTGGTCAAGAAGATGGAAGACCTGGGTATTGGCCGCCCGTCGACCTACGCCAGCATCATCAAGACGATCCAGGACCGCGGCTACGTGGTCACCCGCGGCAACGCGCTCGTGCCCAGCTGGGTCGCGTTTTCGGTCATCGGCCTGTTGGAGAACAACTTCGACGCGCTCGTGGACTACGACTTCACCTCGTCCATGGAAGACGAGCTGGACGAGATCGCACACGGCAACGAGGACCGCACCGAGTGGCTCACCGGCTTCTACTTCGGCGACGCAGATGCGGACGAGAACATGGCCGAGGCCGTGGCGCGCCGCGGCGGGCTCAAGCACATCATCGAGGCCAACCTGGAGAGCATCGACGCGCGCCAGGTCAACTCGCTCAAACTTTTCGAGGACGCCGAGGGTCGCGACATCAACGTGCGCGTCGGCCGCTACGGGCCGTATATCGAGCGCCAGGTGGGCGTGAACGAAGAGGGCGAGCCGGAGTACCAGCGCGCCAACCTGCCGGAATCCTCCACCCCGGACGGCATCACCTTAGAGCTGGCGGAGAAGCTCTTCGCCACCCCGCAATCCGGCCGCGAACTGGGCGAAAACCCGGCGAACGGGCGCACGGTGGTGGCCAAGGAGGGCCGCTACGGCCCGTACGTCACCGAGCTCGTGCGCGACGACGAGCGATCCACCGCCGAGGCGCACGCCGAAGAGGTCATCGCTGCCGAGCGCGCCGAGGAGGACAAACAGCGCGCCGAGGAGGGCAAGCGCAAGAAGAACTGGGAGACAAAGACTGCGGCGAAGCAGAAGGAGAAGCGCCTGGAGGAGCTGGTCAACGAGCAGCTCAAGCCGGCGACTGCCTCCCTGTTCAAGTCGATGGAGCCGTCCTCGATCACCCTCGAGGAGGCGCTGAAGCTTTTGAGCCTGCCGCGCGAGGTGGGCACCGACCCGGCCGACGGCGAGGTTATCACCGCGCAGAACGGCCGTTACGGCCCGTACCTGAAGAAGGGCACGGATTCGCGCTCGCTGGCCAGTGAGGATCAGATCTTCAACATCACGCTGGAGGAGGCCCGCCGTATCTACGCGGAGCCGAAGCGCCGTGGCCGCGCCGCTGCGAAGCCGCCGCTGAAGATGCTGGGCGACAACGACGTCTCGGGCAAGCCGATGAGCATCAAGGACGGCCGCTTCGGCCCGTACGTCACAGACGGCGAGACCAACGCGTCGCTGCAGCGCGGCGACACCCCGGAGACGGTCACCGACGAGCGCGCGAACGAGCTGCTCTCCGCCCGCCGCGCCCGCGAGGCCGAAGAGGGCCCGAAGAAGGCGACCAAGAAGAAGGCAACCAAGAAGAAGGCCACAAAGAAGAAGGCCACCAAGAAGCGCGCCAAGAAGACGGTGAAGAAGCCCGCGCAGACCACCAAGCGCGTGATCAAGGCCGGCTCGAGGAGGAAGTAAATGCTCACCCGCACCCGCCGCGGTGTCGCCGCGCTTATCGACGCCCTGCTGCCCCACAACACCCTCACCCCGGAACGCGCCACGTGGGCGGTCTGCGCGGATGCAGCCGGTATCGCCCACTGCGCCGGGTGGGGCAAGATCGCGCTGGTGGCCGAGCCGCTCACGCGGATCGCACTCGCCGCCGTGCCGTTGCGGGTGACGCGCAGCGAGGCGGAGCGCGCCGGCGACTCCACCGTCGCCCCTGATTCCGCCCCGGACGCGGACCCGGTGCTGACCTGCGCGGTGCTCGCCTCCGCCGTGGCCGCCTTCGAACAACAACGTGTGCCGCACGTCCCGTCTGCGCTGGGCGTGGTGTCTCTGGTTGGCGCGCAGGCCGGCTACCTTACGCGCCTCGTGCAGCGCGGCGCCGCGGTGGGCCGGGTGAGCCTTGTCACCGGTGCGGGCGTCGTGGCCGCAGGCGTTGCGGTCGCCGCGTGGGCGGATCGCCGCTTAGTGCCTGCCACCCTGATCGGCGGGGCGGCCGTCGCCGCGACCGCGGCCGCGGCAAACGACCCGATCTTCCGCGCCGATACGAAGGATCCGGCCCGCGAGGGCTTAAGCCACGGCGCGAACCTCCTCCTTGGTGCCGAGGGCCTGCGCATGCTGAACAATGCGGGCCTCGTCGGCAAGGCGTGCGACGCGATCGGACTGCCCGCCTGGGTGGGGGAGCGCGGCGCGCGTGCGGCGGTGTCCTGGGCCGGCTCGATCGGCCAGCTGCTGCTGGTCCACGGGCTGAGCGCCCCGGCAGCCGTGCGCGACTAGGAGCGATCCGCCAGGGTCGAGCGCACCGGGCGGGCCAGCTGCGTCATCTTGCTGCGTCCGCGCAGCTCTACGGACTTCATCAGTGTCCAGCGCTGCTGCTCGACTTCGTTTGCCGCGCGCAGGGTCGCGGCGTTGGTGAGCACGCGCCCGGGTACGCCCTTGGCCAGCTCGGTCAGCCGGGCAGCGGCGTTGACGGCGTCGCCGATGACGGTGTACTCGAAGCGGTCGTGCCCGCCGATGTGGCCGGCAACGACGTGGCCGGAGGCCACGCCAACACCGGCTTCGAGCTCCAGCCCGTTGAGTTCTTGGCGGAGTTCGCGGGCGGCTTGGAGGGCGTGCGAGGCCGCGTCGTGAAGCGAGACGGGGGCCCCGAAGACGGCGAGCGCGGCGTCGCCCTGGAACTTATTGATCACGCCTTTGTTGCGGTGCACGACCTCGACGACCACCTCGAAGAAGTCGTTGAGCGCGGCCACGACCTCCTCGGGCGTGTGGTTGACAGCAAAGGTGGTGGAGCCGACGACGTCGACGAAGACGACGGCGACCTTGCGGTCCTCGCCGCCGAGCTCTGGTTTCTCCTCTAGCGCCTTCTGTGCGACCTCGCTGCCGACGTAGCGGCCGAAGATGTCGCGCACGCGTTGGCGTTCGCGCAAGCCCCGCATCATCTCGTTGAAGCCGGCCTGGAGCACGCCGATCTCCGAGCCGTCGTAGATGTCGACCTGCGTGTTGGTCTCGCCGCGGCGCACGCGGTTGATGGCGTCCTGGAGCTCCTTGATGGGGTCGACCACGCTCATGATGACAAAGGCGGTACCGAACGCGCCGGTGGCCATCGCGGACAGCGCCAGCACGAACACGGCCGGCTGGAGCTCGCCCGGGGTGTTGGTGAAGTAGCCGCGGGACTGGGCGAGGAACAGCAGTACGATGCCCAGCATGGGCACGGCCGAGGTGGTGAACCACGTCATGTAGAGGCGCTGCTTGATCGGCGGCTCCAGCGTGGCGTCCTCGAAGCGGCGCGCGAGTGCCGCCGCCGCGATCGGGCGCACCAGCCGCTCGGCCTGCAGGTAGGTCAGCACGGCGGTGACGAAGCAGGCCATGGACGTCGCGACGAAAATGACCACCGCGAAGCGCCCGCTTGTGCGCGCGGTGAGCACGGTGAGGATCGTGATGCCGATGAGCCACACCACCACCACGATCATCGTCTGTAACACGGGCAGGCGCAGCACCAGGCGCCGCACCATGTTCGGGTCGTGGTCTTGCGGCCGATGCTGCCACTCCAGCACCGGCCGGAAGAGGAAGAAGGTGACCACAACGCCCAGGACCACGGCACACGCGACGTACGCGAGCCCGATGAGCCCGAGCGTGGAGTTGTGCAGCGCCAGCTGTTCGGTCTCCGGCATGGGGATGAAGAAACGGATGAACGCCATGATGGCGGCGGCACCAAGCAGGTTGGTTCCCAGCACGCTTGCGGCGTAGAGGGGCCAGGAGGTCCCCCACACCCAACGCAAGCCGTGCCAGAATCTGTTCATGGTGTATTACCTTAGCGAACGAGTACGCTAGGGCGCTGTGAACCTGCCCCAGTTTCGAAGTGTTGCCGAGCGCCTCGCGGATGCGCCCAATGTCCGCGAGGTCATCCTCGCCGCGGCCAGCGCGGCAAGGGAGCAATTGCTTATCGACGGCCCCCGCCAGGACTACGCAATGACCCACTCCTGGCTCTTTACCGGCCCACCCGGATCTGGCCGTTCGCAAGCCGCGCTGGCCTTCGCTGCCGCCCTAGTCTGCACCGACCCGCACGAGGTTGGGTGCGGGCGGTGCAAGGGCTGCCGTGACGCGCTCGCGGGCCAGCACACTGACATCGTGCACGTGGTGCCGAAGGAACTGATTATCAAGACGGATTACATCCGCGAGATCGTCGCCCAGGCAGCACGGATGCCGACGGTTGCGCCCTACCGGGTACTGATCATCGAAAACGCGGACCGCCTCCACCCGGCCGCAGCGGACGCGCTGCTGAAGACGGTGGAGGAGCCGCCGGAGCGCACCGTGATCATCTTGCTCGCGCCGTCGACAGACCCGGAAGACTTCTCGCAGACGCTGCGCTCGCGCTGCCGACACCTCTATATCCCCTCGCCGTCCGAGGCGGAGCTGGTGAACATCCTCATGCAGGAGGAGGGCGCCACGGAGCACGACGCCCGCCTCGCTGCGGCGACCTCGCTGCGCCACGTCGGCCGCGCGCGCCTCTTGGTGCGCAGCCCCGAGATCCAGCAGCGCCGCGCGCAGGCCATCAACATGGCCGAGCTGATTTTCCAGGGCGCCTACGCCTTCCAGGCCGTCGGCTCGCTGATTAAGGCGACCGAGAAGGAAGCAGTCGACTCCTACGCCGACGAGGATGCCGCGGAGCGCGCCAAACTCGAGCAGGCCCTCGGCATGGGCGCGAAGGGCAAGGGCGCGGCGAAGGCGCTGCGCGGGGCCGCGAGCTCCCTGAAGGAACTCGAAGCCAAGCAGAAGGCGCGCAGCACGAGGCGCAAGCGCGACGTCTTCGACCTGGTCCTGGTGGATCTTGCCGGCGTATACCGCGATGCGCTGGTGGTGCAGTCGGGCGCGGACGTGCCGCTGACCCACCCCGATTTCGAACCGCTCGCCCGCGAACTCGCCGAGCGCGTCCCTGCCGCCGGCCTGGTTGCCTGCCTGGACGCGATCGCCCAATGCCGTGCGCGCCTGCACCAGTCGGTGACCCCGGCCGTGGCGTTCAACGGCATGATCGGGCACCTGCGCGTCGCCTGCGGTGTGCGTTGACCTGCGGGTTTATCGTTTAGTGGTTTCTGCACTACAATCGTTTTCCGGTACAACGTCGCTATGCGTGTTGTCCAGCCGCCTTAGCTCAGTCGGCAGAGCGTTTCACTCGTAATGAAAAGGTCGCGAGTTCGATTCTCGCAGGCGGCTCCACCAAAACCCCAGCTAGAACACCGTTTTAGCTGGGGTTTCTTCGCTCGTTTGGCGCGCCGAGTTGTCCCAGGTTGTGGTGGCCACCCCTAAAAGAACTCAGAGAGAAATATGGTCTATGTGGCTCTTGGCGCAGTGGTCGCGCTCTTCATCTCGTTGTGCATCATGGCAATGGGGCACCTAGTCCACCTGTCGGCTAAGCGAAAGGTGCTTTCTCCATACCGTTTCTTAGTCGTGATGGTTGTACTAGCACCCGTTTTTCTGATCTACGACATACTCAGCGATGAGATGTGTAGCGGCCTTTTCAATTACGCGGTCAGCGGTTACTTAATTACCGCAGTCATCATCAGTTCTCTGTGGCGCATCATCGCGGGTGGTTCCAGTGAAGCGCCGGAATAGGAATAGGAGCGACTCCTGGGCAAGAGAACGTTTCCTCTTTTCCAGCTTCAACAATGTCAAGAGACCGCCTGTGGTACCGGATATACGGAACTACGATGTGGCCATGACAGTCTCGGTTGAATGCGTCGTGGACTCAATGTTCACAGCTTTTTCATCCCCCATTCCCATCCCCCACGATCAGCATCAGGAGAGGGGGGAGCGTAGCAATGGGAAATCTTTGAAGCGTGAAAGTAGTCCGTGAACGGCTTTTGCTCAAGATGCACACATTCCTCAGAGTCCCATTTGAACGATGCCAATTCATGCCAGACCTCAAATTGTAGCCGCAAACAATGCAGATCCTTAAGGCCAAAAAAGCTGCATAGCTCTGAAATCGTAAACTCCGCAACGACTTCATCTTTGTACAGCTTAATCCGAACAACATGATGGTCAACGTCTACCGGTTCGCCACCCTCTAGGTTCCAGAGTGGGGATTTTAACAATTTCATTAGAGCCTCCTTGATTAGACTCCCCTGTAAAGTCTCCCTGGCACCGTTTCAAGTTAAAGGAATGGGGATGGTGGTGCCACGTTATATCCAGCGCAACCTCTTGTGGCCAACACACTTCACTCACGTTCCCTTTCAATTAGGGTACGCCCCAGAGTTACATGTGATGTGCTGGCATTAATGAAACACAGCGAGTAGGAAGTCTAATTCAACCCCAACTTCTGCGGCCCGAGAATTTGGCTATCTCTCTGTTCGCACTATTTATTCCTCATTTTCCATGACTTGCAATGCGTTTTGCAGACCATCGATAAGCTGGTAAGAGCGCAGTCCGTGAATGGCTAAAGTTACTAATAGGAGAACAAAGCGCGCAACACCCTTACAACGAATATGGTCGTTAATGGCCAGATGTCTCAATTCTCTAGGAGCTTTTATGAGGAAAACTGCTAGTGCACTTTTTGCGTTTTAACCATCATTTCATTCATTTCGCCCGCTCAAGCCAGCACGTTCGGACAGACACCCACGGTATCCTACGCAGTCGATTTGAATGATCCGCAGGAACGGGAACATGTCAATCCATATGGATTGTTTCCGCAGCCATTCAGATTCAAATCTCGTTCCGACCGCCCGCATATTTCTACATCTGAAGGACCTAGGGCTGCCAGTGTCCACGGATGGTGGGATCAGGTTTCTGGCCCCGCAAGAACTGCTACGGTACGTATTGAGTTTTGGGCGAAAGGACCCCATGACCAGGGGTTCCGAAAGGTAGGGACCGGTACCAAAAATTCTATTACTGGTGGGGCGGTCGCGGAAATAGGGCTACCGCACGTGCTGTTTGCAAGAATCACGATCAAACGGTGTTTCGAGGCGACGTCGATGTGGACATCAACGATTATGCTGATGCCCCTGGCATGGTCCGGGGCGTAGAAGTGACGCTACCCTGCGGAGTGTGATATACACCGTGTACGAGGACAACTACATCATTCTCGAGGCTTCTGCCTCAGCCGCCGTGGAAGTAGACGTAGACCTACTTTTTGATCGCTTTAGGTGGGCAGAGTTATCGCTTGGCTTCGCCAGCACCGGGGGTTCCTTGGACGAGGAAGTCTCTTCGGGGCTCTGGGAACTCAATGACGTCACACGCAACATGAACAAAGAGCTACAAGCTATCCAAGTACATGTGAATGTCCGCTCTGCGGAGGGCCGATTGCCCCTTCGGCAGCTCTTCGCTGTGTGGGACTTGGCGCTCCCGGTAGCTATCATTTCGAACCTTCGGTCGGTCGCCATGAAGAGAATTTCGCGTCCTGGAATCTCTTCAGTGCAGCGGAATCCCTTTCCTGACTTCTATTCGCGGGATTGCCTTGAAGATGTGGCCAAGGAATCATGGGCAAGTGCTGTAGCGCTCGTCGATCATGTTGTAGTTCGACACCGCACACCTGAGCAAGGGATAATTGCGTTGAGGTCAGGGGAGAAAAGACCAAAGAAGCAACGTTCTATGCAGAAGGATTTCGCCCCGTGATCATCTCCCGTGATTTTGAATCGATCTTGGGTGGTCTTCCCCTAGAAGAAGAATGGTCTATCGCAGCTATCCGGATATGAGCAGGGCATTGATTGCAGGCCTCAGCGACGCGATTCATCACACTCGAACCCTCGAGGCTGCATTGTCCAAACGGAGCTAGCTCCATCTGGGACGTCACACCCACGACGCCGCACACCCAGAAACCTCAATCCCCAACAACTCCGCGCACCAGGTACCCGCGCCGAATCTGCGCGCTGCGGATGAGCGCGGAGCACGCAGCCAGCACGGCGAACACCGCAAACGGCAGACTCGGCCCGACGCGCGGCGTGATCCACGCGATCAGCGGCGAGATCCCGAACCCGATGTATGTCGCCACGTAGTACAGCCCGATGACGCGGCCGCGTTTCTCGAGTGGGGTGTACTCGTCGACGTCGAGAAGCCCTTCGCGCAGGCACAGCCCGTACGCCAGCCCGAGCAGCGCGGTGGCAGCCAGGAACACGGCGGCAGATGGCCGCGCCCCGCCTACCGCGATGAGCGCCATGCCGCCGGCCGCACCGAGTGCCCCGACCACGCCCGCGCGCGGCCCCCACTGCCCGCGCCGCGCGAGCGCCTGCACGGCCAGCGCCACGCTAAAGCCCAGCACAGCGGCCACGCCGGGCATAAACGCCGCGCCGATGGCGAAGTCGGTGCGCCCGGCCAGCACCACCATCGCCGTCGTGATTGAGGCGAACACCCAAATCCCCATCGGCACGGCAGTCGCAAGCGCCTTGGCCTCGCTGTGCGCGGGGCGAGCCTCAGCAGTATTCGTCACCGCAGGCGCGCCGTCGTCGCGCATGCTTATCGACGCCACCATCACCCCCACAGCCATCACAATCGGCACCACGAACGGGACCTTCACCGCGTCCGCGGCCAGGTGGGCGACCACGCCGGAGGAGACCGGACCAAGCATGAACCCCGTGGTCAGGGCGATGCCCGCGGCGGTGGCGCCACTGGCACCTCGGAGCCTGCCGGCCCAAGCGGTGCCGGCGCTGACGACCAGCCCCACCCCAAGCCCGACGATGAAGCGGCCGAGGAGCAACCCGTGCCCGGGGATGCCCAACATGAGGTAGCCGTTTCCCGCGGCCGCGATGACGGTGCCCGCAACGACGGCGGGCCGTGACCCGAAGCGGTCGGCGACCCACCCGCCGATGAGCAGACTGGGGAAGAGCCCGAGCGCGTAGATGCCGTAGGCGCTGTTGGCCAACACGGCGGAGACGTCGTGGTCGCGGCGTAGCAGCACGAGTACCGACGCGAAGTGGTTCGCTGACCACCCGGCGGTGATGAGAAACGCCAGGGTGAGCGCGTACGTGGCGCGCGTCATTAGTCCTCCCGGCGGCTTTCCGGCAGCAGGCGTGGTACGACCTTGCCCGTCGCGTTGCGTGGGAGCTTGTCGATGAAGTTCACATCGCGGGGGATGGAGTGGTCGGCCAGGTTGGCGCGGACCCAGTCGCGCACGGCCTGGGCTGTCAGGCGCTTGCCTGCCTCGGAGCGCTCCGGCACGACCCAGACGGCGATGCGCTTGAAGGTGTCGGGGTCGTCCACGCCGCCGGAGTGCAGCTCGTCGACGCCGGGCATACGCTCGAGGACCTCGGTGACGGACTGGGGGTGGACGTTTTCGCCGCCGACGATGATCATGTCGTCGTTGCGGCTTAAGACGTGCAGGTAGCCATGCTCGTCGAAGTAGCCGAGGTCGCCCATCTCCACCAGCCCGTCGATGGTCACCAACGGGGTCTCCGGGTTGGTGTAGCCGCGAAGTGCCGTTTCGTTGTTAAGGAAGATGCGGCCGACTTCGCCTTGGGGGACCTCGTTGCCCTCGTCGTCGTAAAGCTTGAGCACCGTTCCCGGCGGGACGCGGCCGGCGACGGAGGCGTCGCTCGCCAGGAGTGCGGGGTCGGCGGCGGCGGCAAGCGCGAGCTCGGTGGAACCGTAAATGTTGGCCAGGGTAGGACCGAATCGCTCGTGCATGCGCTCGACGATCGCCGGGGTCAGCGCATTGCCGGCGGAGCCGATGAACTTGAGATTAGAGGTGTCGAAGCGCTCGTTGTCGGGGATGTCCAGCATCTGCTTGAAGAAGATGGGGGAGGACATCAACCCGTCGCAGCGGTACTGCTGCAGCTGGCGAAAGACGTTTTCGGGGTCGAAGACCCGCTGGGTAACCACAGTGCCGCGCACGCCAAGCGTGATGTTGAGCGCCGACCAGCCCCAGGTGTGGAAGATGGACGCCGTCATCTGGATGGTGTGGCCGGAGCGAAACGGCATGGCCTCGAGGTAGCCGGCGACCACGAGCGGCATCTTCGGTTCTGGGCGCAGGATGCCCTTGGGGATGCCGGTGGTGCCGGAAGACATGAGCACCATGTCGCCGTGCTTGGGGAACAGTGGCAGTTTCGGCAGGCCGCGCGTGCCGCGGGCGATGATGCCGGCCTGGGTCAGCTCTTCGCCGTGGTCGCGGGTGGTGTGCGCCCAGACGCGCGTGACGTGCTCGATGCCTTCGGGGATGCGGTCGGCGAACTCGTCGTCGATGAACAGGATGTCGATGCTGTTTTCCGCGATGATGCCGGCGAGCTGCTCGGGGGACGAGCCGATGTTGAGCAGGAAGATCGTGCCGCCGGTGTAGCCCTTCGCGGCGAGCGGCAGGATGATGCCGCGGCCGTTGCGCGCCATGACACCGATGCGTAGGGCGTCGAGGCCCTTGTCCTGCTGGACTTGAAGGAGCCAGCGGCCGAGCGTGCGCGATTGATCGCGGAGTTGGCGGTAGGAGAGGAGCCCGTCGTCGTCGATAAGCGCAGTGCGCTCGGGCACTGCTGCAGCGCCTTGCTCGACCTCGCGGGCGGTGGTGAAGTGGTAGCGCGCGAGGTTGGGTGCGAGGGCGAGCATGGCTTTCGGGCCGCCCTCGCCGCTAATGAGGCCGGCGCGGTGGGCGGCGCGCAGGAAGCGCACGGTGGAGCGCGCGGTGAATGCGACGCGGGAGGGGGTCAGTGCGGGGTAGTGCATGACTGCAGTCCTTCTTTCCCGAAATTTGCATGCAGGCGTTCAGTGTAGCTTTTTAGTATTGCAAAACGTTCCGCAATGTGACAGTTGTTGACTCGTGTTAACTTGTGTTGTGAAGAGAGTATGGCACGGGTAACGTTTTGCTGCGACATAGGGATGATTACTCTGTACAAAATTCTTTCGCGACCGGGAGTACACGCACAATGACGAGCACACGCTTACGCACAACACTTGCCGCCATCTGCGCGGCCGTCCTCGCTGCACTCGGCGTCATCGCCGCGCCGAGCGCGGGGGCGCAGCAGCGCAACCTGGTGATCTTCGGTGACTCCGTCATTGCGGATCCGAGCGGCCCGCAGTGGGCGGCCGGCAAACTCGGCCTCGACCCTCGCGGCTCCTCCTCGGTGACCACCTGGTGCCCGACCTCGCCGACCAGCTGGGGCAAGCAGGCGGCGGCGCGCCTTGGTCTGCCGGCTTGGGACTACTCCTGCACCGGCACCGTCTCCATCCAGAAAGGCCCGCAGTTCGCCTCGCAGGTCACCCGCGCCGTGCGCGACCGCGGGCTCAACCGCAATACCGCCCGCGTGATCATCTCCACCGGGTTCAACGACACCTACCACAATGACGGCCGCAATCGCGCCGCTTTCCGACGTGACTTTGTCGCCGCCATGGTGCCGCAGATCAACCGCATCCGCGCCGCCGCTCCGAACGCGCGCATTCAGATCGTGGGCTACCCCAAGATCACCTCGGGCGATAAGGTCTGCCTCTTCCACGTCGCGCCGAACGTGTCGGACTACACGCCCTTCGCCGCGGTGCAGGAGTGGGAGGACTCTGCGCAGTGGGCCCAGGTGGACTTGGCGCGCGCGACCGGCGTTGAGTTTTTGGACTTGAAGCCGTCGACCTGGCACAACAACATGTGCGCGCCCGACAATAAGCGCATGTGGGCCGGTCTGGTGGACTTCTACGGCGGGCCGGGCAACCTGCCCATTCACGTCAACCAGCGTGGCCACGCCCACGTTGCTCGCGTTATCGCCGCATCCTAATTACCGACATGACCACCGCTGCGGCCGAGCACACCGCAGCGAAGCCGAAGAGGTAGACGGCGACCATATTCGGGCCGTCTTCGCTGAACCAATTCAGCGCCATGTTGGCGATCAGGAGTAGGAGGAGCCCAGCGTTGATGCGGGCAGTGCGCTCGAACCTGCGTTTCGGCCGCGACGGGAGGCTGTGCGCATAACGCTTCGGATCGCCGAATTCCTCCTCCACCGTCGTGCCGTTTTCCTCGGCAAACGCGTGGGCCTCAGCGATGGTCTCGCGGATCTCGCGCTCGTGGTACTCGCCGCGGGCCCGCAGCTCACCTGCGACCGTGGTGTCCCAGTCGCCACGGGGCGCGTGTTCTTCCGGGCCCTGTTTCTTCCACGGTAGGAAGAACGCCGCGGCCGCAAAGATAAGCGCGAGGATGAGGCCCCACCCATTGCCAAAAGGCAGGTCGATGGCGTCCAGCGCCATGATGGCCCACGCACCGAGCAGGCTGACCGTCACAAGCGGGATGGTGGAGAGGGCACCGGCCTTCCACTTCGCCATGCGGGTGTAGAGGTTCCAATAGGTGGCCAGCGTGGCGCTCAACCCGAGGGCGAGGATCGCTGGGGTGACCACCATGCCGAGGGAGACATCGTCATTCCAGGTGACAACGGTGAGCCCGATGGCGAAGCCGGCCGTGGCGACGAAAAAGATCCAAACGAGGCGTGGCGGGCGCGCCCTCTCCTCGCCGACGAAAGGGTCAGCGCCGCCGTGTGCGAGCTCGTCGCGTACTTCGGCGGCGTGTTGCTCAGCCCATTCGTCGGCTGTGCCGAAGGCGGCCTCGGGGGTCAGTCCGTCAGCTTGCGCGTGCGTTTCGGCGTCACCTGCGGCACGTTCCGCGGCGTCGTGGGAAAAGCCGTGGTTGAGGGTCAGTACGAGGGTTGCTCGGTCGGTCCAACGGCTCATTTCGTGTCCTTTCGGGTAGCGGGGTCGTTAAAAAGCGAAGCCCGGAGCTGGTCGAGCTGTGCGCTGTGGGTAGCGAGCTCAGCCTCGCCCTCGGCGGTGATGGCATACGTTTTTCGGCCCGGCCCGCTCTCGCTTTGGGTCCAGTGGGCCTGGATGAGCTCGGCGTCCTCGAGCTTGCCCAACACGGGATAGAGGGATCCACCCTTCGGTCTACCGAAACCGAGTGACTCGAGCGATTGCGCGATGGCGTAGCCGTGCGCGGGGCCGTCGCGAAGGCAGCGCAGTACCGCGGTGGGCATAAAGGCGCGGATCCACGGTTGGGGGAAGGTCATGTACCTAAGTATGGAACGTACCTAGGTACGCGTCAAGTGTTGGTACGGTAGGGGAGTATGACTGCACAAAAAGTTCAAGGAGTAATCGCCCGCGAGAAGGGTGCAGACGTCGAGGTCACCACCATCGTCATCCCCGAGCCGGGGCCGAACGATGTGGTGGTGAAAGTCCAGGCCACCGGCGTATGCCACACCGACCTGGCCTACCGCGACGGCGATATCGAGGATGCGTACCCATTCCTGCTCGGCCACGAAACGGCCGGCGTGGTCGACTCAGTCGGCGCGGACGTCACCCACGTCGCCCCCGGCGACTTCGTCGTGCTGAACTGGCGCGCGGTGTGCGGCGAGTGCCGCGCCTGCCGCAAGGGGGATACGAAGAACTGCTTCAACACCTACAACGCTTCTAAGGGTATGACCCTGGAGGACGGCACGGAGCTCACCCCAGCGCTGGGCATCGGCTCGTTTGCAGAGAAGACCCTGGTCCACGAGCTGCAATGCACCAAGGTGAACCCGGACGAAGACCCGGCCGCTGCGGGCCTGCTTGGCTGCGGCATCATGGCCGGCCTTGGCGCCGCCGTGAACACGGGCGAGATCCAGCGCGGTGATTCCGTCGCCGTCTTCGGCCTGGGCGGCGTCGGCCTGGCCGCCGTCGCTGGCGCGGCGCTCGCCGGCGCGACCACGGTCATCGCCGTCGACCTTGACCAGCGCAAGTGCGACGCCGCCACCGAAACCTTCGGTGCCACCCACGCCATCTGTTCGAAGGACTTGAGCGAGCAGGAGGTCATTGACAAGGTGCGCGAGCTTAGCGACGGCTTCGGTACCGACGTCGCCATCGACGCCGTCGGCATCCAGCCCACCTGGCGCCAAGCCTTCTACTCGCGCGACCTCGCCGGCCGCATGGTCATGGTCGGCGTACCCAACCAGACCGACCACATCGACGTGCCCGCCATCGACGTTTACGGCCGCGGCGGCTCGATTAAGCCCGCCTGGTACGGCGACTGCCTCCCGGAGCGCGACTTCCCCACCTACGTCGACCTGCACCTGCAGGGCCGCTTCCCGCTCGGCGAGTTCGTCTCCGAGCGCATTGGAATCAGCGATGTGGAAGACGCCTTTGCCAAGATGAAGCGCGGCGACGTGCTGCGCAGCGTCGTCGAGTTCTAGCCCGCCCATCCCCGAAAGGACCACCATGACTTTCCGTGTAGATAACGTTGTCACCTCTGGCCTGTTCAAGCTCGACGGCGGTGAGTGGGAAGTAGACAACAACGTGTGGATCGTCGGCGACGACAGCGAGGTCTACATCATCGACGCCGCCCACGACGCCAAGGCGATCGCCGCCGCGGCGGGCAACCGTCGCGTCAAGGGCATCATCGCCACCCACGGCCACTCCGACCACATCGACGCAGCACCCGAGCTTTCCCGCCTGGTCAACGCGCCGGTCTACCTGCACCCCACCGATGGCTTTTTGTGGCAGCGCGAGAACCCCAACGCGCACTATGCGCAGCTTCTCGACGGCGCGACGTTCACCATCGCGGGCACCGACCTCAAGGTCTTGTCCACCCCGGGCCACTCGCCCGGCTCCGTGGTGATCTACGCGCCCGAGGCAGGCGAGCTCTTCTCCGGCGACACCCTTTTCCAGGGCGGGCCGGGCGCAACGGGCCGCTCCTTCTCCTCCTTCGACACCATCATCCACTCCCTGCAGACCTCCGTACTGGACCTGCCAGCGGAGACGGTGGTGCGCACCGGCCACGGCGATCACACCACCATCGGCGACGAGGCCCCGCACTTGGAGGAGTGGATCCGTCGCGGCTACTAGGGCTGCGGTTTAGAAGCCTCGCTCGTCTGCCATCTTGCTGAGCCATTTTGGCTCGTCCACACGCAGAGAGAGGTCGGATTCAACGTCCGTGATGCGGTCGTTGTAGCGGCGGATCAAGCGAGCGAGGCCTTCGCGGATCCGGTCGGAGCTGTACAGCGCGAGCTCTTCGATGTTTGTCCCGATGTAGGATTCTGCCTCGACGACTCCCACACTCTGGTCAATTGCGGCAACTTCAGCAAGCTGTTTCGCCGCCAGAACGCGAGATGCGGGAACGATAATTACGGGTCGCACGCCTTCAGCGAGGTTATCCCGGCACCGGTCCATGAGCTTCTCCATCGGAGAAACAGTCACGTGGAACGCGGTCGTGCCGATCTGAAAATCGCCATTGCGATCAGTCTGGAGATCTGCCGTGGTGGCTTTGTCCCGCCCAACATCGAGGTCTGGAAAGCGGAGCTCAAGCTTTGCGCCGATGAGATGCTGGAGCACCGAGCCGGTGGGGCGGTCATCCCTGGCAGCAGCTGCCTTGAGGATCTCGCCAACAGTGAGCGCGACGGGCTTGGTATGGTTCAGATCGACTTTGATCCGCTGCTTGTCAAAGTAATCAACTTTGGCTTTTTCGACGAAAAAGGACTCGAGCTGATCAGCCAGAACCGCAACATCCAGGCCGTCGATGTTGACGCGATTCCAACGCTCAACGAGGCCCTGCGCCTTAGGGATAGTCCCGCGTGAGGTTCTCCCACCCTCAGACGTGTATTTTCTGTGCTCACCGTGCTCAGCCAGGATTTTCTTCATTGCCGTGCCGGAGAGGCCGCGAACCTGACTCTGGTTTTCTGAGAGTAGACGCTCCTGGGTGATCGGCAAGCCTTCGCGGACCATCCTGGAGACGATCAAACCGACGTTAATCGTATTCGTTCTCGCGCTCTTATCTCGCTTGCGGTGGTCCTCGTACCAGTCGGTTGCTTCACCAAGAAGTTCGCCGAGCGCTTCTTCTACTCGACTCGCACCGGCGCTATCAGAGGGCGTGTTCGCCATATGTGTCTCCCCGAGTTTCCAAAGCAAGCGGAACTAGCGCCTCTCGTGAAAGCCAAGACACAACCGGTACTGCCACCGCGTCGCCAAAACCGTAGTGGATCTGGGACTCACGCAAGCCGCTGAGGTTGTACCACCCGGCACCCATGAGGCGTGCGTACTCGAGTCCGGTCATCCAGCGAACTCGGATCTGGCCATGCCCCATGACCGCCACCGCCTGCTTCGAGGAACCGCCGCGCGCTGTGCGCAAGCAGCCCGCGATGTCTTCAGCGCGCATTTCCCAGGTGGGAACGCCGTTGCGAGTTCTCCGGTAGGCAGTACGCGCGGTCATTGCTGGCGCGTTGATAAACCCATCGGCGCGGAGCCGCTGCGTTGGCGACATGGAGCTGATGAAAGCCTCGGTTCGCTGGCTGTCCCACCACCGTGGATCGTCGTCTGCAAGGTGCTCGATCTCGTCGCTGAACCCGTCTTTGCGGGGAGCAGCGATGGCTGGGAAGGGGAACTTGAAGGTGCGCAGGTCATCTTCCTGGTGTACCCACGCCACAGAATCTGGTCGCAGCGCCGTATCGTCGTTGCCGCCATCAAGTGGCTGTTTCGCACCGATGAGGAAGAGTCTTGGGCGGGACTGCGGGACAAACCTGCGTGCGTCGATGGTGACGACATCCACCGCGTATCCGAGTTCGTTGAATTCCCTAATTGCGGCGCGAAGATCGTCGCCACCGTGGGAAGAAGCCAGGCCAACGACATTCTCTAAGACCGCGACGTTTGGTCTGCGATCTCCCATTCCACGAAGGACGTTGGTGAAACCAAAGAACGCGGATGATTCCCGACCGCTGATCCCATCCCGCTTCCCAGCCAGTGAGAGATCCGTGCAGGGAGAGGAAGACCAGGCAATGTCTGCGCTCGGTACTTGGTCTGGGGCAACGTCGAATACGTTCTCCAGCGCAAAGTCATCGTCGCCCCACTGGCCCGAGTACATGGCGAACTTGTTCTTGTCGTAATCGTTCGCCCAGACCGTCGAGATTCCTGCGTCAGCCATCCCAGCCCGCGCGAGACCGATACCAGCGAAAAACTCAATCGCGGTCAGCTGGTCGGTAGAGGGGACGGGGTGCAAATGCGGCATAGGAGACTCCTTGAGGAGCAGATGATCTTAAGACTGTCTAGCTTAGCGAAAACCGCATTCGAATGCTTGCTCGACCCTAAGCCCCGGCCTTCTCCAGCTCGGCGTCGATAACCTCGGCGAACTTCTCGTACGGCAGCGCGCCCTCGAGGACCTGGCCGTTAATGGAGAAGCTCGGGGTGGCGTTGAAGCCGGCCTGCTGGGCGAGCTTGTTTGATTCGGTGAGCGCCTGATCGTACTTGTCGCTTTCCATATCCGCGCGGAACTGCTCGAGGTCCGGCACGCCTGCTTCTACTGCAAAGCCAGCCAGCTCGTCGAGGCTGAAGTCCGGGTGGCCTTCCACCTTGGAAGCGGCCGCCACGTAGGCTTCCTGGAACTCGAAGAACTTGCCCTGGTCGGCGGCGGCGCGGCCCGCGCGTGCGCCGTTGAGTGCGCTTTCGCCGTTGATGACAAAGTCGTTCATCTCGTAGCGCACCTTGCCGGTCTCCACGTACTGCTTCACAATCTCCGGCATCGTCTCCGCCGCGAAGCGCATGCAGTAGGGGCAGGCCCAGTCGGAGAACTCGGAGATGACGACGGGCGCGTCGACGCTACCAAGTGCCATCGGGTCATCCGCTTCTCGACGAGCAACCTCCACCTTCGCTTCCTTGTCCTCGCCTGCGGCCGGCGCCTGCTGTGTCTCAGTCGCGGCCGGCGGGGTAGCGCTCTGGCTCCCGAGCACGTAGCCGCCTACGCCCGTACCGAGCGCCAGCACGGCGGTAAAGGCCCACATCAGCGGCGGGATGTTCGTATCACTCACGCGGAATTACTCCTTGCTTGTTTTGTCTGTGATGCCAAGCGTATCTTCCGGGCGCACCGCGTTTTGCAAGGCCACCGCTCGCGCGAGGCGCGCGTAGCGCAGTTCCTGCTCGCGGAAGCGCGTCCATGTGGAGATAGTGGTGAAGAAGAACGCGAAGATCAGCGCGTAAAGCATCAGATCCGTGCCCCGCGAGACGCCAAGCCAGTTGGCCAGGACGGTCACGTCGTCGGGGCGCAGGATCGCCCAGATCGCCGCGAACACGAGCACGACGAACCCGAGCTTGACCCATGCTTTTGCGTTCGCCTTCTTGCGGTGGGTGAAGAAGTAGATGGCCAGCACCACGGTGGCCAGGATGAGGAAGAACTGGATCACGGTAGCCTCCTTGCCACGATGCCGTCGGCGAGGATGTTCACGCCGTTGATCAGGGATTGGCCCTTGCTCATGGAGTACTCCGTGTACAGAATGTCCACCGGTTCCTCGGCGACCCGCCAGCCGTGCTCATCGATCATGGTGACGATCTCGGAGGCGTGCGACATCCCGTTCATCCGGATGTTCATCTCGCTTGCCACCTTGGCGTTGAAGGCGCGCAGCCCGTTGTGCGCGTCCGTCAATCCCAGCCGGCGGGTGCGCGGGGAGAGGAACACGACGGTCTTCAGCACGACCCGCTTGATCCACGGCACCTGCGTGTCTTCCTGCCCGGCGAAGCGGGTGCCTACCACGATGTCGATGGGCTCGGTGCGCAGCCGGTGGATCATGCGCTTGACGTCTTTGACCTGGTGCTGGCCGTCGGCGTCGAAGGTGACAAAGTACTTCGCGCCGGGCTGGGCGCGGGCGTACTCCACGCCCGTCTGGATCGCCGCGCCCTGGCCCAGGTTCACCGGGTGGTTGACCAGGTGCGCTCCCGCGGCGTGGATGGCTTGCGCGGAGTTGTCGCGGGAGCCGTCGTTGACCGCCACGATGTTGGGGAACGTCTCGCGCGCACTCGCCAGCACCTCTTGGATAACCTGCCCCTCGTTGTAGCAGGGGACGATCAGCCAGGTGTCGTCATAGGACTCCTGGCCTGCGTCCTGGAAAGTGTCGCGGGGATCGTTCATAGCGTGCAATACGTTACCGCGCGCGGTGGAAAAGTAGGGCGTACACGCGTGTGAGCAGCCTGTGAGGAATAGTTGGCGGAAAATCGCCTTTACTGGCGCTCACTTACCTCGATGGAACAGCAAACTGTACGCACGCTGCATAAGCTGTAACGGGAGCGCTCGGTAAAGGTTTCGGAGTACGAAGTTGAGACGCGCGCGCATCGGCGAGACAAGGCCATATTGGACCAGGGCCGACTGAAGTTCCCTTTCAGCTTCGCGCACGTTTTTCGCGGAACGGCGCCTGAACTGCTCTTGATCAACCCGGAAGTATGTCAGGGGTTCCGGAAGATTATAAAGCTTTTTCCCCTGCGAGATCATGCGTGCCCATAGGTCATAGTCCTCCATGCCATGCAGGTCACGGTAGCCTCCTGCGGCACGGACGTCGGCGGTGCGAAACATTACTGAAGGGTGGTTCATTGGGGAATTCAGACGGACGTACTTTGCGATTGCAGCGGAGGTTTCCGGCAGTGCTCTGACATTACCGTGACCCGAACCGTTGAATTCCCTCATGGATGAGCCGACTACCGAGATATCGGGATGCTCGTTAAGGAAGTGGAGCTGGGTTTCGATGCGGTGCGGGAAAGCGGCATCATCTGAGTCGAGGCGTGCGACAAACTCGGTATCGACTGTATGGAGACCTGCTGCCAGAGCTTTCCCGAGACCGACATTTTCCGGCAGTGGCAGTGTATCGACTGTGTGGAGAAGTGCGCGGACTTCCGGGGCGACCGGTCCGTCGAGAACCACGAGGATGCGTTCGGGGGGCCGAGTCTGTGCTTGCAGGCTCTCCAAGGCGAAAGCAAGGTCGCCAGGTTGCGTTTTTGCGTATACGGACATGAGTACTGTGACTTCGCCTACGCGCAATGGCTTGACCTGCTTTTCTTGATCCAAAGTTGATTCATCCTTGTCTGACATAGCCGGCGTACTCTCAGCGAGCGTGGACATACCGGCTGAGTCTAGTCCCGCGCCGCGTCCAGCAGGTAGCGCCCGTAGCCCGACTTCAGCGTGGCGCGGCCAAGCTCCTCCAGCGCCTCGCGCGAGATGAAGCCCTCCCGGTAAGCGGCCACCTCGGGTGAGCCGATGATGGTGCCGGTGCGCTTCTGTATGACCTCCACATACGCGCTGGCCTCGCTCATGGAGTCGATCGTGCCGGTATCCAGCCACACGTCCCCGCGGTGCAGGCGGTGGACTTTCAGCGCGCCCTCGTGCAGGTAGGCCTCGTTGATACTGGTGATCTCCAGCTCGCCGCGCGCGCTCGGGGTGATGTGTTTGGCAATGTCCACGACGCGGTTGTCGTAGAAATACAGGCCCACCACGGCGAAGTTGGACTTCGGGTGCGCGGGTTTTTCCTCAATCGACAGGGCCGTACCGTTGGCATCGAAGTCGACAACGCCGTAGCGCTGCGGGTCCGAGACCTCGTAGGCGAAAATCGCGCCGCCGTCCACGTCGCGCGTTTCGCCCAGGATGCGGGTCAGCTGCGCGCCTTCGAAGATGTTGTCGCCGAGCACGAGCGCGACCGACTCGTCGCCGATGAAGTCCTCGCCGATGAAGAAGGCCTGCGCGAGCCCATCCGGGGAGGGCTGGACGGCGTAGCTGAGCATGATGCCGAAACGCGAACCGTCGCCAAGCAGGCGCTTGAACGCGTCCGCATCCTCAGGGGTGGTGATGATGAGGATCTCCCGGATCCCCGCGCTGATCAGGGTGGTCAGCGGGTAGTAGATCATCGGCTTGTCGTAGATGGGCATGAGCTGCTTCGATATGCCCTGCGTGATCGGGTACAGCCGCGTGCCGGACCCGCCGGCCAAGATGATGCCTCGCATGCGTCCCAGACTAGCTGGTCGTCTAGCCCTCGGACATCTCCTTGAGGAAGTCCTCGAACGTGTAGCGGCCCGCCGCGATCTCGCGCACGTCGAACTTCACGGCCAGGCTGAGCACCGTGGTCAGCACACCGAGGATGAGCAGCGCGATCTGCGGCTTGCTGATCTTGGAGAAGTCGCCGCTGGACAGCGCCAGCATGATGTCAGGCGCCGCGGTCGTGCTTGTCGACGTCGCAGGCGTCACCGTCGGCGTGACCGTCACGGTCACCGTTGGCGTGGGCGTTGCAGTGCCAGTCGGCGTGGCAGTCGGCGTCGCAGTCGCCGTCTCGCTCGCCTTTTCAGGAGCAGCCTGCGCCGGCGCGATCACACACGCGGCACCGAGAGCAGCGGTGGTGGCAATAGCCGCGAAAAGCTTCTTCGACATTGGTGGCTCCTTTATTGTTTCTGGCAGCGAAGCAAGTACAGGGTTTAAACCTACTGCATCGCAAGGTAGAGAGCGAGTGCTGCGCGCCAATGCATCGGCGCAAAACCGGTCGCCTTGATCTTGTCCAAGCTCAGCGTGGACTCCGCCGGGCGCGGCGCTTCAGGGCCGTTGAGCTCGGCATACTGCGCGGTGGTCACCGGGTGTACCTCGGAAGGGTCGTGGCCGACCCCGATGAACACGGCCATGGCGATCTCGTCGCGGCCCACCGCATCCCCGGCCGAGGTGAGGTTGTACACCCCGTACTCGGCCTTGGTCCGCAGCAGGTGCGCGATGCCCTTGGCCAGGTCCTCGGCGTAGGTGGGGCGGCCTCGCTGGTCCATGATCACCTTCGGCTCCACTCCGCGCGCGGCTAGGCCCGCCATGGTGGACATGAAGTTGTTGCCGTCGCCGAAGACCCAGGCGGTGCGCACCACGTAGTGCTTGCGCGCTACCTGTGCTGCCGTATCGCCCGCGGCTTTCGACGCCCCGTAGGCCGACAGCGGCGACGGCAGTTCCGTCTCGTCGTGGATTTCTTTGGTGCCGTCGAAGATGTAGTCGCTGGAGACGTGCACGAGCGTCAGGTCGTGCGCGTTGCAGATCGCCGCCAGGCGCGCCGGACCTGCAGCGTTAACGGCCCAGGCGGTAGCCCGGTCGTTCTCGGCGCCGTTGACGTCGTTGTAGGCCGCGCAGTTGATCACCGCCCAGTACTGGGAAAAGTCCAGTTCCGGCATATCGGTGAGGTCGAACTCGGCGCGGGTGAAAAAATCGGCCTCGGTCTCGCTGTAGATCTGTTTGAGCGCCCGGCCTAGCTGGCCGTTCGCGCCAGTGACGAGGATTTTGCGGGGTGAGACGGGCGTGGCGTCGGCAAGCGCGGGGTGCGCCTTGTCGGCCTCCGAGAGCTCGGTAGGCTGTAGCGGCCACTCGATCTCCTGGTAGGAGCAAAACGCGTAATTGCCGTCCGGGTTGTAGCGCTGATTCACCAGGTAGATGTAGGTGGTATCGTCCTCGAGCGCCTGGAAGCCGTTGGCCACCCCGCGCGGGACGAACACCGCGGTGTCCGGGCCGACCTCCAGCCCGAAGGTTGCGCCAAAGGTGGGCGAGCCCGCGCGCATATCTACCCACGCGGCGTAGACGCGGCCGTTGGCGACTGAGACCCACTTGTCCCAGGGCTCGGCGTGCATCCCGCGGGTCGCGCCGCGCCGGGCGTTGAAGCTCACGTTCTGCTGCGCGGGCACAAGCGCCTGGCCGGCCCAGTTCTCCTTGAACCAGCCGCGGTTGTCCTCGTGGACGCGCAGCGAGTGGATTTGCAGGCCTTCAATCGGGGTGTCAACCATGCGGGTCAGTCTACTGGCCGCGCGCGGCGTAGCCCGCCTCTACCTCGTCCTTGCCGCCCGCCCACCAGGGCTCGTTGTCGCGGTACCACTCGATGGTCTGCTCCAGGCCCGCCCGCAGGTCCGTGTAGCGCGGGGCCCAGCCCAGCTCGTTGCACAGCTTGGTGGCGTCCATGGTGTAGCGCTGGTCGTGGCCGGGTCGATCCGCCACGTGCTCGTAAGTGCCGCCCATGAGTTCACAGATTTCCTCGATGACCTGCTTGTTCGTCACGTGCACGGCGTCTGCGCCAGTGTGGGCCCCGATGTTGTAGGTCTCGCCGAGTGTGCCGCGCTCAAGGATCGCCAGCACCGCGTCGTTGTGGTCGTCCACGTGGATCCAGTCGCGCACCTGCGCGCCCGTGCCGTAGAGCTTCGCCGGCTGCCCCGTAAGCAGGTTGGTGATCTGGCGGGGGATGAACTTCTCCACGTGCTGGTAGGGACCGTAGTTGTTGGAGCAATTCGAGATCGTTGCTTGAATGCCGAAGGAGCGGACCCAGGCGCGCACGAGGTGGTCCGAGCCGGCCTTGGTGGCCGAGTACGGCGAGGAGGGGTTGTAGGCGGTGGTCTCGGTAAACGCGTCCTTGGCACCGAGTTCCAGGTCGCCGAAGACCTCGTCGGTGGAGATGTGGTGCAGCCGCACCTCGTGTGCGCGCACCGCCTCGAGCAGCGCGTAGGTGCCGATGAGGTTGGTGTGCACGAAGGAGGAGGGATCCCGCAGCGAGTTGTCGTTGTGGGATTCGGCCGCGAAGTGCACCACGGTGTCCGCGCGGGCCACAAGCTTATCGACGAGCACCGCATCCGCCACATCACCCTGCACAAACTCCACGTCGCAACCCTCGAGATTCGCGCGGTTGCCCGCATACGTGAGCTTGTCCAGCACGATCACTTTGCCCGCCGTGCCACGGGAGAGCACCATGCGCACGAAGTTGGACCCGATGAACCCGGCACCTCCGGTGACCAGCATTGTTTCCATGGGGGTCTACCTTACCGCCCGGCGCAAGCCCGCGATATGCACCAGCGAGCCCGCGGCAGGACCCAGGAAGAGGGCTGTGCTTACCGACGCCACGTGGCCGCTCGCAGCCGCCGGTGCCCCAAACACGATCCCGAAAGCAACGACAGTGGCGGTGATCCAGCCCGCCACGTACCAGCCGTGGCGCTCCAGGGCGAGCACGGCCACCCCGGTGATCATCAGCGCGCCCATCCACGCGGAGGCGAAGGTGAGCACGCCGAGGGTAAGCCCGCCCATGGCGTATTCCGGGGAAAAGAGCAGCCGCAAAATCAGCGGGCCGAGGGCCCAGGCGGCCACGAAGCCGACCGCGCCGAGCGCGAGCACCGCAGCGATCGGCATGGCCAGGGCAGAGTAGATGCGGTCGCGGTGCTCGACGAAGCGCACCACCAGCGCGGACTGGAAGCGCTGCAGCGGCACGAGCACCGGCGCGCGGGTGAGGATCACCGCGTTGATCAGCGCGGCGACCGGCGCGGCCGGGAAGGCGGCGTTGATCACGGCCGGGAAACCGGTGATCAGCACGGCCGAGGCCCCGGAGGCCACCATCGCGCTGAGCATGCGGCGTACGAACATCCCGCGGTTGACATCCACCGGCACGTGCAGGTGCTCGCGGCGCAGGAGGACGAGCCAGCTCGCGGCGCCGATGACGGTGATGACGAGGAAGACGGTGACTCCCCAGCCGGCAGCCCAGGCCGCCACGGCCAGCACCAGGCGCACGCCGGAGTCCAGGGCGAACAGGCCTGCGTATCGGTCCCACGACTGCAACCCGGAGAGGATACCCGCCAGCACCGCTTGGAAGGCGTAGCTGGCCAGACCGATCGTCATGAGCGCGGTGGCGGTACCGGGGGACTGCGGCACGACCAACCCCATGAGCAGCACCCCGCCGAGCGCGACGATCACCAGCACGATCGCGGCGAGGCGTGCGCCGATGCGCCAGGGGTTCGCCGCGCCCAGCTTCTTCGTCTCGCGGGCGGAGGCGACTGCGCGGGTGGTCTCGTGCGTGATGCCGTCGATAAGCCCGGTGCCCGCGAAGAACACGCTCCAGAAGGCGGCGAAGTAGCGGTAGCCGGTCTCCGCGTCGAGGGCGCGGGCGGCGACCCACAGGACGACGAAGCCGCTGATCGCGGCGAAGATCGTCGCCAGCGTCAGGTTCCTCACTTTTTAGACTCCGCGGCAGTGTCGCCGATCTTTTCCTCGAGCCAGGCGTAGATCATGGCCTCCACGCGCGCGACCTGCTCGTTATCGGCAGCGCCCGCGTGGCCGCCTGCGGTGTTTTCGAAGTAGTCCACCGGCTGGCCCGCCTCCCACAGCGCGAGCGCGAAGGTGCGCGCGTGTGCGGGGTGGACCCTATCGTCGCGGGTCGAGGTGGTCACCAGCGCCGGCGGGTAGGCGGGCGTACTCGCCACGTTCTGCAGTGGTGACCAGGTCTCGATGAAGGCGCGCTGCGCGTCATCGTCCGGGTCGCCGTACTCGGCCATCCAGGACGCGCCCGCGGAAAGGGTGTGGTAGCGCAGCATGTCCGTCAGCGGCACCTGCACCACGGCCGCGCCGAAGCACTGCGGGTACTGCGTGAGCGCCCCGGAGGTGAGCAGCCCGCCGTTGGAACCGCCCCGGATCCCGATCTGCGCAGGTGTTGCGTAGCCGCGAGCCACCAGGTCCTCGAGTACGGCGCGGTGGTCCTCCCACACCTTGTGGCGGTGCTCCTTGACCGCCTGCGAGTGCCAGTGCGGGCCGAACTCGCCGCCGCCGCGCAGGTTGGGCTGGACGTAGAAGTAGCCCTTGGACAGCCAGGCCAGCCCGCGCAGGTTGGAAAAGCCCGGCGTGAGTGAGACTTCGAAGCCGCCGTAGCCGCCCACCAGCGTGGGGCGCGCACCAAGCGAGAAGTCGCCGGTGATGTAGTAGGGGATCTTGGTCCCGTCCGCCGAGGTGGCCCAGTGCTGGCGGGTGGTCAGCCCTTCCGTGTCGAACAGGGCCGGGGCGTGCTTGGCTTCGGTGAGCGTGGCGTCGAGAAGCATAAGCGTGCTCGGCGTGGTGAAGCTGGCGACGTTGAGCCACACCTCATCACCGTCGAGCGGACTGGTGGCGACGATCGACGCGGTCGCTGCCTCGGGCAGGTCCACCTCGGTGCGCTCCCACGTGCCGAGGGCGAAGCGGTAGATGCGCGTGGCGACGTTTTCCAGCGTGGTGACGTAGACGCCGGTGGCGGTCAGCGAGAGGTCCTCGACCGCGGCGTCACTGACGAGCAGCGTGAACTCGCGCGCGCCGTCGAGGAACGCCTCCAGCTCAATCACGGCCAGGCAACCGGCCGGGATCGTCTGGGGGCCGGCTTGGTAGTCCGTGCGCGGCAGGATGAACAGCCACTGCTTGTAGGTCACCGCGGTGCAGTCGGTCGGCAGGTCGAGCTCGACGCCGTCGACCCAGGTCCGCGAGGTGTAAAAGTCCAGGGCGCGGGTGCATACGGTGCGCTCGAACCCCGGGGTGGGGTCGAAGTGCGCGCCGACTGCCACGTCGGTCGGCTCGCCGCGGAAGATCTCCTCGGCCTGGTCAAGTGGGGTGCCGCGGTGCCAGCGCCGCACTTGTGCGGGGTAGCCCGACTGGGTGAGCGAGTTTTCGCCCAGGTCGGTGCCCACCAGCAGCGTGTCGCGGTCGACCCAGCTCACATCCGTCTTCGCCTCGGGCAGGGAAAAGCCCCCGGTGACGAAGGCGCCGCGCGCAAGGTCGAACTCGCGGATGACCACCGCATCGGCCCCGCCGCGCGAGAGCTTGAGCAGCGCCCGGTCGTGCGTAAGCGGCAGCACGGTCGCGCCCTTCCACACCCAGTCCTCGCCCTCGGCCTGGGCGAGCGTATCGACGTTCACCAGCACCTCCCACCGCGGCTCATCCGCGCGGTACTCGTCCAGGGTGGTGCGACGCCACACGCCGCGCGGGTTGTCCGCGTCGCGCCAGAAGTTGTAGAGGTACTCGCCGCGGCGCACCACGTAGGGGATGCGGTCGTTGGTGTCTAAGGCGTCGCGCAGGCGAGCCCGCAGCTCGGCCGTGTCTGGGCTGTCGAGTGCGTCTTCGGTCGCGCGCGACCACTGCGTGGCCCATTCCAGGGCTTTCGCGCCGGTGATGTCGTCTAAGAGGTGCGGATCAATCGAGCGCATTTACATCCCAAAAGCCGGGGCGATCGTGGTGTACCAGGCCTTCTTGATGTCCTGGCGCCAGTAGCCCCACGAGTGCGTCCCGGCGTTGCGGAACTCGTAGTGGGCCGGGATATTCAAGCCCTCCAGTTTGGCGCGCAGGTCATGCGAGCACTGGTTGATCGCGGCCTCGATAGCCCCGCCTTCCACCTGCAGGGTGGTCGCTGCGATACCGGCGGCGACCTCCGGTACGCCCGCTTCGCCGACCAGGTAGCTGACCTGGTCCTGGCGCCCTGCCAGACCGGTGGAGGTGGAGATATAGAGCTTGGTGCCGCGCAGGCGCTCCGCGTTGAGCAGCGCGTCGTTCCAGCGGTTCTTCGGCCCGCCCATCGGGCCCCACATCTGCTCCGGGGTGATCTGCTGGAAGTTCGGCACGTGCGAGGCGCGGTTGACAGTAACGCGGCCGTAGTTGTAGCCGTGCGGCGAAGAGGTCGACGCGCACCCGGAGAAGGAGGCAGCCGCATCGTAAAAGCCGGGTCGGTGCTCCGGCAGCACCAGGGAGGTGGTCCCGGACATGGAGAAGCCGACGATGGCGCGGCGGTTATCCGCGTTGAGCGTGCGCTCGATCGGGCCGGGCAGCTCCTTGGTCAGGAAGGTCTCCCACTTCTGCGGGCCCTTGAGGTAGCGGCCCTGGGGGTTGGGATCTACCCAGTCCGTGTAGTAGGAAAACGCGCCTGCCTGCGGGATGACCACGTTGACGCCCTTGCCGGCGAAGAACTCGCGGACCTCGAAGGACTTCAGCCAGTCCTGGTCCTGCTCCGCGCCGCCGGCGCCGTTGAGCAGGTAGATGATCGGGGCGTTTGCGACGCGCTGGCCCGCCGGGTTGGTGGCGGGGACCACGGCGACGGGGATGTCGCGGCGCATCGATGGCGAGTACACCTTGTAGGACAAGACGTTGCGGTGGTCGACCTGGGTGGTCCAGGACTGCGGCTTATTCAGGTTTAGCGCCAGCGGTGGGTTGCTGCGCGCATCCCACGGCTTGACGACGCCAACGGGGCTGTCGCCGGCAACCTGGCCTGCGGTGACGGTGGCGGCGTCGGCTTCGGCGACCACGCCGCAGGTCAGTGCCAGCGTCGAGGCGACAGCGGCGACTATGCGCTTGATCTTCATCGGTCCAGGTTTTCCTTACATTTATGCTCGGGGGACGCGGGTGAGTCGGGTAAGTACTGCTCCGCGCGGCCGTGACGGAAGTTCATCATACGTTACTCGTGGGACAATTGGGGTTTGCGTGTGCGACAATCGGGCACACAGTTTGTAATATTTGTGCCAGCAAACGCGAACATAGAGATGTGTGCCTTGCAGTCCACTGCAAGTCCCACTGGCACCTGCCCCAAAAAGAGAAAGAGGCCCCAATAATGAACGGTTTGGAAGCACTCCAGGTCCAGATCAACACCGTGCTCGGTGAGCTCATCCACGTCGGCTCGTCGATGTCTTCCACCATCGCGTACGGGATGGGCATGTTCTAGCCCCTTCGTGGCGCAGAAAGCGCCCTGGCCGCAGCTCATCAGTTGCAGCCAGGGCGCTTTACTTTGTCAGGCCGTGTGTTAGGCGTCCGGGAGGAGTGCCGGACGGATCACGGTCTTCCAGGACTCGCGCATGTCCTCCAGCCAGGACGGCCAGGAGTGGGTGCCGGTGGCGCGGAAGTTGTAGTGGGCGGGGATGCCCTTGGCGTCAAGCTTGGCGCGCAGGTCGTGCGTGCAGGCATTCATCGCGCCCTCGATCGCGCCGCCTTCCACCAGCAGCGTCATGTGGTTCGCAAAAGCTTGGCTCGAGTTCAGCCCGCGCTGGTTCTTCAGGTAGCCGATCATGTCGGTCTCGCTGGTCAGGCCGGTGCCGGAGGAAATGTAGAGCTTGGTGCCCCGCAGGTGCTCCGCCATCACCAGTGCGTCGTTGTAGCGGTTGTACTCCGAGCCCATCGGGCCCCACAGCTGATCCGGGGTGACGTTCCCGCCGGCGCGGTTGACCGTCAGGCCCACGAAGAAGGAGGGCAGCGGGGTAGAGGTGGCGGCGCAGCCGGAGAAGGACCCGACCGCGTCGTAGAACCCCGGGTTATGTTCGGCGAGCAGCAGCGACGAGGTCGCCGACATGGAGAAGCCGGACACGGCGCGCTTGTCGTTGGCGTTCATGTACGGCTCGATCGACTGCGGCAGTTCCTTGGCCAAGAATGTCGACCACATCTGCTTGCCGTTGAGGTAGCGGTCCTTTTCGGGCACGGTGAGCCAATCCACGTAGTAGGAGAATGCGCCCTCCATCGGGATGACCACGTTGACCGGCTCTTCGCCCAACGTCTTGTAGATCGTGCCGGCGGCCTGCGCCAGCCAGTCCGTGTTCTGCTCCGAGCCACCCGCGCCGTTGAGCAGGTAGTACGTGGGCGCGTTGTCGATCGGCTGCCTCTGGGCATCCGTCGCGCGGATGACTGCGACCGGGATGTCGCGCTCCATCGACGGCGAGTAGACCTCGAGCGCCTCGCCGCCCGGGAACTGCTTGACCTTCTGAATCCACGTCTGCTCCCCGCCGTCGGTAGAAGGCAGCGAGCGCGTCAGGGGCTTGACGGTGCCGGCGGTGCTGTCCGTCTCCTCCGGCATGTTGGCCAGCTTCTCAGGGTCGGTCTCTGGGCCAGCCAGCGCCCGATCTACGACCTCGCCCAGGTCACCTTCCTCGCCGGTGGGCTTGGACGCGCCGATATCCTCGCCCTCAGGCATGTCGGCGTCGGCGGGCGCTGCAACCTCAACGACCTCGTCGACGACCTCGGTCGTGGTGACCACGGAGTCAGCCGGCTCAGCGCTCGGCTCGACGTTTGGCTCAGCGCTTTCCGGCGCTGCGTCGGCCGCGGCTGTCTCCGCAGCGCTGGTGGGGGTGGAGGTCTCCGGCACGGTCGCCTGCGTGGTGGACTGCGCCGCGGCGATGCGGGCAGTGTCCGTTTCAGGCGTGCTCGAGGCGGTGAAGTGGGCGGCGGTGGGAATCGCAGTTGCAGCGAGAGTAAGGGCGGCGGCAGCAGCGATAGCCGGACGCGTCATTTTCACAGGTGGGCTCGCTTTCCTGAATCTAGAGTGGGGATCGTTAACGTATATAGTGCCAGATCGCTGAAGCGTTACCCAAGGGCGGAGAGCGCGGCCGTTCGGGGCGCCCACGCAAATCCGGGGGAAGCGTACCCAAAGTGCGTGAATCCACGTATCCTGATGGGCGTGAGTAAAGAACATTTTGACGTTGTTGTCCTCGGCGCGGGCCCCGGTGGCTACGTTGCCGCCATCCGTGCAGCGCAGCTGGGTAAAAAGGTTGCGGTTGTAGAGAAGCAGTACTGGGGAGGTGTCTGCCTCAATGTGGGTTGCATCCCCTCCAAGGCGTTGATTAAGAACGCCGAGGTTGCTGAAATTTTCAACCACGATGCCAAGACCTTCGGCATCAAGGGTGACGTGGAGTTCGATTACACGGACGCCCACAAGCGCTCCCGCCAGGTTTCCAAGAAGATCGTCGGCGGCGTGCACTACTTGATGAAGAAGAACAAGATCACCGAGATCAACGGTCTTGGTTCTTTCACCGATGCGAACACGCTGGAGATCACCGACGGCGACGATAAGGGCAAGGTCGTCACCTTCGACGATTGCATTATCGCTACCGGCTCCGTCGTGCGCACCCTCCCGGGCATCGAGCTGTCCGAGAACGTGGTGTCCTACGAAGAGCAGATCCTCAACCCGGAAGCCCCGGAGAAGATGGTCATCGTCGGTGCCGGTGCCATCGGCATGGAGTTCGCCTACGTGCTGTCCAACTATGGCGTGGACGTCACGGTTGTGGAGTACATGGACCGCGTTCTGCCGAACGAGGATAAGGACGTGTCCAAGGAGATCGCGAAGGCCTACAAGAAGCTGGGCGTGAAGCTGCTGACCGGCCACGCCACCACCGCGGTGCGTGACAACGGCGACTCCGTTGAGGTCGACATTAAGAAGAACGACACGGATAAGACCGAGACGCTGACCGTGGATCGCGTGATGATCTCCGTCGGCTTCGCCCCGCGCACCGAGGGCTACGGCCTGGAGAACACGGGCGTCGAGCTCACCGAGCGCGGTGCCATCGCGATTGATGAGCGGATGCGCACCAACGTTGAGCACATCTACGCAATCGGCGATGTCACCGCCAAGCTGCAGCTGGCGCACGTGGCTGAGGCGCAGGGCATCATCGCCGCGGAGACCATTGCCGGGGCGGAGACCCTCGAGATCGAGGACTACATGATGACCCCGCGCGCAACCTTCTGTAACCCGCAGGTTGCGTCCATGGGCTACACCGAGGAGCAGGCGAAGGAGAAGTGGCCGGACCGCGACATCAAGGTTGCCACCTTCCCGTTCTCCGCAAACGGCAAGGCCGTCGGCCTGGCTGAGACCGCTGGCTTTGGCAAGCTCATCGCGGACGCCGAGTACGGCGAGATCCTCGGTGCGCACCTCGTGGGCCCGCACGTCTCCGAGCTGCTGCCGGAGATCACCCTGGCGCAGCGCTTCGACCTCACCGCCGGTGAGATCGCGCGCAACATCCACATCCACCCGACCCTGTCTGAGGTGCTCAAGGAGATCGCGCACGGCGTCGAAGGCCACATGATCAACCTGTAAGACAACGAACGTGTCTGCAACCCGCCCCGGTTTTGCCGGGGCGGTTTTCATGTCCCGGAAAAGGACACGTGGGCGTCGCTAAGCGATAGCTCAACCTCAGGTTGACTCTTAGGGTGAACTTACCAACCAAAGGTTGACACATTAAGGGGTGAAGTGAGGGGCGCTTTCAACATTGTCCGTGCAAGGTGTGCAATGTCACAAAGTGGCGTGGGGGAACCTGGCAAGGTTGAAATCTGCTGGGAGTACAGAGCGATCCGCAAAAGATATGCCCATTGCGCGAGGTGGGAGGGGGTGGCTGAGGGGAAGAAGCGGGCAACAAAGTAGGTGACGAGGCCAAAGGTTGCCTACAGTAGTAGCGACACTGGAGGTGCCATGACTGTACAAAACGCAGACCGTGAAGCAATTCGTCACGGAAAAATCACTGAAAAGCCGCTGCGCGAGCGGCCGTCCTACCCAACGTGGGCTTTGAAGCTGACCATGGCCATCACTGGCCTCATCTTTGGTCTTTTCGTGCTTGGCCACATGGTGGGCAACCTGAAGATCTTTATGCCGCTCGATGCAAACGGGGAGGCGCCGATTGACGCGTATGGCCGCTTCCTGCGCGAGATCGGCGAACCGCTGTTCCCGCCGGAGGGCTTCCTCTGGATCGTCCGCATCGTGCTGCTTGCCTGCCTGGTGCTGCACGTCTGGGGCGCATTTGCGCTGAAGGCGCGCTCTGCGAAGTCCCGCGGCAAGTTCAAGCGCACGGGCCTGATGGGCGGCTGGCAGTCCACCGCCACCCGCTGGATGCTGATCACCGGCATCATCCTGCTGCTTTTCGTGGTGTTCCACCTGCTGGACCTCACCGTCGGCCAGGTCGTTGCCTCTGACCAGTTCATGCACGGTGAGGTGCGCAACAACCTGCTCGCCACCTTCGCGCCTGAGCGCTGGTTCGTGACCCTGTTCTACGTAGTGGCCAACCTGTGCCTGCTGCTGCACCTGACCCACGGCATCTACCTCGCTGTGTCCGACCTTGGTTGGCTGGGTGAGCGCGGTCGCGGCCTGATGGTGCTGCTGGCATACGTCCTTCCGTTCATCGTGGTCATCGGCAACGTCGTGATGCCGATCGCCATCATGCTCGGCTGGATCCCAGGCTTTTCCCGGTAACGGCTGATAGAGGAGAATTACAACTATGACTACCGCATTTAACGCCAACCAGGGCGCACAGAGCGGCGAAGCCGACACCGCTGCCACCGCTACCGCTGGCCAGGGCACCGCGCAGGGCTTCCGCCAGCCGGAGTCCGTCGCACCCGGTGTGACCCCGGGGCACATCCTCGAGTCCAACGAGCCGAACCGCGACGAGGTTCGGATGAAGGACATGTGGGCCTACCAGAAGGACCACATGAACCTGGTCTCCCCGCTGAACCGCCGCAAGTTCACCGTGCTTGTGGTGGGCACCGGCCTGTCCGGCGGCGCCGCCGCCGCAGCGCTCGGCGAGCTGGGCTACAAGGTCAAGTCGTTTACGTACCACGACGCCCCGCGCCGTGCGCACTCCATCGCCGCACAGGGCGGCGTCAACTCCGCCCGCGGTAAGAAGGTGGATAACGACGGTGCGTACCGTCACACCAAGGACACCGTCAAGGGCGGCGACTACCGTTGCCGCGAGTCCGACTGCTGGCGTCTGGCCATCGAGTCGGTCCGCGTGATCGATCACATGAACGCCATCGGTGCGCCGTTTGCCCGTGAGTACGGCGGCACCCTGGCCACCCGCTCCTTCGGCGGCGTGCAGGTGTCTCGTACCTACTACACCCGTGGCCAAACGGGCCAGCAGCTGCAGCTGTCCACCGCATCGGCGCTGCAGCGCCAGATCCACCTGGGCAACGTGGAGATCTTCACCCACAACGACCTGATGGACCTGGTCATTACGGAAGAGGACGGCAAGAAGCGCTGCCGCGGCATTGTCACCCGCAACCTGATCACCGGTGAGATCGTGCCGTTTACCGGCCACGCTGTCATCCTGGCGACCGGCGGGTACGGCAACGTCTACCACAAGACCACCCTGGCGAAGAACTCCAACTCTTCCGCCATGATGCGCGCCTACGAGCGCGGTGCCTACCTCGCATCCCCGGCCTTCATCCAGTTCCACCCGACCGGTCTGCCGGTGAATGCGGAGTGGCAGGCGAAGACGACGCTGATGTCGGAGTCCCTGCGTAACGACGGTCGCATTTGGACCCCGAAGGAGAAGGGCGACGACCGCAACCCGAACGATATTCCGGACGAGGAGCGCGACTACTTCCTCGAGCGCCGCTACCCGGCGTTCGGCAACCTGGTGCCGCGTGACGTGGCATCGCGCGCTATCTCGCAGCAGCTCAACGCCGGCTACGGCGTGGGCCCGCTGCACAACTCCGCGTACCTGG